>VFQQ010000612.1_pt1 | contig 66356 bp, 60 predicted proteins | sample 3512341 | NCBI WGS metagenome assembly VFQQ01 (sample SAMN10412373, study PRJNA504923) | tailings metagenome | isolation source: Relicate 2 Philex TSF1 revegetated site | place: Philippines: Tuba, Benguet | collected 2017-08-29 | reverse complement strand
CGCTGCCCGATCGTCGACACCTGGTGGCAGACCGAGACCGGCGGCATCCTGATCACGCCGCTGCCCGGCGCGATCGCCCAGAAGCCGGGCTCGGCGACGCTCCCCTTCTTCGGGGTGCGGCCGCTTCTGGTGGACGGTGAAGGCAGGGAACTGGCAGGTGCGACCAGCGGCAATCTCTGCCTCGCCGACAGCTGGCCGGGGCAGATGCGCACCGTCTATGGCGACCACCAGCGCTTCTTCGACACCTATTTCGCGACCTTTCCGGGCCGCTACTTCACCGGGGACGGCTGCCGCCGGGACGAGGACGGCTACTACTGGATCACAGGCCGGGTCGACGACGTGATCAACGTCTCCGGCCATCGGATCGGCACCGCGGAGGTGGAAAGCGCGCTGGTCGCCCACCCCAAGGTCGCCGAGGCCGCCGTGGTCGGCTATCCGCACGACATCAAGGGCCAGGGCATCTATGCCTATGTGACCCTGAACGCGGGAGAGCCGGCAACCGAGGAACTGCGGAAGGAACTGGTCGCGCATGTGCGGAAGCTGATCGGTCCGATCGCGACGCCGGACCTGATCCAGTGGGCGCCCGGCCTGCCCAAGACCCGGTCGGGCAAGATCATGCGGCGTATCCTCCGCAAGATCGCCGAGAACGAGCCCGGCGCGCTCGGCGATACGACCACGCTCGCCGATCCCGGCGTGGTGAGCGATCTGGTCGACCATCGGATGAACCGGGGCTAGCACACCCCCACCGCCGTGCCGGGTTCCCGGCACGGCCGGCGGTACCGTCGCGGATCGGCTCGCCAGGCGTGGACAAGCTGTGGCCTCGGGGCTACAGCCTTTGGGACATCCGAATCGGCTGCGGGGATCTTCTCGGCCCCGCCTCGATTTCGCCACAGGTCGCACCTTAGTAGCCCGGCATGTCTCCTCCGCGCCGCAAAGCGCCTTCTCAGCCCGCGCCGAAACGCCGGATCGAACTGCGCGCCGATCCGGCCTTCCGTCCCGTGGGCGAAGCGCCGGTCATCGTCGAGCGCGATCCGCGACCGCGAAAGGCGAAGGCGGAGCGGCAGGACCGGTCCGTTTCGGCGCGCAAGGGCGGCCGGGGCTGGGGTCGGCGGATTGCGGTATGGCTGGCGGTCCTCGGCATCTGGGCCTCGGTCGCACTGGCCGGCCTGCTCGCCTTTTTCGCCTACGACCTGCCCGACGTCGGCAAGCTCGCCCGGATCGAACGCCAGCCGGCCTTGACCCTGCTGGCGGCCGACGGCGCGACCACGGTCGCCACCTATGGCGACCTCTATGGCGAATCGCTCTCGGCGCAGCAATTGCCGAAGGTGCTGAAACAGGCGGCGATCGCGATCGAGGACCACCGGTTCTACAGTCATTTCGGCGTCGATCTGATCGGTACGGCGCGGGCCGTCTACGTCAACCTGCGCGAGAACCGCCTCGTCCAGGGCGGTTCCAGCATCACCCAGCAGCTGGCCAAGAACGTCTTCCTGACCGGCGAGCGGACCCTGAAACGCAAGATCCAGGAGGTCATGCTGGCGCTGTGGCTGGAGCGGCGCTACAGCAAGGACGACATCCTCGCCCTGTACCTGAACCGGGTCTATTTCGGCGCGGGCACCTGGGGCGTGGACGCCGCCGCCCAGCGCTATTTCGGCAAGTCGGCGAAGGCGCTCGACCTGGCGGAGGCGGCGATGATCGCCGGGCTGGTAAAGGCGCCCTCGCGCTATGCCCCCACCGCGGATCTCGCCCGGGCGCAGTCGCGCGCGGCGGTGGTCCTCGAGCGCATGGCCGAGGAAGGGTTCGTTGCCGCCGCCGATGCCGCGGCGGCGAAGGCGCGCCCGGCGACGCTCGCCGCCAGCGCCCAGTCGAGCCGCGACACACGCTATTTCGCCGACTGGGTGGCCGATCAGGTCGACGATTTCGTCGGCCGCGGGCATCCCGACCTGATCGTGCAGACGACCCTGGACCCGCGCATGCAGGGGGCGGCGGAGGAGGCGCTCCGCCGGGTCATGGAGACCGAAGGCCCGAAGCACGAGGCGAGCCAGGCGGCGCTCGTGGCGATGACAGCCGACGGTGCCGTGAAGGCCATGGTGGGCGGCCTGAACTATCGGGAAACCTCGTTCAACCGCGCGACCCAGGCGCGGCGGCAGCCGGGTTCGGCTTTCAAGCTGTTCGTCTACCTGGCCGCGCTGGAAGCGGGGATGAGCCCGGACACGCCCTTCTATGACGGGCCGCTCTCCATCGGCGGGTGGAGCCCGGGCAATTACGAGGGCAAGTATCAGGGCGAGCTCAGCATGCGCGATGCCGTGGCACGGTCCAGCAACACGATCGCGGTGCAGATATCCGAGCAGGCGGGCCGCCGGAACGTGATCGAGATGGCGCACCGTCTCGGCATCGCGGCGAAGCTGCCGGCGGTGCCCTCGATCGCGCTCGGGACCAGCGAGGTCACGCTGCTGGAACTGACCGGCGCCTATGGGGCGATGGCGTCCGGCGGCATCGGGGTGATTCCGTTCGGGATTTCGCAGATTCGCACGCGCGAAGGCCGCGTGCTGTACCGCCGCGAGGGCGGTGGGCCGGGCCGGGTGCTCTCGCCGGGGGTGCAGTCGCAGATGCAGGACATGCTGGCGGGCGTGGTCGCCTCGCCCTTCGGCACGGGCCGGGCGGCGCGGCTCGACCGGCCGACCTTCGCCAAGACCGGCACGACCCAGGATTTCCGTGACGCCTGGTTCGTCGGCTACTCGCCCGAACTGGTCGCGGGCGTCTGGGTCGGCAACGACAACGACAGCCCGATGAAGAAGGTGACCGGGGGCGGGCTTCCGGCGCTGGTGTGGAAGGACTTCATGGCCGCGGCGCTTCGCGGCTTGGCGCCGAAGGCGCCGGTGGTGGCGGAGCGCGTCCCCGAGCCCGCCTCCGGCGGCCTGTGGCAGAAGATCCTGCGCGAGTTCGGCGGTTCCACGCCTGCGGGGCCCCGCCAGCCGGCGAGCGTGGAGGTCCTGCCGCCCGGACCGCCGAGTTCGACGCAATAGGCGGTCAACCGTAGCTGTGCAGGTCTCCGCCATGCCGCCCGAGCCAGGCGCGCGCCTTGGCCGGATCCGGCACCAGCAGGCGCACCAACGCCCAGAACCGCGGCCCGTGGTTCATCTCCCGCAGATGCGCCACCTCATGCGCGACGACATAGTCGAGCACCCATTCCGGAGCGAGAATCAGCCGCCAGGAGAAGGAGAGGGCACCGGCGGGCGAGCAGGAGCCCCAGCGCGTCGCGGTGTCGCGCACGCCGATGCGGGAGGGCCGCGCCCCGATCCTGGCGGCGGCGGCGGCGGCGCGGGCCGAAACCTCGCGCCGGGCGAGTGCCTTCAGGAAGTCGCGCACGCGGCGGGATACATGTTCGGCGCCCCCACCCACGCGAAGCGCCGCTGCTTCCAGCGCCACCGGTCCCCGGCCGCCGGGATCGTGCAGGATCAGGCGGGTGTCCCCCAGGACCGGGACGCTGTCGCCAGCCGCGAAACCGCGCCGCGGCGGCAGCTTGGCGAGCTGTCCCAGCACCCAGCCGGCATTGCGCGCCACGAACTCGGCGGCGGTCGCTTCGCTCACGCGCTTGGGCATGACCACCACGACACCGCCGGCCCGCACGTCGACCCTGAGCGACAGCCTGCGGGCCCTCGGCGAGCGGCGGTAGGCGACGCGGTTGTCCAGCAACGTCATGGGAATAGCGCGTCCCCGCCGACTGTCATATAACTGTCATCCAAATGACGCGGACAGGTCATCCGGCCCGCCCACAAGGACCGCGGGACTTCGTATCCGCTTGCAGGGAGAGAGCCTTATGTCACTCATCGACCGTAGAACCCTGATTGCTTCCGCACTGGCGGCCGGCACGATGCTGGCGGGCACTGCCCAGGCGGCGCCGACCGAAATCCAGATGTGGCACGCCATGGGCGGCCAGCTGGGCGAGGCCGTCGCCAAGTTGGTCGAGGGCTACAACAAAGGCCAGAGCGAATACAAGATCGTTCCCGTCTACAAGGGCAGCTACACCGAGACGCTGACCGCCGCGATCGCCGCCTTCCGGGCCAAGCAGGGGCCGCACATCGTGCAGGTGTTCGAGGTCGGCACCGCGAACATGATGGCGGCCAAGGGCGCGGTCTATCCGGTCCATCAGCTGATGGCCGATTTCAAGCAGCCGCTCGATCCCAAGGCCTTCATCGGCCCGGTCTACGGCTACTACTCGACTTCGGAGGGCAAGCTGCTCTCCATGCCGTTCAATTCCTCGACCGCCGTCTTCTACTGGAACAAGGACATGTTCAAGAAGGCGGGGCTCGACCCCGAGAAGCCGCCGAAGACCTGGGCGGAAGTCGCCGAATACGGTCAGAAGCTGGTCGCCTCCGGCGCCAAGTGCGGCTTCACCACCCAGTGGCAGACCTGGATCCAGATCGAGAACTTCGGCGCCTGGCACAACCTCCCCTTCGCCACCAAGCAGAACGGCTTCGCCAGCACCGACATCCAGCTGACGATCAACGACCCGGTCCGGGTCAAGCACATCGAGAACCTGGCCGCCTGGCAGAAGGGCAACGTCTTCGTCTATGGCGGCCGTGAAGGCAAGTCGACGCCGATGTTCACCTCCGGCGACTGCGGCATGTTCATGGGTTCGGCCGGCACCGCCGGCACCATCGAGGCCGGCATGATCTCGAAGGGCGTGCCGGTCGGCACCGGCTTCCTGCCGCACTATCCCGACGTGAAGGGCGCGCCGCAGAATTCGATCATCGGCGGGGCGACCCTCTGGGTGCTGCAGGGCCGGCCGAAGGCCGAGTACAAGGGCGTGGCCGAGTTCATGTCCTATCTCGCCTCGCCCGACGTTCAGGCGCAGTGGCACATGGACACCGGTTATGTGCCGATCACCTATGCCGCCTATGAAGTGGCGAAGAACCGCGGCTTCTACACCGCAAAGCCCGGCCGCGACGTGGCCATCAAGCAGCTGACCCTCAACGAGCCGACCGAGAACTCCAAGGGTCTGCGCATCGGCAACTTCGTCCAGATCCGCGACGTGATGGACGAGGAGCTGGAAGCGGTGTGGTCGGGCAAGAAGACCGCCAAACAGGCCCTCGATGCCGCCCAGGAGCGTGGCAACAAGCTCTTGGCCGATTTCGCCCGCGCCAACAAGTAGTCGAGACCCCTTGTCCGCCCCGCCGGCCGAGGGCCGGCGGGGCTTCCCTTATCTGAAACCGGCGCGGACCAGATGCAGAAGCGGGTGACCTTCGACAGCAAGTTCCTGCCCTATGTGCTGGTCGCACCGCAGATCCTGATCACCATCGTCTTCTTCTTCTGGCCGGCGGGCCAGGCGCTGTTCCAGTCGGTGCTTCGCGAGGACGCCTTCGGTACCTCGACCGAGTTCGTCTGGTTCGACAACTTCATCCGCGTGATCGAGGACGAGACCTACCTGAACGCCTTCCGCGTCACGGCGATCTTCTCCGTCTCGGTCACGCTCATTTCGATCGCCTGCGCGCTCCTTCTCGCCGTGATGGCCGATCGCATCATCCGCGGAGCCGAGGTCTACAAGACCCTGCTGATCTGGCCCTATGCCGTCGCCCCCGCCGTCGCCGGCGCGCTGTGGGGCTTCATGTTCCATCCGCGTATCGGCATCCTCGCCTATGTCGTCGAAGGGATGGGAATCGACTGGAACTACCTGCTCGACGGCGACCAGGCCATGATGCTCGTCGTGTTCGCCTCGGCCTGGAGCCGCATCGGCTACAACTTCATCTTCTTCCTGGCTGGCCTGCAGTCGGTGCCGCGTTCGCTGATCGAAGCGGCCGCGATCGACGGCGCCGGCCCGGGGCGCCGGTTCTGGACCATCGTCTTCCCGCTGCTGACGCCGGTCGCCTTCTTCCTGATGGTGGTGAACATCGTCTTCGCCTTCTTCGAGACCTTCGGCGTCATCCATGCGCTGACGCAAGGGGGCCCCGCCAAGGCCACCGAGGTGCTCGTCTACAAGGTCTGGAACGACAGTTTCCGCGGCCTCGACCTCGGGGGATCGGCGGCGCAGTCGGTGATCCTCATGGTCATCGTCATCGGTCTCACCGTGGCGCAGTTCCGCTACGTCGAGCGGCGCGTCCACTATTGAGGGCCGCGACATGATCGAGAATCGACCCTTCGGGACCTTCCTCGCCCATCTGGTGATGCTGATCGGCATCCTGATCGTGGGCTTCCCGGTCTGGATCACCTTCGTCGCGGCCACGCACGACCAGGCGGCACTGTTGCGGCCGCCGATCCCGCTCTGGCCCGGCGATCAGTTCTTCGTCAACATGAAGACGATCCTGTTCGAGGGCGTGAGCTCCTCCAAGAGCGCGCCCGTGGCGGTGATGCTGCTCAACAGCACGGTGATGGCGCTGGGCGTGGCGATCGGGAAAATCATCATCTCGATCCTGTCGGCCTTCGCGATCGTGTATTTCCGGTTCCCCTTCCGGAACTTCTTCTTCTGGATGATCTTCATCACCCTGATGCTGCCGGTCGAGGTCCGGATTCTCCCCACCTTCTCTGTGGTCGCCGACCTCAATCTTCTGAACAACTACGGCGGCCTGATCATACCGCTGATCGCCTCGGCGACGGCCACCTTCCTCTTCCGGCAGTTCTTCATGTCGGTGCCCGACGAACTCACCGAAGCGGCGCGCATCGACGGCGCGAAGCCGATGCGCTTCTTCTGGGACATCCTGCTCCCGCTTTCGCGCAATTCGATCGCCGCTCTCTTCGTGATCCAGTTCATCTACGGCTGGAACCAGTACCTGTGGCCGCTGCTGATCACGACCGAGGAGAGGTACTACACGATCGTCATGGGCATATCGCGCATGTTGAACGTGGTCGATGCGGCCGCCGAATGGAACCTGGTGATGGCGACGGCGATCCTCGCGCTGCTGCCGCCGGTCGTGATCATCATCGCCATGCAGCGGCAGTTCGTCCGCGGCCTGGTCGAGACGGAGAAGTAGTCGATGGCCGAGGTCGAACTTCGGGACGTGCGGAAGTCCTACGGCGATCTGGAGGTGATCCACGGAATCGATCTGAAGATCGATGACGGGGAATTCATCGTACTGGTCGGTCCTTCGGGCTGCGGCAAGTCCACGCTGCTGCGCATGGTGGCCGGTCTGGAGCGCATCACCAAGGGCGAGATCGCGATCGGCTCCAAGGTGGTGAACGAGGTGGAACCGGGCGAGCGCGACATCGCCATGGTGTTCCAGAACTACGCGCTCTATCCGCATATGTCGGTCTACGAGAACATGTCTTACGGACTGCGCATCCGCCGCATGTCCAAGGCCGAGATCGAACGCCGTGTCCAGCGCGCGGCGGAGATCCTGCAGTTGCAGCAGCTTCTGCAGAGAAAGCCGCGCCAGCTCTCCGGCGGTCAGCGCCAACGCGTCGCCATGGGCCGGGCCATCGTGCGCGAGCCGGCCGTGTTCCTGTTCGACGAGCCGCTCTCCAACCTTGATGCCAAGCTGCGCGTGCAGATGCGCCTTGAGATCCGCAAGCTGCATCGCGATCTCGGCGTCACCTCCATCTATGTGACGCACGACCAGGTGGAGGCGATGACGCTCGCCGACCGGCTGGTGGTGATGAATGCGGGCGTCGCCGAGCAGATCGGGCGGCCAAAGGATGTCTATGCCGTGCCGGCGACGACCTACGTGGCCGGATTCATCGGTTCCCCCGCGATGAACTTCCTCCCCGCCACGGTGGCGGAGAATGGTCTGCGTCTGGCGTCCGGCGGGCTGATCGGCCTGGATCTGCCGCTCGCCTCGCTCGCCGGGCGCAAGGTCACCTTCGGCGTCAGGCCCGAACACCTACAGCCCGGCGATGGACCGGGATCCTTCGATTTCACCGTCGACGTGACCGAAGAACTCGGCGCCGATACCCTGCTGCACGGCCCGCTCGACGGAACCGACATCGTGGTCCGCCTGCCGGGCAGTCTGGGTCTGCAGGCCGGCGCGCGGCTGAGGCTGCGCGCGGATCCCGCCCTGATCCATCTGTTCGATCCCGAGACGGGGAAGCGCATTCCGCTGCCCGTCTGATCCCTTTCCATCGGGGTGGAATCTGCGCTAGCCATGTCTTCTGGCTGTCGCGAATCGGAGCGGGAATGCCCCATCTCTTTCTCTTCGCGGCCTTCTGTTTCGTAGGCCTGGTGGCAAGCTGTGTCCTTATGGCGGTCTAGCCTCGCAACCCTCGTGCTGCTGGTACTCGCCGCCTGCGGGGAGGTGCCTCGCGTCTTCGAGGACGAGAACAAGGCGGTCGCGCCGTCGCCGCTCCTGGTGCCGAGGGCCGATGCCAGCCTTGTGGTGGTACCGGTGCGCAACGCGCCGCGCGAGGTCTCGGTCGAGTTCGCCGAACTGGTGGCCGACAGGTTCCGCGCGCTCGACGTGCCCGCATCGACGCGGACCGCCAGCGTCACCAGCCGCATCCTGGAAGGCGAGGCGACGACGACGCCCCTGCCCGGTGGAATCGCCAATCTCGACATCACCTGGCGGGTCATCGAGCCGAACGGTCTGCCCATCCTCACCGCCCGTCAGATCGAACGCGTGCCCGAAGTCCTATGGCGACGGGCCGACCGGGCGCTGCTGACCAAGCTCGCCGGCGACATCGCCCGGCGGATCGAAAAGGATATCAGGGTCGACAGCGGAGCCGCCCCCATGGCGGCGCTGCGGGTGCGCTCGCCGGTGGTGGCGGGTGCGCCTGGAGACGGCAACGAGGCACTCGCCCGCGCCATCCGTCTCCTTTTGGCCCGCCAGGAAGTGGCCCTGGTGGAGCAGGACGACCGCGACGCCATCAGCCTCCAGGGGCGGGTCCTGGTCCGGCCGGACGGGGCGCAGGACCGGGTCGACATCGAATGGGTCGTGCGGGGAACCGACGGGCGGGCCCTCGGCACGGTCGCCCAGTCCAACGTCGTCCCGCGTGGCTCCCTGTCCGGTCGCTGGGGCCAGGTCGCCTATGCCGCCGCTGAGGGCGGCGTGGAGGGTATCCTGCAACTGCTGCAGAGCAGCAACGCGCGCCGCTGATCTGTGTTCCGGCGCTTGTTTGCGGTTTCCGGGCAAGCTATAGAACCCCCGCCGCGGGCGGTCCCCTGCCGTAAACTGGGGGTCAAGGCCGGGGTCGGCGGCTCAGCGAAGGCTCGTATTGATGAAAGTGCTCGCGGGGAACAGCAACCGTCCGCTGGCGGAAGCCATTGCCACGTATCTGAACGTGCCGATGACGCGCGCCAGCGTGCGCCGTTTTTCGGACATGGAGTGTTTCGTCGAGATTTCCGAGAATGTTCGCGGTGAGGATGTATTCATCATCCAATCCACGTCCTATCCCGCGAACGACAACCTGATGGAACTGCTGGTCTGCATCGACGCGCTGCGCCGCGCCTCGGCACGGCGGATCACGGCGGTGATGCCCTATTTCGGCTATGCCCGGCAGGACCGCAAGGTCGGGCCAAGGACGCCGATCTCGGCCAAGCTGGTGGCCAACCTGATCACCACCGCCGGCGCCAACCGCGTGCTCACGCTGGATCTGCACGCCGGCCAGATCCAGGGTTTCTTCGACATCCCGACCGACAACCTCTACTACGCTCCCTATATCGTGCGCGACGTGCGCGAGAACTATGACGGCCGTCCGCTGGTCGTCGTGTCCCCCGACGTGGGCGGCGTGGTTCGCGCCCGCGCGGTGGCCAAGCGCATCGAGGCCGACCTCGCCATCGTCGACAAGCGGCGCGAGCAGGCCGGCGTATCGGAGGTCATGAACATCATCGGTGACGTGAAGGGCCGCGAGTGCATCCTGGTCGACGACATCGTCGATTCCGCGGGCACGCTCTGCAACGCCGCCGCCGCCCTGATGGAACACGGTGCCAGGTCGGTTTCGGCCTATGTCACTCACGGTGTGCTGTCGGGTGGCGCCGTCGCCCGTGTCGCGGCCTCGTCGCTCAAGGAGATGGTCATTTCCGACAGCATCCTGGCGACCGAGTCGGTACGGCTCGCGGCCAATATCCGCCAAATCTGCATCGCTCCCCTGATCGGCGAGGCGATGCGGCGCATCAGCGAGGAATCCTCCGTCTCCAGTCTGTTCGACTAGGGGCGAAACCCAGAGCTTTGCGGTGGCGCGGCACCCCTGGAGGCCGGCATCGCGGAGCGGATCGCAAACGAACGCGGTCCGTCACGTAACCAAGGAGAGTTGAATGTCCGACATCACCACCCTGGTGGTCGAGAAGCGGAGCAGGGCAGGCAAGGGGACCTCCCGCGCGATCCGTCTGACCGGCCACGTTCCCGGCGTCGTCTACGGCGGCAAGGCCGAACCGGCGCTGATCTCGCTCGATCGCCGCATCGTGCTGCGCGAAGCCTCGCGCGAGGGCTTCACGGCCCGAGTCTACGAACTCGACATCGCCGGCGCGAAGGAGCGCGTCCTGCCGCGCGACGTGCAGTTCGACCCGGTCAGCGACCAGCCGATCCATGTCGACTTCATGCGCGTGTCCGCCGGCACCCGCATCCGCATCTTCATCCCCGTCCATCTGGTGGGTGAGGCCGAGGCGCCGGGCATCAAGCGCGGCGGTGTGGTCAACGTGGTCCGCCACGAGATCGAATGCTACGTGGCCGTGGATTCGATCCCGCCGCATATCGAAGTCAGCCTGAAGGGCCTCGACATCAACGATTCGGTGCACATCCGGTCGGTGAGCCTGCCCGAGGGCGTTAAGCCGGTGATCCAGCGCGACTTCACCATCGCCTCGATCGCGCCGCCCACCACCGGCGAGAAGGAAGCCCCGGCCGCCGCGGCCGATGCCGCCGCGGCTCCGGCAGCCGGTGCCGCCGCCAAGGCTCCCGCCGCGGCCAAGGCTCCCGCCGCCGCCAAGGCCCCGGCCGGTGCCGCCGCGAAGGCACCTGCCGCCAAGGCTCCGGCCGGCAAGAAGTGACCGTGAGCCCGCTCTCCCTTCCCCGGGGAGAGCGGGCGGTCCGCTCTCGCGTTCCGTGTCGAGTACCTCCGCATGATGCTCCTGGTCGGCCTCGGCAATCCGGGTCCGCAATATGCGGGCAACCGGCACAACATCGGCTTCATGGCCGTCGACGCCATCGCCGCCAAGCACGGTTTCGGTCCGCCGAAGGCGCGTTTCAAGGCGCTGACGATGGAGGGTTTCGTCGGCGGTGTGCGGACACTCATCCTGAAGCCCACGACTTTCATGAACCTGTCCGGCGAGGCGGTGGGCGAGGCCTCCCGCTACCTGAAGATCCCGGTGGAGAACATCGTCGTTTTCCATGACGAGCTGGATCTCGCCCCGGGGAAGCTGCGCATGAAGCAGGGGGGCGGCCATGCCGGTCACAACGGGCTGCGGTCGCTCGATGCGCATATCGGGCCCGAGTATCGCCGCGCCCGCCTCGGCATCGGTCACCCGGGCGACCGCGAGAAGGTGCTGGCCTGGGTGCTAAACGACTTCTCCAAGGCGGAGCAGTCGGGCTGGCTGGAACCGATGCTCAAAGCCATCGCGGAGGCGGCGCCCATTCTCGCCACCCGGAAGGATGCCGCCTTCGCCTCCAAGGTCGGTCTCCTGACCGCGCCCCCACCGCCTCCGAAGCCCGAACGCCGTCCGAAGCCGGAGCCAGCCAAGAAGGAAGCCGCCGATGGGCTTTAAATGCGGCATCGTCGGCCTGCCGAACGTCGGCAAGTCGACCCTGTTCAATGCCCTGACCCAGACCGCCGCCGCCCAGGCGGCCAACTATCCCTTCTGCACCATCGAGCCGAATTCGGGGGTGGTGAACGTGCCCGACGACCGGCTCGATGCGCTGGCCGGAATCGGAAAGTCGCAGACGATCATCCCGACGCAGATCGGTTTCGTCGACATCGCCGGACTTGTTCGCGGGGCTTCGAAGGGCGAAGGCCTCGGCAACCAGTTCCTGGCCCATATCCGCGAGGTGGACGCCGTCTGCCATGTGCTGCGCTGTTTCGAGGGGACCGACATCACCCATGTCGAGGGCAAGGTCGATCCGATCGCCGATGCCGAGACGGTGGAGACCGAACTCATGCTCGCCGATATGGAATCGCTCGAAAAGCGAATCGATCCCGCGGTGAAGAAGGCGCGCGGGGGGGACGAAGAGGCCAAGATGCGTCTGGCCCTCATGCAGAAGGCGCTCGCGCATCTGCAGGCCGGCAGGCCCGCCCGCACCCTGGAGGTCCCGGCGGAAGAGGCCAAGGCGTTCAAGGAACTGCAGCTCCTGACCGGGAAACCGGTTCTCTATGTCTGCAACGTGGAGGAGGCTTCCGCCGCGGCTGGCAATGGACTGACCGCCCGGGTCGCCGACAAGGCGAAGGCGGAAGGTGCGGCCGTGGTCGTCATCTCGGCCGCGATCGAGGCGGAGGTGGCCCAATTGTCGGACCCGGAGGAGCGGCAGGTGTTCCTCGCCGACCTCGGACTGGAAGAGACCGGACTCACCCGTCTCATCCGTGCCGGCTACGCGCTTCTCGGGCTCATCACCTTCTTCACGGTGGGGCCGAAGGAGGCCCGGGCCTGGACGGTGCGCAAGGGCGCGAAGGCCCCCGAGGCCGCCGGCGTCATCCACACCGACTTCGAGAAGGGGTTCATTCGCGCCGAGACCATCGCCTATGCCGACTATGTCGCCCATGGCGGCGAGGCGGGTGCGAAGGATGCCGGCAAGTTCCGCCTGGAAGGCAAGGAGTACGTCGTCCAGGACGGCGACGTGATGCATTTCCGCTTCAATGCCTGAGGAGCGATGGCCGAAAAGATCTACTTCGAGGACTTCAAGCCCGGCACCGAGATTCCGCTCGGCAGCCGCAAGGTCAGCAGGGAGGAGATCATCCGCTTCGCGCAGAGGTTCGATCCCCAGCCCTTTCACATCGACGAGGAGGCGGCGAAAACCTACCCTTATGGCGGGCTGATCGCGTCCGGCTGGCACACGGCCTCGCTGCTGATGCGCATGATGGTGGACGGCGTGCTCGGCCGCGCCGCCAGCATGGGTTCCCCCGGTGTCGACGAACTGCGCTGGCTCAAGCCGATGCGGCCCGACGATATCCTGACGGCGGTGATGCGGATCGACGAATGCACGCCCTCGCGGTCGAAGCCCGATCGCGGCCTCGTCGCCGTGACCTGCGAGATGCGAAACCAGAGGGGCGAGTTGATCCTTTCCAAGCGGAGCAAGAATTTCTACCGGCGCCGCCGGCCGGGGGCGCCCGCATGATCCACTTCGAGGATGTCGAAATCGGCCAGGTGCGCGAGAGCGACACCAAGCTGGTCACGGCGGAAGAGATCATCGAATTCGCCAGGGAGTTCGACCCGCAATACTACCATCTGGATCCGGAGGCGGCGAAGGACAGCATGTTCGGTGGACACGCGGCCTCGGGCTGGCACACCGCAGCCATGATGATGCGGCTGATGGTCGATGCCTTCGTCGGCAAGACGGCGTCGATAGGCTCTCCCGGGTTCGACGATCTGCGCTGGCTGAAGCCGGTCCGTCCCGGCGATGTCATCCGAGTGCGATCGACGGTGATCGAGAAGACGCCTTCGGTCCGACGGCCGGACATCGGTAGCGTCCGCTTCCGGACCGAGGTGCTGAACCAGGCCGACGAGATCGTACTCAGCATGATCTCGATCGGGATGTACCGGCGGCGGCCGGCTCTCGCCTCCGGTTAAGGCATGCCGATCGTGCGCCGGAGGAAGGCAAGGACCCGGTTGGCGTACTCGCCGTCCCGGAGCGAGGAGGCGGCCATGTGGTCCGCGCCCGGGGCGAGCCAGAGCTCCTTCGGACCGGGGACCGCATCGAAGATCGCCCGCGTCTCACCCACCGGCGTGAAGCGGTCGGCTTCGCCGCCGACGACCAGGACCGGACCGGCGTAGCGGCGGACGGCCGCGACCGGCGACAGGCGGTCGGGCAAGAAACCGTACCGGATCAGCGACTGGAAGCTGAGCAGCGGCTCCAGTGCGGAGGCGGCGAGCGCAGGCAGCATGGTCGCCAGACGATTGTGGATCGCGCGGCGGATGTCGGGATAGACGGCCTGCAGGACCAGGGCGTCGGCCTTGATCGGCCCTTCCTCACCGAGCAGGCAGGAGGCGCCGCCGAGCGAGATGCCGATCGCCGCCACTGGCGCGCCCGCCTGGCGCTGCTTCAGCCAGGCGAGTGCCGTCGCAGCGTCGCGACTCTCGAACAGGCCGAAGCTGCGTTCCCGCGCGGTCGACTGGCCATGGCCGCGGGAGTCGAAAGTGAGAACGGCATAGCCTTCAGCCGCAAGCCAGCGGGCGCTGTGCTCAAGGCTGGCGCGCGAGGCGTGGTTGCCGTGCAGCAGCAGGACGCCCGCCGCCCCTTCGCGCCGTCCCGGTCGATAGGTGGCGGCAAGGGTTACGTCGTCGTCCGTGGTGAGGCGAAGGTCTTCGGCCGGCGCGATGGCTCCTGCGATCTCGGCGCTCCCGGGTTGCGTGAGCATGTCGCCGAGCGCCCAGCTCATCCCCAGGCCCGCGATCAGCAGGGCGGCGGCGGTACCGGTTACCGACAGTCGAAGCAACACCCCGCGCCCCATCCGAAGAAGGCCCGTGCCGCCGCGCCCGGCACGGGGGTGGCGAGGCTATCACCGCCGTCGGCGGGTCCCAACCCGCCTCTTCCGCTCAGGCTGCCCGCAGCACCCGGCCGCTGCGGCACTTCATCAGCGGCTGGATGCGGCGGCCGAACTGCTCGAGGCCGATCAGGAAGTCGTCGAAGGTGAGCATGATCCCCTTGGTCCCGGGCACCGAGGCGGCCTCGTCCAGCATGCGCGCGACGGAGGCATAGGAGCCGATGATGGTGCCCATGTTGAAGTTGACCGCGCCTTCCGGCACCACCATCGCCTTCGCAGTCGACCCATCGGCGGCGTTCGCATCGGCGCCCGCCTGGTCGATCAGCCACGAGAGCGCCCCCTTGTCGGCGCCGGCGCAGTAGTGCTTCCATTTCGCCATCGCCGCCTCGTCGGTCTCGTCGGCGATCAGCATGAACAGCACATAGGTACCGACGTCGCGGCCCGTCTTCGCGGCGGCCGCGCTCATCTGCTCGTTGGTCGGCGCATAGGCGGTCGGCGTGTTGATGCCGGAGCCCAGCGTGAAGTTGTAGTCGCAGTATGTGGCGCCGAACTCCATGCCGCGCGGGCTCTGTCCGGCGGCGACGATCTTCATCGGCGCCGAGGGGCGTGGAGAAAGCCTGCAGTCGTCCATATTGAAGTACCGGCCCTTGAAATCGGACGAGCCATTCTCCCACAGCTCCCGCATCACCTGGACGTATTCGGTGCTGTAGTCGTAGCGATAGCCGAAATAGGCATCCCCCGGCCACAGGCCCATCTGGTCATACTCGCCCTTGGCCCAGCCCGAGACGATGTTCACGCCGAAGCGGCCAGGCGCGATGGAATCGATTGTGGAGGCCATGCGGGCGACGATCGCCGGCGGAATGGTGAGGACCGCGACCGAGGCATAGAGCTTGATTTTCTCGGTGACGGCGGCCAGGCCCGCCATCAGCGTGAAGGATTCGAGGTTGTGATCCCAGAATTCGCTCTCCCCGCCGAAGCCGCGCAGCTTGATCATCGAGAGGGCGAAGTCGAGGCCATGGCTTTCCGCCTTCTGCACGATCGCCTTGTTCAGCTCGAAGGTCGGCATGTACTGCGGCGAAGTGGTGGAGATGAGCCAGCCGTTGTTGCCGATCGGGATGAAGACGCCGATGTCCATGACTGCTCCTGCAGCGACGCGGCCGAAAGTGGCCTCTGCCGGTGCAGCAAAAGCGATGCCAAGGACGCAACCGGTCATTTCCCCGCCCGATGCGCGGGTCGGGCATGCGCGCCTGCCCGTCCGCCGGCCTGTTGACCATTCCTCGCGCATCGTCGGATCGCGGCACATCCGCAAGGGCCGGTTCCCGGCGGGGATCGATCTGGTGTCAAAGTTGCAGGTGCATCGTGACGTCATTCAGCGAGGCATCCATGGCAACCGAATCCCCCTCATCCGGCTATCGCGTGCTGCCGCAGGACATGCCGCGCAAGCCCGGTTCGCTCGATCTGCGCGCCAGTCCCGAGGTCTTCCCCATGAACCCGGCCGAGACCGCACTGATCGTCATCGACATGCAGAACGGCTATGCCTCCAAGGGCGGCTATATCGACATTCAGGGATTCGATCTCTCCGGTGTGGGGCCGGTCATCGACCACATCCAGAAGGTCGTCAGCGCCTGCCGTGCGATGGGCATCCAGGTCATTTTCTTCCAGAACGGCTGGGATGCGCAGAAGAAGGAAGCCGGCACGCCGGACTCGCCCAACTGGTGGAAGTCGAACGCCCTGAAGCTGATGCGCCAGGATCCGAAGCTGGACGGTACGCTGATCACGCGCGGCACCTGGGACTACGAACTGATCTCCGACCTAAAGCCGGAAGCGGAGGACATCGTCTTGTCGAAGCCGCGATACAGCGGCTTCTATGCCACCCAGCTGGACCAGATCCTCAGGGCGCGGCGCATCCGCAACCTCCTCTTCGTCGGCGTGGCGACCAATGTCTGCGTCGAGTCGACGCTGCGGGATGCCTATTTCCTGGAGTACTTCCCGATCCTGATTCACGACGCCGCGATGCAGGCGGGCCCACCGGAGCTCCAGGCGGCCACCATCTACAACGTCGAGAAGTTCTTCGGCTGGGTCACCAGCACCGCCGACTTCTGCGCCCTCACCAACGCCTGAGGCCAAGTCCCATGCCGCGCAAACCCGTGATCCCGCCCGGTTCCCCGCCGCCGCTCGCCCCCTACTCGCCTGGCGTCGTCGCCGACAACATCCTCTATGTCTCCGGCATCCTGGCACTCGACAGCGAAGGCCGGGTCATCGGGGCGGGTGATGCGGTGGTGCAGACCCGTGCCGTGCTGGAGACGATCAGAAGCATCGTCGAAGCGGCCGGCGGCAGCATGGCCGACATCGTCTTCAATCAGATTTTCCTGAAAGACCTTGCCGACTACGGAGCGATGAACTCGGTTTACAAGGAGTACTTCCCGTCGGAGTTTCCGGCCCGCTACTGCATCCGCGCCGATCTGGTGCGGCCGGAGTTCCTCGTCGAGATCTGTTCCACCGCGCATCTGCCCAAGGCCTAAGGCCTCAGGCCGATCGAGGGGCGCCGAGAAGTTCCGTCGCAGGCGTCTCCAGCGTGATGGTCCTGGGCGGCGCCTCGCCTCCCTTCGTCCACGTGGCAGCGGCGAAGGCGCCGCAGGCCGGACAGGTGGCATGCCATTCGGGACTGCCGTTGCCGCAGGAGGTGCAGCGCCAGCTGCCGGCGGCGGGCGCACCCGCCGCGCGATGCAGCCAGGCACGGGCCGAGGCCACGTCGCCGTACTCTGTCTCCTCGATCTCCGCCATCAGGCGGCAGGCGGCGGCATCCGGCTGCTCGCCGATGAGCGGTTGCAGCTCATGTCTCGCCGCTTTGGGATCGCCGGCGGCGAGGGCGGTCCGGGCGAGCAGGAGATGGCTCTCGGGATGATCGGGGCTGAAGGCAGCCAATTCGCGGGCCAGCGCCCGGCGCCGGTCGGGGGCCACGTCGCCTTCGATGTCGAGATAGGCCTCCGCCAGGTCGCGATGCGGGGCGGCGGCCCAGCTTTCAGTCAGGATCTGTGCCGCTTTCCGCCGCTTTCCGCGCGCGGCCTGCAGACGGGCGGCGAGCGCCGCGGCCGGCGCCAGATCCCGCGCCGCCGCATGCGCCGCGGTTGCGGCGTCGAGTGCTGCCTTGGCATCGCCGGCGGCTTCCGCCGTGCGGGCCGCTTCCAGATGCGCCGCGGCCTGAATGCGGGAGGCGTCGGCTGCGGGGATGAGGCCACGCCGGCTCGCCTGCAGCGCCGCGTCGGCGGCCGCCGGATAGTTGCCGGCCTGGGCCTCCAACGCGGTCAGTTCCTTCAGAACCCAGCCGGTTCCGGGCCTGAGCGCATTGGCGCGTCGCGCATGGGCGAGGGCCGTTCCGACATCGCCACGGCGCCGTGCGAGGACCAGCAGCCCGCGGCGGCCGAGGAACTCGGTATCTGGCCGGTCCAGCATCAGCGTGAAGGCGCGTTCGGCGCGCTCGTCGTCGCCGGTCAACTGCCCGGACTGAGCCGCGAGCAGAAGGCGCAGCGCCGGATCGTCCAGCATCCGTCCGGCGGCTTCGGCATTGCGGACGGCCTCGCGCACGTCCCCCGCCGCCGCGGCCACCAGACCGCGAGACAGCGCTTCCAGTCCCTTCCGCCTCCGGCCCCGGTCGCGGAAGCGACCGAAGGCGCCGGGTCCGTCGCGCAGCCACAGCCAGACGCGGTGGATCAGCATCAGCAGCACGGCGATCACGACGCTCAAGGCGACCACCACCGCGACGCTGGTCTCGATCCGATAGCCGCTCCAGTCGAGAACGAGCCGCCCCGGCCGGTCGGCAATCCAGGCAGCGGCCAGCGAGACGCCCAGCATGACGACGACGGCGACGGCCAGCCGGATCATCGCCGGCCCTCTGCGGCCGCTTCCACCGCCCGCCGTTTGAGCGCTGCCAGGGCGACCTCCGCATCGGCGCGCCTGCGGGCCGCGGCGAGCCATTCCGCGGCCGCTTCCGCAGGCCGTCCGGTGAGCTTGGCGAGTTCCGCGGCCGCACCGGCCGCATCGTTCTGGCGCAGCTTCGCCTCGGCCCGGGCCACCAAAGCATCGGGCGTCTCTCCCGGAACGTCGCCCGTGCGCCGTATGACGACGGCCGATGCGATACGGGCGCGCACGTGATCGAGCCAGTCGTCGCCTTCGCCCGCCGCGGCGGCCGTCATCACGGCGCGGGCGGTGGCGGGGAAGCGTTCCTGCAGGCCGGCGAGGGTGGGCAAGCCTGTCGCGGCGGAGGCAGCAAGGGGGCCGGTGGCCGGACCGCCGGCGCCCATCAATGCGGTGACGGCGCTGAGCTGATCGCCGTAGGGCGCGCCGGAGCGAACCGTTTCCGCCAGTTCGGCGATGGCGAGCACGAGCGCGATGCGCGCCGCCTCGCCCTCGCGGGGAGCCGCGGCCTTCAGCCGCTCCGCGATCTGGGCCAGTTGGCGCTCCGCGGCCTCAAGTCGGGGCGTCATGTCGGGATCGCGGATGGCGGCATCGGCCGCAGACGGGGGCAATGCGTCGGCGTTCGTCGCCCGGCTCTCCACCGCGGCCAGCCGTTGCTCGAAGGCCGCCGGATCGCCCGTTGGACGCGCCTCCAGGGCGGCGAGCCTGCTCTCCAGGGGACGGAGGTCGACCGCCGCCGGCGGTGCCGGCCGCGGAGCCTCGGTTGCCTTTTGCTCCAGCTTGGCGAGTCGGTCCGTCAATCCCGCCGGGAGCTGCTGTTGCTGCGGTGCCGGAGTGAGAAGCCAGGCGACTGCCGCGCCGGCCGCCGCCCCGGCGATCAGGCCGGCGGCGAGACCGGGGAGAAATCCGCCCGACGCGGTCTTCGCTGCCGATGACGCGGGTGGAGCGGTAGGGAGGGTCGGCTGTTTCACGGCCGGCGAAAGCTCGGGTTCGGCATGCAGGAGCTCCAGCAACGCTTCTTCGTTGGGCTTGGCGGCAACACGGATACGGCGCCAGTGAAGGTGTCCCACGGCCGAACCGACCTGTTCGCTCAGGACAAAGGCCTCGATGGTTGCAAGGCGTTCGGCCAGTCCTTCGGCTTCGACGAGGGTGGCGAAGGTTTTTGCAGCCCGCGGCGAATGCAGGAGCACGACCTCGAGGCTGCCGTCTTCCAGGCTCGCGCGGGTCTCACCGCCGAATTGCGAGGCGGTCTGCGCTTCATAGGCGATGATGCGGGCGGCCTCGAAGCCGCGCGCTGCCAGTGCCGCCGCGACGTCCTCGGCCACGTCGTGCCCGGAGACATGGACGACACGACCGGCTGCGGGCGACAGGACGCGCGCGGCCAGCGCGATCAGATCCTCGGCATCGCCATCGGCACTCTGCACGATTCCGAAACCCTCCGCTCGGGCGGCGTCGGCGGTCGCATCCCCGACGGCGAGGATGCCGATATCCCGCCGTCCGGTCGCGCGCGCCAGTGCCTTGGCGCCGTTGCGGCTGGTGAGGAGGATGGCCTGCACTCCCTCGAGAGCCGGCATTTCGACATCCAGAAAGCGGATACCCAGCATCGGGTCGACGATGACCTCGTGACCGAGATCGCGTAGCCGTGTGGCCAGGGCTTCCGCCTGCTCCCTCGGCCGGGTGACGAGCAGTTTCGTCATCAGGAGAAGACCGGGATCGCGCGCCGGCGCAGTTCCTCGCCCGCATCCGTTCCGAGATGCAGGGCGTCCGCCGCGGCGCCGACGCGTTCGGCCGTCCAGGTCTCTCCGCCGTCGGTCCGATAGACCGCGGCCCGCAGCCGCAGGCGCCCGCCGGCCAGCAACTCGGCGTGCCCGGCGATCGGGGTGCGGCAGGATCCGTCCAGCACCGCCAGCATCGCCCGTTCGGCGGTCACCCTGATCGCGGTCTCCGTGTCGTTGAGAGGCGCGAGGCGCGCGGCTGCGTTCCGATCGTCCGCCCGCCGTTCGATCCCGATGGCGCCCTGCGCCACCGCCGGCAGAAGCTCGTCGGTTTCGAGCGGGATCCCCTGTCCGGCCTTCTGCAATCTGCGCAGACCCGCGACCGCGAGCAGGGTCGCATCGATGATGCCGTCCGCGACCTTGCGCATCCGTGTCTCGACGTTGCCGCGCAAACCCGTGATCTCCAGATCGGGACGAAGCGCGAGCAGCTGGGATTGCCGCCGCAGCGAGGAGGTGCCGACGACGGCGCCCCGCGGCAGATCGGCTATGCTCGCCGGGCCGCGCGCGATGAGAGCGTCGCGGGCATCCTCACGCGGCAGAAAGCAGTCGACCACCAGGCCCTGGGGGAGGGACGTCGCCATGTCCTTCATGGAATGCACGGCGATGTCGATACGACCCTCGAGCAGCGCTTCCTCCAGTTCCTTGGTGAACAGGCCCTTTCCTCCCACTTCCGACAGGGGACGATCCAGGATGCGGTCCCCGGTCGTCTTGAACACGACGATCTCGATATCCGCCGCGGAAAGATCGGCATGGGCGGCGAGAAGGCGGTCGCGAGTCTCATGGGCCTGAGCCAACGCGAGCGCGCTGCCCCGGGTTCCGATCCGAAACGGTGATTGCTGGCTCATGGGGTCGATGATAGACGCCGGGGGCATCCCCGACCAATCCGGAACAGTGCTGATCCATGCTGGTGCTCGGCATCGAAACAAGTTGCGATGAAACCGCCGCCGCCGTCGTGCGGGCCGAGGACCGGTCCGTCCTGGCGCACCGGCTGCTGTCGCAGGTGGAAGATCACCGTCCCTATCAGGGCGTGGTCCCCGAAATCGCGGCCCGAGTCCATATCGAGCATGTGGATCGCCTGGTCGAGGAGGCCATGGCCGAAGCGGGCATCGGTTTCGGCCAATTGGACGGCATCGCCGCGACCGCCGGTCCGGGCCTGATTGGCGGGCTGATGGTGGGCCTCATGACAGGCAAGGCGATCGCCGCAGCCACGGGGCGGCCTCTGGTCGCCGTCAACCACCTCGAGGGGCATGCCCTTTCCCCCCGCCTGGTGTCCGATGTCGCCTTTCCCTACCTGCTGCTGCTGGTTTCCGGGGGACATTGCCAGCTTCTCGTCGTCGAGGGCGTGGGCCGCTACCGTCGGCTCGGGACCACCATAGACGACGCCATCGGCGAGGCGTTCGACAAGGTCGCGAAGCTGCTCGGTCTCGGCTATCCGGGTGGACCGGCGATCGAGCGGGCGGCGCAAGCGGGCGATCCGGCCAAGTTCGACCTGCCGAGGCCGATGCTGGGACGGAAGGACTGTCATTTCTCCTTTTCCGGCTTGAAGACGGCCGTTCGGCAGGTCGTGGCCGGCCTTCCAGTCCTCGACAGCACCGCCGTGCAGGATGTGGCCGCTTCCTTTCAGGCGGCGGTGGCCGATGTGATGGCCGACCGGCTCGCCCGGGCGATCGTTGCTTTCCGAGAGAGTTGTCCGGACGCCGCTCACGTCGTGGTGGCCGGCGGTGTGGCTGCCAATCAGACGCTTCGGGCACGCCTGGCCCGAACGGCGGAAGCCGCCGGCCTCGCGCTGTTGGCGCCGCCGCTCTGGCTCTGCACCGACAATGCGGCGATGATCGCCTGGGCGGGTGTGGAACGCCTGCGGCTCGGACTGACCGACGGTCTGGATGCCGCGCCGCGACCGCGCTGGCCGCTCGATCCTTCGGCTGCCCCTGCCGCCTATGCCGGGGTCAAGGCCTGACGCGACGTCAGTCGACGATGAACAGCTTCGTCGGAACGGATGTTCGCGAACGATGCGCCTCGGCTCCATCGGCCACCTGATAGGACTGGCCGGGCTTCAGCGTCACCGTGCGGCCGTCCTCCAGTTCGGTCACCAGTTCGCCCTCCAGCACCAGGAGAATGTGGCCCTTGCTGCACCAGTGGTCGGCGAGATAGCCGGCGCTGTACTCGACCAGCCGCACGCGGATGTCGCCGAACTCACGCGTTCGCCAGGATGCCCGGCCCGTCGTCCCGGGGTGGAAGGTCGGCTCGACCGTCGACCAGTCCGTCGTTCCGAAGGGAATGCCCGACATCTTCATGGGTGGAGCCCTCAACAGGCGGCTTTGCAGGTTTCGCGCGTCTCGCGGACGATCTCGGCCAGGCGCTCGGCCGGCACCACGCCGGGCAAAAGCTTGTCCCCGACCACGAAAGCCGGCGTACCGTCGATTCCGAGGGCATGCGCGAGCTTGAGGTTCGTGGTGATGATGGCATCGATCTCCGGACGGCGCATATCGGCCTTTAACCGTTCGACGTCGATCCCCACATCGGCGGCCAGGCGAAAGATCACGGTCTCGTTCAGACTGCGGGTTTCCAGCATCGCATTGTGCAGCGCCAGGTACTTGCCCTGCAGTCGCGAGGCGATGGCGGCACGCGACGCCAGCACCGATTCGGGCCCCAGGATGGGCAGTTCCTTGAGCACGACGCGCACCTTGGGGTCGCGACGGATCAGGGCCTTCACCTCTCCGTGTGCCTGCTTGCAATAGGGGCAGCGGTAGTCGAAGAACTCGACCAGGGTGACGTCACCCTTGGGATCGCCCGCCAGTTCCGAATTGGGATCCTTGCGAAGCGCGTCCCGATTGGCCGCCAGCGCATCCCGCATCCGCGTCGCTTCGGCTTCCTTGCGGCGGCGCTCATGCGTTTCCAGTGCTTCGATCACCAGTTCGGGATTGTTGCGGATGACATCCCGGACGATCGCCTCGATCGCCGCGCGGTCGGGCGGTTGTCCGGCGGACGGCGCCGCAGGTTGCGCTCGTAGGGTCGTCGTCGCGGCGATCAGGATCAGCAGCGCCAGAAGGCCACGCATTCGATTTCTCCAGGCCGCCGAGCACGGTGCCGGTGGAGTGTTAGCGGTGCCCGGGCATCCCGAGCAAGTCCTATCCGTGCCGGCTGCCGACCCGAAACGAAGAAGGGCGGCACCGGGCCGCCCTTCTCGATCGTTGGTGCGTGATTCCGGGAAGCGTCAAGCGGCCTTGCGGCGGCGGCGCGCAATCACGAGCCCGGCGAGCCCGACGCCGAAGGCCGCGAGCGTGCCCGGCTCGGGAACGTCGACCGGCGGCGGCTCGTCCCCGACGATCACACCCCAGATCGCGTCGTTGCCGCACCAGGCGGTACCCCAGAAGATCTCGAAGTCGTTGTAGTACCCGGCCGCGGTCATCAGGCCCATCTCTTTCAGCGCCGCTTCGCTGAGCGTGATCAGGATGGTCGTGTCGTTCGCGCCGTCGGTATATTTGACCTGCGCCTTGTTCGTCATGGCATCGGCTTCGGAATAGTCGACATTGACGAAGACGTCGTGATCCTGTCCGACACAGTCCGAATCGAGCGGCCCGCAACTGGAGGGCCGGAAACGGCCACCGTACACGCCGGAGCCATCGAGAACCGTGTCATAGGCGTATTGGGAACTCTGCCACATGTTGTCGACGCCGGGCTCGTTCTCGTAGATATTGGCGTAGCCCTGGCCGTAATTCGAATAATTCTTGTAATAACTGCCGGTGTAGTGCTGGGTTATGCCGTTCCCAGAAGTATCAAAGGAACCGGTGCTCGCCGTATTCAGTTCGATCGCAAGGTCGAAATCCTTCGCCTCGGCCTTGGACGCGTCAGAGACATAGCCGTCCGGCCGGATCGCGATCCCGAGATCGGCATAGGGGATCGAGCCGTCATAGCGCGGCTGGGAAGCGCCCGAAGTGCCGGAAACCTTTGAAAACGCCGCCTTCTTCGTCGTCAGTTCGATCGTCATTGTCTTGTCGTCGTTCTTGGTGACGACGATCTTGGTCGTATCGTAATAGGCGCCGAGACTGTCGGTGTAGTTCGGGTAGGAGGTGGAATCGCAGTTGACGCCGCTGCAGTTGGTGCGGAAGGGATCGATCCAGACCTGATCGGTGATCGTCGTAATCACCGGCGCCGCATAGGCCGCCGTCGCGCCGGCGAAGGAGGCCAGCAGAGTCGCGATCCATATCGATCGGTTCAACGTCACGTTAACCATCTCCCTGAATACTTCAGGTTCATTCTGCTTGTGGCGTGTAGAGTAGCAACTCCCATGCCAGCCGCCACAACTCTTTGGAATCCCGCCGGTCCGCTGACTGGAACGGACACAGCCGCGGGCCGGCTGTAAAGCCGGCTGACGGGGTGCCGTCAAGCGCGCCTTGCCCGCGCCACCCACATGAAGCCCCTGATCAGGATCATCAGCAGGATGAGGGGAATGCCGTAATCTCGCATGATCTGCCATGACTCCCGGGCGAAGCGAAACAGGGCCAGGACTTCCTCCCGGCTTTCCCCGGCGCGACCGCGCGGCTCCGCCGGTAGGTCGACAGGGTTGCGATCCCGCCCGGCATCATGGGCGGAGCGGTCCTGGCCGAAGATCAGGTCATCGCTGCGCAGCGCTTCAAGGAGGGTCTTGATCCCGCTGTCCTGGTACACCGATGCCAAGGGAGAAACGAGTTCACGAACGTCGGCCCTGATGCCCGAGAGGGTGGCGATCAGCTCTCGGTCTTCGGCCGATCGCTCGGCCCGCCGCGTCGCGGGGTCGGTGGCGCAGGAGGATCCCGGCGGACAGGCCGCTGGCCTCGCCTCGGCGCTCGATGGGGCGCCCAGTGCCGCCAGCGCATTCGCGCGCATTTCAGCCAGGAAGCCGTCCAGTCCCTGGTCCCGGTCCGCGTGATAGAGCTCGCGCAGGAAGGCCTGCGCACTGGATTCGGCGTAACGCCTAGGATGGCTGGCGACGACGTTCTCAAGCGACGCGGAGGGGGCGGTTTCCGTGGTCAGTGGCTCAGCGCCGGGGGACCGGGCGGTGTCCAGGGCACTCGCCGTCCCGGACTCCAATTCGAGCACGCCGCCCTCTTCCGCGATACCGGGCCGCACCAACTCCGCCACAGACGGTGCGGCGGCGGTGACGGCCAATGCCGCACCGGCGAGCAGCCGTAGCGTGATGCGTCGCATGACTTCAGTCCTGCTCCCCGGTCGGTCCGCCTAAGAGCGGCGGTTCTTCGCGACGATGACACAAAACCCACTTTTCACTGCAGTATGCAACTGTTGCGCCACGGCTCCGCCGATCGGGTCAGGTGATTGATTTTCCGGCCGTATCGGCCGGAAGCCCTTGCGTCTGAGGTGATCCTGGCCGAGCGAGTGTAAAGTTTCCGGACTCGCAGACCGCGATTGGACGAACTACCGGCCCGGCGCTAGAAATCCGGCACGGTTCCGCAAGGGGATGCGCGTGGACGATACGAACGACCGCGGCGAGGCCGATCGCTTCAAGAGGCGTGTGAGACGGGCCGCCCACGCGCACGCGCTGGCGGTGGCGATGGTCTTGTTCGGTGTTCCTCTGCTGCTTCCCCACAGCGGGCTATGGGCGCTGGCGGTCATTCCCGTGGCCCTGCTTTCGAACAGCTATTGGGCGATTCTGCACGAGGCTGTCCATTCGGGTTTGGGCCGATCCTCCGCCGAAAACGATCGCCTCGGCCGACTTCTGGCCATCCTCTTCGGCTCCGCCTTCGGGATGCTGAGGGTCGCGCATCTGGGGCACCACCAGTTCAACCGTCATGCACATGACCGGCCGGACAGTTTCGAGCCGGCCAGGACCGCGAAGCCGGCAGCCTTCCTGCGATACTATTGGGGGATGTTCTTCGGCCTGTATCTGGGCGAGGTGGCCGGCCCCCTGGCCTGCCTTTTGCCCAAGCCTCTGGTCCGCCGCGGGCTTCGGCGGGCCTTCCTCGCGGCAGAGCCCGGCATCGGCGCCTATACCGAGCGGGCGATACTCGAACCCCGAACGCTGCGGCAGATCCGGCTCGACGGCATCCTGGCCGTGGCGGTCCTGGCGTGCTCCTTCTGGGCATACGGCGCCTGGTGGCCGGTCCTGGCGGGCTTCGTGGTGACGCGCGGCTTCCTGGTCGGCTTCGTCGACAACCTCTATCACTACGGCACGCCGCTCGACGACCGTCGCTTCGCCTGGAACCTCGCCCTACCGCGCTGGGCCTCGCTCCTCGTCCTGTACGGCAATATGCACCGCCAGCACCACCGCCACCCCGGCCTCGCCTGGTACAAGCTGCCGCGTGCCTTCGCTTCGCAGAAGGATGATTTCGATGCCGGCTTCCTGTCCATGGCGGTCCGCCAGATGAAGGGGCCGATGCCGGTGGCGCTGCTGCCCCGTGGCGGCGGCCTTTCCCCGTCCCTATAGTCGCGCGATAACTCCAGGGTCCGGGTCGCCCATGCCGAACGGCACGCCGCATGTCGGTCTCTTCGTCACCTGTCTGGTCGACCTGTTCCGGCCCAGCGTCGGCTTCGCCGCCGTGAAGCTGCTCGAGGATGCCGGCTGCCGCGTTTCCGTGCCGTCGAGCCAGGTCTGCTGCGGCCAGCCGGCCTACAATTCCGGCGACCGCAAGGATGCCGCCGCGATCGCCCGCGACACCATCGCCGCCTTCCGCGGCTACGACTACGTGGTGGCGCCTTCGGGCTCCTGCGGCGGCATGCTGCGCGAACACTATCCGGCGCTCCTTGCCGGCGACCCCGCCTGGAAGGAGGCGGCGGAGGACCTCGCCCGGCGGAGCTGGGAACTGACGTCCTTCCTGGTCGATGTGCTGAAGGTGGAGAAGGTCCCGGCGCGCTTCGCGGGCAAGGTCACCTATCACGACAGCTGCTCGGGTCTGCGCGAACTCGGCGTCAAGGCACAGCCGCGCAAGCTGCTCGAAAGCGTGGAGGGTCTCACCCTCACCGAACTGCCCGGGGCGGAGGCCTGTTGCGGTTTCGGCGGCACGTTCTGTGTCAAGTATCCCGATATCTCGGGCGAGATCGTCTCGCGCAAGACGGCCGATATCGCCGCCACCGGGGCGGAGACGGTGCTGGCCGGCGATCTCGGCTGCCTGATGAACATCGCCGGCCGGATGACGCGCGAAGGCCGCATCACCCGCGTCCGCCATGTCGCCGAAGTGCTGGCCGGCATGGCCGACGGGCCCGGCATCGGGGACCCGGGCTGATGCTGAGCACCACCCAGGCTTTCAAGGCCAATGCCGCCAAGGCCTTGAAGGACAAGAATCTCCAGACCGCCATGGCGCGGCTGGAGCAGAACTTCCCCGCCCGCCGGCGGGCCGCCGTGGCGGGCCTGCCCGAATTCGACGCGCTGCGCGACGAGGCGATCGGGATCAAGAACCACGTGCTGCAGCACCTCGATCTCTATCTCGAGCGGTTCGAGGCCCGGGTGAAAGAGCGCGGCGGACATGTGCACTGGTGCGCGACACCCGCCCAGGCGCGCGAGACGATCCTCTCCATCTGCCGGGCGCAGAACGCGAAATCCGTCACCAAGGGCAAATCCATGGTGTCGGAGGAGATCGGCCTGAACGATTTCCTGGCTGAACACGGGATCGAGCCGGTGGAGACCGATCTCGGCGAGTACATCATCCAGCTCGCCTGCGAGCCGCCCTCCCACATCATCGGGCCGGCGGTGCACAAGACGAAGGAACAGGTGACCGACCTGTTCCATGAACATCACCGCAAATACGGCTTCAGCGAGAAGCAGACCGATCCCGAGGCCCTGGTCAACGAGGCCCGGGTGATCCTCAGGAAGAAGTATTTCGAGGCCGGGGTCGGCATAACCGGGGCCAATTTCCTGATCGCGGAGACCGGCTCGACCGTCATCGTGACGAACGAGGGCAACGGCGACCTGACCCAGTCCCTGCCCAAGGTGCATGTCGTCGTCACCTCCATCGAGAAGGTGGTCCCGACGTTGGAGGATTGCGCCACCATCCTGCGCGTGCTGGCGCGGTCGGCGACGGGGCAGGAGATGTCGGTCTACACCACTTTCTCAACCGGCCCCAAGCGCCCGGAAGACATTGACGGGCCTGAGGAATTCCACGTCGTCCTGCTCGACAACGGGCGCTCGGACATGGTCGGTACGGCGCTGCATGAACTGCTGCGCTGCATCCGCTGCGGCGCCTGCATGAACCACTGCCCGGTCTATCAGGCGGTCGGCGGACATGCCTATGGCTGGGTCTATCCGGGACCGATCGGGGCGGCGCTCGACCCGCATTTCCTCGGCGTCGAGGCGGCCCAGCACCTGCCGAATGCATCGACGTTTTGCGGGCGCTGCGCCGAAGTCTGCCCGATGAAGATCCCGCTGCCCGACATCATGCGCCACTGGCGCGAGGTGGCGCATGAGCGGAAGGTGACGCCGCCGCTGCAGCGGGCCGGGATCGAGGCCTGGGCCTGGCTGGCGAAGCGCCCCGCACTTTATCGCCTGGCCACCCGGCTCGCCGTCTGGGCGCTCCGCGCGGGAGGGAAAAAGCGGGGCAGATTCAACAGCTTGCCGCTCGCCGGTGGATGGACGCAGGTGCGCGACTTTCCCGCCCCGCAGGGGGGGACCTTTCACCGGCAGTGGCGGGAGCGGCGGGGATGAGCGGCCCGCGCGAACGCATTCTGGGCAAGGTGAGGGCGGCCCTGCAGGGCGCCGACGAGGCCGGCCGCCGGGCCGCGGTGGAGGCCAGAATCGGCGCGAAACGCCCGAATCTGGTACCCCAGCGGGCGCAACTGCCGGCGGAGGAGCAGGTCGAACTCTTCGTGCGGAAGGCGGGCGAGCTCGCCACTACGGTCGAGCGGGCGGCCAGCCTGGCCGAGGTGCCGGGCCGCATCGCCGACTGGCTGGCGGGGCATAACCTGCCGCCGCGGCTGAAGATTTCGCCGGATCCGGGGCTCGACCGCATCCCCTGGGCCGAGCGGCCGATGCTCGCCCTCGAGAAGGGCGCGGCGGCGATCGAGGACACGGCGAGCGTCACCCCCGCCTTCGCCGCCATCGCCGAGACCGGGACGCTGATGCTGCGCTCGGGGGCCGACCGGCCCTCGACGCTGAACTTCGTGCCCGACAATCACATCGTCGTGCTCGGCCGTTCGCAGGTTACCGGCACGCTGGAGCAAGCCATTGAACGGCTTAGGCAATTCAGCCCAGAAATGCCGCGGACGCTGAATCTCGTCTCGGGCCCGTCGCGGACCGCCGACATCGAACAGCAGCTTGTCATGGGCGCGCACGGGCCGCGGCGGCTGCACGTCATCCTGGTCGATGAGCCGCTCGGCTGAGGATCGCGAGGCCTGGGCCCGGGTCGCCGCCAGCGCGACCCCGCTGAAGGGGCGCAAGGCCCATCCACCGCCCCGCCCGGTCCAGAAACCGGCGGGGAAAACTCCAGCACTCGACCAGCCTTCACCTTTACCACGAAAGTCCCGCCCGCCGGAGATCGACCGCGCCCTCGTGGACAAGATCGTCCGCGGCGACATTCCGCTCGACGCCCGCCTCGACCTGCACGGGCTGAGCGAGCGGGCGGCGCATGCCGCGCTCAGCGGCTTCGTCGCCAACGCGCTCGCCCTCGGCCACCGCCGGGCGCTGGTCATCACCGGCAAGGGGCAGGGCATCCTGCGGGCGGCGGTGCCGCGCTGGCTCGCCACGCCGCCGCTCTCGGGCCTCGTCGCCGCGACCGGGCGGGCGGCGATCCGGCACGGCGGCGAGGGCGCCTTCTACCTGCTGATCCGGCGGCCCGAGAAGCCCGGCCCCAAGCCGCGGGGCCGGCGGTGACGCCCTTCGGCCGGCGCATGCGCGAGCTGCGGGCCGAACACCGCAAGACGCTGAAGCAGATGGCGGGCGATCTCGGCATCAGCCCGGCCTATCTCTCGGCCCTGGAGCACGGCCATCGCGGCCGGCCGACCTTCGCCATGATCGAGGCGATCTGCGCCTATTTCCTGCTGATCTGGGACGATGCGGAGGCGCTGCACCGGCTCGCCCGGCTGTCGCATCCCAAGGTCAGCGTCGACACTTCGGGCCTGCACCCGAAGGCGACCGAACTGGCCAACCGCCTGGCCGAGGGCATCGCGGGCTGGGAGGAGGCGGTGCTGGACGACCTCCTCGCCCGCCTGCCGCCGCGGCGGCGGCGCTGAGCGCGCAGCCTGCAGCCCGCGCGCCCATCCGCCTGTGACGGCGCCGGCGGTGCTAGACTGCGGCCGCGCGCCCCGAGTCGCGCGTGTTCCCCGCAGGACGCCCCGCCATGATGAAGCTCACCCTCGCCCTCGCCGCCGCCCTCGCCGCCGCCCCGCTCGCCGCCGAGGCGGCCCGCCCGCCGTCGACCGGCGGCGCCCCCCTCTTCCAGCATGTCGACCTCGGCCCGGCCACGGTCACCGCCTCCAAGGCCAATTTCCGCACCGAACCCTCGACCGTCGCCGGCAAGTCGAAGGTGATCGCGCAGCTCAAGCGCGGCGACAAGCTGACCGCGATCGAGAAGTCCAAGGACGGCAAGTGGATGAAGGTGAAGGTGGGCGACAAGACCGGCTGGATGATCGCCCAGTTCGTCAAGGTCGGCTGAACCCCGCCGCGCCCGGCCCCCGCCTTCCGCGCGGGGCCGGCCTGCCGCACGCCTTCCCGGCGAGGGCCCGGTCCCTTGGACCACCTTCGCCGTCATATCGCCGCAACGCCGCAGTCACGCCAGCATCATCCTGGCTCCCCACTCTCCCCGCCCGATGCCGTGCATTTTCGACAAATTGTCGGCGATGCGCGCGATGACGAGGACAAGGGGAGAGTCATGTCGACCGCATATCATTCGCTCGCTTCCGGCTCGCTGACGCAGAACTGGACCAATGCCGGCCTGATCGCCTCCAGTGACGACTGGACGGGCGTACCGTCGATCACCGGCTATCTGGGCGACATCGACGCGGCCTCTCCCACCGGTGTCGATCCGCGTACCCGCACCGCAGCCGATCTGGGCGCCGTCGACGTCATCGCCAACCAGACCAATCCCAACACGCTGACCAGCGGCGGAGTGGCCGAATTCGCCATCGACGACCCGACGGTGGCGTTGCAGGGGTCCGGCACGGCCGATGCGCCGAGCCTCGTCTTCTATCTCGATTCGCTCGGCCGTGAGGCGGTGCGCGTCCAGTTCAACCTGCGCGACATCGACGGTTCGGCCGATGATGCCGCGCAGCAGGTCGCGGTGCAGTTCCGCACCGGCGGCTCGGGGCCCTGGACCAATGTCGCCGGCGGCTATGTCGCCGATGCCACCACCGGCGGCAGCGCGACCCAGGTCACCGCCGTCGACGTGACCCTGCCCGAAGCGGCGAACAACCAGGCCCAGCTCGAGGTCCGCGTCGTGACCACCAACGCGCCGGGCAGCGACGAGTGGGTCGGAATCGACGACATCGAGATCAGCTCGAGCGAAAGCACCGGTGGCGGTGCCGACATCACCGCTCCGCTGCTCAACGCGTCCAGCCCGGCCGACAACGCGATCAACGTGGCGGTCGATACGGACATCGTCCTCACCTTCAATGAGGCGGTGCAGGCGGGGAGCGGCGACATCACCGTCACCGACGGGGCCGGGGACGTCCGCGTGATCACGCTGGGCACCACCGACGCCGACGGCAGCGTGACCGTGAACGGGTCCAGCGTCACCATCGACCTCGCCGCCGACCTCGCCGCGGGCGCCTCCTATGACGTGGTGATCCCGGCCGGTGCGATCGAGGACACGGCGGGCAACGACTTCGCCGGGCTTGTCGCCGACACGCTCGACTTCACCACCGCGTCGAGCGCGCCGACCGCGATCTACACCATCCAGGGCAGCGGCCACGCCTCGTCGCTGGTGGGCCAGTTCGTGACCACCACGGGCGTGGTGACGGCGGTCGATTCGAACGGATTCTACCTGCAGGACGCCGCCGGCGACGGCAATGCCGCCACCTCGGACGGCATTTTCGTCTTCACCAGTTCGGCCCCCACGGTCGCGGTCGGCGATGCCGCCTCCGTCTCCGGCGTGGTCGGCGAATTCGTCCCGGGCGGAGCCGCCCGCGGCTTCCTGTCGGTCACCCAGATCGACGCCCGCGGCACCGTCGGCGGCGTGGTCACCGACCTGGGGGCCGGCGTTGCCGTGGCGCCGGTCCTGATCGGGGGCCCCGGCGGACTGCTGCCGCCCACCGAGGACCTGGTGGCCGGCGCTCTGTTCTACGAGTCGCTCGAAGGCATGCTGGTCACCGTCGTCAATCCGATCGCCGTCGGGCCGACCAACAACTTCGGTGAGATCTTCACCGTGGTCGACAGCGACAACGATCCGTCGAACGGCGTCAACGCCACCGGGCTCACCGAACGAGGAACGCTCCTCATCGGGGGCGGCGCCTCCGACTTCGGCGATACCAACACGGTGGGCGGGGACTTCAATCCCGAACGCATCCAGATCGACGACGACAGCGGTGTTCTGGCCGGGTTCGTCACACCCGATGTCGATGTCGGCGCCGTGCTGTCCAACGTCACCGGCGTGGTCAGCTACAATTTCGGCAACTACGAGGTGATCGCCACCCAGGCCTATACGGTGGCGCAGCCGAGCACCCTGGAGAAGGAGGTCGGGACGCTGACCGGATCGGCCGATCGCCTGCTGGTCGCGTCCTACAACGCAGAAAACCTGGACCCGAACGACGGTGCCGCGCGCTTCGGCGTCATCGCCGGGGAGATCCTCGACAATCTGAACGCGCCCGACATCATCGCCCTGCAGGAGATCCAGGACAATGACGGTCCGGCGAACACCGCCGTCACCGCGGCCAATGTGACCCTGCAGATGATGGTGGATGCCATCGCCGCGGCGGGCGGGCCGCAATACGCCTTCCTGGACAACCCCTTCATCGGTGACGACAAGAACGGCGGCGAGCCGGGCGGCAACATCCGCACCGCCTTCCTCTACCGGACCGACCGTGTCGATTTCGTGGACGGTTCGCTACGCACCGTCGGCGCCGACGGGGCCGCCATCGGCGACCCGAGCGGAAACACGGCCCAGCAGACCGACGCCACCAATCCCTTCTTCGGCTCGCGCCCGCCCCTGGCCGCCACCTTCGAGTTCAACGGCCAGGAGGTGACCATCGTCAACAATCACTTCTCCTCCAAGGGCGGCAGCGGTGCGCTGCTCGGCTCCGAGCAGCCGCCCTTCAACGGCAGCGAGGTGCAGCGGGCCGCGCAGGCGCAGGCTGTGAACACCTTCGTCGACGGCCTGCTCGCCCAGGACGCCAAGGCCAAGGTGATCGTGGCCGGCGACCTGAACGAGTTCCCCTTCGAGGAGCCGATCAGCGTCATCAAGGGCACGGGAAGCATCTCCAACTACACGGTGCCCGGCGGCTCCGGCGGCGACCCGTTCAATGCGACCGCGACCTTCACGCCGGGCGGCACCGCCGTCCTGAGCGACCTGCTCGACACCCTGCCCGAGGATGAACGCTACGACTATGTCTTCGACGGCAACGCCCAGACCCTGGACCATGTGCTGGTGACGGCGAGCCTGCAGCAGGGCGCGCTCTTCGACGTCGTGCGCATCAATGCCGAATTCGCGGACCAGACCAGCGACCACGATCCGCTGCTGGCGAGTTTCGACTTCACCAACACCTTCACGCTGCAGCTGCTGCACATGTCGGACGGCGAGGCGGGCCTTCTCGCCGCCGATACCGCGCCGATCATGGGCGCCCTGATCGACCGGTTCGACGATCAGTACGCGAATACGCTGATCCTGTCGGGCGGCGACAACTGGCTGCCGGGACCCTTCCTGATCGCCGGCGCCGATCCCTCGCTCAATGCCGTCATCGGCGCCACCGCGCTGGCGCGCCCCGACATCGCGATCCACAACGCCTTCGGCGTCGAGGCTTCCACGATCGGCAATCACGAATGGGATCTCGGTTCGGCCGTGTTCCGCGAATCCTTCGTGCCGGCAGGCGCCTGGATCGGGGCGCAGTTCCCCCACCTGTCGGCAAATCTCGACTTCTCCAAGGACGCCTCGATTGCCTCGACGGTGGTCGCGGGAGGCCAGGAGGCCTCTTCGATCAAGGGCAAGATCGCACCTTCCGCGATCGTGACCGAGGGAGGCGAGAAGATCGGTCTGGTCGGCGCGACGACGCAGGTGCTGGAGCGCATTTCCTCGCCCACCGGCACGGAGGTGAACGGCTTCCCCAAGGCCGGCGAGCCTGGCGACAATCAGGTCGAGCAGGACGACATGGTCCTCTTGGCCCAACAGCTGCAGCCGGTAATCGACGCGCTCCGCGCCCAGGGCGTCGACAAGATCATCGTCATGTCGCACCTGCAGAACCTGAACAACGAGAAGGCCCTGGCGCCGCTGCTGCACGGTGTCGACATCATCCTGGCGGCGGGTTCGCACACCCGCCTGGGGGACGAGACCGACATCGCCGCCGCCTTCCCGGGGCATGACGCCAACTTCGCCGGCACCTATCCGGTGGTGACCAGCAATGCCGACGGCGAACCGACGCTGATCGTGAACACCGACGGGGAGTACACCTATCTCGGCCGCCTCGTGGTCGAGTTCGACCAGAACGGCGTCATCCTCCTCGACTCGCTCGACGCCAGCATCAATGGTGCCTATGCGGCGAGCGAGGACGTGCTCGAACTGGTCTACGGCGACGACATCGAACAGGCCTTCGCCGAGGGCTCGAAGGGCGAGACGGTGCAGGACATCACCGAGGCCGTCGACGCCATCATCCAGGCCAAGGACGGGACGACCTTCGGCTTCACCGACGTCTATCTGGAAGGCGACCGCGCCTTCGGCCGATCGCAGGAGACCAACCTCGGCAACCTCTCGGCCGATGCCAATGCGACGGCGGCGCGCGAGGCGCTGGGCGAGGACGCGTTCATCGTGTCCCTGAAGAACGGCGGTGGCATCCGCGCCTCGATCGGTTCGGTGGTTCCGGCGACGGGCGAGAAGATCGCTCCCATCGCCAATCCCGGCGCCGGCAAGCCCGAAGGCGCGATCTCGCAGCTTGACATCGAGAACGCGCTGCGCTTCGACAACAAGCTGATGGTGTTCGACACCACGCCGGCCGGACTGCTGGCCATCCTGAACCACGGGGCGGGACTCAATCCCGGCAACGGCGGCTTCCCGCAGATCGGCGGCGTGCGCTTCTCCTATGACCCCGATCTTCCGGCGGGCGCGCGCATCCGCGACGTGGCCCTGATCGACGAGGACGACCGGGTCGTCGCCCTGGTCGTGGACGAGGGCGTCGTCCTTCCGGGCGCGCCTGCACTGATCAGCGTCGTGACCCTGAACTTCACCGCGAACGGCGGCGACGGCTATCCGGTGAAGCAGAACGGAGAGAACTTCCGCTTCCTGCTGAAGGACGGGACGCTCTCCGCGCCGGTCAGCGAATCGTCGAACTTCACCGCGCCCGCGGTGGTACCGGCGAATGCGCTCGGTGAGCAGGAAGCCTTCGCCGAACACATGGCCCTGGAACACGGCACGCCGGAAACCGCCTTCGACGAGGCGGATACGCCGGCGGCGCTGGATACCCGCATCCAGAACCTGAACCTGCGGACCGACACGGTGTTCGACAACGCGCCGGTCACGGGCGACGACCTCGACAACCTTCTGGCCGGCACGGCCGGCAACGACGAGATCGATGCCGGAGAGGGCAGCGACACGGTCGACGGCATGGGCGGCAACGACCGGATTCTCGGCGGCGACGACGAGGATCTTTTGGCCGGCGGCGAGGGCAACGACACCGTCCATGGCGGGCATGAGAACGACACCATCACCGGCGGCAACGGCAACGACCTCTTGTTCGGCGACGAAGGCGGCGACTCCATCGCCGGCGGCGAGGGCAACGACACGATCACCGGCGGCAAGGGCAACGACGTCATCGACGCCGGCGGCGGCGACGACCTGATCCTCGCCGTGCTCGAGCCAGGCAAGAGCGACGGCAAGGACACCTACAACGGCGGGGCCGGCGTCGACACGCTCGACTTCACCGGATCCACCGAGGCGATCAACATCACGCTAAGCAACGGCAGCGCCACCTTCGGCTCCGATACCATCAGGTTCATGGAGAACCTGACCGGAGGCAGCGCCGGCGACAGGCTGATCGGCGACAGTGCCGCAAACGTGCTGCGCGGCGGCCTGGGCGCCGATTCGCTCGGCGGCGGCGGCGGCAACGACAGCCTCTTCGGTGGGGAAGGGGCCGATACGATCGACGGCGGTTCCGGCAACGACACCATCGTCGGCGGCGACGGCGCCGACGTGCTCACCGGCGGCTCGGGCTCGGACCACTTCGTGTTCAACAGCTTCGACGGCACCAAGGATACGATCAAGGATCTGGCGGTGACCGGCACCAGTCAGGACACGATCGTGCTGTCCTTCAACCTGTTCCAGGGCTTCACGGGCGACGATCCGTTCGACCTGATCGGCAGCGGCTTCCTGCGCATGCAGAGCCTGGGCGTCAACCAGAGCGCGATGCAGATCGACGTCGATGGCGGGGCGGACAACTGGCAGACCCTGGCCGAGTTCAACGTGGCGGTCACCAATGGCGTTCTCGCAGACCACGTGGTGCTGACCCAGGACCCGATCGTCTGATCGGGTTCGCCTGAGCGCGTCGGCCGCGGCGTGAGCCGCGGCCGTCATGCTGTCCGGCGATAGGACCGGCCGGGTGGAGTTCGCGGCGGCAGGTCTCGGCTTGCCCGGGCGGTCCGGGCCGCCGCGCCCTATTCCTCGCGGAAGGAGCGGGCCATGCTGTCGAGGATCGGGCGGAACAGGTACTCGAGCATGGTGCGTTCGGCGGTGGTGATCAGCGCTTCCGCCGGCATGCCGGGCACGATCATCGCATGCTGGCTTGCCGGAAGCTGGTCCGGTTCGATCACCAGGCGGACGCGATAGTAGAGCTGGCGCGTCGCCTCGTCGGTCAGGGTATCGGCCGACACATAGCTGACATGGGCCTTCACCACCGGCGTGATCCTCTGGTTCAGGGCCGAGAGCCGCACGTCGGCGCGCTGGCCGGGCCGGACGGAGTCCACCTCGGCGGGCTGCAGCCGGGCATCGACGACCAGCTCTGCGTCCGCGGGCAGAAGTTCGAACAGGACCTGCGCGGGCGTCACCACGGCGCCGATCGTATTCGCGCTGGCCCTGACCAGCACCCCGTCGGAGGGCGCCCGGATCACGATGCGCGACAGCACGCTCTCCCCGGCCCGGATCTGCTCGCGCACTTCGCCCATGCGTCCGCGCAGCTCCGACAGCCGGATCGCGGCTTCGGTGCGCCGGTCGTGGCCGACCTTCTCGATCTGCTGGCGGACCTCCGCCACCGACTGGCGCGCGCGACCGATGGCCGACAGCAGCGCCCCGTCGCGACCGTCGAGATCGGCCTCTGTCCGGCGCAGCAGGAACAGCCGATCCTGGCGGGCATAGCCCTTCTCGAACAGCGAATCGACGCCCTTCAGCTCCTCGCGGACGAAGCCGACCTGGCGCTGGGTGGCGGCGCGCTGGGCTTCGTTGCCCTTGATCTCCTGCTCAAGGCCGGCGATCCGGTCGGTCAGGATCTGCACCTCGTTGCGCATCATCGACCGGCGGGTGGCGAATTCCTGCTGCTTGGTGGCGATCGCCTCGCGGATCTCCGGATCGGGGTCGGCGAGCAGGTCGGCGGGGAAGCGGGGTTCATCGAGGCCGGACTGTTCCGCCACGAGGCGGGCCTCCTCGATCCGGAAGCCCGCCATCACCTTGCGGGCGCGCAGCAGGTTGGACTGCACGATCGTCGGATCGAGGGTGATGAGCGGCTGCCCCGCGGCGACGCGATCGCCTTCGCGCGCGTGCAGCGTCTGCACGATGCCGCCCTCCAGGTGCTGCACCTTCTGGTTCTCGCCCTGGGCGGCGATATGCCCGGGCGCCACCACCGCACCGGCGAGTGGCGCCGTGCCGGCCCAGGCCATGAACCCGCCGAGGCCGAGCCCGGTCGTGGCCAGCAGAAGGAGCGAAGGACCGGCCAGCGAGGTACGGACGCGGGAAGCCCAGGCTGCCGGGGCCGTCATGCCTGCGCGCTCCGCGGGCCCGCCGGGCGGGAGATCCGGGCCAGCGTCTCATCCCGGCTCTGGGATCCGACGATCTGGCCCTCGCGCATCATCAGGACGCGGTCGACCGACTGAAGGACGCCGGTGCGCTGGGAGACGATGATCACGGTCGCCTTGGCCTGCTTCAGGCGCTTCAGCGCCGCATTCAGCGCCTCTTCCCCCTCCGCGTCGAGATGCGCGTTGGGCTCGTCCAGCACGACGAGGCGGGGGAGACGAAGCACCGCGCGGGCGAGCGCGATGCGCTGGCGCTGCCCGCCCGAAAGGCCCTGTCCACCCGGGCCGATGGGCGTGTCGAAGCCCTGCGGCAGCCGCTTGATCACCTCGGTCGCGCCGGCCAGATCGGCCGCCGCGAGCACTTCGGCGTCGCTCGCCTCGGGGTCCATGCGCGCGATGTTGGCGGCGACGGTGCCGGGCAGGAACTCGATGTCCTGCGGCAGATAGCCGACATGCCTGCCGCGTTCGGCCCCGTCCCAGTTGGCGAGGTCCGACCCGTCGAGGCGGATGGCCCCGCGCGTGGGCCCGATGGCGCCGACGGCGAGGCGCGCCAGGGTCGACTTGCCCGCGCCGGAGGGGCCGAGCAGGCAGACGGCTTCGCCGGCGGCGATCTGCACGCTGACCACCTTGATGGTCGGCTCGGCCGCGCCCGGCGGCAGGTAGGACACCTGCTCGAAGACGAGCTGGCCGGCCGGCCGGGGCAGGCTGGTGCGCGGCCGGCGGCGTCCCGCCGCGGCGAGGCCGGCCCGCAGTGCCGAGAGCGAGGCGGCCGCCTGGGACAGCGACTTCCAGCCGCCGACGATCGAATCGACGGGGGCCAGCGCACGGGCCGCCACGAGAGAGGTGGCGAAAATCATCCCGGCCGTGAGTTCCTGATGCAGCACCAGCCACGCCCCCAGCCCGAGGAGGCCGATCTGGACGCCGAGCCGGATGAAGCGCGACAGGCCCGAGAAGACGGCGTTGCGCCGGGTGGCGCGATCCTCGGCGGCGAGGGCTTCCGCGGCCGGCCCGCCCCAGTGGTGCACCACGGCCGGAAGCATTCCCATGGCGCGGATGCCTTCGCCCGCGCGGGCCGCCGCGCCGGCCATGGCGAGGGAGCCGGCCGCCGCGCGCATCCTGTCGCGCTGCGGCCCGAGCAGGGCGAGATGGTTCAGGACCGAGATCACGAGCAGCAGGGCGATGCCGCCGACGACCAGCAGACCGAGGGCCGGATGAATGGCGAAGACGATCACGATAAAGATAGGGGCGAAAGGAATGTCGATCAGGGCGGTGAAGATCGGACTGCCGAGAAAGCCGCGAACCTGGGCGAGCTCGCCCAGCAGCCGCGTGGCATCGGCGCCCGCGTTTTCGACCGCCTGGACCAGGAGCGGCTCCGCCGCGGCGACCTCGAGCCTCGCACCGACGCGCTGGGCGACCATCTGGCGAACGCCTTCCGACAGGCCGAGGAGGGCGAGACCCAGCAGCGCGATGAGCGTCAGGTAGAACAGGGTGGATTGCGACCCCGACTGCAGCACCCGGTCGTAGATCTGCAGCATGTAGATCGGCAGGATCAACGCCAGGAGATTCAAAAGGAGCGTCAGCAGCCCGATGAGGGCGAGACCGGGAACGAGCGGGCGGAGGAGCGGCGGGGGAGACATTCTGCGGCGACCGGGCTGAAGATCCCGAACCGTATGATGTTCTTGTGAAACTTAATCGTTCGCCGGGCCGGCTTTCGGTACTGGAAAGGGGCGAGGGTTTGGCCTAGCTTCCGCCGCCGTTGGGGCGTCGCCAAGCGGTAAGGCAGCGGATTTTGATTCCGCCATTCGGAGGTTCGAGTCCTCCCGCCCCAGCCATTCGGCCTATGCCTCCGCCCCGTCCGGAGCCCCTCCACCTAACGCTCGCGTAACGGCACCCCCGGCAGCATCAGCCTCGCAGCCGGTGGCGAAAAGGGGTCGCGAGCGGCGGGCCCGTCCTGCGGGCTCTGGGCCCCGCCCGCCGCCGGCGCGGATCAGCGTCCGGAGGCGGTCGATTTCCACCATCCACATCGTGGCCATGCCGCACGACACCGCCGATCGCCAGGCCGCCGCCACGGCCGCCCTGGCCGAGGCGGGCGTCGAGGCCGGGCCGGGCGACACGGTGCTGGTGATCGACCAGTTCGGCGCGGCGGCGGGCCGCCCGAAGCTGGTGCGCCAGGTGGCGGCCGGTCCGGCGCAAGGCGGCCGAGGGGAAGAGGGGAGCGGAAGGTGAAGCAGGGCATCATCGCGAACCGGGACGGCGCCAGCGCGGCGGCCGTCGATCACGCCGGACCCGCCGCGCGCGAGGCCGCCCTGCAGGCGATCCGCGAGATCCTGTCCGAACTGGCCGAGGACGCGCTGCGCCTGGGCATCGTCGACTGCATCCCGCTCATCACCGCCGCCGACCTCGCCGTGGAGGACGCGCTCGACGCCGCCGCCACCCGCGTGGGGTGAGGGATCGGCGGTCCGCCGTCTTCAGCGACCCTGCAGGGGACGGCCGTCCATGCCGCCCGTGGGCCGGCCCAGATGGGCCAGGATGCTGGGCGCGAGATCGACGAGGGAGGTCGGCTCCAGGCATTGCGTGCGCTCGGCGAAGCCCGGCCCGCTGGCGATCAGGAACGGTGCCTGCTCGAACCGGCCGAGGCCGCCGTGCTGGCCCACGCCCGACTTTTCCTTGCCGCCGCCCGCCGCCACCACGTCGGACAGGCCGGGCACGCCATAGCCGTTGGCGGCGGGGGACTTGCGCATGCTGAAGGCGATGGCGAGGCCGCCCTCGGGAACCAGGCCGAGCGGCGCCATCTCATGGCCGACCAGCACCTCGCCGATGCCCGCATGGGCGGCGAGCCAGCCGGCGATGGCCGCGAGCCGGCCGGCCGCGCTCTCGGCCAGATAGATCAGCCCGGCGGTGCCCTGACCGGCCACGCCAACATCGAGCGAGGTGAGGCTTTCCTTCAGCCCCGACTCGACCAGCAGGCGGTCGACCGGCACGGCATGTTCCACCGTCTCCTGGCCGTGGTCGGAACCGACCAGGAAGAGGATGTCCTCGCCGGCCGCCCGCAGGGCCTCCACCGTCTCCGCCACCCGGGCGACGCAGGCATCGGCCGCCGCGATGGCGTCGAGATGCGCGGGCGAGCCGAGCGGGCTCGCATGCATCGTGTGGTCGGGGTCGCAGAGCCAGAGCAGCGCCAGGGCCGGTTTCGCGCCCACCAGAACCTCGGCGCAGAAGCGCTCGGTCATTGCCCGGTCGCCCTCGGCGTCGTGGCTGACGGCGAGCCGGCCGAGCGCGGCGAGGCCCGGACCGTAGGAGCCGTCGCGGTGATGCACGCAGCCATGCCCGTCCGGGTCCTGGAAATAGGCGGCCCCGGGGGAGACGTTGGAATAGACCACGGCGTCGCCGCCGAGCCGCTCTGCCAGAGTCGGCACCTTCAGCGTGCGGCCGGTGGCGGCGCGCATCCAGTCGCGGAAGCCGGGATGGCCGACGTCGCGCACGCGATAGCCGTCGGCCTCGGGCAGGCCCATGGCATTGCCGTGCAGGCCGTGCCGGGCGGGATGGCAGCCGGTGGCGATGGAGGCGGAACTGGCGCGGGTGACCGAGGGGAAGACCGAGCGGTGGGCCATGAATCGGGTGCCCGTGCGCGCCAGCCCGGCGATCGCGGGACAGAGCGCGGGCGAGACCATGTCGGCCCGGTGCCCGTCACAGATGACGACGACGGCGCGCTGCATGCTGTTCTCCCGTTCCACTCCGCCGCTGCTCTAGTCCTTGTGGATGACAGGCGGATGTCGGTTTGCCCCGATCCGGCGCGCATTCTAGCATCCAGGAAGATTGCCAGCCGGATCAACCGGTTGCGAAACTGGTCGGACCGGGAGGGCTGACCCCATGAACTTCGATTTCCCCGAGGAGCTGAAGCAGCTGCGCGATGTCGCGCGCGCCTTCCTGGCCGATCGCTGCCCGCCTGCCGTGCCGCGCTGTGTGCTGGAGGGGGCGGGCGACCACGAGCCCGCGCTCTGGGCCGAGATGGCAGCCATGGGCTGGATCGGTGCCGCCTTGCCGGAAGACTACGGCGGGGCGGGCATGGGCCGGCTCGCCACCTGCATCCTGGCCGAGGAGATCGGCCGCGCGCTCGCCCCCGTGCCCTTCTCCTCCAGCGTCTATCTCGCCGCCGAGGCGCTGCTTCTCTACGGCAGCGAGGAACAGCGCCGCCGCTGGCTGCCGGCGCTCGCCGAGGGCAAGGCGATCGGTACCTTCGCGCTGGCCGAACGGCCCGGCGCGCTCGATCCCGCGCGGCTGTCCACCCGCCTCGACGATGGAAAGCTGCAGGGGACGAAGGTGGCGGTGACCGACGGGGGCATCGCCGACTTCGCCGTCGTCGCGGTGGCGGGGCCGGCTCCGCTCGCCCTGGTCGACCTCGCCCGGCCCGGCGTCACGCGGACGGCGATCGCGAGCATCGACCCTTCGCGCGGGCATGCCGCGCTCTCCTTTCAGGGGATCGCGGCCGAAGCCCTGCCGGGCGCGGACGGCGCGGGGGCGGTGCGCCGCCTGCTCGATCGCGCGGCCTGCATGATGGCCTTCGAGCAGCTCGGCGTCGCCGAGGCGGCGCTCGCCATGGCACGGGACTACGCGCTGTCGCGCTACGCCTTCGGCCGGCCGATCGGCTCGTTCCAGGCGATCAAGCACAAGCTCGCCGACATCTACGTCGCGGTCGAACTGGCGCGTTCCAACGCCTATTGGGGGGCCTGGGCGCTCGAAACCGATGCGGCCGACCTGCCGCTCGCCGCCGCCGCGGCACGCATCGCGGCGACCGATGCCGGCTGGGCGGCGACCAGGGAAAACATCCAGACGCATGGCGGCATGGGCTTCACCTGGCAGCTCGACTGCCATCTCTACTACCGGCGGGCGCGGCTGCTGGCGCTCGGCCTCGGCGGCGCGCGGGAATGGAAGCGGCGGCTGATGGCGGAACTGATCGCGCGCGACGGCGCGCTTGCGGCCTGAAGGGGACGAGTACGATGGATTTCGAGGACAGTCCCGAGGAAGCCGCCTATCGCGCCCGCGTGCGTGCCTTTCTGGACGCGGCCGCGCCCCGGCGGGCGCCGGGCGAGGTGCGTGGCTATCGCCGGGGCGAGGACGCGCCGGGCGTCATGGCGGAGGCGCGCGCCTTCCAGCGCAAGAAATGGGACGCGGGTTTCGCCGGCATCACCTGGCCCAGGGAATGGCACGGGCAGGGCGGAACGCCGATCCAGCAGATGATCTACGACCAGGAGGAGGCGAATTACAGCACCACGGTCAACGCGCTCGGCCTGCAGCTCAACATCTGCGTGCCGACGATCTGCCGCTGGGGCAGCCAGGCCCAGCGCGACCGCTTCGCCCCGGCGGCGCTGAAGGGCGAGGAGGCGTGGTGCCAGTTTTTCTCCGAACCCGCCGGCGGTTCCGACCTCGGCGCGCTGCGCACCCGGGCCGAGCGCGACGGCGAGGACTGGGTGATCAACGGGCAGAAGATCTGGACCTCGCTCGCGCATGAGGCCGACTGGGGCGTGCTGATCGCGCGGAGCGACTTCGACCGGCCGAAGCACGAGGGGCTCACCTTCTTCTACCTCTCGACCCGCACCCCCGGCGTGGAGATGCGGCGCATCCGCCAGATGTCGGGGGCGGCGCATTTCAACGAGGTGTTCTTCAACGACGTGCGCATTCCCGACAGTCAGCGGCTGGGGCCGGTGCATGGCGGCTGGAAGGTGGCGATCAGCCTGCTGATGGGAGAGCGGGCGGCCATCGCCGACGATTTCGGCCCGGCCTATCGCGAGCTCTTCCGGCTGGCCCGCGGATTGGAGATCGACGGCGCGCCGGCGCTCGGGGATGCCGGGGTACAGGAGCGGCTCGCCGATTTCTACGTGAAGGCGCAGGGGTTGCGCTTCACCCGGCACCGCATCATGACCGCACTGTCGCGCGGCCAGGCGGCGGGGCCGGAGGCCTCGATCGGCAAGCTGGTGCTGGCCTCGAAGATCCAGGAGGCCGCGGCCTATGGGCTCGAACTCCTGGGTGCGGCCGGTGTGGAAAGCGGACCGGGGATGCCGGTGGGCGGCATCTTCGCCGAAGGCTTCCTCGATTCCCCGGCTCTCCGCATCGCCGGGGGCACCGACGAGATCATGCGCAACACCATCGCCGAACGGGTGCTGGGCCTGCCCGCCGATCTCCGGGCCGACAAGGGCATGCCCTTTCGCGACATCCCGACCGGATCACGCTGACCGGCCCGCGAGGGCCGGTCAGCATTCGCCGGAAGCGGCCGGCGAGTCGCCGGCGGGCGCCCGGGGCCTGTCCCGCACCGGACAGGCCCCGGTGCCGGGCCGTCAGGCTGCCCGCACCTTGGCGATGAAGCGGTCGACCTCGGTGCTGAGCCGGGTCGCCTGATGGGCCAGTTCCGCCGAGGCGCCGCTCATCTGGGTCGCCGCCGCGCCCACCTCGCCGGAGGCCTGGGTGACGTTGGAGATGTTCTTGGTCACCTCCTCCGTCCCCTGTGCCGCCTGCTGGACGTTGCGGCTGATCTCCTTCGTCGCGGCACCCTGTTCCTCGATCGCCGAGGCAATCGAGGTGGAGACCTCGTTGACCTGCTCGATCATCGCCGCGATCGACTGGATGGCCTGGATCGCCTCCCGCGTCGCGCCCTGGACGGATTGGATCTGAGTGGCGATCTCGTCCGTCGCCTTGGCGGTCTGGTTGGCGAGCAGCTTGACCTCCGAGGCGACGACGGCGAAGCCCTTGCCGGCCTCGCCCGCCCTCGCCGCCTCGATCGTGGCATTGAGCGCCAGGAGGTTGGTCTGGCTAGCAATGGTGGTGATGAGATTCACCACATCGCCGATCCGCGTCGCCGCCTGGGCCAGTCCGTCCACGGTATGGCCGGTGGCGCGGGCGTGTTCTACCGCACTCCGAGCCAGACGTGAGGATTCGGTGACCTGACGCGTGATCTCGTGGATCGAGGAAGAGAGTTCCTCCGATGCCGCCGCGACCGTCTGTACGTTGGAGGAGGCCTGCTCGGAGGCCGCCGCCACCGCGGTCGCCTGGCGGCTGGTCTCTTCCGCCGTGGCCGACATCGACGTCGAGGAGGCCTGCAGTTCCGTCGCCGAGGACGAAACCGTCTGGACAACCGCTTTGACCGTCGCCTCGAAATCGTCGGCCAGGACGTTCATTTCTCGTTTGCGTTCACGCTCGGCCTCCTGCTTGCGGCGTTCCTCGTCGAGGCGCTGCTGTTCCTCGGCCGCCCGCTTGGCTTCCTCGGCTTCACGCTCGCGACGCTGCTCGGCTGCGGCAGCCTCTTCCTTCAGGCGGCGCTGTTCCGCTTCCTGGGCGAGCTGACGCTCGCGTGCGGCCTCGGCTTCGGCCCGCATGCGGTTGTTCTCGATGCCGGCCGCCTTGAAGACCTGGAGCGCGGAGGCGATTTCGCCGATCTCGTCCTTCCGGCTGGCGCCGTAGATCTCGACGTCCAGATCGCCGCCCGCCAGCGCGTTGATGTTGCCGATCGCGCGGCCGAGCGGGCGGGATACGCCGTAGGAAGCGATCGCATAGCCGAGCGCGATGCCCCCCAGCACACCGGCTAGGGCGACGCCGACGGTGACGAAGAAGATGATCCGCGCTGAGGTTTCGGCCCCTTCCGCGATCGACTGGCCCTTGTTGGAAGAATAAGTGTTGTAGTCGACGACCGCCGCGAACAACCGGTCCGCCGCCACGCGGCTCGCCTTCACCGAATCGTTGATGCGCTTCTGTGCATCGCCCAATTCGACCTTGTCGCCGACGCTGCGGGCCACCGCCACAGTGTCCTCGAGTTCGCGCAGGTAAGCCTTGTACAGGCCGTCGACCGAGCCCAGGAGCCTGCGCTGCTCGTCGTCGGCGGTGACGGCCAGTCTCGCATACAGGTTCTCGAGTGCGCCCTTCTGTTCGGCGATCTGCGCGGTGATGTCCTTCAGGCTCTGGGCCGAGGGGTCGGAACCGATGCGGTACTCGGAGCGATTGAGCCGCAGCACTTCCTGATTGAGCCGCGCGCCGGTCAGCGTTTCGACACCGGTCAGCAGGATCTCGTTCTTGTCATCGACCAGATTCTCGATCGAGAACAGCCCGATGCCCGAGACGACCGCAATGAAACTCGCCATGACGCCGACCAGCAGCATCAATTTGGATTGTACTTTCCAGTTCGCTAGTTGCACGGCCAATTCCACTTCCACTTGATGAAATAGTCGCTCGTCAGGCTCGATCTCCGACGATAATTCCTTTTATTAGACGTCGGATTTAGAGCGATTTGAGGCGATGCGTATGATAATGTAAGCAAGAATCTTAAAGTCCATTTAAGTGCGGGAGGGTTTATCTTCAGATTCCTCTGATAAGTAGAATCCCTTACTTGCCGTTGGATAGGAGCCGTCGGCGGCGGCGAAGGAGGTACACCCCGATACGGTGGCGCGAATCCTGTGGCCGCCCCGCGACGGCGCCGCTCCGTTTGATCTCCCGCAAAGCGCACACCGGTGCCGCTCAAGCAGCATGGAAAAGAAAGAGCAGGAGGTTCTCCCCGATGGAGCAGGCGCGAGGTCGCGCCGCAGCGGCGGTGCGCGGAACAAGGCGTGTCGCCGTCTTGGCGCTCGTGGTTGCCGGTCTCGCCGGCTGTGGCGATGCCTCGCTGAGATCTGTCGGATTGAGCCCCTTCCCGGAAGAATCCGGGCCGCCAGGATCCGACGAGGAGGCCATGCGGCGCGCCGGCGTCGTCGCCGGCCCGCTGGAATCGCGACAGGGCGTGCAGGATCCCTATCGGATCGCCGGCGGCGAGGAGGTGGGCACCCGATTCATCTGTGCCACCTACGACAGGGGCATCACGGTCATCACCCGTGAGGTCTATCGCACCCCACTCGATGCGGCTGGCCGGCCCATTCAGGCGCAGACGCGGGTGACGCGCGACCGCACGATCTACGACGACAGCGCGAAAAAGATCCTCGCCAGGGAGGGTGATCCCCGCATCGCCCGACAGTTCGCTTTCCGGGCCCAGACCGAACTCGAGGAGATGGAGCGGGCGGACGCGGCGCGAGCCTCGTATTTCGATCCCCGCGGTGTCGTGGCGGCGCGAGAGGCGAGCTACGGCGGCTATCGAGGTCTTCGCAGCAGCATCGCGGCAGCCCGAGCCGTGGCGGCGGCAGCGGAAGGTCCCGGCGCGAGCATTCCGCCACCCTCGCCCGTCACGCCTCAGGATATGCCTGTGCCCATGCCGCGCCCGCCGCATATGGACATGCCCCCGACCTAGCTCGCCCTCACATCCGCGAGGTCCGAATGCTTTCACTTTCAGCCGCGCGAGCCGCCTTCCTCGCCACCTGTGCCACGGTCTCGGCCGCACCGGCCGCGGAGCCGACCTGGGCACCTCTCGCGGCGCCGGTAGCGATGGCCCTGGGAGGGCCACCCGACGCCTTCGACCTCGTCTATCGGCTCGAACCCACCGACGCGCCCGGCCGTTCGACTGCACGCATCGAGGGCAAGGCCTATGCGACGCATGCCAGCCACGGTACCGGAGTCCTGCTGCGCATCTACCTGACCGAGGCGACGCAGGACGGCGCCAGCGCCGGCGGACCCGCGCCTTTCGCCACGCTGGCGCTCAACCTGGAGCCAAGCGGCAGGGCCCGGGGCAGCCATCTGTACGTCGTCGGCATCGGAAACGAGCGGGATGCCCCCGCTGGGTGGCTGCGCCGGCACGCGCTGCATCTCGGCGAAGGTCTGAGTACCGGCCCGCTGCGCTACGTCGCCGCGACCGCGCGGCAGGGCGAGCCGCTGGTCGATCTGTCGCCCTTCGCCAGTGCCTGGATCGCCGCCATGGTTCCCGGCGTGCGGCAGGTGCAGGCTTTCGCGCCGGCCGTGGTTTGCGGCGGGGGCGAGGAAGCCGGCCGGCCGGTGGTCGACGTGGCGGTGAACGACCGGCTATGGGTGGAGACCGAGCAGGGCAACGCCAACCTCGCGGTGGTGGGCTACAGCCGCCTCGATCGTGCAACCGGTCTCCCACTGGAGACGGTGCTTCGCTTCGCAGGACCGGTGACGGGCCCCGCCGGGTCGGTTTCGATCGATTATCGGCTGCAGATCAACCTGACACCGCGGCGCTGAGGCGCTCGGCGTGGACCGTTGTTCGCCCCCGACGCGCCGATCCGTCCTTCTCGGCACCGCGGCGGCGCTCGCCACCGCGGCCCGGCCTGCGGCCGCGGCGGAGGCGGGCCACCTCCTGGTCCCGGGATATGCGCCGCAGCATGCCGTTCAGGGCGGACGCCCCCTGGCGGAGCATCCGGCTTGGAGGCGTTTCCTGCCGCCGGGTCATGATGGGCCTGTCACCCTCCTCGCCCGGATCGACCTCGGCAGCGGCGAAGTGCGACGCGTTTTGCTGCCGCTCGCCGGGCATCACGTCTGCACGCTCCGGGACCAAAGGCTGGTGTTCGCGCCGATGCACGGCCTGTCGGCGGCGGTCGTCGATGCGGCGACGATGGAACCGGTCGACTGGTTCTCCCCGCATGCGCCCGACTACATGTTCGGTGGTCATTCCCTGTCCCTCGGTGACTCTGTCGTGACGGCGGAGCGGCCCCGCGAACCGCTGGATGCCGGCCGCAGGCCGCGCCGCGGTCGTCTGGTAGTGCGGGACGCGGCCAGTCTCCTGCCGCTCGAAGCATATGACTGCCACGGCTTCGCTCCCCATGACCTGGCTTCCCTCGACGATGACGCGCACGTCGCGGTGGCGAACTACGGCAGCGTCGTCGCCGAGGGGGATGCGGGCGAACCGGTGGCGATCGAACCTTCGGTCAGCCTCATCGACATCCGATCGGGCCGCTTGGCCGACAAGCGTATCGCCGAGGGACCGTTCGAACTGCGTCACCTCGCGGTGGCCGAGCGCGGACAGATCCTAGGGCTTCGCACCCATGCGGTGGCGGCGACGGACGACCTGCGGGTGCGCTACGGAGAGGAGCGCCTCGATATGGCCGATCGTTCGGCGCCCGCGGGGATCTTCTACCGGCCCGTGCCGCCCCTGCAATTGACCGGACCGCAGCGGCTTTCTCCCGCGATCGGAGCCGAAGTCCTCGACCTGATGCGCTACGGGCAGAGCGTCTGCGCCGATCCGCGCCATGGCGAGTTCCTCGTGACCTTTGCCGCCACTCACCGCCTCATGGTCTTCGATGCCGCCTCCGGTGCCGTCCGGCGGGTGATCGACACGCGCGATCTGGGTATCCGGCATCCCCGGGGCGTAGCTCTTCTCGCCGACGGCCGCACCTACGCGCTCACCGGCAGTTGGAGCGGTCTCGCCGTGCTGGACCGCGGCACCCATCGCGCGAGGACGGAGGAAGCGAGACACATTCCGTTCTTCGAACACAGTCACGTCACCGCGGCCGGAAGCCCGGCGGGCTGATCGGGAGGGCATCGCCCGTCGCCGGGCGGACCGAGGATCGGCGAAACGGCCGTCCTTCTGTAACCGCCCGAGCCCCTGTTCCATCTCGAGGGTGAGCCGTGACGTTCTCGTCGTGATGAATCCCGGCGATGAACCGGGGGACCACCGTCTGCGTAGAAGGGGACGCAATGCAGCCGGCCGCAGCGAGGTTTCATTTGTCCGACACCGCCGACACCCCGACCACGCCCGGACTTGCCGTCGTCATCGGCGCCCGCGGCGGAATCGGCGCCGGCCTCATGGCGCGGCTGCAAGCCTCCGGTGCCCATGCCGAGGTCGTCGGCCTGTCGCGGCAGGGCGAACCGTGGATCGACCTGACCAGCGAGGGGAGCGTGGCCGCGGCGGCGGCGGCGGTGGCCGCGCGCGGATTGCCGCTGCGTCTCCTGGTGAATGCCGGCGGCTTCCTGCACGGGCGGGGCATGATGCCGGAGAAGGGCTGGAGTCAGATCGACCCGGCCCATCTGGCCCATGCCTTCGCTGTCAACGCCGTCGGTCCCGCCCTGCTGGTCAAGCACTTCCTGCCGCTTCTGCCGGCGGAGGGACGGTCGGTCTTCGCCACCCTGTCGGCCCGGGTCGGCAGCATCGGCGACAACCGCCTGGGCGGCTGGTACGCCTATCGCGCTTCCAAGGCGGCGGCGAACCAGATTGTCCGCACCGCCGCCGTGGAGCTTCGCCGCCGCCGGCCGCAGGCGATCTGCGTGGCGCTGCATCCGGGCACGGTGGCGACGGCGCTGTCGGCGCCCTTCGCCAGGGGCGGTCTGGAGGTGCAGACGGCGGACGCCGCCGCCGGACGCCTCCTCGACGTCATCGCCGGGCTCGGCCCTGCTCAGTCCGGGGGCTTCTTCGACCACCGGGGTGCGGCGGTGCCCTGGTGAGCAGGCGGGCGACCTGACGCCATGGCGAAGATGCGCCGCAAGGCCGACCTGCCCCGGAAGACCTGCGCCGCCTGCGGCCGTCCCTTCACCTGGCGGAAGAAGTGGAGGGCGGCATGGCAGGAGGTAAAGGCCTGTTCCGAGCGCTGCCGCAGCCGGAGCGGGCGGCGCCCGGTTTCGCTCAGCTCGTCTTGAGGCGGAGCTTCCCGAGGAAGTCCCGCTTGCCGAGCGGCACCCCCTGGCTGCGCAGGATGTCGTAGGCGGTGGCGGCGTGGAAATAGAAGTTCGGCAGCGAGAAGGAGAGGATGAAATCCTCCACCACGAAGGGCAGCTGGTTCTTGCCGAGCTGGAAGATCATGTCCTTGCCCTGCAGCGCGTTGACCGCCTCCGGCGTCAGCTTCGACAGCGCCTCGCGCGTCTCCGTGACCAGCGCCTGCAAGGTCTTGTAGTCGGCGGTGCCGGGGTCCGACGGCGGCCCGAACAGGCCCTGCATCGCGCCCTCGATCGCGCCGCGCGAATGCTGGGCGACCGAGATGATCTGGAAGCGCAGCGGCAGCATGTCCGCGATCAGGCGGGTCGAGACCAGGTCGGCGGTGTCCTTGCCCGACGCCGCGCAGAAGGCCGCGCCCTTCTCCAGGAAACCGGAGACGGCGGCGAGCGTCTGCAGATAGCTCGGGATGCTGATATCGTAGAGCGACAATGCCATGGCGTTTCCTCTCCTGCGGCCGGAGGCGACGCTGCCAAACCGGTGCACCCCTGACAAGCGGTTGCCGCGCCCGGTCCGCCCGGTGATGATCGGCAGGGGACCGCGACCGATGAGCAAGCCGGAGAGGCCGATGGACGAGAAATGCCCGCGGATCGAAACCGCGGCATCGGCGCCGGGGCCGACCGGGATCGACGCCTACAAGCCGGCGGAGATCGCCCGGCTGATCGAGAATGCCGGCGTCGCGAAGTCGAAGCTACCCTTCCTGCCCCTGGTGACGCTGGGCCTGCTGGCCGGCGCCTTCATCGCGCTGGGCGCTCTCTTCTATCTGGCCGTGCTGTCGGGGGCGGATGCGGGCGCGGGCCCGCTGCGCCTGCTGGCCGGCGCCGCGTTTTCGCTGGGGCTGATCCTGGTCATCGTGGGTGGGGCGGAACTTTTCACCGGCAATGCCCTGCTGGTCATGGCCTGGGTCGACGGGTTGATCGGCGCCGGCGCCGTGCTGCGCAACTGGATGATCGTCTACTTCGCCAATTTCGCCGGCGCGGCCGCTATCGTGGCATTGGCGATGGCGGCGGGCCTGCACAAGGCGGCACCCGGCGGCGTCGCCGCCGGAATCGCCGAGGCCAAGGCCGGGCTTGCGCCGACGGAGCTGTTCGCCCGTGCCATCCTGTGCAATGTGCTGGTCTGCCTGGCGGTGTGGCTGAGCTTCGCCGCCCGGGACGCCGGAGCCAAGGTGCTGGTGATCATGCCGCCGATCGCCGCCTTCGTCGCACTGGGTTTCGAGCACAGCATCGCCAACATGGTCCTGCTGCCTTTCGGCATGGCGGCGGGCGCTGCGATCGGCCCGGCCGACATCGCCTGGAACCTGCTCTGGGTGACCGCCGGCAACCTTCTCGGCGGGGCCGGCGGCGTCGGCCTCAGCTACTGGGCGGCCTATCGAGCACACCGGAGGGGATAGGCGGGGCCCGGCTTCCTCGCCTCTCCCCCCGGGCGCCGTCCACGAAGCGGTGCCCTTCGGGCCGGAGCCGGGGGTCTGTCGCGTAAGCCCGGATCGACGCGCCATCGCCCGCGAGACCGGGCGGCCGGCGCTCTCAGTTCCCCTTCCGCGTCCCGACCACCACGCGGGTCTGGGAGACGACATGCGGCGTAAAGCGGTCCCAGCCGCGCATGGCGGAGAATTCCGGGGTGGCGACCGCCGCGGGCGAGGCCAGCCGGTAGACCGTCGTGTAGAGCCGCCTTGCTGTCGCGCGGCGCTCTCCGCGTTCCACATCGACGATCGGGCCGCTGGTGACGAAGCGCCGGCCACTCAGGACGCCGGGGCAGGCGAGGGCGTCGGGCAGATGCACCTCGTCGTACCAGCGGTTCCAGTCGGCCTCGACCTCGGCATCGACTTCGGCCGTAACGATCAGGAGGCAGTCGGCGTCGGCTTCCATCGGCTTTCCGTCTCCTTCCGCTCACCCGCCCCCGATCGGGGGGATGAAGGCGACCTCGGCGCCCTCCGGCACCTCTTCCAGCCAGGCGTTCTGGTGGATGACGCCGTCTATGACCACGGCGAGGTCCTCGTCGAGCTTTCCCTTCAACGCCGGATAGCGCTCTTCCAGCGCGCGGACGAGGTGCCGGACCGACCTGCCCGGCACCTCGATCTCCATTTCCCCGCCCGTGTACTGCTGGGCGAAGGAATACGTCAGAACGATGCGCGCCAAGCCTATTCGGCCGCCATCGCGGGCACGCCTGCGTCGATCGCCGCCGAGAGCTTCGGCGGCGACATCGGCAGGTCGAGCATCCGCACGCCCGTCGCCCGGGCGATCGCGCTGCCGATCGCCGCCATCGGCGGGATGATCGGCACTTCGCCCACGCCGCGCACGCCATAGGGATGCGTCGGGTTCGGCACCTCGACCATGATCGTCTCGATCATCGGCAGGTCGGAGGCGACCGGCATGCGGTAGTCGAGGAAGCCCGGGTTCTGCAGCCGGCCCTTGGCGTCGTAGATGTATTCCTCGTTCAGCGCCCAGCCGATGCCCTGCACCGCGCCGCCCTGCAGCTGGCCTTCCACATAGGAGGGGTGGATCGCGGTGCCGACGTCCTGCACGGCGGTGTAGCGGTCGATCGACACGATGCCGGTGTCCATGTCGACCTTCAGGTCGACGATATGGACCCCGAAGCCGGGCCCCGCGCCTTGCGCGTTCAGCTGCGCATGGCCGTTGATCGGCCCGCCGGTCTTGCTGGCCGAGGCCGCGAGCTTGGCGAGCGAGAGCGGTTCGAACTTGCCCACATTGGTGCTGGAGGGTCGCGCCTCGCCCTCCTCCCAGACCACTCCGTCCACGTCGACTTCCCAGATCTTGGCCGCGCGGGCCTTGAGCTGGCTGATCGCGTCACGGGTGGCGTTGATCACGGCGAGGCCGGTGGCGAAGGTGACCCGGCTGCCGCCGGTGACGAAGTTGAATCCGATCGAGGCCGTGTCGGCGACGATCGGGCGGACCTTCGAATAGTCGATGCCGAGCTCCTCGGCCGCCATGAGGGCGAGCGAGGCGCGCGAGCCGCCGATATCGGGGTTGCCGGAGATGATGGTGACGGTACCGTCCTCGCCGACCTGGGCGGCGGCAGATGAATCGGCGCCCACGTTGAACCAGAAGCCGGCCGCGACGCCGCGGGCATGGCCGGGCTTCACCGGCGCCTTGTAATGGGCCGAGTTCTTCGCCGCCTGCAAGGTCTCGACCAGGCCGATGACCCCGAAGGAGGCGCCGTAATGGGTCTTTGTGCCCTGCTTGGCGGCGTTCTTCAGGCGCAGGTCGATCGGATCGATGTCGAGTGCCTGGGCCAGCATATCGACCACGCATTCCACGCCCCAGGCGGAGATCGGCGCTCCGGGCGCGCGATAGGCCGCGACCTTCGGACGGTTCGACACCACGTCGAAGCCGACGACGCGGACATTCTCGATGTCGTAGCAGGCGAGCGAGCACATGCAGGAGGGGCCGACGGGGGAGCCCGCGAAGGCGCCGGCCTGCAGCGCCACGGTGACATCGGCGGCGACGATCGTGCCGTCCTTCCTCGCGCCGAGCTTCACCTTCACATGGCCGCCCGAAGTGGGGCCGGTGGCGCGCATGACCTCCTCGCGGCTCATCACCATCTTCACCGGCCTGCCTGCCTTCTGCGACAGGCGGACGGCGAGGGGCTCGAGATAGACGACGGTCTTGCCGCCGAATCCGCCGCCGATCTCGGAGGGCGTGACCCGGAGCTGCGCGGTCTCCAGGTCGAGAAGCCGGCAGACGAAGCCGCGCACCTGGAAATGACCCTGTGTCGTGGTCCAGAGCTGGACCTGCCCGTCCTCCGAGGCCGAGGCGAGGGCGGCATGCGGCTCGATGTAACCCTGGTGCACGGGGGCGGTGGTGAATTCGCGCTCGATCACCAGATCGGCCTTGGCGAAGCCGGCGGCCGCATCGCCTTTCGCGAACTCCATCCGCTTGGCGATGTTCGAGGCCTTGTCGGGCGCCGGTTTCACGCCTTCCGTCCGCATCTGCGGATGCAGGACCGGCGCGTTCTCCTTCATCGCCTCCTGAACGTCGATGACGTGCGGGAGCACCTCGTAGTCGACCCTGATCAGCGCCAGGGCTTCGGCGGCGATGGCGGGCGTGCTGGCGGCGACGGCGGCGACCGCGTGGCCCTCATAGAGTGCCTTCTCCTTCGCCATGATGTTGCGGGTGACGTCGCGCAGGTTCACCTGCATCTCGCCCGCCGGCACGATCTGGTCCGGCTGTTCGGGGAAATCGGCGCCGGTGACGATCGCCTTCACGCCAGGAAGCTTCGCCGCGGCCGACGTGTCGATCGAACGGATCACGGCATGGGCGTGCGGGCTGCGCAGCACCTTGCCGGTGAGCTGCCCGGGCAGGTCGAAATCGGCGGCGAAGCGGGCGCGGCCGGTGACCTTGTCGGCGCCGTCCGGGCGGTTCTGGCGGGTGCCGACCCACTTGTAGCGAGAGGTGCTCATCGTGCCGTCTCCCTCTGTTCGGCGGCCACGTCCATGACCGCGCGGATGATCTTGTCGTAGCCGGTGCAGCGGCAGAGATTGCCGGCGAGACCGAAGCGCACTTCGGTCTCGGTCGGGTTCGGATTTCGGTCCAACAGGGCCTTGGCGGCCACCAGGAAACCCGGCGTACAGATGCCGCACTGCAAAGCGGCCATCTCGATGAACTTCTTCTGCAGCGGATGCAGCTTGTCGCCCTTGGCCAAGCCCTCGATCGTCTCGATGCGCCGGCCTTCGCCCTCCGCCCCGAGCATCAGGCAGGCGCAGGTGAGGCGGTCGTCCACGATGATGGAGCAGGCGCCGCAGTCGCCCGAACCGCATCCTTCCTTCGCCCCGGTCAGGCGGAGGTTGTCGCGCAGGACGTCGAGCATGGTGTCCGCTGCGCCGCAGAGATACTCGGCGGGTTCGCCGTTGACGGTCGTGGTGACGTGGATCTTGGCCATGGTCAGTTCTTTCCCGCGCGCTCGGCTGCGATGGCGACGGCTCGCTTCAGGAGCACGCCCGCGATCTTGGTGCGATAGGCGATGGTGCCGCGCTTGTCGTCGATCGGCTTGCAGGCGGCCCGGCAGGCGGCCGCTGCGGCCTCGACCGACTTCTCGTCGAGCGCGGAGCCGATCAGCGCCTTGGCCGCGTCGGCGACGAGGAGCACGGTGGGGGCGACCGCACCGAGCGCCACGCGCGCGGCGGTGACCTTGCCGCCGGCGAGCGTCAGGTTGACGCCGCAGCCGACGACGGCGATATCCATCTCGGTGCGCGGGATGAGACGCAGATAGGCGTCGCCCGACCCCTTCGGTCGGGCGGGCAGGGTCAGGGCGACGACGATCTCGCCGGGCTGCAGCGTGGTCTTGCCGGGGCCGGCCGGAATCTGTTCGACGGGCACCTCGCGGCGGCCCTTGGGTCCCTGGATCGTGGCGATGGCGCCGGCCGCCACGAGGGCGGGTACGCTGTCGGCCGCCGGCGATGCGTTGCAGAGGTTGCCGCCGGCGGATGCCCGGCCCTGTACCTGCTTGGATCCGATCAGGTTGATCGCTTCGACCACGCCCGGCCAGGCGGCGCGCAGGCCCTTGTGGTCGTGGATCTCCGCCCCTGAGACGGCCGCGCCGATCCGCCACGACCCCTTGTCCTCGGCAATCGTTGTCATCTCGGCGATGCGCTTCACATCGACGATAAGGCCGGGATGCTGTGTTCCCGCGCGCATCTGCACCAGCAGATCGGTGCCGCCGGCCAGGACCTTGCCTCTACCGCCGGCACCGGCCATCAGGACGACCGCTTCGTCCACCGATGCCGGTGCCTTGTATTGGGCTTCCATCATGCTTTCGACCCTCCCGGGCTGTTCACCCCGTCTGGCGATCTGACGTCGCCGTTTCCGCTGCACCCTCGACCACGCGGCTGCGGCGCATTCTGAGCCGATCTGCGGCTCCAGCACAATCCTCCTGCGATCAGCGCAGGTGGCAGGCCACGAGATGGCCCTCCCCGACCGGTTTCAGCACCGGCTCCTCGACCCGGCAGCGTTCGACCGCATAGGGACAGCGGGTATGGAAGTGACAGCCGGACGGGCGGCGCACCGGACTCGGCACGTCGCCCTCCACCACCTGCTTCGCCCGCTCGAGCTCCGGATCCGGTACCGGCACGGCGGCCAGAAGCGCCTCGGTATAGGGATGCCGGGGGCGGGTGAAGAGAGACACCTTGTCGGCGTATTCGACGATGCGGCCCAGGTACATGACCGCGATGCGATGGCTGATGTGTTCGACCACCGCCAGGTTGTGAGAGATGAAGAGGAAGGAGAGCTTCTCTTTCGCCTGCAGGTCCATCATCAGGTTGATCACCTGAGCCTGAATGGAGACGTCCAACGCCGAAACCGGCTCGTCCGCCACGATCAACTTCGGACTGAGCGCCAGCGCGCGGGCGATGGAGATGCGCTGGCGCTGGCCGCCGGAGAACTCGTGCGGGAAGTTCGACATCTGCTGGGCCCTGAGCCCGACCCGGTCGAACAGCCTCGCCACCGCCTCGCGCCGGTCGGCGCCCTTCGCCGTGCCGTGGACCAGCATGGGTTCGCCCACGATGTCGCCGGCGGTCATGCGGGGGTTCAAGGACGAAAAGGGGTCCTGGAAGACGATCTGCATGGCCCTGCGATAGGGGCGGAGCGCCTTCTTGCTCAGGTGCGTGATGTCCTGGCCGGCGAGCCTGATCCGCCCGGCCGTGGGCTGCACCAGCCTCAGCAGCGCCCGGCCCACGGTGGACTTGCCGCAGCCGGATTCGCCGACCAGCCCCAGCGTCTCGCCCTCGTTGATCGAAAAGCTGACGCCGTCCACGGCGAAGACATGGCCAACCGTGCGCCGAAGGAGCCCCTTCCTGATCGGAAAATGCTTGGTCAGGCCCTCGACCTCGATCACCGGCTCAGCCATGCGAGGGCCCCGGATGCCAGCAGGCGGCCCAGTGGCCCGTGGCCTTCTGGTCGAAGGGCGGGAACTCCGCCCGGCAGCGGTCGTCGGCGCGCGGGCAGCGGGGGGCGAAGGAACATCCCGCCGGAAGATCGGTCAGGGCTGGCACCATGCCCGGGATCTCCTGAAGCCTCCCGCCGGACCCCTCCTGTCCCCGCATCAGGCCTAGGCGCGGAATCGAGGCCATCAGGCCCTGCGTATAGGGATGCTGGGGGCGCGCGAAGAGGTCCTTCACCCGGGCCTCCTCCACCTTCCTGCCGGCATACATGACGATCACGCGGGCGGCCGTTTCCGCCACCACGCCGAGATCGTGGGTGATCAGGATGACGGCGGTGCCGAGATCCTTCTGCAGCGCCAGGATCAAGTTCAGGATCTGCGCCTGGATGGTCACGTCCAGTGCTGTGGTGGGCTCGTCGGCGATGAGAACCTTGGGGCGGCAGGCCAGGGCCATGGCGATCATCGCCCGTTGCCGCATGCCGCCCGACAACTGGTGCGGATACTCGCGGGCCCGCTGCTCCGGTTCCGGAATCTTGACCAGGCGCAGCATCTCGATCGCCTGCCTCAAGGCATCGGCCTTGGACAGGCCGCGATGCAGACGCAGGGTCTCCCCCACTTGCCGGCCGATGGTCAGCACCGGGTTCAGGCTGGTCATCGGTTCCTGGAAGATCATCGAAATCTCGTCGCCCCGAAGCTTGCGCATCTCGGCTTCGTCGAGTTGCAGCAGATCCGTGCCGGAGAGCTTCACCTTGCCGGAGACGATGCGCCCCGGCGGCGTTGGGATCAGGCGGATGACCGACAGCGCGGTGATCGACTTGCCGCAGCCGGATTCACCCACGATGGCGAGCGTCTCGCCACGGTCGACGGTGAAGGAGACGTCGTTGACCGCCTTCACCAGGCCCCGGCGCGTATAGAAGTACGTCGACAGCCCTTCCACCTCGAGCACGGCATCGCTCGCGGCGGCGAGCGCATCGGGGCTGGGGCGGGTCAGGCTGTCGCTCATCAGCTGCGCTGCCGGGGATCTAGGATGTCTCGCAGCGCGTCGCCCAGCAGGTTGGTGGCGAAGACGACGAGGCTGATGGCGAGCCCCGGGAAGATCACGAGCCAGGGCGCCGTTCGCACGTACTCTGCCGCACTTTCCGACAACATGCGGCCCCAGGATGGATAGGGTTCGGGGACTCCCAGGCCGAGGAAGGAGAGCGAGGCCTCGGTCAGGATGGTGGAGCCGAACTGTGCGGTGGCGAGCACGATGAGCGGGGCCAGCGTGTTCGGCAGGACGTGGCGGATGGCGATGCGCAGTTCGCTCATGCCGATCGCCTGCGCCGCCTCGACATAGGGCAGCTCGCGGAGCGACAGCGTATTGGAGCGGATCACGCGCGCCACGTTCGGGATCAGCGGGATGGCTATGGCGATGATGGTGTTCCGCAGCGAGGGGCCGAGCGCCGCGGCCATCACCAGCGCCATCACCAGCAGCGGCAGGGCCTGCATGATGTCGGTCACGCGCTGGACCAGCAGGTCGAACCAGCCACCGATATAGCCAGAGGCGAGACCGATGACGACACCGAGAAGGCAGCCCAGCCCCGTCGCGCCGACGGCCACGGCGAGCGATATGCGGGCGCCGTGAACGATGCGCGACAGCACATCGCGGCCCATGAAATCCGCGCCCAGAAGATGCGTGCCGCCGGGCGCTGCCAGGGAAGCGCGCGGGTCGGTACTGAAGGGATCGAGCGGCACGATCACGTCGGCGAGAAGCGCTGCCGCCATGAACAGGACAAAAATGACCGCGCCGATGGCACCGAGGGGGTAGCGGAAGACCAGGAAGGCGGCCTGCGAGACGAATCCCGACGTATTGGCGCCGGCCCGGGCCAGGGCGGCATCGTGATCGATCGGCCGGTCCGCACGGTCGGTCATCCGCACCTCACTCGAAATAGCGGATGCGCGGATCGACCACCATGTAGAGGAGGTCGACCAGCAGATTGACGGTCACTACGATGAAGGCGGTGAACATCACGAGGTTCTGCACGATCGGATAGTCGCGCCAGCGGATCGCTTCGACCATGAAGCGGGCGACACCGGGGATGTTGAAGACCGTCTCGGTCACGATCAGCCCGCCGATCAGGAAAGCGGCCTCGATGCCGATCACGGTGATGACCGGGAGCACCGCGTTGCGCAGCGCGTGGTCGAAATTGACCGCCGCGGCTCCCATCCCCTTGGACCGGGCGGTCCGGATGTAGTCCTGCCGCATCACTTCGAGCATCGAGGATCGGGTCAGCCGCATGATCAGGGCCGAGGATCGGAAACCGACGGCGGCCGCAGGCACGCCGAAGATGAGGAGCGTCTCGCCGAAGGTCTTCGGACCCGCCTCATAGATCGGCAGGTAGCCGAAGAGATGGACGAAAGCCATGAGGATGAGAAGGCCGAGCCAGAAGGAGGGCAGCGACAGCCCGCTCAGGCTAAGTACCCTGAGCACATAGTCGAGCGTGGTGTTCTGGCGCACCGCGCTGATGACGCCGAGCGGAACCCCGATCAGGATCGAGAAGGCCAGCGCCAGCCCGGCGAGCTTGGCGGTGATCGGAATGCGCGGCAGAATCTCCTCAAGGGTGGGCTTCTCCGAGATGTAGGAGAAGCCGAGATCGCCCCGGAACAGGCCGCCGATCCACTTAGCGTATTGTACCGGTATCGGCTGATCGAGACCGAGTTCGGCCACGATCTTCGCCTTTTCCTTCGGGTCGATCATCCCGGCGGAGTCGAACAGGATGTCCGCCACGTTTCCCGGCACGATCCGCAACAGCACGAAGATGATCACCGACATGCCGGCGAGCGTGACCATCATCAGGAGCAGGCGCCTGACGATATAGGACCCCATGCCCGCCGGCCCCTGCCGCTATCCGCTCAGCGATCGAGCCAGACCTGCTCGAAGCGCCAGTGGTTGTAGATGGTGTTCTTCGCCAGCGTCAGGCCCTTGAGCGCCGGGTTCATGCAGGTGCCGGCCCAGCCGTGGTAGATGACGGGGCGGGCGCCGTCTTCCTGGAGCTGCCGGTCGATCTCCCAAACCAGCTTTCGGCGCTGGTCGATATCGCTCATCATCGACTGCCGCTTGAACTGCTTCTCCAGTTCGGGATTGCAGTAGTTGGTGTAGTTGCGCTCCGATCCGCAGGAGAAGGTTTCGAAGAACAGGACGTCCGGGTCGTCGATGCCGACGCCCTGCACGTTCAGCCCGACCTGGAAATCCTTTCGCGCCATGCGGGCATACCAGACCGAGGTATCCAGCACTTCGAGCTCGCCCTCGATATGCACCTTTTTCAGATGGTCGATCAGAATGACCGCCGGGTCGCGATAGGTGGGGATGTTGCGGGTGGAGACTTTGATCTTGAGCGGCTTGTCCGGGCCATAGCCCAGCTCCCGCATGATCTTGCGGCCTTCTTCCCGGCTTTTCTCTACATCGGCACCGTAGCCTGCGATCTTGGAGAGTTCCGCTTCCGGCATACCCCAGATGCCCTCGGGCGGAGGCAGGTTCGCCGCGCCCATCTTGTGGACGCCCTCGCCCAGGATGTCGACGAAGGCCTTGCGGTCGATGGTGAGGACCATCGCCTTGCGGATCTTGGCGTCGTCGAAGGGCGCGATGTCGCGGTTCACCAGCAGGTTGGCCTGTGTATAGGTCGGCAGCATCTCGCAGCGCGAGGCCGGAGCCTGCGACTTCACGTCCTTCAGCAGCGCCGGCGTCACCTCGGCCGTGAAGGTAAGATCGTACTTGCCCGAAATGAACGCCAGGATCGAGGTCGAGCGGTTCGGAATGATCGTGAACTCGATCCCGTCGAGATAAGGCAACCCCTTTTTCCAGTAATCGGGATTGCGCACGAGCTTGATGGATTCGTTCTGCTTGAGTTCGACGAACTTGAAGGGCCCGGTCCCGATCGGCTTGGTCCGCATCTGCGCGGCGTTGGCATGGCAGGGATAGATCGGGGAAAAGCCGCCCGCCAGCATGGTCAGGAGCGAGGGTTGGGGATCGCCGACCTCGAAGGTCACCTCGCGATCGCCATTCGGCGTGACGCTCTTCAGGTTGACATACCACGGCTTGCGCGGGTTCTTGCGCAGCTTGCTTTCGCCGTCGCCGATGATCATGTCGAAGGTGCACTTGACGTCCGCCGCGGTGAAGGGCTTGCCGTCGTGCCACTTGACGCCTTCGCGCAGCTTGAAGGTCAGCTTCCGGCCGTCGGCGCTCCAGGCCCATTCGGTGGCGAGTTCCGGGATGATCGTGTCCGGCCGGTTCTGATCCGTCTTCGGGTCGAACATCACGAGGTTGTTGTAGATCGACATGAAGGGCATGACCGTCGAGATGGTCGATTCCTCATGGATCGACGCGCTGGGCGGATTGTCGCGATGGGTGACCTTGAGAACCCCGCCATGCTTCTGGGCGGAGGCGGGCAAGGCGAGCCCGAGGACGAAAACAGACGCAATGCTGCCGAGCAGCCAAGCCCGCGCTGGGGTCATGGCAATCCCTCCCGTTTTCATTGCGGGCCTGTGCGGCCCGTCTGTCTCTTCGACCCGAACAGGGCACCACGTTCCGCGCCACACCGCAAGGAAAACCACGGCGAGTGCCGCACATTTCATCAGTCTGATGGACTGATCCGTCGACGGTCGCGGCGCGTAGGGGGCCGGTGATGCCGACACTGCGCTTCATTCTGGGCGATCAGCTCAGCCGCTCCGTCTCCGCCCTCGCCGGCATCGACCCGGCCCGAGACGTCGTCCTCATGGTCGAGGTGGCCGAGGAAACGTCGTATGTGCCTCATCACAAGCAGAAGATCGTCCTCGTCCTGTCGGCGATGCGGCACTTCGCGGCCGAACTGCGGGCCGAGGGGCTCAGGGTCGACTATGTCCACCTCGAGGATCCCGCGAACACTGGGAGCTTCGGCGGCGAGCTCGCGCGGGCCGTCGCGCGCCACCGGCCGGAGCGCATCGTCACGACCGAACCGGGAGAATGGCGGGTATGGGAAGCGATGGGGCGCTGGGAGGCGGAGACGGGCGTGCCGGTCACCATCCGGCCCGACGACCGCTTCCTGTGTCCGCGGGCGGATTTCGTGCGCTGGGCGGCGGACCGGCGATCGTTGCGAATGGAGTTCTTCTATCGGGAGATGCGCCGCAGGACCGGTTTCTTGATGGAGGGCGACAGGCCGGCCGGGGGGCAATGGAATTTCGATGCCGACAACCGCAAGGCGATTCCGCGCGGGCTGCAGCCACCGGTCCGGCGGCGCTTCCCGCCCGACCTGTCGACCGGCGAGGTGATCGACCTGGTCGGTCGGCGCTTCGCCGGGAACTTCGGCGACCTCGAGGGCTTCGGCTGGCCGGTGACGAGGGACCAGGCGCTGGTCTCGCTGGAGGATTTCATTGTCGAGGCGCTGCCGCGCTTCGGTGAATACCAGGACGCGATGAAGTCCGGCGAGGCCTTCCTGTTCCACTCGCTGCTCGCGGCGGCGCTCAACCTCGGTCTCCTGACGGCACGTGAGGTCTGCCTCCGGGCCGAAGAGGCCTGGCGGGACGGCCACGCGCCGCTCAATGCCGTGGAAGGCTTCATCCGTCAGATCATCGGATGGCGGGAGTATGTGCGCGGGATCTACTGGCTTCGCATGCCGGGCTACGCGCAGACCAACGCACTTTCGGCCGACCGGCCGCTACCGCGGTTCTACTGGTCGGGCAACACCGCGATGAACTGCCTCGCCGAAGTCGTGCGCCAGACCCGCATGCACGCCTATTCGCACCATATCCAGCGGTTGATGGTGACGGGCAACTTCGCGCTCCTGGCCGGCATCCGGCCGGCCGAGATCGAGGCCTGGTACCTCGCCGTCTATGCCGATGCCTTCGACTGGGTCGAACTGCCGAACACCCATGGCATGGCCGTTTTCGCCGATGGCGGGCTGCTTGCGAGTAAGCCCTACGCGGCGGGCGGAGCCTATATCGACCGGATGTCGGACTTTTGTGGAGGCTGCGCCTATGACGTCAAGGTGAAGACGGGCCCGTCCGCCTGTCCCTTCAACTACCTCTACTGGGCCTTCCTGATCCGCAACGAGGCCGAACTGAAGGGCAACGTCCGCCTCGCCATGCCTTACCGGACTCTGGCCGCCTGGTCCGAGGAGCGCCGGCGGGCGTCGGTCGAGGAGGCGGAGGCTTTCCTCGACCGGCTCGACTGACCCGTCAGGCGAAGGCCTCGCCGAACAGGTCCAGCATCGCCTTCCAGGACCGCTTGTCGGCGCTCGGACTATATGCGAGGGCGGGATTGCCGAGCTTGTCGGCATCCGGGTTGGTGAAGCTGTGCACGGTGTTGCCGTAGACCTGAACCTGCCAGTCGACCTTGGTCTGGCGCATCTGTTCCTCGAACGTGGCGATCTGCGCGGGCGTGATCATCGGATCGTCCGCTCCCGTGCAGACCAGCACCTTGGCCTTGATGTTCCGGCTGTCCTCGGGCTTCGGGCATTCGAGGCCGCCATGGAAGCTCACGATGGCGGCCAGCGGCGCGCCGGAGCGGCCGAGCTCGATCGAGGTGCTGCCGCCGAAGCAATAGCCGATGGCGGCGAGCTTCGCCTTGTCCACGCCGGGCTGGGCGGCGAGCGCGTCGAGCGCGGCGCGGGCACGGGCGCGCCAGACATTCACGTCGCCGCGGACCGCACCCATCAGGCCGATGGCGGCGGGCAGGTCGCTCGCCGTCTTGCCCTCGCCGTAGGGATCCGCGGCAAGCGCGACGTAGCCGAGGCCGGCGAGCCGCCGGGCGCGCTCCATCACATGTTCGCCGATGCCGAAGGCTTCCGGAAACAGGACGACGCCCGGCCGGCTGCCGGACTTGCTCTCGTCCCAGGCGAGATAGCCTTTGCAGGTGGTCGCGCCGTCCTTGTACTCGAGCGTCTTGGTTTGCATCGCGTCTCTCCCCTGGGTGGTGTGCGCCGGAGCCTAGTCCGCCCCGCCCGTCGCCGCCAAGCGATGCATCGCGGGGGCCGGAATCGCCGCCCCCGACAGAATTCAGTTGCCAGGGGGCCGGATATCGACCGTAATCGAGGCGGACCAGAAGGCGATCGATCGCCGCTTTCCGCAGCGGAGGCTATCGATTGATGCGCCGGGTTGCGCTATAGAACAGACAGGCCCCTCGCGCGTTTCGAGGGTGTGAGGCTTTGAGAGGCGAAAGCGGAGAGCATGAGTAAAGGGCGGGATCGCGGACCACGGCGGCGCGGATTCGACGATGACATGTATTCCCCCCGTGACACGGGGAGGGACTTCCCGGCGTTTCGCAGTCCGCCGCGGTTCGATGCGCCACCGGCCATGGCGCCGGCCGGCGGCGGCACCCCGGCGGAAGCGACCGTGAAGTGGTTCAATCCGGAGAAGGGCTTCGGCTTCGTCGAACTGTCCGACGGCAGCGGAGACGCCTTCCTGCATATCGGTGTCCTGCAGAGTGCCGGCCATGACTCGGTGTCGCCCGGCGCCAAGCTGAAGGTCATGGTGGGACAGGGCCAGAAGGGCCGTCAGGTCTCCTCCGTGCAGGAGGTGGACAACAGCACGGCGACGGCGCCGCAGCCCCGCTCCTTCGGGGGGCCGCGGCCGGGTGGCGGCGGCGGCTTCGGCGGACCGCGCGGTGGCGGTCGCGAGCGGCCGGACCCCTCGACCGCCGTTTCCCTCGACGGCGTGATCAAATGGTTCAATCCGGAAAAGGGTTTCGGCTTCGCCGTGACGAACGACGGGGGCAAGGACGTGTTCGTTCACATCGCCGTGCTCGAGCGGTCCGGATTGCGTGAGTTGCCGGAGGGCCAGAAGGTCACCATGCAGGTGGTGCAGACCCAGAAAGGCCGCGAAGCCATCTCGATCCAACTCGCGCAGTAAGGGCGTCCGCGCGTCGGAGCGCCCCTCTGTTGCCCGCCGGGCCGGCCCGTCAGGCCGGCTCGGCGTCGCGTTTGGCCCACATCGCCTTGAAGGCCGGCCGGGCCTGACACGCGGCTAGCCAGGCCTTCACCCGTGGTGCCGTCTCGAACAGTTCAGGCGCCGCCTGCGCATAGCGCAGCACTTCCGCCAGGTTGATGTCGGCGACCGTGAACCGGCCACCGACCGGATGACCCGTCGTCGCCAGGGCCGCATCCAGCACGGCGAAGGGCGCCTTCAGCTTCTCCACCGCCGCATCGGCGAGCTTCGGGTCCTTCGGAGCGGTCGGATTTCCGAGCCTGTTGTAGAGGATGTCGAGCGCCGCGGTCTCGACCTCGGTCGCGGCCCAGAGTGACCACATGGCCATCTGGCCTTCCTCGATAACGTCGCGGGGGGCGAGCGGGCCGCCATGCTTTCTGGCGAGATACAGATTGATGGCGAGCGATTCGTGCAGGACGACGCCGTCGTCGTCGATCGACGGGATGTGGCCGTTCGGGTTCACCTGCAGGAACTCCGGCGACCGCGTGTGCAGGACGCCCGCGGGCTTGGGATCGGGCAGCCGGTAGTGCTGGATCACCGGCACGTGCTTGAAGGGAATTCCGAGTTCCCCCGCCAGCCAGATGTTGCGCGAAGCCCGTGAGCGATAGACCCCGTAGATCGTAAGCATGTGAACCCCGCTGCCGTTTGTCGGCACCCTTCTGCCGGT
>VFQQ010000611.1_pt1 | contig 66397 bp, 54 predicted proteins | sample 3512341 | NCBI WGS metagenome assembly VFQQ01 (sample SAMN10412373, study PRJNA504923) | tailings metagenome | isolation source: Relicate 2 Philex TSF1 revegetated site | place: Philippines: Tuba, Benguet | collected 2017-08-29 | reverse complement strand
CCACGAACGCCGCGCCGACATCCATCAGGCCTTCCTCTCGCTCGGCTGCATCCTCATCTGCTACCGCACCCTCGATCCGCTATTCTGTTAGAGGTTCTTAGTGGTTGCCCTCGGTGACGCGCAGGACTTCCTGCACGGTGGTCAGGCCCTTGGCGACCTTGCGCATGCCGTCGGCGCGGAGCGTGACCATGCCGCGCTCGATGCAGATGCGCCGGAACTCGGCGACGTTGGGGTTCCGGGCGATCATGTCGCGCAACTGGTCGTCGACGACGAGCAGTTCGTAGATGCCCACGCGCCCGCTGTACCCGCATCGGCGGCACTTGTCGCAGCCCTTGGCGACCCACAGTTCGTCGGAGTCCATCGCGTGCATCGCGAGGAACTCGCGCATCTCCTCGCCCGGGGCTTCCATCGCCTTGCAGTGCAGGCACAGGCGCCGGAGGAGGCGCTGGGCGAGCACGGCGTTGACCGCGGCGCCCACCAGGAAGGGCTCGAGACCGATGTTCACCAGGCGCGTGATCGAACTCGGCGCGTCGTTCGTGTGCAGCGTGCTGAGCACCAGGTGCCCCGTGAGGGCCGCCTGCACGGCGGTGATCGCCGTCTCGTGGTCGCGGATTTCGCCCAGCATGATCACGTCCGGGTCCTGACGGAGCAGGGCCTTGAGGGCGAGGTCGAAGGTCATGCCCGCCTTCTCGTGCACCTGCGTCTGCGTGATGCCGTCGAGCGAGTATTCCACCGGGTCCTCGACGGTGGAGATGTTCATCGCGTTGCGGTCGAGCTGGCGGAGCGAGGCGTAGAGCGTGGTGGTCTTACCCGAGCCGGTGGGGCCGGTGACGAGCACGATGCCGTGCGGGCTGTCGACCTGGTTCTTCCAGATCGAGAGCGTGTCGGGGTCGAAGCCCAGTTCGTCGAGGTTGACGCTGATGGACTTCTCGTTCAGGATGCGCATGACCGTCTTCTCGCCCCCGACGCTGGGAAGCGTCGAGACGCGCAGGTCGATCTTGCGTCCCTGCACCATGCAGCGGATGCGCCCGTCCTGGGGGATGCGGCGCTGGTCGATCGCAAGCCCGGCCATGATCTTGAGGCGGCTCGTGATCGCCGGGGCCATCGCCGCGGGCGGGTTCAGCGATTCGTACAGCTCCCCGTCGATGCGGAAGCGGACCTTGATCTTCTTCTCGCTGGGCTCGATGTGGATATCGCTCGCGCCCTGCGAGATCGCGAGTTGGATGATGTGGTTCACGTAGCGGATGACCGGCCCGTCGTCGGCGATCTTCTCGAGGTCGACCTCCTCGGACTTCTTGTCGTCGACCTGGACATCGCCCTCCTGCACCTCGGCGAGCAACTGCGAGACGTCGATCTCTTCCTTGGCGTCCGACTCGCCGACGATCTCGAGCGCGCCCTTGATGTCGTCGCGGGTCGTCAGGACGAACTTGACCGGCACGCCCGCGCGCTGGCGGACCTCGTCGAGCAGGAAGGGGTTGCTCGGCTGGGTCGTGGCGATGATGAGGCGCGAGCCGTCCATGCGGACGGGGATCACCTGGTTCTGCTTGCAGAAGGGGGCCGTGAGACGCTGCAGCATCTTGCCGTCGAACCCGCCGTCGAGCCCCTTCTCGAAGTCGATCCGCTCGAAGGGCACGTTGGCGAGTTCGGCGACGGCCTTGGCCACGCCCGCCTCGTCCGCGCCCTGCTCGATCAGGACGTCGGCGAGGTGCCGCCCGGGGCTGGAACGCACCACCTGCTGCGCGGTGTTGAGTTTCTCCGCGGTGATCACGCCCTGCGTGACGAGCAGGTCGCCCAGTTCGCGGCTCGACGCCTCGCGCTCCTCGGGACGGTAGATCTCCGCGAGCGCGGGGCCCACGCTCGGCGCCGACGACGACGCCTTGCGCCGCGACGCGGGGTCGGCCACGACCGGCAGGTTGCCCCCGGCGGCGTAGGCCCGCTGGTTCGCCGGCATGCTCGGGAGCGGGGAGAAACTCTCCGGCGCCTCGTCGACGCGATGGGCCTTCTTCGGCGGGGCGGGCTTCGCGGCGCTCTTCCCGTCGGCGGGCTGCGACTCGTCCACCCCCAGTTCGCTCAGGATGTCGTCGATGTTGTACTTGCCCACGCGTCCTCCGGGAAGGTCTGGATCGAGCCGATTAGCGGGGCGGACGGGGCGGGGTGCGAGGCCCGGGCGTGCCCATCTTCACCGGGGCGCGGCGCGGCTGGTCGGTGCGCCGGTCGTCCATCGTCAGCGTGTACAACTCGCCGTCGGCGGCGAGGGTCACGCTGCGCCCCTCGATCTCCGTCACCGTGAACAGCCGACCGACCGTTTCGCCGATGCGCACCGTCCGGTCGTCGATCCGCGCCAGGGGCGAGGTCCCGCCCATCACGCTCTGCAGGCGCAGGTTCGCCAGCGTCGTCAGCAGTTCCTGGCGCCGGGCCTCGGCGCGTTCGGCGGCTTCGCGCGCGGCGAGTTCCTCCGCGGAGGGGCCGGTGGCCATCGGCGTCGAGTGCTCGGAGATCGTGGCGGTCCCCGTGTCGAGCATGAACGGGCTTTTGCCGAACTCGCCCAGCGCCACGTCGAGCGGGTTCTGCACCCGAGCGAGGTCGGCCATGATCCGCTGGTAGGTGCGGGCCTTCTCGGCGTCGGGCTCGGTGTACTCGACCTTGAGTTCCTGGAAGTTCACGCCCACGCGCGTGCCCTCGCGGCGCATCCACCACAGCGAGACGGCGGAGACGCTCAGCACGAGCACGAGAATGACGACCTGCGTCGAGCCCTTCCGACGCACGGGGCGATGCCCGGCGAGTTCCTCGGGCGAGATGCCCGCGAACGGGGCCGCGGGGTCGGCGCCCCCGGCGTTCTCGTTGACGGCGAGGCTGCGGGTGTCGTTGGTGCTCATCGTGCTCCCTCCCTGCCCGTCGCCGTCGCCACGGGCGCGCCGGCGTCCTGGAAGTAGATGCTCAGGGTGAACTCGGCCTTGAGTTCCACGCCGTCCTTGGGCTGCCCGGTGATCTTGAGGTCGTGCACGCGCGTGATGCGCGGGAGTTTCTCGACCTGCGCGAGAAAGGTGAAGAAGCCGACGAACGACCCGGCGATCTCCATCTCCAGGGGCTGCTCCATGTAGATGCCGCTGGGCACGGGGCGCGACGACTTGATCGCCGGCGGGTCGAGCCCGGCGCTGACGGCCAGGTCGGAGACACGCCGGATCAGCCCGTCGATCTCCTTCCCGCTGGGCAGGCGCTGCTCGATGAGCATGATGCTCCGGGTGATCTCCTCGTTCGCGCGGGCGAGGTCGACGTCGCGCTCGCCGATCTCGGCGAGTTTCGCGAGGTACTTCTCCTTCTGCTCGCACTCGGCCCGGTCCTTCTCGAGTTTCGCGTTCGTGGGCTTGAAGACCAGGAAGTAACTCGACACCGGCAGCCCCACGACCACCAGGAGCACGCACACGGTTCGCATCCCGACGTTCATGGGCTTACTCCTTCTCCGTCACGACGGCCGAACGCGACTGCTGCTCGGTGGCGCGCCGGCTCATCCGGCTGGTCCGCTCGGCCACGAGGTCCGTGAGCGAGCGGGCGAGGGCGCTGGTGTCCAGTTCCGTCCGAACCTGGGCCGTCACCTGGAACTTCCGCAGTTCCTTGTCCTTCTCGCGTGCCTCGCGGATGAACGACATCTCGACCCGGTCGAGCACGGGCGAAGCCTTCAGCGACGCGAGGTAGTCCGCGATGTCCTGGTTCTTGACCGCCGTGCCTTCCAGCGTCAGCGTGTACGTGAACCGGGGGACCTGCGGCCTGGGTCGCTCGGGCTCCTTCTCCTGCCCCTTCACCTTGTTGGCGACCTTGCCCGCGAGCGAGCGCACCGCCGGGGGGCGGGCCGCCGCCGCCGTCGGAGGCGGCTCGACCTTGGGACGCGCGCTCTTGATCACCAGCGAATCCAGGCGCATATCCGCGGGCATGCGGAGCGTGAGCTCGCCCAGCACGCCCCAGCGCGGGACCTTCTCCACGAGGGCCGCGGTGATCTCGGCCTTCTCCATCATCTGGGCCTGCTGGCTCTCCAGGGCCTTCAACTGGGCGATCTTCTTCTCCGCCTCGACGAACTGCTGGTTGACGAACTCCTTGCGCTTCGCGATGCGCTCGACCGAGGCGCGCGTCACGATGAACGCGCCCATCACCCCCGCCAGCACGAGGGCGAAGAGGGTGAGCGTGATCACGTTCGCGCGGCCCTCGGCCTTGGCGCGGATGTAATCCTCGGGCAGGAAACTCTGGCCGGCGCCACCGGGGCGGTAGGGGTTGCTCATGCGGTCCTCCGAATCGCTCCTACAGGTCCGTCGGCGTGAGGCACAGCCCCAGGGCCACCGTCCACCCGGGTTGCGCCTGCGCCAGGTCCACCCCCAGCGCGGGCTCCTTGCCCGTGCGCGCTACCCGCGCCAGCGGATCGGCCATCTGGGCCGGGAGTTTCAGGGCCCGCGCGATCTCCTGGCACAGCCCGCGCGATCGCGCCTCACCCCCGATGAAGACGGCACGGTCCACACGTCGGTCCGGGAACTGCGACGCGTGATAACGCAGGCAGATCGACACCTCGTCCGTCAGAATCTCCAGCGGCTCGCTGAGGTCCGTCCCCGCGGGCCACGGGCTCGCCGGCGGCTGCGCCAGCAACTCGGTCGTGAACCCCGGCGCGGGCGCCCCGCCCCGACGTTCGACGCCCTCGCCCCCCGCGGGCGGGGACGCCGGCGCGCCGGGCACGGGCGGGCGCACCGGCTCGGCCAGGGTCTGGCCCAGCGCCCGGCGCATCTTCGCCGCCTCGTCGTGCGTGCACTTGGTCTGCTTCACGATCGCGTCGTCGAACGTCCGCCCGCCCACGTGCACCACCCGCGCGAACGCTGGCGACGACCCGTGCGCGATCATCACGTTCGTCTCGCGCGTCCCGATGTCGAGGTACAGCGTGTTCACCCCGGCGTCGCCCTCGCGCCGCGTCGTCATGTCGAACGCCCGCAGGATCGCCGTGAACTCCGAGTGAATCCCCACGGGCTCGAGTTTCGCCGCCAGCAGCCCGCGCATCAGCGTGTCCACCAGGTCGCGCGGTGCGGCGACCACCACCACCTCGGCCCGCGATCCCGGGCGCCCCGTGGGGACCTCGGTCGCGCGGTACACCAGCGAGTCGGGCGCGCACTGGAACTGCGCGGGGATGGCCCCCGCCACCAGTTCGTCGATGCTCACGCCGTCCATCCGCTGGAACTGCAGGTGCCGGCACGCCACCCGCCACGACGGGAGCGCGCACACCGCCCGGCGCCCCTTGAACCCGCCGTGCCGGATCAGTTTCGGCAACGCCGCCAACTGGAACTCCAGGCGCTTCGCGTGGTCGTGCTGCAGGTCCTCGGGCGTTTCCAGACACGCCGCCGCGACCAGCGGGGGCGGGCTGCCCGCGCCCACCTGCAGGATCTTCAGGGAGCCCACGCCGAAATCCAACGCGATCGGCGGGCCCGACGTAACGCGCGACGCCGACGCCCCCGCCAGTTGGTGCGTCAACTTGTCCGCCAACTTGTTGAGCGACGCGAAGTTCTTGAGGGATGGGAGCGGCATGGGTCCAATGTCTCCGCGGCGGACGTGCCGAGAAGCATCGGACCCACGTCCCCGCGGGTTCAGGGACCGCCCAGACAGCACCCGCATCCGCGCCCGCTACAAACCCCCCAGCCGCCCCGCTCACCCCGCCAGGGCCGCCAGCCGCCCGATAACCCCTTCCAGCACCCGCAATGCGCCGGCCAGGTCCCACGCCTGTCGCGCGCGGTCGCCGGTCGTGTTGCTGATCACCCGCAGTTCCGCGAAGGGCACGCCCAGGCGCGCCGCGACAAGCGCGCACGCGGCGCCCTCCATCGCTTCCGCGATCGCGCCGGTCCGCCGGGCGACTTCCGACGCCAGCACGTCCGTGCCCGAGCACGTCGAGACGCAGGCGATCGGCCCGACCACGCCGGCCACCGGACGCAGCCGCTCCAGCACGCCCGCATCACCCGGGAAGCGCCCACCCCCGCCCGGGAGGGTGGGTTCGCCCAGGCCCATCGCCGCCAGGTCGAGGTATCCGTCCTCCTTCGCGAGCCCCTCGTCCGCGAAGACGCTCTCAGAGCCCAGCACAACGCCCCCCACCCCAAGCCGCACATCTTTCCCGAGGGGCAATACGCCGGCGACCCCGACGTTCAGCACCAGATGGTGTCGCGCGGGATCGAGCGTACTGGCGACGCACCCCGCGGCGTTGGCCTTGCCCACGCCGCTCAGGACCACGTCGAACCGCGCTCCTGCGGGCAGCCGTGTCCAAGGCGCCGCGGCCAGCAGATCGGCAGACCCTCCCAGCCCGCGCAGGACAGCGTCGAGTTCGCGCGGATGGGCCACGACGAGGAGAATTCGAGGTTCGGCGACGGATCGCGACCCGAGCATCATCCACGAGCGTAGAAAGAACGAAGCCTTGGGGCGCGATCACTGCGCCCGCGACGTACCATCACCCGCGGCATCCCACCGACCGCCCCTGGAGCACGCATGGCCCAAGGAAAGACCCAGTTCCGACGTGTCTGGATCCCGCTGGCCGCGGGCGTGGCGATTCTGGCGGCCCTGGCCGGGTGGGCGAACCGCCCGCAGCCCTCGGGCGGGAGCGGGCGCGCCGCGGCCCTGACGTCCGACCGCGCCGTCGCCGACCGATCGACCTTCGAGGTGTCCACCACCGCGACGGGGGAGTTGGAGGCGCGCGAGCGCATCGAGATCCGCAGCCCGCTCGACCAGTCGACCACCATCGTCCAGTTGGCCCCCGAGGGCATCTGGGCCAAGGCGGGCGACGTGCTCCTGCAACTGAACACCGAGGCCCTCCAGCAGCGGATCGACGACGAGTCGCTGCGCCTCCGCACCGAAGCCGCCGAACTGGGCACGGCCCAGACGGCGTTCAACATCCAGGTAAAGGACAACGAGGCCCGCATCCGCGCCGCACAACTCAAGGTCGAACTCGCCCAACTCGCCCTCCAGCAGTGGCGCGAGGGCGACGTGAAGAAGCGCCGTCAGGACCTGCGCCTGGCGATCGACCGCGCCAGCCTCGAACTCGACCGTCTCGCCGAGCGCTTCCTCCGCAGCCGCGAACTGCTCGAGGAGGGCTTCGTCAGCAAGGACGAATGCGACCGCGACGAGGTGGCGTACATCGAGGCGATCTCGGCGTACAACACCGCGGTCCTCGCGCGCGACGTCTACGAGAACTACGAACTGGTGATGCAGGAGAAGAGCCGCTCGTCCGACGTGGACGAGGCGCTCGCCGACCTGGAGCGTGTGCGCCTGACGGCGATGAACGAACTCGAGAACAAGCGCCAGCGCCTGGAGGCACAGACCGAGAAGTCCGCGATCGTCGACCGGCGCCTGCGGAAGATGATCACCGACCGCGACGCGGCGAGGATCGTCGCCCCCAGCGAGGGGCTGGTGGTCTACGCGACCTCGATGGAGCGCAACCAGTGGCGCGGCGGGAGCGACGGCCCGCTCCAGATCGGTCAGCAGGTCTTCCCGAACCAGTTGCTCATGATCCTGCCCAACACCACCGAGATGGTTGCCGCCGTCCGCGTGAGCGAGAGCATGGCCGGGCGCATCCGCCCCGGGCAGCGGGCGACCGTGCGCGTCGACGCCGCGGGCGGACGCGTCTTCGCGGGCGTGGTCGAGGGGATCGGCGTCATGGCCGAGACAGGGGGTTGGCGCGATCCGAACCTGCGCGAGTACACCGTGCGACTGGCGCTCCAGACGGGCGACGCCGACCTCAAGCCCGCCATGCGCTGCGAGGCGCGCATCACGCTCGACATCGTGACCGACGCGCTCTCCGTGCCCGTGCAGGGCGTCTTCAGCGACGGGCCGGTGAACTTCGTCTACACGCCCGAGGGATCGCGCTTCGTGCGGACCCCCATCCGCCTGGGGCGTCGCTCCGACACCCGGGCCGAGGTCCTCGCCGGGCTCGAGCCCGGACGCGTAATCCTGATCCGCGAGCCCACGCCCAACGAGGTCCTGTCGCGCCCGTGGGACGTGGAGGTGCTCAAGACCCTCGGCTACCGCATCGGCGACGACGGGAAGCCCCTCCCGCAGGAGCGCCCGCCCGTCTTCGTGCCGCCCACCGGCGAGGGCGATGGTCCTCGCCCGCGCAATAGCATGCCCCGCGACGGCCAACCCCGCGGCGAACGTTCGGGCACCCAGGCCCGCCCGCCGACGCCCGCCACCGCTTCGACCGACGGCGCCACGCCCACGCAGCCCGCCGAGGGACAGCCGGCAGCGACGGCCCCGCCCGCGGCCACACCGCCCGCGGCCACCAAGCCCACGCAGTAAGACCTACGCCGCCCGATCGCCCCGGTCGATGACCGCGCCCAGCCGGGCGGCGGCGCCCGTCAGGTGCGCCTCGGCCGGGTCGGGGTCGTACGTGTCCTCGCCCACGCTCCAGCCGTCGATCTGCTCGATGCGCACGTCGCGCGTGACGCGCAGGTCGATCCGTTCGCGTGCGGGCTCGCGCTGCCGGCGCGTCACGGGCAGTTCCGCCAGCACCTCCACCACCGGGCGGCACGGGGACTCGGGCGTCCAGCGCGTCACCACCGCCCGGCGCCCGTCCGACAGCGTCACCAGACTCCCCGGCGGGTAGGGCGGCACGACCTCAGAGAGCGCCCGCAGCACCACCGGGTCGAGCCTCGACCGTACCTCCGGGCGGCGCAGCATCGCGAGCGCACGCACCGTCGGACGCTCGGGCTGCCTCTCGTCGCGCGCGCCCGGCGCGCACGCTGGCTGGCGAAGCCGCGCGAACGTCTCGGCGACGGCGGCGATCCGCGCGAAGACATGGATCCCCGAGGCCTTCGGCGGCGTGCACGACCCGTCGAGAAACGGGATGCACGGGAACCCCGAGCCGTCCCAGCGTTGATGGTGGTGCAGCACGACCGCGGCGGCGGCTGGCTCCAGCGACTCGCGCACCATCTCGAAGCCCAAGGCCGTGTGCGCCCGCCACTCGGGATCATTCTCGTCGGGCGAAGCGTTCCAGCGGTCGAGCACCGCCCGGTCGAGGCGCGTCATGCCGATGTCGTGGAAGAGCGCGCCCACGCCCAGAGGCGCGATGTCCCGCGCGAGCGCGCTCGACAGGCGCGCCCGCTCACGCACCAGGTAGAAATCAAGCCGCAGCCCGATCATCACGCTCAGCGCGCACACCGTGCCCGCGTGGCGCGCGGGCGGGTGCGTCGAGTCGCCCAGGTCGGAGAGGAACACCCCCGCCCGCGGGTTCAGCACCAGACGCTCGACCATCCCCATCACCGTGCGCTTGTACGAGCGGAAGTCGATCTCCCCCGCCGCCCCGGCCATGGCCGCGTCCAGCGTCGGACCCAGCCCGTCCGTCAGTTCGCGGCATGACTCGCGGAACTCGGGGTCCACGATCCGTACGAGGTCGTCCAGCCCCGGCACGCGCACCCACACCTGGCGCACGCCCAGTTCACGCAAACGCTGCGGCGTGACGCTGTCGAGCCGCGCGCCCGGGCGCAGCAGGACCACCCTCGACGCCCCGGGGTGTACCACCGGCTCGGCGAGCACCATCCCCTCCCGCACCTCGCTGATGGGGACGCGCAGCATGCTCGGGGTGACCATCGGCCCACGCGAGTGCCCACGCCACCCGCGGGCGCGGAGGGCGTCGCAAACACGGGATTATCGGGCCTGGGTCAGCACCCGGAAGACCCCGGGCACCGACGGCGTGAGGACCATCACCAGGCGCGTCCGCCGCCCGGAGGATTCCGACGGCGCCACGCCCAGGAGCGCCTCGCCGAGCGTGGGCGCACCGGGGGTGGGTGGGCCCAGCGTGCGGGCGCCCTGCGCCTCGGCGGGCTCCGCATCCTCGCCCTGGGGCGTGGACCATTCGACCCACGGGGCCTCGGCGAGGATGAGCAGCGATTCCCCGCCCCGGAGCGTGGAGGCGAGGCGCAGGCGGTCAAACACGATCGGGGCCTGCGGCGCGTCGTCGGGCTGGAGCAGGCGGAGCGTGTCGGTGCGCGGACGGTCGGGCGTGAAACGCGGCACGAGTTCGAGTTCGAGCACACCCGCCGTGGGGCCGGGACGCGACTCGACCGGGCGGTCGGGCGCGAACCAGCAGCGCAGGGCGAGCGCGAGCCGTCCGTTGCGAAGGGTGAGCGGGCCGTTGTCGAGCGTGAGGGGGAGGGTGCGGGCGCTCTCGGGCCCGCGGGCGACGTCGGTCCACGTCGCAATCTCACCCAGCCACTGCGACTGGGAAGCGCCCGACACGCCCAGCGCGCTCCGCACGGCGGGCAGTTCGCCCTGGGGCACCGCGAGCACGCGCAGGCCGTTCGCACGCCAGAGTTCGAGCGTGCGCCAGTCCACCGGCGGGGTGCGGGCGGCGAGCGACGCCAGCACGTCGCGCGTGCCGGGCGTGCGCGGGCCGGGGGGCTTCTCGTCGAGCAGCCACCAGGAGACCTCGATCCCGGGCGCCTCGGCCCGGGCGCCGGGGCTGGCGGGCACGACGGCCTTGGGCGACTTCGCGCACGCGCCCACCCCCAGCGCCATGCCGATGGCCGCCAGCACGCACGCGCCCAGCGAGCGGGCGAGCGGGCGGGGGCCGGCGGGATTGGCGGGCGTGCGGGCGGGCATGGAGCGTGCTCGTTCAGGTCTTTACGCGGTTTCGAGCGTGTTGATCCGGTCGATCATCGCGCGGATCAGCCCGTACTTGTGCTTCGTGTGGTGGAAGTGGACACGGGGGAGGTTGGGCGGGCCGTCCTCTCCCTCGAGCGGCCCGGGGGACTGCTCGATCCGCCCGTCCTTCACGAGCACGGCGAACTCGGTGTTGAGCGCGTCGAGCGACGCGGGCGTCAGCGGGCGCAGCAGGCGCACCACGAACCGGTCGCGCAGGTAGCGCGACGAGTGGTACGTGCGGTAGAACCGGATGATGTGGTCCGCCGCGTCGCGCGGGTCCTTGGCGAGGTAGTAGATCCCGGGGTCCTCGGGGCTGATCCACCCGCGTGCGAGCAGTTGCGCGCGCACCCAGACGTCCCACGATTTCCAGTAGTCGCCCCCCGCGCCCTCGACCAGCACGATGGGCATGGGCGTGCTCTTGCCGGTCTGCACGAGCGTGAGCGCCTCGTACGCCTCGTCGAGCGTGCCGAAGCCCCCGGGGAAGAGCGCGACGGCCTCGGCCTGGGAGACGAACATGAGTTTGCGCGTGAAGAAGTAGCGGAAGTTGATCAGTTTCTCGTCGCCCGCGATCACCGGGTTCGCGTTGGTCTCGAACGGCAGGCGGATGGCCACCCCGAAACTCGCATCGCGCCCCGGGCCCACGTGCCCGGCCTTCATGATCCCCAGCCCGGCGCCGGTGATGCTCATCCACCCGGCCTCGGCCATGAACCGGCTGAACTCGACGCACGCGGCGTAGTCCGGGTGGGCCTCGGGCGTGCGGGCCGACCCGAAGATCGTCACCTTGTGCGGGTCGCGGAACTTCGCGAACACGCGGAACGCATAGCGCAGTTCCTTCACCGCGTTGGTGAGCAGTTTCACCTCGCCCGTGTCGCGCCCGTCGGGGATGAGTTTCAGCGCGGTCTGCACGAGTTCACGCACCAGGCGCGCGTCGAACGTCCCGGGCTTGCCCCCGGTCTGCTCGATCAGCCGGTCGATGGCCTGCTGCACCTCGGGCGAGTCGGCGCGTCGGGCAACCGGGCTGACCGGCCCGCCGGCGGCCTCGGCGAGCGCGTCGACGACGGCCTCGGGGCGGTCCTGTGGTTCGTCGAGCGGCATAGGGACGCGAGTGTAGGAACGCTTGGGCCCGGCGCACCGGGGCCCGTACTCCCCCCGGACGGGCCGCAGGCCTACTCGCTGCGCAGTTCGCCCGCCGGGCGGCGCAGGTCGCGCCCGGAGCCGCCCCGGGCCTCGATCGCGCGCAGTCGGCGTTCCTGCTCGTCGGGCGTCTCGCCCAAGATTTTGCCGATGAAGCGCGTCGTCCCCGCGAGCGTCGAGACCTTCAACTCGGGCTCGGCGAGCGTGCCCTCCGCCCGCACGGTCACGAGTTCGTCGCGGATCCCTTCGAGCAGCCCGGTCAGCATCGGGATGCGCGCCCGCGCCTTGGGGCGCAAGCGCAGGTCCAGGTCCATGCCCGGCAGGTGCACCGTGCCGAACCCGAACACCTCGACCGAGCGCGATGACGCGGTCAACGACTCGAAGTTCAGGTACTCGCCCTGCACGAAGAACTCGGCCCCCGCGTAGTCCACGCGCTCGTTGAGGGGCAGTTGCAGGTTCGTGGCGCGCACGAGCGGGACGAGCAGGGGCATGTTCACCACGCGACCGCCCTCGACCACGCCCGTGCCCCGCCCCCGGCGCGACGCGGCGTCGCCCAGCACGCCCGAGAGCCAGACGCCCGCGTCGAGCACGCCCCGCGATTCGTCGGGCGATTCTGCCTCGCTCTCCTCCACCAGCCCGGCGGCGTCGCGCCCCACGTCGCGGAGCATCGACGCGAAGCGCACCTCGGACGCACGGAGCGTCATGTCGTAACGGCGTGTGTCACCGACGGGCGGCGCGATGGTGACCTCGCCCGCGAGACGCCCGCCGTAGGCGGTGGCGGCCAGGTGCGGCACGACCACGCTCCCGTCGGGCATGCCCAGCACGCGGACGCGCGTGCCCGTGAGGCGCAGCCCGCCCGCGCGGGCGCGGTCGAAGACGCCCTGCAGGTCGAAGGTGATGGGCGCGCCCGGCGCGTCGCGCTGCACCGCGAAGTCGAGGATGCCCGACGCGCCGTCGACCGCGACGCCCGCTTCGAGCGCCAGGTCCTGCACGATCGCGCGCCCCTCGACGCCCAGCGCGACGAGCGCCCCCGCGCCGTCGGTGGTCAGCCGCACCTGCGCCGGGGCGACGCGCACGGGGCCGGCGGCGCCCACGCGCAGGTCCGTCAGCGCGCCGCGCAGCACGCCCGGGGCCAGCGCGAGCAGGTCGGACGGCAGGCCCTCGCTCTCGATCGAGGCGTCCGCGCTGAGCGACAGCCCGCCGTCGGCCCCGACGATCCACCCGCCGTCGGCCCGCGCGTGCCAGTCCGGCGCGTGGAGCACGAGCGCCCGCACGCGACCCTGATCGCGCGAGAACTCGATGGCCCCCTCGACGCGGTCGAAGACGATCTCACGATCATCGAAGCGGGCCGCCATGGCGCGGGGCGCGAGGGCCCCGGCGGCCTCCCACGCCCCGTCGGGGCGGGGCGTCAGCGTCGCGTCGAGGTCGAACACGCCCCGCACGTCGGAATCCTGGAAGAACGCCGCCAGCCGGGGCGGGGCGGCCCGCCCGAGCAGCGCGCGGACGAGCGGCGACTCGAACCGCCCGCCCGCCAGCCGGACGACCAGCGGGAGGTCCGCGCTCGCGCCGTCGAGCAGGCACGCGCCGGACGCGGAGAGCACGCCGTCGTCCGCGCCGTCGACGCGCAGGGCGGCTTCGAACTCCTCGAAGCGGACGCCCCACGGGCCCACGCCGTCGCCCAGCACCTCGACCACACCCCGCATCTTCGACGCCGTGAGCCGGCGCCCGTCGAGCGTGGCGGCGGGTGCCTCGGCACGCGACACGCGGACCCGCACGCCCGGCTCGCTGCCCCGCTCGGAGAACACGCGGGCCACGACGTCGGCCCGACCCGCGGGCTCGTAGCGGGCACGCAGGTCCGCGAGCGTGCGCCCGCCGGCGCCGGACACCAGTCCCACGATGTCCTCGACGTGCGTCGTGACGTCGAACCCCGGGGCCCGGGCCTCGACCTCGTACCCCTCGCGTCCTTCTTCCAGCATCGCGCGGACGCGGAGCGTGCCGGGCGTGCCGGGCCCGTCCGTCGGCCCCAGCGCGCCGGCAACGTCGATCGACACGCGCGCGGGATCGGCCTCGAGCGTGAAGGTCGCGACCTCGACCCGCACGCGCGACGGCGTGCCGCCGGGCTCGCCCGGACGCTCCGGCGCCGCGCCGAGCCCCGAGCCCGCGATCCGCACGTTCCAGGGCGGGGAGGTCTCCGTCGGTGGGGCGAGCGTGACCGACGCGTCGAGCGTGCCGCGCGGGTTGAGGGCGAGCAGGAACGCGGGCAGAGGCGTCTCGCCGACGCGGATGCTCTCCGGGGCGGCGGCGAGGAGCGCGGGCGAGAGAACGACGCCCGTCGCCGTCACCTCCGCGATCGGCGTGAGGGCGGCGCCGGCGGTGTCGAGTTGGCGCATGTCCGCCTCGGCGCGGATGGTCAGCACGCCCCCCGCGTGCACGCGGATCGTGCCGCCCGAGACGGTGGCGGCGAGGTCGTCCTTCACGATCGTGACGCCCTGCGCGTGCAGCGGGGCGGGGAAGGACCGGGCCAGCACGCGCGCCTCGCGCAGCGTGATCGTCACGAGGTCGTGCCAGACGTCGCCCGGGCCGGGCTCGCGCCGGACCTCGGCCCGCACGTCGGCGACGCCCCCGGGGGGCGGATGGTCGGCGGGCAGCAGCCCGTCGCGCACGAGCCGATCGTGCACGTCGATCGCGAAGAGTTCATCGAGAATCCAGCCGCGGGCGCCCATGGCGTCGCGGAGCGTCGCGTCGATCGGGATGTTCCGCGCGACGACGTCGACGTGCACGCCGGCCTCGTCGGTGAGCGACTCGATGCGCCCCGTCGCGTGGAGCGTGGCGCCGCCGGGGGCCTCGCCCTCGATCGAGTGGATGATGATGCGCTGGTCGTCGAACTCGACCTCGCCGCGCAGGTTGCTGAAGCGGTAGGGGAAGCGCTCGAAGGCGGCGGTGGTGTTCCGCAGGCGCAGGCGCCCGGTGACGGAGAGGTCCGACGCGCCCTCGGCGCGGGCCATGGTGACGGAGACGTCGATCGTGCCCGTGGGGTCGGAGAACTGTTCGAGCCGGCGCCGGACGATGCCCGGGGCGAACTTGAGGATCTCCGGTCGCTGCGCCACGTGCAGGTCGGTGCAGGTGATGGTGCAGGTGAACGGGGCGCTGGCGGAACTGCCCCGGGTCTCGAAGGTGACGTCGTAGGGCAGGCCTTCGAGCAGCCCGCTGAGCGATGCCCGCACGCCGTCGTTCGTCAGCGTGATCCGACCGTTCACCTGGCGCAGGCGCAGGCGCTTCTCGGCGTCCTCGGGCGGGACGGGGATGACGCCCCCCTCGGCGTCCTCGCCGGGCTGCACGCCGACGGGGAGGTTGAGCGCCACACCCCGGACCTCGGCGCCGGCCTCGACGGACCCGTCGAAGCCGTAGCGGAGCGTCGTGCCGAGAACCTGCCCCTCCATCGCGAGATTGCGGAAGGGCTCGCGGATCGGGGCGGGCATGGCCTCGGGCCCCCACGACGCGAGCGAGATCACGCCCAGGCTCAGGGTGACGTGATCGTCGGCGACGGCGCCCGTGAGTTGCAGCCCGCCCGGGCCGGCCAGCGGCTGGCCGTCGGGCCCGAGTTCCGCGAACGAGATGATCATCGTGCCCGAGTCGTCGCTCGCACGCGCCACCTCGCCCGCGACAGGCACCCGGCGGAGCGCCACGTAGCCCCCGGCGTCGTCGTGCTCGCCCAGTTCGACCACGCCCGCACGCACAACCACCGTGGGGATCGTGAGCCGCCCCGACGGCGCCGCGGTCGGACGCAGCGACCCCGCCGCCAGCGTGCCGTCCACCGTCGACTGGCTGAGCCGCGCCACGGGCGCATCGAGCAGGATCGAGCGCAGGTGCGGCCGGCCCCGCGCGGCCCCGGCAAGGTCGATCTCCGCCTCGATCCGCGACGCGGAGAAAATCACCCCGCCCTCGCCCGCCACGCCCGGCGCACGCACCACCGGGTTCTCGAGCACGAGCGTCCCGTCGGGCGACAGCCGCACGCGGTCGGCGGTGACGTCGCCCCCGGTCAGGGCGGCCAAGTCGCGCAGCACAATGGTGCGGACGATCGTCCCGCGGAAGACAAACCACCCCCCCACCACAAGCGCGATGAGGCACGCAAGGGCGATGGCGATCCGACGCGCCCATCGGAATCGCGACGCGCGCGGACGGAGTTCCTCGACAGTCGGTGTCATCGTCTGGGTGGTTCCCGCTGGGCCCCCATCGCGGTCGGCGAAGGGTATCGGACGCCGGACCCCCGGCTCGACATACCCGCCCATATCCCGTACGCTGGAAGCATGGCTAAGGTCCGCCGGGTGTTCATGTGCAGGTCGTGCGGCTCGGCGCACCCCCGCTGGCTGGGCAAGTGCCCGGACTGCGGCACGTGGGACGCCCTCGAAGAAACCACCCTCGACCCCATGGGCGAGCAGGACACCCACGCCGGCGTGGCGGCAGCGATGCGGGGCGAAACCCCCGCGGAGCGCACGGCCGCGACGCCCCTGGGCGACATCGACCCCGAGGGCGAATCCCTCCGCCGGCTCGCGACGGGCATCGCGGAGTTCGACCGCGTGCTCGGCGGCGCGGGCGACGCGATGGGGCTCGTGCCCGGGTCGGTCGTCCTCGCGGGGGGCGAGCCGGGGATCGGCAAGAGCACGCTCCTGTTGCAGGCGGCCCGCGCCTGGGCGGGGGCGGGGCTGGGCGTGCTGTACGTGTCGAGCGAGGAGTCGGCGCAGCAGGTGGCGCTGCGGGCCAAGCGCCTGCGCGGGGCGGGCGGGCAGGACGACGACGCGTCGCTCTTCGTGCTGGCCGACACGAACCTGACGCGGATCGTCGAGCAGGCGCGCCGGGTCGGCCCGCGCGTCATGGTGATCGACTCGATCCAGATGATCTACAAACCCGACGTGCCCGCCGGCCCGGGGAGCGTGACGCAGTTGCGCCGGTGCGCCGCGGACCTGGTGTACCTCGCCAAGGCCTCGGGCATGGCGGTGGTGCTGGTCGGGCACGTGACGAAGGACGGGCAGTTGGCCGGCCCGCGCCTGCTGGAGCACCTGGTCGACTGCGTGCTGTCGTTCGAGGGCGACCGGCACCACGCGCACCGGGTCGTACGGGCCGTCAAGAACCGCTTCGGCACCACGCTGGAGGTCGGGCTGTTCGAGATGACCTCCGAGGGCCTGCGCCCCGCCCCGGAGGGCACGGGCCCGGCGGCGATGGAAACGCCACGCCCGGGGTCGTGCGTCTGCCCCGTGCTGCACGGCACGCGCTGCCACATGGTCGAGGTGCAGGCGCTCACGGCGACGGGGTTCCTGGGCGCGACGAAGCGGAAGGCCTCGGGGATCGACGCGAACCGCCTGGCGATGCTCATCGCCGTGCTGGAGCAGCACGCGGACCTGCGCCTGGCCGACCGCGACGTGTTCGCGAGCAGCGTCGGCGGCGTGCGCGTGACCGAGCCGGCGAGCGACCTGGCGCTGCTGCTGGCGATCGGCGGGGCGCACCTGCGCCGGGCGCTGCCGGCACGCTGGGCGTGCGTGGGCGAGGTGGGGCTGGGGGGCGAGGTGCGCGCGGTGCCGGCGATGGAGCAGCGGGCGCACGCCGCCGCCAGGCTCGGGTACACGCACCTGCTCGCACCGGCGGGCGTCTCGCTGCGCGTCAAGGGCATCGAGATCGTTGGGGCCGCGAACGTGGACCGGGCGATCGAGCACCTGGCGCCGACGTCCGACCGCGTCAGAGCCGCAACAGGGCGATGAGGATCATCAGGCCCGCGACCAACACGACGGCGATCGTGCGGAACACGTCCCGCCGACGCCGGAGGGCCGCGAGCGTGGCGTCGCGAGCGCCCGGGGGCGGGGGGCGCACGGGGCTGTCGTGGGCGCACTCGGGGCAGCGGATGTGGTCGTCGCGGATCTCGGCGCCGCCGAGGTGATGCCCGCACGCCTCGCACACGGCGTGACGCGGCGTGAGCCCGTCGTACGCCCCGCGGGTCATGGGCCCTCTCCACGCAGCCACACGGGCATCTCGGCCACGCGCCCCGCGCGGTCCACGCACGCGAGCGTCGTACCTGCGACCGCGGCAACTTCGTCGCGGGGCGCGCCAGCACGCTCGACCACGACCAGGTCGTACGAATGCTCGATCTTCACGCGCCCCGCGTCGCGGATGCGCACGCGAACCTCGACGATGTCGTCGTACAGGATCGGACGGCGGTAGCGAACGTCGAGTTTCACGATGACCAGGAACACGCCCGCGGCTTCGAGTTGGGCGTAGGCAACGCCCGACGTGCGGAGGAGTTCGGTCCGGGCAACTTCCAGCCATGCGACGTACGCCGCGTGGTGCGCCACGCCCATCGGATCGCACTCGGCGTACCGCACACGCACACGGAACGCGCCCTCCCTCGCGGGGGCGATGGCGGGCAAGGCGGCGGCGGCGTGGGCACGCTGGGCATGACCCTTCATGCGGGGAGGATAGTGGGCCTCCCTCTGCGCTCTCTGCGTCTCAGCGCGACGGGTTTCGCGCACAGACGCAGAGCACGCGGAGGGGAAACACCGAGAGCCGACACTGGACCGCCGTGCCCTCACGTGATGAGCAACGGGGTCATTGCCGGGCTCTGCCATCCCATTCCTCCCTCTGCGATCTCTGCGCCTCGGCGCGACGGGTTTCGCGCAGAGACGCGGAGTGCGCGGAGAAGTGATTGAGCGAGGCGGACGGATAGCCCCGGAAGCCCCCTACACTCGTCCTCCTATGGCCCAGGGCCCGTCCGACGCGCCCCACGCATCCGCACCACAGACCCGGCCCGGGCCGTCGCCCGCGCCCGAGGTCATCGTGCGTCGGCTCCTCCCCACCGACTCCATCCCCGCGATCACGCGCCTCCTCCACCGGGCCTACGCCAAGCAGGTGGCGATGGGCCTGCAACCGCTCGCGGGGCGCCAGGACGACGCGACCACGGCGGACCGAGCGGCGAACAGCGAGTGCCACGTCGCGGTGCTCCCCGAGGACGGGGGCGAGCGCCTCGTGGGCGTGATCCTCTTCGAGGAGCACGAGCACGTCACGTTCCCGGCGTTCTTCCTGCGCCCCGACGTCGCGCACTTCGCCCAGTTCGGCGTTGATCCCGACATCCAGGGGCGCGGGGTCGGGCGGCTGCTGCTCGAGACGGTCGAGCGCCGCGCCCGCGAGAACCGCGCGACCGAACTCGCGTGCAGCATGGCCGAGCCCGACCGCGAGTTGTACGAGTTCTACATGAAGCGCGGGTACCGGTTCGTCGAGCACTGGCAATGGCCGTACACGAACTACCGGTCGTGCATCCTGAGCAAGCGGCTGGCGTAACGGGGGCGACGCGATGCGGGCGGTGGTGCAGCGAGTGCTGTCGGCGCGCGTCGAGGTGGTCGGCGTGACGGGCGTGACGGAAGAGGCCGCGTCGATCGGGCGCGGGCTGCTCGTGCTCGTCGGGCTCGACGTGTCGGACACCGAGCCGCGCGCCGTGTGGCTCGCCGAGAAGATCGCGCACCTGCGGGTGTTCGAGGACGACGCGGGGAAGATGAACCGCTCGGTGCTCGACGTGGGCGGGGCGGTGCTGCTGGTGCCGAACTTCACGCTGGCGGGCGACGCGCGCAAAGGGCGGCGCCCGAGTTTCGATTGCGCGATGCGCCCCGAGCAGGCCGAGCCTCTGTTCACGCACCTGGTCGAGTTGGTCCGTGGGCAGGGCGTCGAGGTACGCACGGGCGTCTTCCGGGCCGAGATGCGGGTGGTGCTGGTAAACGACGGCCCGGTGACGCTCGTCGTCGATTCCCCCGACCTTTCCGCGTAGCCGCGGGTCACACGGGCACGCGCCGACGGCCCGCAGAATCCACTCGCACGACGGGCGTCCGGTGTGGTATGACTGGGCGCATGCGAAGCATCCCTCAGGTCGTGGCGTGGGTGGCGTGCGGGGCGGCGGGCGTCGGGGCGTGGCTTGGCACGGCCTCGCCCGCGTGGGCCCAGGACGCGACGCTCCCCGAGATCATCCGCACATACCAGGCCGACGCGCGGTACGTCGCCCGCTTCCACGCCGTCGACTGGTCGGAGGCCCGCTTCGACCGGCTCGACCGGTTCTACGACGAGACCCTGGCGGCCCTGGACGACCTCGACTACGACGCGCTGGGCGTCGACGACCGGATCGACTGGCACCTGCTCCGGCGTCACGTGACCTGGCGGCGCTCGTCGCTCGACATGGACCGCCGGCGGCTCGCGGAGATGGAGCCCCTGCTCCCCTTCCGCGGAGTACTCCAGGCGCTGGAACTCTCGCGGCGCGCGATGGAAGAGTGCGACCCGGCATCGGCCGCGGCGGTGCTGGCCGAGGCGACGCGCCAGGCCAAGGACGTCCGCTCGCGCGTCGAGGCCGGCCGCAAGCCCGAGGACGCCCGGGGCGAGGACGCGCTGGCGCCCTCGCCCGTGCTCGCGGTGCGGGCGGCGGGGGCGCTCCACGAGTTGGCCACGATGCTCGACCGCTGGGCCGGGTTCTACGAGGAGTTCCGCCCGGACTTCGGCTGGTGGACACGCCGCCCCCGCGAGGACTGCCAGCGCGAACTGCGCGACCTCGCCAAGTACCTGCGCGAGGAGATCGCCGGTGTGCGTGGGAAGGACGAGGACCCGCTCATCGGCGACCCCATCGGCGAGGACGCCCTGCGGGCCGACCTCGAGGGCGAGGCGTTGTGCTACACGCCCGACGAACTCATCGCCATCGGCGAGCGCGAACTCGCGTGGTGCGAGGCGGAGTTGCGCAAGGCCGCCGAGTCAATGGGCTTCGCCGACTGGCGCGAGGCGCTCGCACGCGTGAAGGCGGCGCATGTGCCGCCGGGCGATCAGGCGGCGTTCGTGCGCGACACGGCCCGGGCGGCCATCGCGTTCATGAAGGAACGCGACCTCGTGACGATTCCGCCGTTGTGCGAGGAGGCGTGGCGCGTCGAGATGCACTCGGTCGAGACGCAGCGAACGCTCCCGTTCGCGGTCTACGGCGGGCAGTACATGGGCGTGTCGTACGCCGCCGGGTCGATGGGGCACGACGACAAGATCATGTCGATGCGCGGGAACAACCGGCACTTCACGCACATCGTGACGCCGCACGAGTTGTTCCCGGGGCACCACCTCCAGAAGTTCATGGAAGCGCGGGCGAGGGCGTATCGCGGGCTGTTCTCGACGCCGTTCCTTGTCGAGGGTTGGGCGCTCTACTGGGAGTTCCGCCTGTGGGACCTGGGCTGGGCCGGCGCCACGGGGCACGAGGAGGCGATGGACCGCGTGGGCATGCTCTTCTGGCGTTCGCACCGGGCGGCACGGATCATCGTGAGTCTGCGCTATCACCTCGGACGCATGACGCCGCAGGAGATGATCGACTTCCTCGTCGAGCGCGTGGGGCACGAGCGGATCGGTGCAACCGCCGAGGTGCGCCGGTACATCGGGAGCGACTACTCGCCGCTGTACCAGTGCGGGTACATGCTGGGCGGACTGCAGGTGCACGCGATGCACCGCGAGTTCGTGGAGCAGGGCGGCATGACGGACAAGGCGTTCAACGATGCCGTGCTGGCGGAGGGGGCGATCCCCATCGAGTTGATGCGGGCGGCGCTGCGGCGCGAGGTGCTGGCGAAGGACTGGACGCCGACGTGGCGGTTCGGGGATTGACGACCTCGTTACGGACGCGGATCGCCCGCTGTCATCGTGTCCTCAGGAAGATCCGGCCGAGCACACTGCCGTTCTATGGCAGACTCCTGGGTTTCTCGACGCTCACACCGCTGCGCGACGAGATGTAGTCCGCCACCTGCCCGCCCCGGGCCACGACCGGCCGAGTGGGGCGGTAGGTGAACGACGCGCCGTCCGCGAAGGTCACCGTCATCGAGCCGTCGGGATTGAGCACGATGCGTCGAACTCCCGAGTAGGCGCGGAACACCGGCACGACTTCGGGGGCGCACCACCGCACCCCTCGGTCGTCGATGCGCGACCCGGCCGTGAACAGGAAGTGCATCCCGAACAGCGCGACCATGCCGCCGAACACGATCATTGCCCACGCTTCTCTCTGAGGGAGCCAGTTGTTGAGCGTTGCGTGGTAACAGTCGAAGAGCCCTCGCATGTCCCCCATCGCGTGCCGAACTCGGTGCGTGTACAGCCCGCCGCACGCCACACCGCCACCTAGGGCGAGGATGAACATGCCGCAGCCGCGAAAAAATGAACGATCATCCACAATCGCGTTCACGGCCGGACCGTCTATGAGCCGGCTGACGAACCAGGCGGCGAGCACGCAAGCGCCCACCAACCCCGCCAGGATCCACGCGTGGCCTCTGACGGCGTGTTGCACCGGGAGTATCTGGCCACGCGCCAAGTTCAACTCGTCGGTAGTCAGGCGGTGTACCGACGTGACACCCCCCGCGATGTGTCCGAGCGCACACCACACATCGAAGCCCCAGCTCATACGGGCAACTCTACGCAGCGAACATTCCGCAGCGCTTACCGCCCCTTGCTGTCGCCCCGGGCGAAGATGCTCGCGACGTAGTTCAGCACGTCGGTCGCGCTCGTCTCGTTGTACCCGAAGTTCTTGATGAGCCGCTGCTTCACGACGTCGATCTTCTTCTGCGTCTCGTCGTCGACGACGCTGCTCACCAGGTTCTTGAGTTTGATCGTGTCGCGCTGGTCCTCGAAGAGTTTGAGTTCGAGCGCGCGGTACAGGCGCGCGTTCGTGTTGTACTCGAACTTCTTGCCGTCGAGCGCGAGCGCGCCGATGTAGTTCATGATCTCCTGGCGGAAGTCGTCCTTGCGCCCGTCGGGGATGTCGATCTTCTCCTCGATGGAGCGCATCAGGCGTTCGTCGGGCTCGTCGTCGCGCCCGGTGTACTTGTTCTTCACGCGTTCCTTCTGCGTGTACGCCCGGACGTTCTCGATGTAGTTCGCGCACAGGCGACGGATCGCGTCCTCGTCGGCCGAGATCGCGCGCTGCACCTCGCCCTTGATGATGTCCTCGTACTCCTCCTTCACGACGGCGAGCAGTTCGCGGTAGCGCTTGCGCGTGTTCTCGTCGCTGATGAGCGAGTGGTGGCTCAGCCCGTGCTCGAGTTCGTTGAGCACCATGAAGGGGTTGATGCCGCGGTCTTCGAGCGCCTGGCGCCCGACCAGCGTGTTGCTGATCTTGTCCTGGATGTAGCGCGGCGAGATCCCGTTCATGCCCTCGCGGACGGTCTCTTCCTGCAGTTCGCGCACGCTGTCCTCGGTGAACCCGGGGATGCTCTTGCCGTTGTACAACTTGAGTTTCTGCAGGAGCGACAGACCGGCCTTCTTGGGCTCCTCCAGTCGGGTCAGCACGGCCCACATGGCCGCGACCTCCAGCGTGTGCGGCGCGATGTGGATGCCCTTGATCCGCTGGGGCGAGAAGTCCTTCTCGTAGATCCGCACCTCGTCATCGAGACGGATGTTGTACGGCACGTCGATCTTGATCGTGCGGTCGCGGAAGGCCTCCATCATCTCGTTGCTCTGGAGGCGCTTGTACTCGGGCTCGTTCGTGTGCCCCAGGATCACCTCGTCGATCGAGGTCTGCGCGAACTTCTTGGGCTTGATCGTGTGCTCCTGCGTCGCGCCCAGCAGGTCGTACAGGAACGCGACGTCGAGCTTGAGGATCTCGATGAACTCGCACACGCCGCGGTTGGCGATGTTGAGTTCGCCGTCGAAGTTGAACGCGCGCGGGTCGCTGTCGCTCCCGTACAGCGCGATCTTGCGGTAGTTGATGTCCCCGGTCAGTTCGGTGCTGTCCTGGTTCTTCTCGTCCTTGGGCTGGAAGGTGCCGATGCCCACGCGGTCCTTCTCCGACAGCACGATCCGGCGCACGCGCACGTGGTCCATCACTTTGCGCCAGTCACCCTCGTAGAACGCCATGAGGTCCTCGAAGACCTTGCGGCAGAAGGGGTCGGGCTCGCCCACCACGCGCAGGCGTCCGGAGTGGTGCGTCGGGCGGTACAGCGTGTTGAGCCGTGCGAGCACTTCCTCGCGGGCCTCCCGCGGGATCAGCACCAGCGGGTCCTCGTGCATCGGGCACGGGAACGCGTGGGATTTCTCCGCCTCGCGGCTGCCCGCGACGCCCGACACTTCGCACTGTTCGTTGAGCAGCCACGAGAACGAGTACAGCGCGCCCTCGGGCGTGCGGCTGTAGTGCTCCACGCCCTTCTTCAGCAGTCGCGCGATCGTGCTCTTGCTGCTCCCGACGGGCCCGTGCAGCAGGAGGATCCGCTTGTCCGTCCCGTAGCCCTCGGCGGCCGACCGCAGGCAGTCGACCAGTTGCGTCAGGGCCGAGTCGAGCCCGAAGATCGCGTCGGCCCCATGGTCGAAGGGGTCGGTGAAGAACGTGTACCGCACGCATTCCTTCTTGAACGCGCGGTACTTCTCGCTCCCGTGGCTCATGATGGCGTCGTACAGACGCTGGTAGGCGTTGCGCGCCACGCCCGGGTTCTGGGCGCAGATGTCGAGGTATTCCCAGAACGTCCCCGACCAGTGGTGATCCTGGAAGCGCCGGCGATCCAGGCGCGACTCGACCGCCGCGGCGAGGTCTCGCCCCGACACACCCGCGTTGGGGTTGACGCCCCGTTCGGCGTCACGTCCGTGGTACGCGCGTTGTTCCTGCATGCTCCGGCACTCCCGTGCGAGCCATCGGTCCATCGTCGACGCACTTGCCAGTTCCGAGCCGGGGTCGGGCACGCAGGCCCCGATGAAGATATATCGGTCCGACTCGGGGGTGAGGCCAGCATGGTCGGCCGTCCCGAGCCGTACCGGCTCTCCACCTTCTACGCACGAGACACCGCAAAGGTTGTGCCTGTTCTCTCGGACTTACCCGCACGCCCCGACGCGTCGATAACTCCCCGGGCGGGGGCACCCCCGCCGGCACCATGGACGCCCAGACCGACGTCATCCTCTTCGCCATCGGCTGCCTCTTCGCGGGGGTGGCGCTCGCCCTGGCAGTTCCCCGGAGCGAGTGGCGGCCCATCCGCGTGGTCTCGGGCGGCATGCTCGTGCTCATCGTGACGCTGGCCTTCCCCCTCGCCAACCAGGCCGGGCGAGAGACGATCAATCACATCCAGCGCAAGGTCGGCGCGTTCGCGCCGCTGTATGCGCATGAACTGGAACGCCTCGGGCACCATCGGATCAACGCCGACACGCCGCCCGACGACCTCACGTACCTCGCCCTCATCGACGCGCAGGTCCGCTGGCAGCGGATCAACCCCGTGGTCGCGGACATCTACACCTTCAAGCGTCGCGCGCCGGGCGAGACCTACTTGTGCGTCGATTCCGAGACCGACTACGACCGCAACGGCGTGTACCAGGGCCCCCGCGAAGCACGGACCGCGCCGGGGGAGATCTACGACAGCGTGACCCCCGCGCTCGAGCGCGCCTTCGCGGGCGAGCCGGTGTTCGACCCCGTCCCGGTGACCGACCGCTGGGGAACGTGGGTCAGCACCTACCACCCGATGCACGCGCCCGACGGGCGCGTCGACGCGGTGCTGGGCGTCGACTTCGACGCGCGGGAGTGGGAATCCCGCATCGCCGGCGCCCGCCTTCGCGTGCTGATGATCCTGGGCGTGTTCGCCCTGCTCATCCTCGCGGGCGGCGCCACGCTGGAACTGCTGGCGGCGTCGCTCGCGCGGGCACGCCGGGCCGAGCACGATGCCGGCGCCGCCAGCCGCGCCAAGTCCGCCTTCCTCGCGAACATGACGCACGAACTCCGCACGCCGATGACGGCGATCGTCGGCTTCGCCGACCTGCTGGCCGACCCCGACACCGACCCGGCGAAGTGCGCAGAGCACGTCCGCACCATCCGGCGCAACGCCGCCCACATGCTCGAACTCGTCAACGACCTCCTGGACTTCTCCAAAGGTGAGGCGGATGCCATCCGCATCGAGCGTTGCCCGGTCGACGTCCGCGAGATCGTCCGCGACGTGCTCGAGGTGCTGGAACCCCGGGCGGAGGAGAAGTCCGTCGCGCTCGCCGGCGCGGTCGACGCGTCGGTGCCCGCGCACGTACTCTGCGACCCGCTGCGCCTGCGCCAGATCCTGCTGAACCTCGTGGGCAACGCCGTCAAGTTCACGCACGTCGGGCGCATCGACGTCCGCGTGACCCACGCCGCGGGCGCCCTGCGCATCGTCGTCGCCGACACGGGCATCGGGCTGTCCCCCGCGCAGATGCACACCCTGTTCGAGCCGTTCGTCCAGGCCGACGCCAGCACCACCCGCCGCTACGGCGGGACGGGCCTGGGGCTCGCCATCTCGCGCCGCCTCGCCCAGTTGCTCGGCGGGGACATCACCGTCGAGAGCACCCCCGGCGCCGGCTCCACGTTCACCGCCACCATCAAGTGCCCGACTGAAGAAGAGGGGACGCCCATCGCGGAGACGACGGGACTGCCCGCAGCATTCGGCATTCGGGATTCGGCTTCCCAGACGCGGCATGCAACACCCGCCCTCTCGCATCCGACGACGCAACCGCACCCGACACCCCCGAGCAGCACGCCACCCGCGCCGCCGCAGCCCGCCGAACCCACCGATGCCCCGCCCCTCGCCGGCGTGCGCGTCCTGCTCGCCGAGGACGGCCCGGACAACCAGCGCCTGTTCGCGTACCTCCTCTCGCGCGCGGGGGCCAGCGTCACCCTCGCCGACACCGGCCTGCGCGCCGTCCACGCCGCCCAGTCCGCCGACTTCGACGTCGTCCTCATGGACATGCAGATGCCCGACCTCGACGGCTACGGCGCCACGCAGCGCCTCCGCGCCGCGGGGTACACGCGCCCCATCGTCGCGCTCACGGCCCACGCCGGGCCCGACGAACGACGCGCGTGCCTCGATGCCGGCTGCGACGACCACGCCGCCAAACCCATCGACCGCGCGCACCTCATCGCCCTCGTTCAGACCTGGGCCCGGCGCACCTCGCACGACCGGCGGGCGGCGTGACGCGACATCACGCACGTACCCTCCACGCATGTCCTTCGGGCTCGGTCACGGCAGAGACCTCGACGACGCGCCGGGCGTCGTGGGCATCTCACGCGCCGAACTCCCACCGCTGCCCGACGAGGCGATGACCAACCCGGAGGCCGGACGCCTCGACCCGCGCGCGTGGTTCGCCAACCCCGCCGCCCCCTTCGAGATCGAGATCGGGAGCGGCAAGGGCACGTTCCTGCTGGGCGAGTCCGCCACGAACCCGACGACCAACTACCTCGGCATCGAGTGGTCCCGCGAGTTCTACCTCTACGCCGCCGACCGCGTCCGCCGCCGCGCCCTCCGCAACGTCCGGATGCTCCACACCGACGCCACCGAGTTCCTGCGCTGGCGCGTGCCCGACGGCATCGTCCGCACCATCCACCTGTACTACTCCGACCCCTGGCCCAAGGCACGCCACCACAAGAACCGCGTCGTGCAGGACCGCTTCCTCGCCGACGCGCACCGCGTGCTCGTGCCGGGGGGCGAACTCCGGCTCGTGACCGACCACCCCGACCTCTGGGCGTGGTACGAGTCGTTCATCGCCCGCTGGACATCCCCCGCGGCGCCCGCGCAGTTCGAACGCCTCGCCTTCACGCCCCCCGCCTGGGTCGACGAGGACGAGGTCGTGGGCACGAACTACGAACGCAAGACCCGGGCCGAGGGGCGCCCGCCCCAGGCGTGCGTGCTGCGCAAGCCGACGAACTGAACGACGTGCGAATCCGGGCGGGCCGCGGTCGGCTCCATATCCTCCCCGCTGTGACACGACCCGCGGTCATTCTGCTCTCGGGCGGGCTCGATTCCGCCGTCACCTTCGCGGTGGCGCGCCGGGAGGGCTTCGCCTGCCATGCGCTTTCGTTCGACTATGGCCAGCGCCACCGGGGCGAACTGGCGGCGGCGGCATCCCTGGCCCAGCGGCTCGGGGCCGCGTCGCACCGCACGATCCGCCTCGACCTACGGGCCGTCGGCGGCTCCGCCCTCACCGCCGAGATCGCGGTCCCGAAAGATCGCGCGATGCACGCGGGCGAGACCGACGCCGCCCGCGCCGACGGCGCGGCCATCCCCATCACCTACGTCCCCGCGCGGAACCTCACCTTCCTCTCGCTCGCGACAGGCCTGGCCGAAGTGCTCGGCGCCTCCGACCTGTTCATCGGCGTCAACGCCGTCGATTACTCCGGCTACCCCGACTGCCGCCCAGACTTCATCCGATCGTTCGAGGCCGCCGCGAACCTCGCGACGCGCGCGGGCGTCGAGGGCACGCGCTTCCGCGTCCACACGCCGCTGATCGATCTCTCGAAGGCGGCGATCATCCGCCTGGGCGCGTCGCTGGGCGTCGACTTCGCGATGACCACCAGTTGCTACGACCCCGCCGCCGACGCCCGCGCCTGCGGACACTGCGACGCCTGCCTCCTCCGCGCCCGGGGCTTCCGCGACGCAGGCGTCCCCGACCCCACGGCGTACTCCGTATGAGCGCCCCGCCCCCCACCCTCCCGATCTCGGAGACGTTCACGTCCATCCAGGGAGAGGGCAAACTCGCCGGCGTGCCGTCGCACTTCATCCGCGTCAGTGGGTGCAACCTCCGCTGCGCCTGGTGCGACACGCCCTACGCCAGTTGGAATCCCGACGGCGGGCTACGCGCCGTAACGGACCTCATCGCCGGCGCCAAGGCCAGCGGCGTGCGCCACGTCGTCCTCACCGGGGGCGAGCCCATGATCTTCGCGCCGATCGAACCCCTCGCCGCCGGGCTGCGCGACGCCGGGCTGCACATCACCATCGAGACCGCGGGCACCGTGCATCGCACCATCGCGTGCGACCTCATGTCCATCAGCCCCAAACTTGCCAACTCGACCCCCGCCGCCGGCGACCCGCGCGACCCTCACGGCACCTGGCGCCGTCAGCACGAAGAACGCCGGATCAACGTCGGGGCGCTCCAGGCCCTCCTCGACGACCACCCGCAGCGCCAACTCAAGTTCGTGGTTCGGGCCGACGCCCTGACGCCCGACCTCGCCGAGATCGACGCCCTCCTGACCCGCCTCCGCGGCTGGTCTCCCGAGGACGTCCTGCTCATGCCCGAGGGCGTCAGCCCCCCCACCCCGGGCAACCGCCAGGACGTCGCCGCCGCGTGCGTGGCCCGGGGGTGGCGTTTCTGCCCTCGCCTGCACATCGAGATCTACGGCAACGTCCGGGGGACGTAAGTTCTGAACCTGTTTGGGTTTCTGACGGATTCCGCAAGCCCGCGCGTCGATGCGGCTACGAACCCGGGGCGGGCTCGTGCGTTTCAATCAGGTAGGCCCGCCGAGAGTGCTGGGCGGGTATTCCGAAGGAAGCACCATGCGGATGAATCGACGAACGGCGACGGTCCTTGTCACGGGCGTGATGTCGGTGGTGGCGTGCGGCGTGGGGGGGGTGGGGGTCGTGGGGGTTGCGCACGCGCAGACCGCGGAGCCACCTCCCGCGCCCGTCTCGCCCGAGGACCTCGCGTTCGCGAACAGCCTCTCCAAGGCCTTCAAGTCCGTCGCATCGCACGCCGAGCCCGCGGTCGTGCACATCATGGCCTACGCCCGCCAGCGGCGCGTCCGCTACGACTGGTTCGGCACGCCCATGGAAGTCGGCGAGCCCCAACTCGTCCCCACCAGCCAGGGCTCGGGATTTCTCATCGACGAGCGGGGCACCGCCGTCACGAACAACCACGTCATCGCCAACGCCGACACGCTGAAGGTCCGCGCCCACGACGGGCGCGAGTACCCCGCGACGGTGATCGGTCGCGACGAGAGCACCGATCTCGCCGTCATCCGCATCGAGTTCGGCGAGGGCGCCCCGCCCCTGCGCCCGCTCGTACTCGGCAACAGCGAGGCCCTCGACGTGGGCGAGTGGGTCGTCGCCATCGGCTCGCCCTTCGGGTTCTCGAACACCGTGACCGCCGGCATCGTCTCGGCGAAGGGCCGCTCGCTCACCCCACGCGAAACCGGACGCACCTACGAGGACTTCATCCAGACCGACGCCGCCATCAACCCCGGGAACTCCGGCGGCCCGCTGCTGAACCTGCGGGGCGAGGTTGTCGGCGTGAACTCGGCCATCGCCTCGCGCTCCGGGGGCTTCCAAGGGCTGGGCTTCGCGATTCCCAGCCTCACCACGCGCGCGGTCGTCGACAACATCCTCGCGAACGGGCGCGTCGTGCGGGGCTGGCTGGGGGTTGAACTCACCGACGCGCCGGGCGGCAACGGGCGGGGCGTGCTCGTGAGCCGCGTCGTGGCCGAGAGCCCGGCCGAGCGATCGGGCCTGCGCGAGGGCGACGTGATCGTGCGGTATCAGGGGCAGGCGGTGAATGAGGTGCGCCTGCGCAACGCCATCGCCGTCACGCGCCCGGGCACGCGTGCGAACCTCGAAGTGCGCCGGGGCGAGCAGACGGTCGCCCTCTCGACCGAGATCGGCGACTTCGGCGCCTCCGTCTCGCTCCTGGGGCAGAACGTCTTTGAGAACCTGGGGCTGACGGCCCGCACGCTCACGCTCGACGAAGGCCGCCGCATGGGCTATCGCAACGTCCGGGGCGTCACCGTCGTCGAAGTCACGCCCAACAGCGCGGCCGCCCGCACCGGGCTCGAACCCGGCGACATCATCGTGCAGGTCCATCGCACGCAGATCACGAACATCCGCGACTTTGCGGAGATCATCACGTCGCCCGAGTTCGGCCAGGGCAGCCGCATCGGCGTCGTCCGCGGCAACCGCCAGGGGTACCTGACCTTCACGCCGTGAGGGGATCACGCCCCCGGCAGGGTTCCGTGCTACCACGCTGTGAAGACCGCCAGCACCACGGTCGCGAATATCAACATCGTGTTGCTTTTGACTTGGGTCTGAATGACCATGCCGAACGCGAAGGCCGGCACCGTCTGCCAGCGTGCGCCCACGTCAGTGAGCCGGCATCTGGGCAGCGACGTGCGCCGTGCACACACAGATCACGATCACGGTAATTATGCTTCTCGTCGGCATGGCGGGGCTCCTGTGAAGTTGACACAGGCTACCCCCGGCACCTGTCGTGTGTCAAACGCGCCGACGATGTCGGTGCAGACACAACAGCAGCCCCGGCAGCACCACCGAAGGCGAGGGCACTGTGACAATCCATCCTTGAATGCCGGGCCCGGGCGTGCCCGTGTACCCCGCGATGGTCATGCCGTCGGCGGAGACGGCGGTGGCGGTGATGAGGTTGATCCCGGGCGGGACCGCGATGCCAAAGTGCGCAAGGTACGCGCTCAGCGGCTCCATGCCGCGCGCGGGCGTCCAGATCGCGGCTCGCTGGCCCCCGCCATCCAACTGTCCTACTACCACAGTGCCATCGTCACTGACACCAAATGCCCGACTTCGGATAAATCCGGGTGCAATCCCGAGGTTCGTCGGCATACCGCCGATCCACATCGTTGCGAACTCGGTAAAGCCAATGAAGCTGCTGCCAACAATGATATCCCCGCTCAGATTCAGAGCCGAGGCACGCCCGCTATTGGTCATGGTGTCCAACCCCGGCAGGCCGACCATGCCGGTGCCGTCGCGCCAGACGAAGGCCTGGTTGAAGCCGGAGGTCTGGCGGACGTAGCCGACGATGGTCGAGCCGTCGCGAGAGATGGCCGTTGCTTCGCTGTAGGCCTGCCCCGGGGCGAGGTACCCCAGCCCGACCATCCCCGTCGTGCTCGTCCAGCGGAAGGCCTGGCCGAATGGATCGCCCTGGCCGGCCGTGCTCCTGCCCACCACGACCTCGCCGTCGAAACTCGCGCCTCTCCCAGCGCCACGCTCATAGCCCGGAAGCCGTCCGAGGATCTCCAACGTCCCGCCGCGCCGAAACCGGAACGCATCCTCGACGGTCTGCCCGGAATACCCCGCGCTGCCAACGGCCGTGGCGCCATCACCCGAGATCCCGTAGCCCCAGATGCCGTACGGCGAAGATGAGTTGGGCGCGAAGTGCTCAAACCCGCTCTGGGGCGTCCAAAAGAACGTCCCCCCGACGCCGTTGCCGACGAGCGTCCCGCCGTCCGCCGACATGCCGAACACCCACTCGCTCAGCGCACCCGGGGGGCTGCTGATGAGTTGAAACTGCCCCCGCGCCTCGCCGACGCAGGCCAGGCCCGAGAACACCAGTCCAGCCAGCATTCCAGCCGCGTGCTTCATGCCGGCAATGTACCACACTCAGGCGGCTTGGCAACGAAAAGCCGCGTTCTGCGGCGTGGGGTTGTTCTGGTGCGGGTGATAGTCCGCCGCGACGTGGACGTTGAGCGACTGCATCGCCGCGAAGCGCGGGTCGTTGGTGACATTCGCCGGTTGGTTCTGCCAGAGCGTGGTTGTCGGGAACACACGCGCCGGCATCTGTGCAGCGACGTGCGCCGTGCACACACAGGTCACGATCGCGGCAACGGTGGCTCTGGTCGTCATGGCGGGGCTCCTGTGATCTCCTCACAGGCTACCCCCGGCACATGTCTTGTGTCAAGCACGGCGACGACGAACCAGAAACACAAGTGTAAATATTATGATAGGTCCGGGGGTAGGGATGTGCGCGACGAAGCCGACACTATCCCCGTTCGCGTTGGGGCCGTACCCCGCGATGGTCATGCCGTCGGCGGAGACGGCGGTGGCGGTGATGAGGTTGATCCCGGGCGGGACCGCGATACCGTGGAACGCAAGGTACGCGCTCAGCGGCTCCATGCCGCGGGCGGGCGTCCAGATCGCGGCGGTCTGGCCGAATGGTCCGCCGTCCAGTTGCCCCACCACGACCGAACCGTCATTGTTCACGCCGAATGCGCGGCTGCGATTGAACCCCGCGGGGACTCCCAGAGTGCTGAGTGCGCCGTCTATCCACATTGAAGCGGCGGTGAGATTGCCCCCGATGGCCACGTTTCCCACAATGATACGACCGTCGAAGTTCACCGACGTTGCCCTACCGCTATTGGTCATGGTGTCCAACCCCGGCAGGCCGACCATGCCGGTGCCGTCGCGCCAGACGAAGGCCTGGTTGAAGCCGGAGGTCTGGCGGACGTAGCCGACGATGGTCGAGCCGTCGCGAGAGATGGCCGTTGCTTCGCTGTAGGCCTGCCCCGGGGCGAGGTACCCCAGCCCGACCATCCCCGTCGTGCTCGTCCAGCGGAAGGCCTGGCCGAACTCCTCGGTCATCCCTGCGACGTTCACGCCGACCACGACTTCGCCGTCGCCGCTGATGCCCAGCGAGCGGGAGCGGGCGTACGGCGGCAGGATGCCCAGCAACTCGACCGCGGCGTCGCCGATCCGGTAGCGGTAGGCGGTCGTGTTCGTTCGCCCGGCCACGGTCAGACCGTCGCCGGAGATCGCCCACGCGGCGGTGGAGTTGGGCATGCCCGGGAGCATGCCGAAATCGTGGCGTCCGGCCTCGCGTGTCCACGTGAACCCGCCCGCGGGGGTTGCGAACAGCCCGCCCGATGCGGTGCGCCCGTCGGGCGTGAGGGCGTAGACCCGCGATCCGACGCCGCCGGGCGTCGTGCCGACGAACTCGATCCACTGCGCTCGCGCCTCGCCGACGCAGGCCAGGCCCGAGAACACCAGACCAGCCAGCATTCCAGCCGCGTGCTTCATGCCGGCAATGTACCACACTTAGCCAGCTTGGCACCGAAAAGCCGCGTTCTGCGGCGTCCGGCTCACGCCCCCGGCAGGATCCCGAGTTTCCACGCGCCGTACACGATGAGCGGCACGATCGCCGCCACCAGCAGGTCGAGCAATATCCCCGCCCCCATCATCTGACGCATCGTCACACGGCGCGTCGCGTACACGATCGCGTTCGGCGGCGTGCCCGCGGGCATCATGAACCCCAGGCTCGCCGCGAGCGTCACCGTGACCAGCAGCACCACCGGCGGGATGTCCATCGTCTTGCCCACGGCGAGCGCGACCGGCAACGCCGCTGCCACCAACGCCGTGTTGCTCGCGACTTCGGTCAGGATGATCGCCCCGACCGCGAAGACCAGGAGCACCAGCAGCACGTGCGCCTGCGTGAGCGGCCCGGCGGCTTGGGCAATGGCCGCGTCGACGCCGTGCCGGCTGATCGCCGCCGCCAGCGACAGCCCGCCCCCCGCGAGGAAAAGCACGCCCCAGGGCACGCGTTCGGCCTCGCTCCACGTGAGGGCCGGGCGGTAGGGGTGCCTGCTCACGGGGATGATGAACAGCGCGAGCGCCGCGAGGATCGCGATGGTCGCATCGGACAGCCGCCCGGCGACCTCGCCCACGAGCGTCCCTTTGAGCGACTCGGCCCGCGCCAGGATCGGCGTCAGCAGCCAGCCGACGGCGGCACCGATGAACGCGCCCAGCGCGGCACGCTCGCCGTGCGACCACGGGCCCAGCGCGCGATGCTGGCGGATGATCTCCGCCCGCACTTCCTCGCCCGCGGCGAGGTCGGCCCGGGCCGAGCGCGACGTGAACGCGAGCACGCCCCACGCCGCCACGCACATCACGGGCACGATGACCAGCCCGAACTGCAGCCATTCGAGGAATCGCACCGGGCGGTCCATCGTGCGCTGCATGAACGCCGCGAACTGCGCGGTGGGCGGCGTGCCGATGAGCGTGCCCACGCCCCCGATGCTCGCGCCGTACGCCACGGCGAGCAACAACGCGGCGCTCAGCGGGCCCGGCGGGAGATGTTCGCCCTCGCCCGCTTTGGTGCGGGCGAAGATGCCGGCGATGCTCGCGGCGATCGGCGCCATCATCACGGCGGAGGCCGTATTAGAAACCCACATGCTGAGGAAGCCGGTGATGAGCACCACGCCCCCGATGAGCATGACCGGGCGCGGGCCGGCCTTCGACAGCCCCCACAGCGCCATCCGCCGGTGCAGGTTCCAGCGTTCCATGGCCTGCCCGAGGATCATCCCGCCCAGGAACAGGAAGATGACCGGCGAGGCGTACGGGGCGGTGGTGTCGGCGATGGAGCCGACGCCGAACAGCGGGAAGAGCGCGATCGGCGCGAGTCCCGTGGCTTCGAGGGGCAGGGCCTCCAAAACCCACCACGCGGCGATGCAGACGCCCAGGGCCGCCACGCGCCGCCCCTCTTCCGTGAGCCCGGACGACCCGAGCAGGAGATAGACGACGATCGCGAGCGTCGCCCCGACGAGCAGGCGGAGCGCCCCGCCCAGGGGTGTGCGTGCGCCCTGGGCGTTCACTCGGCGCTCCCGGTGATTCGCGGGCCAAGGACGGAGACGCCCACGCCCAGGAAGACGAGGGCGAAGCCGACGCCGTCGGTCCAGCGGATCTTCTCGCGCAGGACGAACGTGGAGAAGGCGACGAACACGAGGAGGGTAATGGCTTCCTGAATGATCTTGAGTTGGGGCGCGGTGAAGGGCCCGCCGTGGGCGAAGTGCCCGAGCCGGTTCGCGGGCACCTGGAGGCAGTACTCGGGCAGGGCGATGAGCCAGGAGGCGCCGATCGCCACGAGCAGGCCCCACTTGGCCTGCTTCAGGTGGTAGTACCACGCGGTGGTCATGAAGGCGTTGGAGCCGATGAGCAGCAGGATCGTGGCAAGGGCCCGCATAGGTGGGGTGAGAGTACGTGGGCCGCCCGGGTTCGTGCCCCGGACGGGCGGTGGTGCCCGGCCGGTCGGCCCCGGGGCGGCGGGTTGACTCCGGGGACGGTTTCGGGCAGACTGCACACCCCGACGAGCATTCCCCGGGTGGGGTGGTCGGGCGAGGCAGGTGGTTGGTCGGGCGTCGTGCCCCCGGCGGGGGCGCGGCGCGGGGGCCCTATGCTGGGCTCCACTCCACCACGAGGCGTCCCGGCGAGGGGACGCGCGGGCGCGACCCCCGCGGAACGGCAGTGAGCGTACCCGGCGGCGCGAACGCGGCCGCGAGCAATCGGAGCACGGACCATGGCAGGCAGGACCAGCGGATCGTTCGGGATGATCGCGACCCTCACCGTCACGTCGCTGGCGGCCCTGGGCTTCTTCGTCGCGTTCGTCGTCTTCTACGGGAAGCACAGCAGCGCCCTTCAGAAGGTGCAGCAGGCCCAGCAGGACCAGGCCGACGTGGTCCGCCCGGATGAGCGCAACCGCGACGACGTCCGCAACCTCATCGAGGAGGCCAAGCGTGCCGGGGGCAAGAGCCTCGTCGGGTACATGGTCGAGAGCCAGGAGGCGATGATGGCCCGCGTGACGGGCTCGCGCCGCGACCGCCCCTCGGACATGGCGAACAAACTCCGCGAGGTGCCCGGGGCCGACTCGTCCTCCTTGCTGGCGCTCCTCGCGTCGCAGCGCGGACAGGTCGAGTCCCTCGAGTCGCGCCTGGCCCAGGCCGACGAGGCCCGCAAGGCCGCCATCGCCAACCAGCAGGCCGAGGTCGCCCGCGTGGCGACGATCGAGGCGAGCCACCGCTCGACGGTCGCGGCCCTCACCGCCCAGATCGGGCAGTTCCGCGACGAGATCGAGTCGTACCGGCGCGGGACCGACGACTACAAGAAGCGTGTGGACGCCGAACTCGACAAGGTGAAGCAGGCCGCCGCCGAGGAAGAGCGCCGCCTTCAGAACATGGTGCAGGGGCTCACCGAGTCGAAACTGATCCTTGAGAACCAGTTGGCCTCGCTCCGCGGGTCGCGCACGCAGGGCGTGGTCCGCCCCGACGACGAGTTCGCGCTCGTCGACGCCGAGGTCATCGGCGTCGAACCCGGCTCGCGTCAGGTCTACCTCTCGATCGGGCGCCGCAACAACGTCGTCCTGGGCATGACCTTCGCCGTCTACGCCAACGCCGCGGCCATCCGCCCCGACGCCGACGGGAACTACCCGCGCGGGAAGGCGACCATCGAGGTCATCAACGTCGGCGAAACCTCCTCGACCGCCCGCATCACCAGCGAGGTCCGCGGGAACCCGGTGGTCAAGGGCGACGTGGTGGCCAACGCCGTCTTCGACCCCAACAAGAAGTACAAGTTCGTGATCTTCGGCAACTTCGACGCCAACCGCGACGGGCTGGCGACGGAACTCGAACGCGCCGACATCGCCGCCATGATCACCGCATGGGGCGGCACGATCATCGACGACCTCACGGGCGACGCGGACTTCCTCGTGCTCGGGGCGGCCCCGCTCTCGCCGGTGCGTCCCTCCAGCGACGCTCCGCTCGAGGTCGTCCTCGAGTTCCAGCGCCGCGAGCGCGAGGTCCAGCGCTACCGCGACCTGGAGCGCCAGGCCATGGCGACCAGCGTCCCGATCCTCAACGAGAACCGCCTGTACACGCTCATCGGCAAGACGCCCGCGCCCGTGGCGCGCTGAGGCGCCTCGCCCAGAAGGGCCGAGCGTGGCACCAACCAAGAAGCACGCCCCGCCGTGGATCGAATGGCCCGCGGCGGCCCTCATCCGTAGCGCGATGACGGGCCCGCTGCTCATCGGGCTCGATTCCGCCCGGCATATCGCGCGTTCGCTCGGCTCGCTCTACCCGCGCCTCCAGCCCTCGCGCTTCGAGCGGGCCGTCCGCAACCTCCGCGACGCCTACCCCACCTGGAACGACGAGCAGACCCGCGACACCGCGGTCGCGTCCTACCAGCACCTCTTCCAGTTGGGCGTCGAGTTCATGTACACGCCCCGCCTGATCACCCAGGAGGGTTTCCCCCGCCACCTCATCTTCGCCGACATGGAGCCGGCGGTCGCGCCGCTGCTCTCCACCCGCCCGTGCATCCTCGTCACCGGGCACTGCGGCAACTGGGAACTCGTCGGCTACGCCGTCTCGATGCTCGGCTTCCCGATCCACGCGGTCTACCGCCCGCTCGACCTGCGCCCGCTCGACACCTGGATGCGCGAGACGCGCCAGCGACGCGGGCTCACCCTCGTCAGCAAGTTCGGCGCCGTGCGCTCGCTCCCCCCGCTCGCCCGAGCAGGCTTCCCCATCGGGCTCGTCGCCGACCAGTCCGGCGGCGACCGCGGGATCTTCGTCCCCTTCTTCGGACGGCTCACCTCCACCTACAAGTCCATCGGCATGCTCGCGCTCCAGACCGGCGCGACCGTCATCTGCGGGTGCTGCCGGCGACTCCGCGACGGCGAAGACCCGCCGCCGGGTGTGTGGCAGACCTGCCCGGGCCCGCCGCCGCGCGAGCGCTGGGGCGCGGGCAGCCTGCGCTACGTCGTCGAGATCGTCGACGCCTTCGGGCCCGAGGTCTACATGGCCCAGCCCGACCCGCTCTACTACCTCACCGCCCGCTACCGCCGGGGCATCGAGACCATGGTCCGCCGCTCCCCCGAGCAGTACTTCTGGATGCATCGCGTCTGGCGAAGCCGCCCGCTGCACGAACGCACGAACAAGCCCTTCCCCGCCCACCTGCGGTCGAAACTCGAGGCCCTGCCGTGGATGACCGCCGCCGACGTGCAGGGCGTCGTGGACCGCAGCGACGCCGACCGGGCCGACCTGGCACGCCTGCAGCGGTAAGCCATGGCACTTGAATTCAGCAGTCAGCCGAGAGGATGCACCCAAGTTCTTAGGGATGAAATCTACCACTCTGCCAGTCGTCTACAATAGGCACAAGGCATGGCTCCCATCAACTCCCCATTCCCCCACGCCGAGCGTCGCGACCTCGCTGATCCTCCCATCGAGCTGATTTTGGCACAGGTACGTTTTCCCACGCTGGCAGAGCTCTTCAGCAATGATGGCTATGTGCAATTCGCGTCGCAGATTCGGCATGATTACCCGAGGGCTTCGCCTCTGCAAGAAGTCGAGATCGAGATTGATAGGGGTAGTCCTAGGTCATCAGCCCCTACGCCGGTTTGGAAGTTCGAGGATCTTGGCCGCAAGTGGACAGTGACGCTTACCCCAGATTTCTTGGCACTCGAACTCAAACGCTACGAGCGGTTCTCAGAGTTCCGAGATCGATTTGATGCGCTGTGGATCAAACTGGTCGAGCTGTACACGATCACGCATCGGACACGATTGGGTCTTCGATATATTGATCGCTTTGCAACGGATAAGGAGTATCGCAAGCCATTGCCCCCAGATTGGTTTGACCTCATCGAACCAAGACTTTTCTCAATGAGAATGCTTGATCAGAAGTTGCAGCCGCAGGCGGGACAGCTTGCACACTCGTTTGCGATCAAGCCAGATATTTGGCTGACATACCGAAGCGCATTTAAATGGGGCGTCCCCGACGATTTCGACTATCGAGAGATGGTTCTTGATCTGGACAGCTACGATCCAACATTTGTTCATGCGGGGAGACTGGCAGCCAAGCTTGATGACCTGAAGGAAGTTTCACACAATGCGTTCTGGTGGACCTTTGGCGATTTGTTATCCAAATTGGACCCGCCCAATGCTTCAGATTGATGAACAAGGAACCTCCACTCTTCCCGCCAATCGGCGGATTCCGCTGACTCCTCCTGCTGCAATCGTGCTCATGCTGTCCGTCAGTGTCCCAATCGGCCAGTCGACAGATCCGGCCGCGGGCCGCTCGTGTTTTATCAGCATGGGCGTAGACGCAGATCTGCCAGAAACAATACATAGTGTACCACGATTGCACACACTGCTCTCCGAGACATTTGGTGCCGAGAATGCAAATAATATTGCTCGCGAATTACATCATCGTAATGCACGAAGAGTGGATCTGCTCTCGGCGCGTCTGAGACGCACCCTGACGCCAGCGGAATCGCATGAACTCGACAGGCTTCAGGAGGCAGAAATCGCTCGCCATACTGCTCGACTACGTTCTATCAACAACGAACTCCAGCGTCTTCTCGATGAAGCATAGCATGGACTCCATACCTTTCCCATTCCGGTCGTCTTCAAGGCCTCTCGCCTCTGCCGAACGACGACATGGGCCTTTCGGCTATACAATCTACACTTCGTTTAAGCCATGGCTTCGCGACGAACACGACTACCGATGTGTTTACTGCCTAACGAGAGAGGCGTGGAATCTGTCGTCGAATGGAAATACGAATGGATTCGGCGTTGACCACATGCGCTCTCGTTGCGACGCTCCGATTGACAAAGTGAATTACAATAATCTTTGTTACTGCTGCAACAATTGCAACTCGTTGAAAGGAGCCCGGTCGCTTCCGCAGCGGCTCATCGACGAGCCGCTGGGAGAGCACGTAAGGATCAGTGAAGACGGTACGGTTTTGGCCTTGACAGAGCAAGGAGAGTGGCTGCGAGATTGCTTGCTTTTAGCATCGGAAGAGTCCACCAAGCAGCGCAAGCTGATTCTGGAATTGCACAAAAAGGCGAGGTATGACCTGGACAACGCCATTGACTCCATGATACCCATGCTTTTCGAATATCCATCCAACTTGGACGACCTGTCTTCTCTTAATCCGCCTCAGAATTCGCGCCCACGTGGCTTGGACGAGTCTGCGTGGGCTCGTCGGCAAAGGGCTGAACTACCGCGTTTCTACTGAGATAATGAGATCCATTGCCACTCGCCGTTATGAGGCATTGATAACCGAACCCTCTACGGATGCTGTCTTCACGCAAGCGTATACCTATTCACAAGGCCGGATCGATCATTCCATTTGAGCGTAGAGGATGCAGCGGATTGTGGAACCAATCGCCCGAACTTGTGGTATAGTCTTAAATCGTGCGGGAGCCCCAAGGGGACCGACCATGACCGAAACCGGGCGACTGACGGACGTGAAGGTGCTGATCGTCGACGACGATCCGGACGTGCTGGAGTCCATGGACGCGGCGTTCCAGGCCGAGGGGGCCCTCACCCAGGTCGCCACCGACGGCAACGAGGCCGTCCGCATCTGCCAGGGCGAGGTGCCCGACCTGGTCATCCTCGACATGATGCTCCCCCGCCGCTCCGGGTTCCTCGTGCTCGAACGCATCAAGGGCTACGAGGACGCCCCGGCGGTCATCATGGTGACGGCCAACGAAGGCCGCCGGCACGAGGCCTACGCGTCGTCCCTCGGCGTAGACCGCTACCTTCAGAAGCCGGTCCCGCTGGGTCAGTTGCTGGACGCCGCGGTCGAGTTGATCGAGGCCCGCGACGCGGCCCTGCCGGACGACGAGGACTGAACGGGCCGGCCTGAAGTGGCAGGCCGAAGGGAACGCGCGTGGGGCGGAAGAAGTCGCGACAGATCGTGCTCATGGGCAAGGACGCCGGCAGCGGCAACGCCGCCCCCCTGGGCCCGCGCCGCGACGTCCGCGAGACCCTCGCCCGCTTCAACACCTCCTCCGACGGCTCGTCGGCCGCGGGCTCGGCCCTGGAACGGCTCTACGGCCCGGGCATGGTGGTCGAACTGCCCACCAGCGTCGAGCCCCTCACTCAGGCCATCGCCACGATGAACGACGAGGACAGCGCCTTCCCCGTACTCATGAAGTTGTGCCGCGAGACGGGGTGGCGCCTGATGGACGTGGAGTCAGGGCGCGTGCTGACCATCTAGCGCGTGCGACACTCCCGGGGCGAATATCGTTCGCCATGCCGACGTACGTGTACGAAGTGCTCGACGCCAAGGGCGTCCCCACCGGGGAGACGTTCGAGATCGTCCAATCCATCAAGGACAAGGCGCTGACCAAGCAGCCCAAGACCGGCAAGCCCTGCCGCCGGGCGATCGTCGCCCCGGCCATCGCCGGCAAGTGGTCGGACATCAAGGGCAAGAGCGCCCTGTCGAACAAGAACCTGGAGCGCCTCGGGTTCACGAAGTACGAACGCAAGGGCCAGGGCTACATGGAGCGCGTCGCCGGCAAGGCCGGGCCTAAGAGCCTGGGCGGGGGCGAGTAGAGTCGGGAAGCGCCGCGGCGCGTCTCATCCGGGCACGTCACGCCCCGGCCCGCGCAGCGTGAGCACGAAGAGCACCGCGAGCATCGCCGCCGGGGGCGAGTTCACGTGCGGCACGTCGAACGGCAGGATCAGCAGCACGCCCAGCAACGCCCACAGCGGCGACGCGTCGATCGGCACGCCGCCCCGCGCCCGCCGTGCCGCCCCGCGCAGCGCGCCCCACGCGATAAACCCCATCGCCCCCACCCCGACCACGCCCAGCGTCGCGCCCACGTGCAGCACGGCGTTGTGCGCCTGCGGCGCGATGTGCGGCGTCTGTGCATGCTCTCCGCGCGACTCGAGCATCGCCCGCACCGCGTGCTCGTAGCCCCCCGCGCCCACGCCCCGCACCGGATGCTCGCGCCACAGTTCCCACGCCCACAACGCGAACTGCACCCGCGCGCCCGTGAAGGTCGATACGTCACGCTCTTCGATCACGCGCCGCACTTCGACCACCCCCTCGCGGATCCGCCTCCCGGGCGATTCCGACCCCGCGATGATCGCCAGCACACCGGCGCCCAACACAACCACCGACCCCGTCCAGAGCGCCAGCCGCACCCGCCCCGCGCGACCCGACCCCCGCCACCGCCGCCCGAACTCCACACACCCCGCGAGCACGCACAGCGCCAGCCCCGCCAGCATCGCCCCGCGCGTCCCCGTCGCCAGAATGCCCGCCCAGGTCACGACCAGCCCCGCCCGGCACGCCCACGCACGCCACCCGCGATCGCGCAACGCCACCGGCAGGTGCAGCCCGAGGGCCGCCACGAACATGTACCCGCACACCGCCGGGTGGATCCACCATCCCGGGTTGCGATCGGGATAGCGCCGATTGAAATCCAGGTGCTCCCACCCCGCGGCCCGGATGACCCCCAGCGCCACCTGCGACAGGTTCGTCAGCGCGAACCCGACCATCAACGCGACGACCAGCCCACGCCGTCGTCGCAGTTCGGGGTAGAGCGCCAGCGCCACCCACCCGAACCGCGACGTGCCCAGTTCCCACACGCCCTTCCGCACGTCGGGCGTCCACGCCAGTGTCAGAGTGATCCACGACGCCCAGAGCAGCACCGCCCAGAACAGCGGCTCGCGCAGCACCCCCGCCGCCTCGCGCCAGCACCAGGGCAACGCCAGCATGTACGTGATCGCCAGCGGGAGCGGCCCGACCTCGACACCCACCATCGGCCCCACACAGAGCACGCACGCCACGTACGCCGACACGCCCCGGGCCGCCAGCAGCAGCCAGAACCACGACCCCCGCGCCACGTCGCCATGCGGGGCGACGCCCTCGCCCCGGAGTTGCCCGGGAAGCCGCATCGTCGGGGGCACATGCAGTTCGGATTCTGAACGGGTATTCACGGTAGTTGGCCAGCCGGTGTCCTGTACGTGCGCATCATGCACGTCACAGGGTTGATCCGCAACTGGAAACCGCCGAACCCATAGAACGTCTGACCAGAAGTATGGTGGCAGGGGTGGGTCGTGGGCTTTTGGCCGGCGTGTCTATGCTCCGGCGGCGACAGGGCGTACGCGCGGGAGGGCAGCGATGAGCGAAGTCCGACGAGTCGTCCGCAAGGCCGGGTTCCGCCTGACGGTCATCGACTTCTTCCGCGTGCTCGCGGTGGTCCTGGCCGGGGCGATCGGGGCGGCGATCCTCGCGCGACTGGTCGAGCAGACGTTCGGCCTGGGTGAGGCCTTCGCGCGCCCGTGGGCGCTGACGGCCCTGTGGGGCCCGGTGGCGGTGCTGGTGATCTCGGTCGTGGCGGCGTTCGTGCGTCGGCGCGGGGCGATCGCCGTGGCCCAGGAAGTCGACGCGCGCGCGGACCTGAAGGAAGCCCTGAGCACCGCGCTGTACCTGGAGCGTGCCGACGACCCGTGGAGCAGGGCCGTGGTCGAGAGCGCGCAGCGCACCGCGACGGGTGTGGTGGTGTCGCGGGCGATTCCGATGGAGGCCCCGCGTCTGTGGCCCGCGCCGCTGGGCGCCGGCATGGCCTTCGCCATCATCTGGTTCGCCGTGCCGAATCTCGACGTGCTGGGCGTGACGGAGAAGCGCGACGCCGAGGTGCGCCGCGTCGAGCGCGTCGAGGCGGTGCGGGCCGACATCCAGACGCGCGAGGCCGAGATCAAGAAGTTGCTCGAGCGTGCCCGCGTGCAGTTCGTCGACGAGACGGGCGACCTGGAGGCACAGACGAACCGCCAGGACCTGAACGATCCCGACGCCATTCAGCGGGCCGCGGTCCGCAAGCTGACGGCCCTCACCGAGAAGCTCGAGGCCGAGAAGGAGGGCGAGAAGGCCGCTCAGGCCGACGCCATCCGCGAGGCGATGCGCCAGTTGCGCCAGCCGGGCCCGGGCCCGCTCGACGAGTTCTCGCGCATGCTCGCGCGGGGCGACTTCAACAAGGCCCAGGAGATGCTCCAGCAGTTCGAGCAGCAGATGGCCAACGACGCGCTGTCACCCGAGGCCAAGGAGCAGGCCAAGCAGCAGATGGAGAACCTGGCCAAGCAGTTGGAGAAGATCGCGCAGGACCAGCAGGCTCTGGCGAAAAAACTCGAACAGCAGGGGCTCGACCGCCAGAGCGCGCAGGAACTCGCCCAGAAGGCCTCCAGCGGCAACCCCGACGATCTCAAGCAGGCGATGCAGCAGATGCAGCACCTGACCGAGGAGCAGAAGCGCCAGTTGATGGAGATGGCCAAGTCCGCCATGCAGGGGCAGATGCAGGCCCAGCGCCTCAGCGAGGCGATGTCGAAGGCCAGCCAGGGCATGATGCAGGAGGGCCTCCAGCAGGAGGGCATGGAAGGGCTCGACCAGTTGGCCAGCGAACTCTCCGAGATGGAGATGCTCCAGTCCGACATGGAGAACCTCGACGCCGCCCTCGAGGCCGCCAAGAAGCAGTTGGCCGAACTCGCCGGCGAGTGCATGGGCGGGTCGTGCGAGGGGGGCGACAAGTCCGGCATGGGCTCGGGACGCACCGGCTCGTGGCGCGAGGGATCCAGCCAGCGCATGGGCCAGGGCTCGGGCGGTCCCGGGCGCGGCACCGGCGCCAGCCCCGAATCCAGCCCCATCGACTACACCACCGAAAAGGTCAAGGCCAACACCCAGACCACCGCCGGGCCGATCATCGGCTCGCGCCTCGTCTACGGCGCCCAGGTCAAGGGCGAGTCGGTCGCCGAGTTCGCCAGCGTCGTCGAGGCCAGCGCGAGCGAAGCCGCCGAGGCGCTCGACTCGCAGTCCGTCCCGCGCGAGTTCCACGACGCCGTCAAGACCTACTTCGGACGCCTCCAGGAACGCGTGAAGCGCGAACGCGGCGACGCGCCCGCCCCCGCGCCCGCCCCCCCCAAGTAACGCGCCAATCATCCGGGCATGACCCGAAACTCGGCACGACTCCGCGAGGAAATCCGGTGGAAACTCCGCGCCGCGTGGGAGTCGTGGATGGCCCTCCCCCGCGCCACGCGCGCGTGGATCGCGCTCGGCTCGCTCGCCTTCGCCGCCCTCTGCCTGGGCGCGTCGGCGTGGCTCGCGCTGGGCTCGCGCGCCGGCGCGACCGACCCCGACGCCCCGGGCCAGGTCGTCCTCTACACCAGCACCGACGCCTTCCTCCTCCCGCCGATCCTCGACGCCTTCACCCGTGAGTCGGGCATGAAGGTCCGCGTCGTGGGCGACACCGAAGCCACCAAGACCACCGGACTGGTCGAGCGTCTGCTCGCCGAGCGCGACCGCCCCCGCGCGGACGTCTGGTGGTCCAACGAGGCCCTGGGCACCATCACCCTCGCCCGGGCCGGCCTGCTCGAGGGCTACGCGAGCAAGCAGGAAACCACGCTCGGCGGGCCCTGGCCGGCGACGCTCCGCGCCGCCGACCGCACGTGGTACGGCTTCGCCCAGCGCGTCCGCGTCATCGCGTACCACGAAGGGCGCGTGCAGGCCGGCGAAGCCCCCACGCGCCTGCGCGACCTCACGGCGCCGCGCTGGGCCGGGCGCGTCGGCATCGCGCGACCCCAGTTCGGCACCACGCGCACCCACATCGCCGCCCTCGTCGCGATGCACGGCGAGGAACCCGTCCGCGACTGGCTGCTCGCGCTCCGCGACAACGGCGTCCGCGTCTACGACGGCAACTCCGCCGTCGTCCGCGCCATCGCCATGGGCGAGATCGACGTCGGCCTCACCGATTCCGACGACGTCTTCGCCGGGCGGCGCCAGCAATGGCCCGTCGGCATGACCTTCGAGAGCGTCGACCGTCCGAACGCGCGGTTCGAGGGACTGCCGAGCACGGGCGCGATCGTCATCCCCAACACCGTCGCGCTTGTCCGGGGCGGGCCCAACCCCAACAGCGCCCGACGCCTGGCCGACTTCCTGCTCTCGGCCGAGGTCGAGAAGATCCTGATGGAGAGCGACTCGCGCAACTGGCCCGTGCGCGAGGCGCTCGCGAAGGAGGGCGGGCTGCCCCCCCTGCCCCCCGCGGCGCCCGTCACCTCGGAAGAAGCCGGCGCCCAGTTGGACGCCGCCGACCGTCTGATCCGGGCGGTCTTCCCGCTCCCCTAGCCGGTGTTATGGGCCCCCGCCGGCCCCGCGCCGCGTGCACCGCCCGCGCGACCGGCCCACGCCCGCGGGCGTCGGTGCAGGGCCTGCCCGCGCCTGCCGATGGCGGGAACGTGCCCGTAAACGCCAAGACCCGACCCTTCGCCCTGCGCAGCCGGCGCAGCCTCATCGCGGCGACCGTCCTGCTGCAGGGGGTGGTCATCGGCTGCGGGTGGCTGGCCACCCTGCACGCGACGCGCCAGGGGCTCACCACCAAAGTCCGCGAGCAGGCGCTCGCCGACGCCTCGCGACGGGCCGCGTCCTTCGCCGAGACTCTCACGCGCGAAGCAAGCGGGCCCGTGCGCCACGGCAACGACGCCTGGAGCCGCGCCCAGTCGCTCGTCCTCGCCTCCCAGCCTCCCGGCGGCACGCTCCTCGTGCTCGACCGCTACGGCGGGCTGCTCTGCCACCCGGCGCTGGAAGCCAACCCCGGACTGCGCCGCGTCGACTACAGCGAGCAGCGCGTCACGCTCCTTCCCAGCAAAGAACGCGTCGAACTCGGGCAGTTGCGCCCCAACACGGCTCTCTCGGGCGAGATCGAGTTCCTCGGGGGCCGTTCGTTCGCGGGCCTGGCCTATAGCACCGACGCGCAGGCCAAGGTCGTCGTCCTCCTCCCCGCCGAAGGCGCCGGCGCCGCGGCGACCAGCCTGGGCGCGGGCATCCTCTGGTGGACGGCCCTCGCCGGCGCGGGCGTGCTCGTGCTCACTCTCGCGGGCTCGGCGCTCCTCGTGAAGCGCTACGACAGCGTGCTGATGCGCGCCAACCGCGTGCTCGAGAACGAACTGGATCGGCGCGTCCGCCGCGGGCTCGAGATCCGCAACGGGCTGATCTTCGGGCTCGCGAAACTCGCCGACTACCGCGATACCGACACCGGACGACACCTCGAACGCATCTGCCGCTACAGCGAGGCTCTCGCCCGCGCCCTCCGCGAGACCTTCCCCGAGATCACGCCCGGCTGGATCGACCTCCTCCGCCTGGCGGCATCCATGCACGACATCGGCAAGGTCGGCGTCGCCGACTCGATCCTGCTCAAGCCCGGCGCGTTCACCCCCGAGGAACGCCGCCTGATGGAACTCCACCCGCTCATCGGCGCCGACACGCTCGTCGCCATCCGTTCGCGCGTGGGCGACGACGACCTGCTCAACATGGGCATCCAGATCACCCTCTCTCACCACGAGCGTTGGGACGGCACGGGCTACCCGTACAAACTCTCGGGCGAGCAGATCCCGCTGTCGGCCCGCGTGGTGGCGCTCGCCGACGTCTACGACGCGCTCACGAGCCGCCGGGTCTACAAGCCCGCCCTGCCCCACGCGCGGGCACGCGAGATCATCCTCGACAGCCGCGGAACGCATCTGGACCCGCGGATCGTCGACGCCTTCGAACGCATCCACGCCGAGTTCGACCGCATCCGCCAGGAAATGACGCCGCCGGACGGAGACGCCGAGCGCCCGATCCTGCTCTCGGCGGTCGAAATGGCCGCCGCCGCGCGGGGACGCCGGGCGGCGTAGATCGCTTCCTATCGTTGGGGAATGTCCGTGTCTACCCCGACCGTGCCCGTGACCCAAGCCCCCACGATCACCACCCCCGACGCCGCCGAACTCGCGCGACTCCGCGAGATCCGACGCGATTTCCACCAGCACCCCGAGCTCTCGCGCCAGGAGCGCCGCACGAGCGACGCCGTCGCGCGTGAACTCCGCGCCTGCGGCGTCGAAGTCAAAGCCGGGCTCGGCGGGGGCACCGGCGTGCTGGGCTACCTCCCCCCCACCACGCCTTCGTCCGCGCCCGGCGTCGCCCTCCGGGCCGACATGGACGCCCTGCCCATCGTCGAGCGCACCGGCAAGCCCTACGCCAGCCGCACCGAGGGCGTCATGCACGCCTGCGGGCACGACGGGCACACCACCATCCTCCTCGGGGCGGCCCGGGCGCTCGCGCGCCAGCACGTCCGCGAGCGGGGCGTCACCTTCATCTTCCAGCCCGCCGAAGAAGACGGCGGCGGGGCCGAGATCATGTGCCGCGAGGGCGTCCTCGCCGGGCTCGCCGGCGGCGGGCTGGGCACGCCCGTCGCCCGCGTCTACGGGCTGCACGCCTGGCCCAGCGTCGAGGTCGGCAAGGTCGCGACACGCGTCGGGCCCATGATGGCCTCCACCGACGACTTCGTGCTCACCGTCCGCGGGCGCCAGTGTCACGGCGCCTACCCGCACCAGGGCGCCGACTCCATCGTCGCCGCCGCGCACATCATCACCGCCCTCCAGACCGTCGCCTCGCGCAGCGTCGCGCCCATCGACAGCACCGTCGTCACCGTCGGCCAGATCAACGCCGGCACCGCGAACAACATCATCCCCGAGACCTGCACGCTCATCGGTACCGTCCGCGCGCTCCGCGGCGAGACGCGCCGGCTCGCGAAGGAGCGCTTCTTCGCGCTCGCCGAGCACACCGCCCGCGCGCACGGGTGCGCCGCCGAGATCCAGTGGAACGAGGGGTACCCCGTCACCGAGAACCACCCCGACGCCGTCGCCAGGTTCTTCGGCGTCGCACGCGAGGTGCTCGGGCCCGAGCGCGTCGAGACCGTCGAGCAGCCGACCATGGGCGGCGAGGACTTCGCCTACTTCGGGCAGCACGTCCCCGCGTGCTTTTACTTCCTGGGCATGCGCCCGCGCGGCGTCGCGACGTTCCCCTCGCTCCACCAGCCGGACTTCGACTTCAACGACGACGCCCTGCCCGTCGGCGTCGAACTCATGTGCGCCCTCGCCCTGCGAGGGTGATCGTCGCACCCCCCCCACCTCCACCCGGGATTAGCGGGGCGGCGTGAAGGGCACGCCCGTGGGCAGGCGGATCGCGTCGATCACCGTCCGGTACGCCTCGGGCCCGCTGATCAGTTCCACGCGCCCGTCCAGGTACGCGACGTTCCACGCCGTCGTCGGGCACGCCGGGTTCTCGTACAGCAGCACCATCGACGTCGGGTCCTTCACGTTCCGCTCATTGCCGACGGGCACGTAGATGTAACTCGCCCCGCTCGGGGGCGGGTTGGGCGCCACGAAGATCGACGGATCGAGTTCCTGCGCGAACAGCACGCTCAGGTCCGTGCCCGCGGGCGGAAAGTCGCCCGCGTTGTCCTGCGCGTACATGATGAGTTGCTGCGCGATTGCGCGCATCTGCGCGCCGCTCTTGAGGTGCTGGGCCGTCTCGCGGGCCTGCTTCAGCGCGGGCATGAGCAGCGCGGCGCTCAGCCCGCCGCACAGCACCACGAGCAGCACCAGCCCGCCCAGAATGATGCCGATCACCGCCCCCGGGCCCATGCCCTTCTTCGGCGCGGGCGGGGTGTACTCCGGCTGGCCCGTCTGCATCTGGCTCATGGCGCCCTCCTGAAAGCGCAGTCTACCCCTGATCGGGCGGGGGCGTCGAACGGTCGGCCAGACGCATGCACCATTTGGGCCCCTGCACCTCGACCTTCCCGACCTTCGCCCGCATGAAGGGCCAGCGCCCGGGCTTGCTCTTCAGTTCGATCGCCTCCCACGGGATGCTCATGGGTCCGCACCCGATGAGGCGCAGGAACGCCGACGGACGCAGGTGCAGGCACTGCTCGTCGACGACCACGTGCACGCACCACCCCATGTTGAACCAGTCGAACGAAAAACTCTGGAAGTTCCGCGCCACGCTCGGCTCCACGACCTCGCGGGGCGGGTGAGACGCCTGCATCGGCCCCCACGCCATCACACGCAGCGCGCGGAGCAGGGCCCACACGATCAGCGCATCGAGCGCGAGGATGATCGCGACGATGAGCATGATCTGCTGGGATTGCGGCATGGATCACCCGGTAAGACCACTGCCCGACGCCCGCGTGCTACACGCCGAGTTCATCCGCGACGGATTCGAGCGTCTCGGGCGCTCCATCATCCTGTGTGCCCACGGGGCGCGCCTCGGGCAGGGGCTTGCCGTGCGAATCCGTCAGCGCCACGCCCGACAGCGTGCGGATGATCGGCACGGGGTGCGCCCGCTCGTGGGCCGCCAGCGCCTTCTCCAGTTCCGTGCGCTTCGCCTCGGGCAGTTCGCCCCACTTGCCCCGCCCGCGGCACTTGGGAAACCGCGAGCAACTCAGCCAAGGCCCGCGCACCCCGCCCCGCAGGTTCAGCGGCGCCTGGCACGTCGGGCAGGGCAGGTCCGTCTGGTACGCGGGCGGGTTCTTCGCGAGCACACGCCCCTTCTTGTCCAGGTTCAGGATCCCGTCGCACGGGTTCGCCTTGTCGTTGTACCGCGAGCACCCCAGGAACGCCCCGAACCGACCGACGCGCTTCGTCATCGGCGCGCCGCAGCGCGGGCACGCCACGTCCACCGTCTCGGCCGCGGGGCGGGGCTTGCCCTCCCGGTCCACCGGGCTCGCGTAGCTGCACGCGGGGTACGTCGCGCACGAGAGGAACCGTCCGTTCTTCCCGAAGCGGTACACCAGCCCTGAGCCGCACTGCGGGCACTTGTACTCGTCGGGCGCGGGCTGCGTCTCGGCCTTCGCGTGCACGAGCGTGTGCTCGGCGTCTTTCAGTTGATCGCGGAACGGGCCGTAGAACCGCCGGAGCATCTGCACCCAGTCCAGGTGCTCGTCCTCGATCAGGTCGAGGTCCTTCTCCATCTCGCGGGTGTAGCCCACGTCCATGATCGACGGGATCGCCTCGACCAGTTTGTCCGTCACCACCTCGCCCAGGTCCGACGCGACGAACCGCCCCTGCTCCTTCTCCACGTACTTGCGGTCCTGGATCGTCTGGATGATCGACGCGTACGTCGACGGGCGACCGATCCCCTCGGCCTCCAGCGTCTTGACCAAACTCGCCTCGGAATACCGCGACGGGGGCGACGAGAACCGCTGCTCGGGCTCCAGCGCCACCGGCGACACACCCACGCCCTCGCCCAGCGCGGGCATCGTCTGCTCCTCGGCGCTCTGCGGCACGCCCGCCACGCGATAGAACCCGTCGAACGCCAGCACGCGACCCCCCGCGCGGAACGTGCAGGGCCGCGCCGGGTCCGAGCCCCCGACGATCAGCACGCTCGTCGCGTCCCACTGCGCGTTGGTCATCTGCGAAGCGACGAACCGCTCCCACACGAGCGTGTAGAGTTTCAACTGGTCGGGCGTCAGCGCGCCGCGCACCTTCGCCGGCGGCAGGTTCAGCGACGTCGGGCGGATCGCCTCGTGCGCCTCCTGCGCGTCCTTGTTCGACGAACGGTAGATGTTGGGCGACTCGGGCAGGTAGCGCCCGCCGAACGACTTGCCGATGTACCCCCGCACCGCCTCGATCGCCTCGCCCGAAACGTGCGTCGAGTCCGTCCGCATGTACGTGATCAGCCCCACCGGGCCCTCGCCGGGAATATCCACGCCCTCGTACAACTGCTGCGCCGTGCGCATCGTCCGCTGCGCCCCGAACCCCAGGCGGCTCGACGCGGCCTGCTGCAAGGTGCTCGTGATGAACGGCGCGGGCGGACGGCTCGTCGTCCGCTTCGTCTCCACGCTCGCCACGCGGTACGACGCCCGCGCGTCGATCACCCCAACCACCTCACGCTGCCAGCGCGCGGGCCCCCGCCCGTCGGACGCCTCGCGCGTGCGCCGCGTGATGTCCGTCAGCCCCGCAAGCCGCGCCGCCGCCTCCACGCGGGGCGTCAGGTCGTGCGCCGAGGCGGATTCAAACGCCTCCGCCGCCCGCTCCAGACGCGCCCGGATCCGCTCGGGCGTCAACTCGCCGACCGGGCCCAGCACGTCGTCGGCGTGCAGCACGCACTCGAACTTCTCGCCCGCCACCTCGATCAGTTCCGCCCGGAAACACCCGTGCTCGCCCATCCACGATGCCCGGGCCTTCTGCGTCGGCGGGGCGCCCTTCTCGTCGCGCCGGGCGACGAAGGTGCTCCACGCCTCGCGCAGCGCCTTCGCCCCGATGCTGTCCGACGTAAAGACCCCCTGGATGCTCCACGTCTCGTCGGGCACGAACGCCCGGATCTCACGCTCGCGCTCCACCACCAGCCGCACCGCCACGCTCTGCACCCGCCCCGCCGAGAGCCCCCGCGCCACCTTCTTCCACAAGAGCGGCGACACCTGATAGCCCACGATCCGGTCCAGGATCCGGCGCGCCTGCTGCGCGTTCACGCGGTCCTCGTCGATCGGGTGCGGACGCGAGAACGCCCGCTCGATCTCCGCCTTCGTGATCGCCGGGAACACCACCCGCTTCGCCTTCGCCGACGAGATCCCCAGTTCCTGCGCCAGGTGCCACGCGATCGCCTCGCCCTCGCGATCCAAGTCCGTCGCGAACCACACGTCCTTCCCCGACGCCAGCGTCTCCTTCGCCGCACGCTTCAGGTCCGCGATCACCCGCTCCTTCCCCTCCGACACCTCGTAGCTCGGGCGGAAGTCGTGCTCCAGGTCCACCCCGGGCACCGGCGCCTTCACCCCCTTGGGGTTCCGGCTCGGCAGGTCGCGCACGTGCCCCACCGACGCCAGCACCAGGTAGTCGCGCCCGAGATACTTGTTGATCGTCTTCGCCTTCGACGGCGACTCGACGATCACCAGGTGCCGGTCCTTCGCCGCCCCGGGCTTGTACGCCGTCGTCGCCTGCCGCCGCACCCGCCCGCCACGACCGCCGCCTCTCGCCCCGCCGGCGGGCGCACCGACCCCCGCCGCGGCGGGTGTGCCGCCGGCCTCCGCCGTGTCGAGGGACGCCTTGGCCTTGCTGGTGGATTTCCGTGCCGGCTTCTTCGCCATAGGTTCACCCGAACCCAAACCTAAACCTACTATCGGTCGGGCTCGGGGCTGGGCTACCAAAGGGGCTCCGAATGCCGGTGTCAAGTCACGCCCGAAATCATCCCCTATTCAGGTGTTCGAGGGTGAACCCCGCCCAGTCCTGCGGCTGCATGGTGCCCGCGTCGATCCGCACCGCGCGGGAATCCGCCCCCAGACGGCGGATCCACGTCCGCTGGCTCTTCGCGAACCGGCGAGTATCCACCTTGATCCGCTCGACCGCCTCCTCGAGCGTGCGGGCGCCCTCGAAGACCGGGATCAGTTGCTTGTAGCCCAGCGCCTCGCGTGCCTGCGGGCCCAGGCGCCCGCTCTGCCACAGCCCGCGGGCTTCCTCCAGCAGCCCGCGCGTCATCATCGCCCGCACGCGCGCGTTGATCCGCCGGTTCAGGTCCTGGATCGGCCACTGGATCGCGATCAACCTGAATCGCGCCGTCGCGTCGTCGCGATCCCACTGCGTCTGCTGCGCCGAGATCGGCCTGCCCGTCAGCCGGTACACCTCCAGCGCGCGCACCGTCCGGCGCTCGTCGTTCGGGTGAATCCGCCCCGCCGCGTCGGGGTCCACACGCTCCAGTTCCGCCCGCAGCGCCTCGCGTCCCAGCGCGCGCAGTTCCTCGCGCAGGGCGGCGTCGCCCGCCGGGCCGTCGAACAGCCCGTCCAGCAGCGCCTTGATGTACAGGTGCGTGCCCCCCACGACGATCGGGCACGCGCCGCGGCGCTGAATCTCCCCGATCGCCGCTTCCGCGGCACCCAGCCAGTCCGCGACGGTGAACCGCTCCGTCGGCTCGACGATGTCGATGAGGTGGTGCCTCACGCCCCGGCGCTCGTCCATCGACGGCTTGGCCGTGCCGATGTCCATGCCCCGATAGACCTGGTACGCGTCGGCGGTGACGATCTCCGCGTCCTGCCCGTGAGCCCGCAGCGCCAGCGCGATCTCGACCGCCAGGTCGGTCTTGCCCGAGGCCGTCGGGCCCGCGATGACGGGAATCTCACGCACGTCCGAGGGTACGAGCCCCGCCCTCCTATCATCCCGTCTCCATGCCCCTGCCGCGCATCGCCATCGTCGGACGCCCCAATGTGGGCAAGTCGTCGCTCATGAACATGGTCGCCGGGGCGAAGGTCTCGATCGTCGACCCCTCGGCGGGCACCACGCGCGACCGCGTGACCGCCATCGTCGAGATGGACCCGCCCGTCAAGGGGGGCGAGCCCAAGGTCGCCGAGTTCGTCGACACCGGCGGCTTCGGCGTCTACGTCGCCGAGGGCGCCCGCTACGACGAGGTCGGCAACGACCTCACCCTCCTCACCGGCGACATCGAGAGCCAGATCGCCAGCGCCGTCGAGAACGCCGACCTCGTCCTCTTCTGCGTCGACGCCCAGGCCGGCGTCACCCCCGCCGACCGCGAGATCGCACGCCTCCTCCGCGAGCATCGCCTCGGGAGCGCCCGGGGCGGCCCGAAGCGCTCGCGGGCCAAGGGCCCCGCCAAGGCCAACGCCGACGCCGACGACCACGGCGCCTCGCGCCTCCGCGCGCCGCTCGTCCGCATCGTCGCGACCAAGGTCGACGGGCCGAAGTGGGAGGCCCACGCCCACGAACTCGCCGAACTCGGCTTCGGCGAGCCCATGTCGGTCTCCGCCAAGAACAACTACTTCCGGCGCGAGTTCATGAACGAGGTCTACGAACTCACCCCCCGCGCCACGCCCGACGAATCGCGCCGCTCCGCCGCCGACCTGCTCGTCGCCGTCATCGGCAAGCGCAACGCCGGCAAGAGCACGCTCGTGAACACCCTCGCGGGCGAGCCCCGCATGATCGCCTCCGAGATCCCCGGCACCACCCGCGACGCCGTCGACGTCCGCCTCGAGTTCGACGGCAAGGCCCTCGTCGTCATCGACACCGCCGGCCTCCGCCGCAAACGCAGTTTCCAGAACCAGATCGAGTGGTACGCCCTCGACCGGCTCCAGCGCGCCGTCGACCGCAGCGACATCGTCCTGCTCCTCATCGACGCCACCGAAAAGATCAGCCAGGTCGACGAGCACCTCGCCCAGATGGTCCAGAAGGCCTTCAAGCCCTGCATCCTCGTCGTCAACAAGTGGGACGCCGTCCAGGGTCGCGTCGGCGCCCACGGGCGCGTCGTCACCCCCGCCGCGTACGAGAAATACCTCCGGCGCGAACTCAACGGGCTCGCCCACGCGCCCGTCGCCTTCATGTCCGGGCTCTCCGGGCTCAACGTCCGCCAGACCATCGACCTCGCCTTCGACCTCCGCGAGCAGTCGCGCGCCCGCGTCACCACCGGCAAACTCAACCGGCTCGTCCGCTCGATAGTCGAGACCCGCGGGCCCAGCGACGTCCGCGGACGCTTCGCCAAGGTCTACTACGTCGCCCAGACCGGCGTCGAGCCCCCCACCATCACCCTCGTCGTGAACCACCCCGACCTCTTCCGCCCCGGCTACCTCCGCTTCCTCATGAACCGCTTCCGCGAGGAACTCCCCTTCACCGAGGTCCCCGTCCGCATCGTCGTCCGCAAACGCCGCCAGCGCGAGGACGACCTCGTCGCCGCCGACGAGGGCGGCGACGGCGCCACCATCCGCGTCACCCGCGGGCGCAAGGGCGTCTCGCAGCGCCTCGAGGGCAAACGCGTCGGCGCCGGCAAGGCCACGGCCTCCGGCAAGCCTTCTGGCAAGCCCGGCGAACCGCCCTCCGACACCCCGGGCGAGGAACTCCTCTCCGACGACCTCAGCGAAGTCATCGACATCGATCAGTACGCCGACGACCCCCAAGAGTACTTCGACGAGTAGGGACGCCTGTCGCACCCCCTGCCCCGCACGCCGGTATGCTCTTGCCCGCATGGCCAAGCGCCGCACGTCCACCCCCAAAGTCGCCCCGCCGCCCGTCGGCCCACGCCCGTCGTCGCTCATCGACACGCGCGTTGTCTATTGCGGCGACTGCCTGGAGCAGTTAAAGAACCTGCCCGACGCCTGCATCGACCTCATCTACATCGACCCGCCTTTCAACAGCAATCGCAACTACGAAGTCTTCTGGGGCGAGACGAAGGAGAAGCGGGCATTCGAGGACCGGCACGCGAGCACGCAGGCGTACATCGACTACATGCGCCCGCGCTGCGTTCAACTGTCTCGCGTCCTCAAGAAGTCAGGAAGTTTCTACTACCACTGCGACTGGCACGCCAGCCACTACGTCAAAGTGATGCTCGATCAGATCTTCGGGGAGAACAACTTTCGCAACGAGATCGTCTGGCGGCGGACACAGGGGCGCAAGAGCGAACGGCAATGGCCGCGAGTCCACGACAGCATTTTCTTCTACACAGGCGGCGCGTCGTCTTGGACGTGGACCCCGCAGACCATCGCGCATGATCCGACGAAGGTCAAGGGTCATGACCTGATGGAGGACGATGTCGGGGTCTATCGGCTCTCAGACCTCAGCGGCGCTGGCTCAGGCCCATCTCGAGCCTTCGGAATCCGAGGCGTCATCGCACCTCCCAAGGGGCGGCATTGGATGTTTGATCAGGACGGTATCGACAATCTCATGCGAGAGGGCCGCATCGAGTTCAGCAGAGGCGGCAATCCTCGCTTGAAGACTTACCTCAAGGACCTTCCCGGTGTGGATATCGGCGACATCTGGACCGACATCGAGCCGATCAACGCCTCCGCCGCAGAACGCCTCGGCTACCCCACCCAAAAGCCCCTCGCCCTCCTCGAACGCATCATCAACGCCTCCAGCAACCCCAACGACATCGTCCTCGACGCCTTCTGCGGCTGCGGCACCGCACTTGTCGCCGCACAGAACCTCGGACGCCAGTGGATCGGCATCGACATCTCCCCCACCGCCTGCCGCGTCATGGCCAAGCGCCTCAAGGACGTCTGCGGCATGCGCGAGAGCGAACCCGGGCACCGCGCCAAGGACACCAGGTCCTTCATTGTCCGCGACCTCCCGTGGACGATCGAGAAGTTGCGCGCCATCCCTGCCTTCGAGTTCGAGAACTGGGCCGTCATCGCGCTCGGCGGCGTGCCCAACAAGGTCCAGGTCGGCGACATGGGGATCGACGGGCGCATCTTCCCAGTCGGCACCAGGCCCGAGGGCGAGGGCTCGAAAAAGACCAGGACCGGCGAGACCGGCGCCAGCATGTTCGCGGGCGACTGGTTCCCGATCCAGGTGAAGCAGTCCGACCGCGTAGGACGCCCCGATATCGATCAGTTCGAGGCCGTCATGGAGCGCGAGGACCGCCAACGCGGGTTCTTCGTCGCGTTCTCGTACACGTCGGACGCCGAGGCCGAGTGCGCACGGTTTCACAAGCGCACAGGGCGCCTCATCAAACTTATCACCGTGCAGGAAATTCTCGACGAGATGCACGTGCAGAAGATGTAGCCCTTCGCTGCAACTCCTTGCCCGGCAAGGACCCTGGCACCCCCTCGCACGCGGGCGAAGTTCTCCGCGAATTCCGTGCAACAAACCGCCCCCTCGGGCGTCTCTCCTCTTCCCCGGCGCGCGCGGTGCGTGCCGGCTCATCGGTTCCCGTGTCCCAGGAGTCCATGGCGTGCTGCATCGAGAATCCATCTCCGGACGTGCCGATCGGCGTGCGAGACTCGCACGCCGGTGGTGCGTGCCGCCGCACGCCGGGTGACGCCGCGCGGGCCATCGCCCGCACTTCCACACCACGGGCGACGGCATCCCTCGGCGCGTTCCGGCACCGAGCGCCCTCCACCAATCGCGTCCGTCGGGGGCAATTTCCCCCGCGGGCGTCACGTCGCGCCCCCGCCCATCGGCGGCGGGCGTCGCGCACCCACGAGTTCGACGGGCGGCGTGGCGTTCACGCCCCCCGAGGAGATTTGTCATGGTCGATCGCATGAACGAGGAAACGCTGCGGAGCGTGTACGAGCAGGTGCCCGGGCGCGTCAACGCCGCCCTGCGCACGCTGGAGTACCTGCGCCAGATCGAGAACCCGTGCGGCATGTGCGAAGCCGCGCGCCACCCGCGCGATCTCACCCCGCGCGAGCAGGGCGTCTACGCCGTCGCGCTGGGCACGATCGTCCGCTACCTCACGGGCGAGGTCGACATGGGCGGCCCGCCCCTGAGCACCGGCGCCGAGCCCGCGCAGGACACGCCCGAACCCTTCGGCGTCCGCATGGACGGCCCGGACATCTCGGGCCACAACCCGGGCCTGAACTCCGAGTAACCACGCCACGCCCCACACGGGGCACCCTGGGCAGCCCGGCTCTCCGAGCCGGGTTGCTCCATGCGCGAAGCACGCGCAGGGCCCTGTCCGGCCTGCGTTTACGCCCGCGCCGATTGTCGAGCATTCGTGTCCGCGCCATCCGGCGCTCGCACGGCGTGCTCCATATCATTGCTCTGTTCGGCGGGCAATCCGGGCGTTGGGCCCATCTCGCCCGCCCTCTGAAGGAGTCCCTGATGCCCGCCAACGCGTTCAACGCCCGCAAGACCCTCGCCGTCCACGGGACCACGTACACCTACTTCGACCTCAACGCTCTCAGCGCGGCGAAGATCGGACGCGTCGAGCGCCTGCCCTACTCCATCAAGGTCCTCCTCGAAGCCATGCTCCGCAACGTCGACGGGTTCATCGTCACCCAGGACGACGTCGCCGGGCTCGCCAACTGGAACGCCAAGGCACCCGCCAAGGAAGAGATCCCCTTCATGCCCGGGCGCGTCGTGCTGCAGGACTTCACCGGCGTGCCCTGCGTGGTCGACCTCGCCGCCATGCGCGACGCCATGGCCACCCTCGGCGGCGACCCCAAGCGCATCAACCCGCTCGTGAAGTGCGACCTCGTCATCGACCACAGCGTGCAGGTCGACGCCTTCGGCAGCGCCGCCGCCCTCACCATCAACGCCTCGCGCGAGTTCGAACGCAACACCGAACGCTACGAGTTCCTCAAGTGGGGCCAACAGAGCCTCAACAACTTCACCTGCGTGCCCCCCGCCACCGGCATCGTCCACCAGGTCAACCTCGAATACCTCGCCACGGGCGTGCTGACCAAGACCATCGGCGGCGAGACCGTCGCCTACCCGGATTCGTGCGTCGGCACCGACAGCCACACGACGATGATCAACGGGCTGGGCGTAGTCGGCTGGGGCGTGGGGGGCATCGAGGCCGAGGCCGTCATGCTGGGCCAGCCGATCTACATGCTCACGCCCGAGGTCGTGGGCTTCCGCCTGAAGGGGCGCCTGCCCGAGGGCTCGACCGCGACCGACCTCGTGCTCACCGTCACGCAGATGCTCCGCAAGAAGGGCGTCGTCGACAAGTTCGTCGAGTTCTTCGGCGAGGGGCTGGCGAGCATGAGCGTGCCCGACCGCGCGACCATCGCCAACATGGCCCCCGAGTACGGCGCCACGATGGGCTTCTTCCCCGTCGACCAGGTCACGCTCGACTACCTCCGCTTCACCGGGCGCGACGAGCGGCAGGTCGCGCTCGTCGAGGCGTACTGCAAGGCCCAGGGCCTGTTCTGGAAGCCCGGCACGCCCGAGCCGGAGTTCACCGACGTACTCGAACTCGACCTCGCGACCGTCCGCCCCAGCCTCGCCGGGCCCAAGCGCCCGCAGGACCGCGTGGAACTGCCGAAACTGGCGTCGGACTTCACCGCGGGGCTCACGGCCCCGCTGGGCAACACCGGCTTCGGCCTGTCCGCCGACAAAGTGTCGAGCACCGGCGCCTACCGCGACCCCGCGACGGGCGCGACGCACGCCCTGCCCCACGGCGCCGTGGTCATCGCCGCCATCACGTCGTGCACGAACACGAGCAACCCGGACGTGATGATCGCCGCGGGGCTCGTGGCGCGCAAGGCCCGCGCCCGCGGGCTCACGCGCAAGCCCTGGGTCAAGACCAGCCTCGCCCCGGGGAGCAAGGTCGTGACCGAGTATTACAACGCCGCCGGGCTCACCGCCGACCTCGACGCCCTGGGCTTCCAGACCGTGGGCTACGGGTGCACGACGTGCATCGGGAACTCCGGGCCCCTGCCCGACGAGGTGGAAGCCGCCATCCGCGAGGGCGACCTGATCGCGGCGAGCGTGCTGAGCGGGAACCGCAACTTTGAAGGCCGCGTGCACCCGAACGTGAAGGCGAACTACCTTGCCAGCCCGCCGCTGGTGGTGGCGTACGCCATCGCGGGGAACGTGGCGATCGACCTCGCGACGCAGCCGCTGGGCGTCGGCGGCGACGGGAAGCCGGTGTACCTGAAGGACGTGTGGCCGACGCACGCGGAGGTGCAGGCGGTAAAGGCGCAGGCGGTGACGCCCGCGCAGTTCCGCGAGCAGTACGCGAACGTGTTCACGGGCAACCCGACGTGGAACGCGGTGCCGGTGCGCTCCAGCGAGCGCTACCCGTGGAGCGCATCGAGCACGTACATCCAGAACCCGCCGTACTTCGTCGGCATGACCGAGTCGCCCACGCCGCCCCGCGCGATCCGCGGCGCGCGAGTGCTCGTGAACGTCGGCGACAGCGTGACGACGGACCACATCTCCCCCGCGGGCGACATCGCCGAGAAGAGCCCGGCGGGCGAGTACCTCAAGAGCCTGGGCGTCCCGAAGCGCGACTTCAACTCCTACGGCAGCCGGCGGGGCAACGACCGCGTGATGACCCGCGGCACGTTCGCGAACGTCCGCGTGAAGAACAAGCTCGCGGTCGACCCCGCGACGGGCAAGGTGCGCGAGGGCGGCTGGACGAAGGACATGAGCAAGACCGGCGGGGGCAAGGTCGACTACATCTACAACGCGTCGCAGCACTACCAGGCGGAGGGCACGCCGCTGATCGTGCTCGCGGGCAAGGACTACGGCATGGGCTCGTCGCGCGACTGGGCGGCGAAGGGCACGCTGCTGCTGGGGTGCCGCGCGGTGATCGCGGAGAGTTTCGAGCGCATCCACCGGAGCAACCTGGTGGGGATGGGCGTGCTCCCGCTGTGCTTCCCGGACGGGCAGAACGCCGCGAGCCTGGGCCTGACGGGCGAGGAGACGTACGACATCGACCTGCCGGTGAACACGGAGGGGCTGGTCGATCCGCGCTGCGACGTGCGCGTGACGGCGACGGACGCGGGCGGGAAGAAGACGGCGTTCACCGCGCGCTGCCGCATCGACACGCCGGTGGAGGCGGAGTACTACAAGAACGGCGGGGTGCTGCACACGGTGCTGCGTCGCCTGCTGCACGAGAGCCGCACGCCCGCGGGCGCGCGGGGCTGAGTCGCGCGGGCCGGAAAAGTACGGGGTGGTCGCGCGTGATGCGCCGGGTATCATGCGGAGCGCGATATCCGCTCGCATTCCAACCCGGAGAGATTCATGGCGCCCAAGCCGCTCAGCACGCACAAGTCGTTGTTCACCCGCGCCGAGTTCGACATTCTCGTCGCGAGCACGAAGGCCCGCCTGGAATCGTTCGCGCCGGAACGTGTGCGGTCGCTGCGCGATCTCGCCCGGCGTCTGCGCGACAAGTTCCGCGGGCTGGCCGAGCGTCAGCAGCGCGAGGCGCGTGGCAAGGCGGCGCCCCGCGCCCGCCAGCGCTCGCTGAACAACGAGAACACACGGGTGAAGCAGCGGCTGTTCGCCGAGGCCGTGGAACGCTTCGAGCGGGCGCTGGGCATCGAACCCGCGAAGGCGGTGAAGGCACCCAAGGGCACGACGCGTGCGGCGAAGGCTCGTGTGCCCGCGGCGAAGCCCGCCGGACAGAAGCCGGCGACCAAGGGCACCCCCGCGAAGAAGCCGGCGCCGTCGCGTGCGGCGCTCGCGGTGCTGGCGGGCGCGGGCGGGACGGGCACGCCCGCGAGCGCGGGCAGCGCCGTGCCGGCCAAGGCCGCGGCCCGGGCGAGTCGGCGGCAGGCCAAGAGCGCGAAGGCGACGCCCAAAGCCAAGGGCGTGATCCTCGCGCAGTCGGGCGTGCGGCGCGTGATGGGGCACCTGTCGTCGCAGGGGCGACGGGATCAGGGTCGGCGCGACGCGCGCTGACGCGGCCTGCGCCCGACGTCCCCCTCTCGGAGCCCGACGTGCACACACCCGAGCCGAAGCCCGATGAGACTCCATGGCCCGCGCTGCTGGGCGACGAGCCCCGCGTGCAATTCGACGTGGTCGTGGCTTGGGGCGAGATGGACGCGCTGGGGCACGTGAACAACGTCGCGTTCTTCCGGTACATCGAGTCGGCGCGCGTGGACTATCTCCGCCGGCTGGGCGTGTGGCAGCGCGAGGGGCGCCCCGAGGGGTTCATCCTGCAGAGCGCGTCGATCCGCTTTCGGCGCCCCGTGTTCTTCCCCGACACGCTGCGCGTGTCGTCACGGGCCGAGCACGTCGGCGAGGACCGGTTCACGCTCGCGCACACGCTCCGCAGCGTCACGCGGGGCGAGGTGGTGGCGCTGGGGCAGAGCGTGATCGTGGCGTACGACTACGCCCGCGCCGCCAAGGCGCCCCTGCCCGCCGACCTGCGCGGGGCCATCCGGGCGCTGGACGGGCCCGGCGCGGGCCTGTAGCCGCCCGATCGCCGGGCGCGTGCCCCGGCGTGCGCTCCGCCAGACGCCTGTTCGCTGGCGTGGCGCGTGCCCGCCAACGATCCCGCATGGTCTTTCCCGTCGCACTGCTTGTCCCCACCCTCACCCTCGGCGCCGTCACGGTGCAGGACATCCTGCCGATCATGCAGTGCATCGCGTCGCTCGCGATCGCGGGGGGGTTCATCTTCTCCGCGTACCAGTTCCGCACGGCCCGTCGCGCGCAGAGCGTGGCGAACTTCTCGAAACTCGTCGAACTCCAGATGCAGTTGCGCCGGATGCGGGTGGACGACCCATCGCTGGCCGCGGTGTACCGGCACGACGTGCAGGGCCTGCACACGCCCGAGGACGTGCGCGAGTATTTCTTCAACCTGATGCAACTCTCGGTGTACGAGATCGTGTGGTACACGCACCGGCAGGGGCAGATCCCCGACGACTACTACCGGTCGTGGGAGCGTCGCGTGCGCGAGATCGCGGCGGAGCCGAGTTTCCGCCGGATGATCACGAGCGCGTCGATGAAGATCATGCACGACGAGTTCCAGACGTACATCCTGCGCCTGGTGCGCGAGACGCCCTCGGCCGCCCCCGCCGGGGCCCCGGCCCCCCGCCCGCGGGTGTGAGGGACGCCGCACTGTGTAAATCTCCCGCGGCAAGGATTGCATCGCCTGGGCGAGCGCGGTAATCTTTGCCTGACGGCGTCGGATGGAGGTGGACCATGCGCGCACGCGGACGCTGTGTTTCTGATCTCTGGGCCGTGGCGGCGACGATGCTGGCGTGCAATGGCGCGAGCGCACAATGCCGCGAGTGGCTGCCCGAGGCGCGGAACTCGGAGTCGTCGATCCCGATCACGATGGCATCCGTTCGGCATCCCGGTTCTGATCGCGCGATGCTGTACGCGTCGGTGTTCGACGAGGAAGTGCCTTCGTTTGAGTTTCTGAGTCGCTGGGACGGAGATCGGTGGACCTTTCTCTCCCTGCTGGACTTTCGGAGCGATCGCGTCAGGCTTTTGCGCGGCATCGCGAGCGACGCCGTCGGCATACCCGGGGGCTCGCTGTTCATGGCGGGTCGGTTTGCGCCAGCGGCGGTACCCATCAGGCACGTCGCGATCTTCGACGGTGTCGCGTGGCACGCCTTGGGCGGCACCGCGCCGGGCGACTTTGTGCCCGCGAGTCCCTATATCGGCACCTCGATCGTCTGGGACAGCGACGGCGAGGGACCACACCCAACGCGGCTGATCGTCGGCGGCGACTTCACACGCATCGGTGGAACTGACGTTGCGTATCTCGCCGCGTGGTCGGGCGAGAGCTGGGAGCCCGTCGGACCGCCGGTTCACGCTCCGGTTGGGCGTCTTCATATTCATGATTTCGACGGCGAGGGTCCGGAGCCTGCGAGGCTCATCGCCCAGATCTGGGGAGGCTCGAACAACGTCTACGTGCTGCGGGACGCTCACTGGACGCCTCTCGGCTCGGAAGTGGTCGGCGGCGTCGTCACGCACGATCCCGACGGTGATGGGCCACTCCCGGCATCGCTCTATGCGCCGCACGCCACGCACGCGGTGGCGCGCTGGGACGGCGAGGCATGGGTGCCCGTGTCCGACGCCTGGCCGCCCAACCTGGCGTTCCCGTCGTTCCTCCACTCGTACGACCCCGATGGGCCCGGCCCGGCGCCGGCGCAACTCATCGCCATGAACAGTTCCGTGCTCTACGGGGGTGATTCGAGGACCGTCGTCATCCTCGAGGGAGATACGTGGGTCATCCCGCCGGGCTCGCCGCTCGACGGGCACCTCCGCACGCCCAGCGACCAGCCGCGGGGGCTGACGAGCGTGACCGAGCACGACCCCGACGGCGACGGGCCACGCGGGACTGAACTTATTGTCGGGGGGCACATCACGCACTTCAGCACGCCGTACCAGATGAACTACCGCCATCACGCGATGTGGAACGGCTCGCGCTTCGGCCCGCTGGGCGACCACTTCATCAGCGGCAACGACCTGCTCGGCGCGTTCTACTTCGCCGCGCACGATCCCGACGGCGATGGCCCCCTCCCGCCGCGGCTGATCATCTCGGGCGGCATCCGGCTCGCGGGTGGACGCTTCGCCGAGGGTATCGCGGAGTGGGACGGGCACGCCTGGCGCGGGCTCGGAACTCCGGGTACGCACACGTACCAGCGGGTGGGGATGATCGCGTCGTTCGACCCCGACGGCATCGGACCGGAGCCCCCGGTCCTCCTCGCGGCTTTCGCGTCGTTCCCGGGGCAGTTTTCACGGTGGAACGGCGAGACATGGGAGATGTACGGCCCGCCCGGCGCGTTCAACATCTTCGACTTCGTAGCGTTCGATCCTGATGGCGACGGTCCCAGCCCGCCGCGCATCTTCGCCGCGGGCCAGCACCCGAACTCGACCGTCGTGATGCTCGTCGAAAACGCGTGGGTGCCGGCGGGGGCGCCACGCACCGACCCGTTCTACGACCTGCACGTTCACGACTTCGACGGCGACGGACCGATGCCGGCGCAGCTCTTCGCCACGACGCTCACCGGTTCGCTCCTGCGCTGGACGGGCGCGGGCTGGGCCCCGTTCGGCGGCGTCACCGGCATGTTCAACTACGACCATCGGATCATGATGACCTCGCTCGATCCCGACGGCGATGGCCCCATGCCCAGCGAACTCGTCCTCGGGTCCGACACCATCGTGACGCCCCAGGGCACATTCCGCGGCGCCGCCGGGTTCGACGGCGAACGCTGGCGCGCACACGCCACCAGCGGGGTCAATGGGCCCATCCGCGTCCTCATCACCTTCGATCCCGACGGGCGCGACGGCCCGGTACCCCCCACGCTCGTCTGCATGCGCCCGAGCGGGAGCGATCGCCAGTCGTTCATCCTCGTAAACGGCCAGTGGCAGGCGCTGGGCATCGGCGGCTTCGGCATGCAGGGGTACGTCCCCGGGGTCGTGGGCCCCGGGCCGGGTGAACTCTTCATCGCGGGCACATTCACGCAACTCACCGATGGCACGCCCAGGATGAGTTTCGCACGCCTGCGCGTCAGCACCCCCGTCGCGATCCTCGCGCCCCCCGCCTGGGCTCGAACCCCGCTGGGCGACGACCTGACGCTCTCGGTCGAGACGCTTGGTACCGTGCCGCGCTTCGCGTGGTCGCGCAACGGCGTGCTCGTGCGCGAAGGCGCCGGCGGGGCGTCTCCGGGCGGGGGCGTGGTTTCAGGCGCAACGACCGGGGTGCTCACGATCTCGGGCGCTGCCTGCACCGACGCGGGGGCCTACGCCGTCATCGTCAGCAACTCCTGCGGCTCGACCGCTACGCACGACCCGGTCTTCGTCCGCGTCGACGGCTGCCCGTGCGACCCCGACGTGAACGCCGACGGCGTGGCGGACATGGACGACCTTGCGTGCCTGGCGCAGGGCGTGGCGGGCGACCTCTCGTGCATCACGCAGTCTCCAGATTTCAACGACGACGGCAACACAGACCAGGACGACATCGCGGCCTTGGCCGCCGTCATTGCTGGCGCCGAGTGTCCATAAGGCAGCACGCGGCGCCCCTGAGAGCCCCCCAAGCCCCCACACTCCCTACCGCCTCGCGTGAGTGATCGCACGCGTCCGTCGCTGACTCCTCAGCCGATGGCCAGACCGGCCCGGCATCTTGGAGCCAGCCATGCCTTGCACACACGTCACTTCCCGTCTTGTTCTCGCCCTCGTCGTGCCCGCCCTTGCGCTTCCCGCGGCGGCGGACCTCACCTTCCCGCCGATCAGCGGCGTGCCCGTCGGTCCCGGGCTGGGTGTAGCGACATTCTCGAACCCGCTCCCGCCGCCCTTCAGCAACGACGACGTTCCCGGCTCGGAGCAGATCGTCACGGTGCAGGTGAACAAGCGCTTCGACGCGGTGGGCGTGATCGACTCGCCGATCCTGCTCAACCGGCACGCGCTGAACAGCGTGCCCGTGGGGGCGGCGACCGAGTACTCGATCAACGAGATCGTGACGAACAACTCGGGCGTCGCGTGGAGCGGGTTCGTGATGGAACTCGGAGAGAACGTCCTGTCGGCGTTCGGGCCCTACAGCAACCCCAACATCCATGTCATACGAATCACCGCTTTGGAACGCGCGTGATGTAGTCGCAGGCGCAGACGGAGCG
>VFQQ010000610.1_pt1 | contig 66566 bp, 53 predicted proteins | sample 3512341 | NCBI WGS metagenome assembly VFQQ01 (sample SAMN10412373, study PRJNA504923) | tailings metagenome | isolation source: Relicate 2 Philex TSF1 revegetated site | place: Philippines: Tuba, Benguet | collected 2017-08-29 | reverse complement strand
GTGCGCACACATCCCACGCGGCGCGGCCCGCGTTCAGGCACCACGGAACTCGCCGTTTCAAAACCGGCGAGCCAGGACCAGCCCCGCGCGCTCGCGGAACGAGAAGAGCCCCGAAGCACCACGGACGAGCGACTCCAACCGCCGCCCGGGGCTTCTCCCATGCCGCCGCATCACGCCCGCCCTTTCCCCTCCTGTCGCGGCCTTGCACCCCGCCCGGTCTATCCTGTTCGCCATGTCCACGACCTCGTGCCCCGTGGTGCGTCGCATCGCCGTCATGACCGGCGGCGGCGACTGCCCTGGCCTCAACGCCGTCATCCGCGCCGTCGTCCTCGACGCCCTCACCTGCGGCATGACCGTCGTCGGCGTCGAGGACGGCTACCTCGGGCTCATCGAGAACCGCATGCGCGAACTCACCGAGCGCGACATGCTCGGCATCCTCGCGCGGGGCGGCACCATCCTCGGCTCCAACAACAAGTCCAACCCCTCGAAGTACCCCGTCGGCCAGAACCCCCCGCCCCCCGCCGGCGACGGCAAGGTCATCTACGCCGACGTCACCAGGAACTGCCTGGCCCACCTCCGCGAACGGGGCGTCGAGGCCATGGTCGTCATCGGCGGCGACGGCACCATGACCAGCGCCGCCACCTTCAGCCAGATGGGCCTGCCCGTCGTCGGCGTGCCCAAAACCATCGACAACGACATCGAGGGCACCGAGATCACCTTCGGCTTCCAGACCGCCGTCGCCACCGCGACCGACGCCATGGACCGCTGCCGCACCACCGCCGACAGCCACCACCGCGCGATGATCGTCGAGGTCATGGGGCGCAACGCCGGGTGGATCGCGCTCCACGCGGGCGTCGCGTCCGGGGCCGACGTCATCCTCCTCCCCGAGATCCCCTTCAAGATGGAGCCGATCTACACGAAGATCGTGCACCGCAGCAAGCGCGGGCGCAAAAGCACGCTCGTGTGCGTGAGCGAAGGGGCGGCGCCGCTGGGCGGGGCGAAGGTCGTGGCGCGCGTCGACCCGACGAGCCCGGACCCCATCCGCCTGGGGGGCGTGGGCAAGTGGCTGGCCGAGCAGATCGAGGAGGCCACCGGCGTCGAGAGCCGCTTCGCGGTGCTCGGGCACACGCAGCGCGGCGGCACGCCCGTCGCGAGCGACCGCGTGCTCTCCACCATGCTCGGGCACCACGCGATGCAGTTGCTCCGCGAGGGCAAGGTCGGGCGGATGGTCGCCGTGCAGCACGGGCAGTTGACCGACATCGACCTGCGCGAGCCGGCGGGGCGTCAGCGCTTGGTGAAGCCCGACGAGCCGCTGATCGCCGCGGCCCGGGGCGTGCAGACGTCGTTCGGCGACTCCTGAGCAGCCCGCCTCGACAGGACGACCGATGGGACGCATCTACGACGTGCCGGGCCTGCCGCGGGAACTCATCGAGGTGTTCTGCGCCTCGCCCGAACTGCCCGACCCGCTGCCGCCCGACCCCTTCCCGCTGCTGCGGGCCTGGTTCGATGACGAGAAGGCCGCCAAGCGCACGCCCAACCCCGACGCGATGAGCGTGGCGACGGTGGACGGCGCCGGGCAGATCAGCAACCGCATCGTCCTGTGCCGGGGCATCGACGCCCACGCGGGGTTCGTGACGTTCTTTACCAACCGCGACGGTCGCAAGGGGCGCGACCTGCGCGCGACCCAGCGTGCCGCGGCGTGCTTTCACTGGGACGCCACCGACCGCCAGGCGCGGCTCGAGGGCGTCGTCACGCTGAGCCCGGACGCCGAGAGCGACGCGTACTTCGCGTCGCGCCGGTGGGAAAGCCGCCTGAGCGCGTGGACGAGCGACCAGAGCGCCCCGACGAGCGGGCGCCAGGCGCTGCTGGAGAAGATGGCCGGGGTGCTGAGGCGGCTGGGGCTGACGCCCGAGGCGCTGATGGCGCAGCGCGAGCGGGCGCCGATCCCCCGTCCGCCGCATTGGGGGGGCTTCCGCCTGCACGCGACGCGGGTGGAACTCTGGGTCGGGGGCACGGGGCGGCTGCACGACCGGGCCGAGTGGGTGCGCGACGTGACGGTCGAAGAGTCCGGGAATGTGCGGTGCGGCGCCTGGCGCTGCACGCGCCTCCAGCCGTAGCCGATCTTCTCGGGCTCGCTGGGTACATCCACCTAATCAGGGTTGAGCGCGGCGGGAAATCAGCCGATGCTCTGTCGCGCGCGGCGCGGAGGAAGCACGACGCATGAAAGTCCGGAGTCAGTTGTCGGCGGCGGACGTCTCGCTCATGCGCGAGGATCTTGGGCGTCGGCTCGCACAGATCGGTGTGGCGAGCCAGCCCGAGGTGGTGCTGCGGCTGCTCAACCTCTCGGCGCGTCCCGACGCGCAGGTGAACGACTTTGCGAAGATCATCCGGACGGACCACGCCGTCTCGGGGCGGGTGCTGAAACTCGCGAACTCGTCGTACTTTGCCCAGCGCGCGCCGGTGACGAGCCTGGAGCGGGCGTGCGTGGTGCTGGGGCTGGAGCGGCTGAAGGCGGTCTCGCTGGGGTTCCAGTTGAGCCGTGCGGCGGGCGCGGGGGCCGCCGGGGATGAACTGGCGCGCCGGGTGTGGACGCAGTCGGTGATGCGGGCGTGCGTGGCGGCGGAACTGGCGCGCGTGCTCGCGCCCGGGCACGTGGCCGAGTCGTTCGTGATCGGGCTGATGGCCGACGCCGGCGTGCCGCTGATGCCCCGGCTGCTGGGCGCGGCGTACGACAGCGTCGGCGCGGGCACGCAGGCCCCCGGCGCGCTCTACCGGCTGGAGTGCGACACGCACCCGTTCACGCACGTGGACGTGGTCAGCGTGCTGGCGTCGTCGTGGAAACTGCCCGGGCTGCTGTCGCGCCCGCTGGACCTGCACCACGCCAAGCCGGCGCTCCCACTGCGCGACGAAACGCCCGCCCGCCTGCACGCGATCGCGTTCGTCGCGGGGATGCTGCACGTCCGCGCGCACGACGACGAGGAGACGACGCCCGAGGTGTCGTCGGGCGGGGCGGCGGGCGTGCTGGGCATGGGCGAGGAGGCGATGCGCGAGGTCGTGCGACGCAGCGCGCTGGAGTACGGCGCCACAGTACGATGTTCCGCGGGGTGGCGTCGTCGCTGGGCGAGGGCGAGGACCTGATGGAGACGATCCACCACGGGCTCGTCCGCGCGTCGGACGCGTACGTGCTCGCGAGCCTCGAGCGTGAGCGGCGCGAGGCCGAGGTGATCCAGATCGGCGGGCAGACGATCCAGGCGACGCGCGAGCCCGACGGGGCGGCGACGCTCGTGCTGTTCGACGCGACGGGCGCGCAACTCGTCACGCACCGCTTCCCGCCCGGGCAGGCCAACGCCGCCAGCGTGCTCGACGCGCTGGGCATGGAACGCGTCTCGCCCGAGGACGAACTGCGCCTGGGCGACTACCTGCGTTCGCGGGCGGCGTAACGTCGCCGGCTCGCACCCCTCCGCGGACAGTTCGGACGCTAATCCGAGATCGTGTTCCCGCGGCGTTCGCGCGCGTGCCGGCGCCACTCGCCGACCAGGCGCGGCAGCGTCCACCCGGGCACGCCCTGGGCCTTGCGCCAGGCGCCCAGCGCGTAGACGCGACGCCACAGCCCGAAGAGCACCCCGTACGCCCAGCAGACGGACCGGTCGGGGTCGTACACATTCGTGCTCTCGCTCGACGAGCCGTTGAGCTCGACGACGCCGAAGCCCTCGCCACGGCGGAGCGCGTCGTCGCTCTCGTAGCGGATGTCGAAGCGCCCGACGTCGAGCCCGCCGGCGACGTTCGCGGCGAGCGCGTCGATCGCCCGGGCGAGCGCGGGGGTGACAAGATCGGCGCCGTCGCGGAAGAGCGCCCCCTGCGCGTGGTTGCCCGCGACGCCCAGCGCGACGCGCGCGCCGGCGGGGGGAATCTCGGCGAGGCGGGCGGCGTGGCGCGCGCGGAAGACGCGGCGCTGGAGGCGGTAGCGCGGGTGGTCGTCGATGAGTTGGGCGAGGGTGCGCACGCCGTCGGCGGCGAGAACCGGGAACTCCTTGCGGGTGATGGAGTAGATGAACCCGACGGTGTCGCGCGGGGTGTGGCTCGGCGCCGGGGCGGGCGGATGGCGGAGCCAGAGCACGCCGCACTCGTGCGGGCCGGGGTGGAAGGCCTGGGCGAGGACGTCGGCGTCGATCTCGTCGAGCGCGCGGGCGGCGGCGTCGCGCGACGCGACGAGGCGGACGCCCAGCCCGCGCTCGCCGCGCTCGGGCTTGAGGATGAGCGGGTACGCGAGGCGCGGCTCGTCGCGCTGGGCGGCGTCGAGTTGCGCGAGGCGATCGGGCGTGGGCGCGCGGGGGAGAAGCCGCCACGGGAGAACGTGGGGCGAGGCAGGAAGCGCGGCGAGGATGGAGGACTTGCGTTCGCCGACGAACCCGCCGCCCTGCTCGATGCCGGGGTTCACGCGGGTGAAGGCCAGGACCGTGCGTGTGCGGAGCGCGAGCCACAGGAGGTACGGGAGCAGCGGGACGTAGAGCACCCACGCGGGCCAGAACTCGTGGTGGAGGCGCGCGGGGAGGCGGCGGCGCGGCGTGCGCGGCGCGGTGCTCGCGGCGGGCGTGGAGGTGGCGATGGACGCGGGTGCGGTGCTCACGCGGTGGTCGTGACCTGGACGAGTTGGCGCCGGCGGATGCGCTCGGTGCCGAGTTGGCCGCAGGCGCCCATGAGGTCGCGCCCCTTCGTGCGCCGGCGCTTGGCGAAGACGCCCAGGTCGATGAGCCGACGGAGAAAGTCGGCGACGTGCGCCTCGGCGGGGGCGGGCCAGGGCGAGTTGCGGCGCGGGTTGTAGGGGATGAGGTTGAGCATGGCCATGACGCGCTGGCCCGCGATCCGCCCCCCTTCGAGCAGCCCGAAGGGGCGCATGAAGGCGGCGATCTGCTCGGCGTGACGCGGAGAGTCGTTCACGCCCGGGATGAGGACGTACTCGATGCAGACCTTGTTCCCGCTGGTGCGGGGCCATTCGAGGAGCGCCTGCTGCACGTCGGCGAGGTTCCAGCGCCGGTTGATGGGCATGATGGCCGAGCGGTCCTCGTCGTTGGGCGCGTTCAGGGAGAGCGCGAGCCCGACGCGGTGCCAGCCCGGCTCGCGGACCTTGGCGGCGAGGCGCCGGATGCCGTCGACGCGCCCGACGGTGGAGATGGTGATCTGGCTGGGGGCGACGTGCGGGCCGTTGTGGTCCTTGAGGACGCCGACGGCGGCGAGCACTTCGTCGAGGTTGTCCATCGGCTCGCCCATCCCCATGAAGACGATGTTCTTGGGGCGGACGCCGACGACGTGGGTGGCGTTCCACCACTGGGCGACGATCTCGCCCGCGGCGAGCGAGCGGACCAGACCCATCTGCCCGGTCTCGCAGAAGGTGCAGCCCATGGCGCAGCCGACCTGGCTGGAGACGCAGAGCGTGTAGTTGCGCTCGCCCTTGGCGTTCATCATGGGGACGAGCACGGACTCGACGTCGAGGTCGGTCGCCTCGCCCCGCAGGGCCCCGGCGCCCGGCACGCGGGAAAGAAACTTCACCACCTCGCCCTCGGGCGAGGGCTCGCGGAGGACGTGCACGACCGGCGGCACCGCGGGGTCGAGCCAGGGCGCCGGCTGCGCGGCCCTGAAGAACGCGCGGTAGGCGTGGAGCGCGGCCGGGCGGGCGACGCCGGCGGACGCCCGCGCGGCCCGGACGAAGGCGTCGGAATCGAGCCCGAGGGGAGAGAGCCGGGCGGGGGGAGTTTTCGGGGTCGGTTCGGTCACGTCGACGATAGTAGGGAGGAATGTCTTTCGTGCGGGAACGGCCCGTGGTAGCATGGGCGTGTTCCGATTCGGGGCGTTCGCCCCGCGGTTGCTCACCACCCGCCCTCGCCGGGAGGCTGCGATATGACACGACGCAAGGCGGATCGCCAGGCGGCACGCGCGTTCACGCTGATCGAACTGCTGGTGGTGATCGCGATCATCGCGCTGCTGATCGGGCTGCTGCTGCCGGCGCTGGGGAAGGCGCGCGAGTCGGGTCGGATGACGAAGTGCCAGTCGAACATGCGGCAGTTCGCGATGGCGACGAACGCGTACGCGATGGATTACAAGGATCGGGTGTGGCCGGTGGCGGATCGGGTGCCCTGGCCGAACGGGAATCGGACGTGGTTCCCGCAGACGACCCCCCCGCCGCCGCCGGGCGAAGCGGGGACGAACGTGGCGCAGTGGGCGAAGATCGTGGACCAGTTCGGGGTGGCGCGTCCGGGGTTCCTCTACCAGTACGTGGAGAACGCGCACGTGGTGGGCGAGTGCCCGACGAACAAGCGCCGGAGCGTGACGGGCACCGACCGGGCGAACATGTGGGCGAGCGTCACGGGCGTGGACTTCGACTACTCGATGCTCGACGAGACCGAGGGCGTGCGCCTGGGCTGGCAGGGCATGGTGGGCGTGGCGCCGCCGACGGCGCCGGCGTCGGCGACGCTCATGGCGGCGTTCATCCCGCAACTGACGATGCTGCACACCGTCCCCGTGTTCTTCGAGGAGAGTTCGTTCTTCCACAACGGCGCGCAGCACCGCGACGGGATGTTCGGGAACGAGGACCGCCTGACCCTGCGCCACGAGAAGGGCGGGTACGTCGCGTACCTCGACGGGGCGGCGAAGTACCACGTCTTCGGGAACGACCGCCAGGACACGAGCCCCAACACGAACGCGAACGTCAACGCCAACGACATCTACATCAACGTCCGCGGGCAGAACGCGACGTGGCTGGCCATCTCCGACCGCCAGTGGCGCTTCGGGGGCGTGCAGGGCTACGGCTGGCTGAACCACCCGCGGTAGCCCGCTTCACCCCCGCGCACCGATCGGCACGACAGGATCAGCGGGGCGTCGCGGCGCCGGGCGCGCCGGGACGGGCGGGCGCGGCGGACGCGGGCGACGTCGGCTCGTCCTGCACCATGCGGTCCAGGATCGTGCCGATCAGCGCGGTGTTCGCCCCGCCCTGGCCCTGCTCGCCCAGCACGAGGATGCGCGGCGTGATCTGGATGTTGCGTTCGCCGACGATCTTGAGCAGTTCGATCATCGCGGCGTTGGACTTGCCGATCTGCTGCGCGATCTTCTCGTAGGCGAGGGCCTGGGCCTCGGCGCGGATGGTGGTGGACTGGGCCTCGGCCTCGGCCTCGGTGACCTTGCGCCGCAGTTCCTCCTCGGCGATCTTGACGGCGTAGGCGGCGGTGGCGAGACGCTTTTCTTCCTCGGCCTCTTGGGTGGTGCGGGTGAGTTGCTTCTTCTGCTCGGCGGCCCGCTGCTGCTCCTGGAAGGTCTGCTGCTCCTGCTTGGCGAGTTCGCGGTCGGTCTGGGTCTTGAGAAGGGCGCCCAGGCTCTGCTCGTCGCCGACGTTGCCGATGCGGACGGCGGTGACGCGCACGCCGTAGCGGGCCATCTGCGTCGTGAGCATCTGGAGGGACTGCGACTCCTGGGTGGAGCGCTGCTGGACGTAGTCGAGCGCGCGGACCTTCTCGGCGTTGTTGCGGAAGATGGCGCGGACGGCGGAGTTCAGGACGTTGCGGAAGCGTTCGCCCTCGTCGTCGCCCAGGGTCGCGACGACGATCGGCGCGTTCTGCGCGGAGATGACGTACTCGAGGCGCACGTCGACGGGGAAGGTGAAGCCGTCGCTGGTGCGGACGGTGATCTCGCGTTCTTCCATGGGCGAGGCGTGGAGGACCTTCTGCTGCCCGGAATCCTGGGGGCGGAAGGTGTCGGGGCGGGCCGCGGACATCGCGGCGAACTGCGCGACCATCTCGGTGGTCCAGACCTCGACGAGGGTGTAGGCCTCGGTGTTGAGCGGGTACTTGCCGGGGAGGAGGACGTCGCGCCGGATGCCCATCTCGCCCGGGCCGGCGAGGGTGATGGTCTCGGGGGAGTCGGTGCCGCGCTCGCCCAGCGCGGGCACTTCGAGGCTGGCGGGCTTGCCGAAGTTGGCCTTGAGCACGCCGACCTCGCCCTGGAGGATCTCGGTCTGATCGACCATGCGGACGCGGAACAGGCGGGTGTTGAGCGGGTAACTGCCGGGGGTGAGGACGGATACCTGCTTGCCCTTGCGTCCCTGGCCGTCGGTGAGGAAGTGGCGGGCGTCGAGCATCTTCTGGAAGTCGGCGCGGTCCCATTCGGGGGCGAAGAGCTGGCCTTCGTTCTGCGGCAGGCCGTCCATGGTCTCGATGAGCCCGACCTGCCCGGACTCGACCTGGACGAGCGGGACGAGGTCGACGCTGTAGAGGAAGGGCCAGTACCAGAAGTGGGTGCCCGAGCGGAGGACGTCGGCCTGGGGGCCCATCTCGCCGCTCACCGCGAGGACCTTGCCCTCGGCGAGCGAGGCGCCGAGCATGTTCTTGGTGACGATGCCGACGCGGTCGCCCGGGACGTAGACGATCGACGAGAGCGCGATGCCCAGGAGCACGAGGACGAGCGCGCCGACGCGGAAGGGCTTGGCGGCGGGCCCGGCCTTGGGCCCGAAACTGGCGCCCATCAGGAACATCGCGGCGACCAGGCACACCAGCAGAACGATCATGCCCATCGAGCACCTCCCCACACGCCGGCGCGAGGCCGGCGTCGTGAACTATTGGCGGCCCGCGCGCGCCGGGCGCGGGGGGCGTGGCGGCGCGGGGGCTCGGGCGGGGCGTTCCTACCATGCGGGCCCGCGAGCCGCTGGCGCGACGGGGCACGGAGAATGCGCATGGCGTGGGTGCGAGTGAGCGAGGCGCTGCGAGCCCCGGTGGGGACGCGGGTGACGGTGAAGGGCTGGCTGCGGACGCGGCGGGACAGCAAGGCCGAGGGCGGGCTGTCGTTCCTGAACGTGCACGACGGGACGTGCTTCGACGCGATCCAGGTGGTGGCGACGGGCGAGCTGGCGAACTACGCGAGCGAGGTGGTGAAACTCACGACGCACTGCGCGCTGGAGTGCGACGGGGAGATCGTGGAGACGCCCAAGGGCGGGCGCGAGATCCGGGCGAGCGCGGTGCGCGTGGTGGGCTGGGTGGACGACCCCGATCATTACCCGATCCAGCCCAAGGCGCACACGATGGAGTTTCTGCGGGAGAACGCGCACCTGCGGGCGCGGACGAACACGTTCGGCGCGGTGGCGCGGGTGCGCCACACGCTGAGCATGGCGATGCACCGGTTCTTCGACACGCGCGGGTTCTTCTACGTGCACACGCCGATCGTGACGGCGAGCGACTGCGAGGGCGCGGGGCAGATGTTCCGCGTGAGCACGCTGGACATGACGAACCCGCCGCGGGCGGAGGGGCGGGTGGACTTCGGGCAGGACTTCTTCGGGAAGGAAGCGCACCTGACGGTGAGCGGGCAGTTGAACGTGGAGACGTACTGCTGCGCGTTGTCGCGGGTGTACACGTTCGGGCCGACGTTCCGGGCGGAGAACAGCAACACGAGCCGGCACCTGGCCGAGTTCTGGATGATCGAGCCGGAGATCGCGTTCGCGAACCTGGAGGACGACGCGCGCCTGGCGGAGGACTTCATCAAGTTCCTGATCGACGCGTGCCTGACGGAGCGCGCGGACGACATGAAGTTCTTCGACGAGCGGATCGAGAAGGGGCTGCTGGCGCGCCTGAAGGACGTGCTGGAGAAGCCCTTCCGCCACCTGCCCTACACCGAGGGCGTGCGCGTGCTGCGCGAGGCGTCGGCGAAGGGCGAGAAGTTCGAGTTCGGCGTCGAGTGGGGGAAGGACCTGCAGAGCGAGCACGAGCGCTACCTGACGGAGAAGCACTTCAAGCAGCCGGTGGTGCTGATGAACTATCCCAAGCAGATCAAGGCGTTCTACATGCGTGTGAACGACCCGGGGACCGACGGCGCGCCGGGCGACACCGTGGCGGCGATGGACGTGCTGGTGCCGGGCGTGGGCGAGATCATCGGGGGCTCGCAGCGCGAGGAGCGGCTCGACGTGCTCGACCGGCGGCTGGACGAGATGCACCTGCCCAAGGACGAGTACTGGTGGTACCGCGACCTGCGCCGGTATGGAACGGTGCCGCACGCGGGCTTCGGGCTGGGCTTCGAGCGGGCGATGATGTTCGTCACGGGGATGCAGAACGTGCGGGACGTCATCCCCTTCCCGCGGGCGCCCAAGCAGGCGGACTTCTGACGAGCGCAGGCAGGGCGCTCGGCCCTCCGTCGTGTGCGCGATACAACCATGGGCGCGATACAACGCCCCGGGCTCGAACCCCGGGGCGTGTGTGCGCTTGCTTGCCGAATGCTCATGCCCAGTGCCTGATGCCCGGTGCCTGATGCCTGATGCCTTCCCTTACGGGCACTCCGCCCCGGCGACGACCTGCGCGAGCGCGTCGATGTCGTCCTGATCGACGTTGCCGTCGCGGTTGAAGTCCGGATCGGCGCTGGAGCAGGAGGGATCGCCGGCGACGAGTCGCGCGAGGCAGGCGATGTCGTCCTGGTCGACGCTGCCGTCGGCGTTGATGTCGGGGTTGCAGGCGGGGAGTACGTCGACCAATGCGGGAGTGCTTGTCGCGCCGCCGCAGGCGTTGGAGAACACGATCGTGTACGTGCCGGCGTCGGAGGGCTGGGCGTTGGTGATGACAAGCCTGGCGGTCGGATCGTTGGTGGGCGAGGGGAGCGTGCCGGACGCGCCGCTGACGACGCCTCCGGCGGGTGAGGCCCCGCCTGGGCCGTCGATGATGGGCACGCCGTCGCGTTGCCACTGGAAGGCGACAGGCCCGCCGAAGTCGTAGCCCGAGGCGCAGGTGCCTGCGAGCGTGAGCGTGTCACCGGCGCTGATCGACTGCGCGATGGGATGGCGCACAACCCACGGGATGCCGGTGTCCGTCCAGCGGGCCCAATAGTGCGATGGCACGCCCCCCGCGCTGTTGAAGGAGCCCCCGGCGACGAGTTCACCGCTGGGCAGGACGGCGAAGGCCTGCACGAGGTTGTTCATCATCCCCGTGGCGAGCGGGGCCCAGGACACGCCGTTCCAGCGGGCGATGCGGTTGGCGGTCACGCCCCCGGCGGTCGTGAAATCGCCGCCCGCGACGAGATCGCCGTTGGGCAGGACGACCAGGCCGCGGACGATGGCGTTCATGCCCGTGCCCAAGGGGGCCCACGAGGCGCCGTCCCAGCGGGCGATGCGGTTGACGATCTCATCCCCGGCGGTCGTGAAAGCGCCGCCCGCGATGAGGTCGCCGTTGGGGAGGACGGCGAGCGCGTGCACGACGCCGTTGATCCCTGACCCGACCGGTGCCCACGACGAGCCGTTCCATCGGGCGATGCGGCTCGCGGGCACGCCCCCGGCGGTCGTGAAGTCGCCACCCGCGATGAGGTCGCCGTCGGGCAGGACGGCGAGGGAATGCACGGCGGCGTTGCTCGACTCGCCGGTAATCCCCGGGCCCAACGGGGCCCAGGAGGAGCCGTCCCAGCGAGCGACGCGGTTTGCCGTCAAGCCCCCGGCGGTCGTGAAGACGCCCCCCGCGACGAGGTCGCCGTTGGGCAGCACGGCGAGGGCGAATACGAAGGGGTTCGGCCCGCCGGTTATCCCTGAGCCCATCGGGGCCCACGACGAGCCGTCCCAGCGTGCGACGCGGTTGACGGTCTGGCCCCCGGCGGTCGTGAAGCCACCCCCCGCGACGAGGTCGCCGGTGGGCAGGACGGCGAGGGAATGGACCGGACTGGACATGCCCGGCCCGAGTGGGTTCCATCGGGTGCCGTCCCAGCGGGCGATGTAGTTGGACAGTGCGCCCCCCGCGCTTGTGAAATGGCCCCCAGCAACGAGATCCCCGTTGGGCAGCACAGCGAAGGAGACCAGATAACCGTGCAACCCCGATCCCAGCGCGAACCACGACGAGCCGTCCCAGCGGGCGATCCGGCCGACCGGCAGGCCGCCAGCACTCACGAAATCGCCGCCCGCAACGAGGTCGCCGTTGGGCAGGACGGCGAGGGCCCAGACCGAGGTGGACGTGCCCGACCCGATCGAGGACCACGATTCGCCGTCCCAGCGGGCGATGTGGTTCGGAAAGAGCCCGGCTCCGTTGAAGGCGCCGCCCGCAACGAGGTCGCCGTTGGGCAGGACGGCGAGCGAGAACATGAATACGGGAGTAGAAGCGGGCGCAATCCCTGACCCGAGCGGGGACCACGACTCGCCGTCCCAGCGGGCGACGCGGATCGCCTCCACACCGCCGGCGGTCGTGAAGTTACCCCCCGCGACGAGGTCGCCGTTGGGCAGCACGGCGAGGGTTCGCACGACGCCGTTGAGCCCTGATCCCAGCGGAGACCATGACGAGCCGTCCCAGCGGGCGATGCGGTTGGTCGCGACGCCGCTGATCTCGAAGAAGTTTCCCGCGGCGATGAGATCGCCGTTGGGCAGGACGACGAGTGCTTCCACAGTGGATGATGCCCACCCGATGATGGACCACGAGACACCATCCCAGCGCGCGACGCGCGAGCTCAAGGAGTTGATCTGTCCCGCCGCGACGAGGTCGCCGTTGGGCAGGACGGCGAGGGCCTCAACAGGCCCGGTGAAGAGGGAGCCGAGCGGCGACCACGAGGAACCGTCCCAGCGGGCGATGTTGCTCGCGGCCACACCCCCCGCGGTGCTGAACCCCCCCCCCGCGACGAGATCGCCGTTGGGCAGGACGGCGAAGGCATCCGCGGAGCCGTTGAGTCCCGAGCCCAGCGGAGACCAGGAAAGACCATCCCAGCGCGCGATGCCGCTGGCCGGCTCGCCCCCCGCGGTGTACATGAGACCGCCCACGATCAGGTCGCCGTTGGGCATCGTGGCGAGGGCATGCACCCGGGGATGAACCCCGGGCGGTTGATGGCCGGGGCTGTTCAGCCAGCGGCCGTCGCACTGGGCGGCGGCAACGCCCGGCGCCGACAGGGCCGTCAAGAGTGCCACCAGCAACGCCACAGCCTGCGAGAGCGGGGTCTTCATCTGTCGGCTCCCAGGACTATCTGCCTTGCACCTCACGCGGTATAGGCGAATGCCGCCGCGAGGGTTGCGATGCTGATGCATCCCGCCCCGGATACGAGTCTAACACTGAAACCTGCAACGGACAATCTTCATTCAGGGGAGAAGAACGGTGAAATCCTGATCGCGAGCCGTCGGCACTTCATGAGGGTGGTTTTACCGGCCGGCGTGCGTCCGGTTGCACCCGCGCACCGGGAGCGGCGGCGACCCGCACCGAAGCCGCATGCCGCGGATGATCGCACATTGATCTGGAATCGTGCGCAAAGGAAGGCTCGCGGGTCAGCACGGCCCCCAAACGCCGTCGCACGACACCCGTATTACGGGCACTCGGCGCCGGCCACGACCTGCGACAGGGCGTCGATGTCGTCCTGATCGACGTTGCCGTCGCGGTTGAAGTCCGGATCGGCGCTGGAGCAGGAGGGATCACCCGCGACGATCTGCGCGAGGCAGGCGATGTCGTCCTGGTCGACGTTGCCGTCGCCGGTGATGTCGGGGTCGCAGGGCGGGGTGCCGCCGGCGAGGGTGAAGAGGAGCGCGTTGGCGAGGATGCGGGCGCCGTCGGTGCTGGGCACCCAGGAGGTGCTGACGGCGTCGCGCGAGGGCGGGTAGAGCCCGAGGTCGACGCGGTTGGGGAACTGCGTGCTGACGGCGATGAGGGTCTTGCCGTCGGACCATTCGGCGATCTTTACGCCGTGCGCGGTGAGGGAGGTGGTCTGCGGTCGCGAGGCGGTGGTGCCGCCGAGGAGTTGGGTGACGCCTGCCACGGTGGGATGGTCGGGGACGAGGATGGTGCCGAGGCTGGCGGTGCCGGCGGTGTTGCCGCTCTGGGTGGGGATGATCTCGTACCCGCCCGCGCGGAAGCGCCCGCCGAGCGAGCGCCCGACGGTGGCGGTGCTGGTGGCGAAGGTGGCGACGACGACGCCCCCGCCGCCGTCGACGTAGTCGGCGAGGACATCGCCGAAGGCGTCGGCGTTCTGGAAGGTGGTGTTGCTCCAGACGAGGACGGCGTCGAACTGGGTGAGGTCGGCGAGGGTGGGCGTGGTGCCGGTGGTGCTGGCGTCCCAGATGGTGACGGAACTGAAGAAGCCGGTGTCGAGGAGTTTGTTGCGGACGTCGGTGAACTGGACGGCGCCCGCGCCCGAGCCGGCCGCGGCGACGATCCCGACGTTGGGCTCGCCGGCCTGGGCCGGGGTGAAGGTGAAGAGCGCGATGGAACCGACCGCCGCCGCGATCCGCCGGAATGCCTGGTGCATGATGAACCCCCGTGTGAACACGAACCCGCGCCCGCGCACGCCGCGTGCGGAACGTGCAGCATACCGCACGCGCGGGTGGACGCGAGGGGGGCCTGCGACGGGTGAATATCACTCGCGGGAAGAACCGTCGCACGGGCGCGCGACGGGTGATTGGCGCGTGATCACGAAGGCATGAAGGCAGGGAAGACGGGGCCTGGAAAGGCCCCGCCCCAGAAGGCAAGGCATTGGGCGCCTTCCCTTACGGGCACTCGGCGCCGGCCACGACCTGCGACAGGGCGTCGATGTCGTCCTGATCGACGTTGCCGTCGCGGTTGAAGTCCGGGTCGGCGTCGGAGCAGGCGGAATCCCCCGCGACAAGTTGCGCGAGGCAGGCGATGTCGTCCTGGTCGACGTTGCCGTCGGCGTTGAAGTCGGGGTTGCAGCGGGGCTGGCAGCCGTAGGAGCCGCAGAAGATGGGGAGGCGTGCGACGGCTGACCACGCGACGCCGCCGGCGGCGGCGGGGTCGTCGACGAGCCACTGGGCGAAGACGACCTGCCCGGGCGTGAACTCGGCGGGTGAGAGCGGGAAGTGGAGCGTGGCGACGCCGAGCCCCGCGCCGACGCCGCTGACGCTCGCGGTGCCGATGACGCGCTGGGGCGTGAGGCGGCCGTTGACGGGGGGATCGAAGGACAGCACGAGCGTGGCGTGCGAGCCGCCGAGGGCGTTCTCGAGCCCGATGCGGAAGGTGGCGAGCCCGAGCATGGGGGGCGTCTGGGCGATGGGTCGCGGGATGAGCCCGGCGGAGCCGGGCGTGCCGCCGCCGACGAGGGTCGCGCGGTGCTCGGGGCGTTCGGAAGCGAGGCGCGGGCGGTCGAAGGGGAACTGCTCGGCGGCGACGCGCGGGTCGGTGAGGGCGGCGAGGAAGGCCTCGACGTCGGCGGCGGCGTTGGGCGGGAGTTGGATCTGCGGCATGATGGGGTCGAGGTTCGCGGGGAACTGCTGGGGCGCGCCGGGTGCGCGGGCGTAGAAGCCCATGACCTGCCCGAGGGTCTGGAACTGCCCGTTGTGCATGAAGGTGCGCTTGAGCGCGACGTTGCGCAGCCCGGGCACCTTGAAGCGCCCGCGGTCGGCGGGGTTGCCCGTCACGACCTGGCGCCCCTGGTCTTCGATGATCGGGCGCAGGCCGATGTTGCGGAACGTGTGATCGGTGAACTGGTCGGTGGCGACGCTGTGGCACAGCGAGCAGCGGGCGGCGTTCACGTTCGTGAAGGCGTTGAACCCGCGGACCTGGGCCGGGGTCATCGCGTTGGGCACGCCCGCGCGGAAGGCGTCGAAGGGCGTCTGGTCGGCGATGAGCGTGCGCTGGTAGGTGGCGAGGGCGAAGGCGATGCGGGCCGGGGTGATGGCGCCGTCGCCGAAGGCGCGTTGGAACAACTCGGGGTACGACGGGCGGTCGGCGAGGGCGTTCTGCACGTCGGCGGGGATCTGCGTGGCGAGGTCGAGCGGGCGCACCCCGCCGAGTTTCGCGGCGATCGCGGGCCAGTCGAGGTTGTCGTGCGCCATCTCGACGCTGTTCACAGGCGGGCCGACGGCCTGGCTTTCGAGCGCGCCGCCCACGGGGATCAGCACCTGCCCGCTCGCGGGGTCGGCGAACTGCCCGCGGGCGCGACCGTCCCAGAAGAGTTCGGGCGCGTATGCGGCGTTGATCATCGAGTTGGCGGCCCGCCCGGTGATCTGCGGGTTCAGCGCGAACGTCGGATCGCGCAGGTAGTCGTTCTCGGCGTCGGAGCGGATGATGCCGGGCGAGCCGAAGACGTCGTCGGGCGTGTTGAGCAGGCCGTCGAGCCCGGGGTGGCGGGCGAGCCGGTCGTCGGCCCCGCCGCGGAAGGGCATGTGGCACGTGCCGCAGGAGACGACGTTGCTCGTGGAGAGTTGCTCGTCCCAGAAGAGGATCTTGCCGAGGACGCGCTTCTCTTGCGTCATCGGGTTCTGGGGGGGCACGGGCACGGGGGGCAACGCGGCGCCGGCGAGGAGCGTGGCGAAGTACGCCGCCACCATCGCGAGGATCGCCAACACCGGGGCGGCCAGGGCCAGGACGGCCCCGCGTCGAGACCCGCCCGGCACACTCACCCCGCTCGTCCCGATGCTCATGTGCGCGCTCCCTGAAGTCCTGCGCGTGCTATACGTGCGATCCGGCGCGGGATTGCGGGTTGCGCGGGGGATTTCGTGTCCGAGAACCGGGATTGAGCGCGTTCACCCGTCGCGCGGCGTGGAATCCTCGCGCCCGTCGGCGGGGGCGTCGCTCTCCAGCACCCGGTCGACGGCGAGCGACCCGCCGACGAGGAGCACGACGCCGATGGCGAGGATGTACCAGCGTTCCGGGGGGATGCGCAACGGCAGCCACCCGTGGGGCAGGGCGTAACTGAGCGCGTGGTAGGCGACAAACAGGGCCGCGAGCCCGATGGACAGGCGCGAGGCCTCGGTGAGTCTGTCGCGCCAGCGGACGGCCCGCCAGGGCGAGGCGTCTGGGTCGCGTCCGACGGGGGCGAGTCGCCCGCCCCAGACCATCCACAGGCCGAAGGCCGCGAGGAGAACGACCAGAGGCGCGACGAGGACCGCGGGTGTCCAGAGGCTGGGCGTGGGGGCTGGGGGCGGGGCGGCGCCCGAGGCGGGGACGAGGAATGTGGCATTCCCGCCGGCCTGAGGCGCGGGGGGCGAGTTCAGGGCGGCGGGGCCGTCGGCGCCGGGCGCGTTCGGCCTGCGGGTCACGTCATCACCATGCTGGCGCTGCTGACGAAGGTGAAGCCTTCCTGGTCCATGGCGCCGGCGTAGTTGAGCAGATCGACCTTGGCGGGCTGCGTGACGCGGTGGGCCGCCACGAGGTTGCCGATGCTGCACCAGCGCGTGGGGTTCTGCTGCCAGGTCATGGAGGCGAGGAGGTCGTCGGGCTTGCCCGCGGCGAGGAAGCCGAGCATCTCGCGGTCGTGCGCGAGGATGCGGTTGCGGAACTCGACGGCGGCCTGTTCCTCGCCGCCGAGTTTCTGCTGGTCGCCGAAGGAGGGCCCGCAGTGCGAGAGGTCGGCGGAGGAGCAGACGAGCGTCGGGCCCGAGACGTCGGCGAGCGCGCCGCGGAGCGCCTCGACGAACGGATCGAGGTCGAGCCCCTTGCCGTCGTAACTGCGCCCCTCGGCGGCGGTCGGGTCGTGCACGAGCACGCCCATGACCTTCGGGTAGTTGCCCTGCGCGTCGGGCCCGAAGACGTGCTGGATCCACGGGACCTGGAGTTCAACGGAGTGCTCGCGCTCGTGGTCGAAGCGGTGCTCGAAGAGGCGAGCGGACTGCTCGTCGCCCAGGCGCCGGCGGACGGCGGCGATGAGGTCGAGGTCGGCGTGGCAGACGCCCAGCGGCGTCTCGTAGCCCTTGTCACACCCGCAGACGCCGGTGGAGTAGCCGAAGTGGTTGGTGCCGAGGATCACGACGCGGGCCGGACGCGGCGCGCCCTTCAGGCGCCCCCACGTGGCGGCGTAGTTCATCCACCCGCGCCCGTAGTCCAGGTGGGGCGCGACCACGGCGCGGGGGAGTTCGGTCATGGGCGGCGCGCCCTTCAGGACGGCCTGGATCCACTGATCGAAGAGGGCGCGGAGTTTCTGGGCGCCGCGGGCGGCGGTCTCCTCGGGCGAGGCCGGCGCCGGCTCGTTCTGCTGCTGCATCCCCTGCTGCACGAGCGCGTCGGCGAAGGCGGCGCTGCCCGCGGGCGGGAGCGTGGGCGAGGAGTCGAACTCGGCGCGGGTCTTGGCGAGCAGGGCGTCGAAGGAGGGGCCTTCGAGGAGAAACGCGCCGTCCAACTGGGCGACGAGTTGCTCGAGGATCGGGCGGGTCAGCCCGCGCCCGATCTGCTTGACGATCGCGTCGAGGTCGTGCTGCCCGTCGAGGAGCGGGAGGACGTGCTGGACGGCCGGGGAGGCGTAGACGATCTTGTCGGACACCTGGCGGGCGTCGGTCAGGCCGATCATGGGCTGACCGTCGGGGGTCTGGGCGGGGAAGCCCCGGATGGGCCGCAGGCGGGGGCGCTGCATGTGGGGGGCGTTGGGGTCGAAGACGGGCTGCGGGGGGGGTGTCTGGCTCATGGAACCGGCAGGATAGCCCGCCCGGAACGGGACTTGGAACCGTCGGGGCGAACGCCTAGTATTTCGGCCCTGCCCGGGCTGAAGGCCCGGCGCGTCGGAGTTCCTGTCATGCTCGACCTTGCGTCGCTCAAGCCCGGCCAGACCATCACCTGCACCCTGACCAAACTGCCCCGGCGGACCGACGCCGTCGACACCGTCGAGCGCCTCATGCGCCTCGACCCGGTGAACCGCAAGGCCCTCCGGCGGGCCCAGCGGATGCGCGAGGGGCGGCTGCTGGTGTACACCCGCGGCAACCGCGACTGGGTGAGCCGCGAGAAGACCGCCCGCGTCGTCCGCGCCACGCAGGGCGTGTCGTGGTCGATGCCGTTCGACTTCGACATCGCGCGCGACCTGGCGAGCGTCGGCGAGTTCGTCGCCGTCAAGCCCGCGAAGTAACCCATTCCCAGACCCCCGGGAGGACCCATGCCCCCCACCGCTCCCGTTCGGCGCCGGCTGCCCGGCGTGGTGATGTGCTGCGCGCTGCTGGCCGCGTGCGTGCCGGCGGGCTGTTCGCGCGAGCCGCAGGGGACGAAGGCGACGACGCCCGCGGATCAGACGTACACGGTGCGCGGGCGGGTGGAGCGCCTGCCCCAGGGGCCCCACCCGCTGTCGATCCATCACGAGGAGATCGCCGACTTCCTCGATCGCACGGGGGCGAAGGTCGGGATGCGCGAGATGATCATGGACTTCGCGCACGTGGCCCCGGGCGTCTCGCTGGAGGGGCTGGCGCCGGGGACGCCGATCGAGTTCGTGTTCGAGGTGCGCTGGACGAGCGAGCCTCGCTCGCTCGTGACGCGGATCACGCGGCTGCCGGCGGACGTGGAGTTGAACCTGAGCGACCCGGAGTAACGCGCCGCGGGCCTGCGTCGGCGACGACTCCCCTGTCACGGGGATTCTGGGTGGGCGCGTAAAAAAACCCGGCACTCAGGACAAAATCCGAGCACCGGGTCTCGTGGGGGTCATGGTTGGCCGGCGTGCTTGTCGCGCCTCGTACATCTGTTCGTCGGAGGCGGGCGGTCGGTTCCGCGTGCGGTCGAAAAATTGTGCGCCCGGGGTCCGCGAACTGCAAGTGCTTTGATTTCAGATTTCTACGCGATGCGCGCTCAGTCGCCAGCGCCAGGCGCGGGCGGGGGCATGCCCAGGGCGTCCATGACCTGGCGGAGGTCGCTCCAGACCAGGCCTCGGGTCTGGGCGGTGTAGTTGCGCAGGACGTAGGCGGGGTGGTAGGTGGGCATGAGGCGGATGGCGTGCCCGTTGTCGAGGGTGTAGGTGCGCCAGGTCCCGCGGAGGCGGGTCATGGACTCGTCGGAGCGGAGCAGGGCGCGCGCGGCGGGCAGACCGAGGCTGACGATGACCTCGGGGGCGATGATGGCGAGTTGGGCGCGGAGGTAGGGCTCGCAGAGTTCGATCTCGCGTTGCGTGGGCGTGGCGTTGTTGGGCGGGCGGGTCTTGAGGACGTTGCAGATGTAGACGCGCTCGCGCGACAGGCCCATCGCGACGATCATCTTGTTCAGGAGTTGGCCGGAGCGTCCGACGAAGGGGATGCCCTGGCGGTCTTCGTCCTCGCCCGGCGCTTCGCCGACAAAGACGAGGCGCGAGGTCGGGTCACCGTCGCCCCAGACGATCTTCGTGTGGGCGGTGACGAAGTGCTTGTGCGGGGCGTCCTGCTCGTACTGGCGGCGGAGGTCGTCCATCGCGCGTTCGATCGCGGCGCGATCGCGCGAACTCGGCGGCGGGGGCAGCGGGGGCGAGGCGGGGATGAGGAGGGGCGCACCGGACGGGCCCGGCGCGGGCTGGGGCTGCGATGGCGGAGTTGGCGCGGGCGTGCGCCGGGGCGGCTCGGGCGCGGGGTCACGCCTCGGGGGCTGGGCGATGTCGGCGACGGGCGTTGGGCGCGCGGCGGGCGTTGAGGCCGCGGGGGTTACGCTCGCGAGCGTCGCGCCGGTGCAGTAGGCGGGGAGGAAGTCCACGCCCAGGGCCTGCGTGGTCTCGGCGTGCAGGCGGACGAGGCGCGAGAGCGTGGGATCGGGCGCGGGCATCGCGCGAGTGTACGGCGTGGGTCGGCGCGGGCAATCGCGCGGCGCGCGTGACAGGCGTGACAGGCGTGACAGGCGAGCCGGGCGAGCCGGGCGATCAGATGCCGCCGCCGGTGGCGGGCGCGTCGGGCTTGGGGGCCTCGGGCTTGGGCGCGTCGGGCTTGGGCGTCTCGTCGGGGGTGGGTGTGGCGGGGGCGTCGCCCGGCGCGGGGGGCTGGATCGGCATGGGCGCGGGATCGCGGTCGCGCGGCTGGGCGGTGCGGTTGCCCTCGGTGCGGGGGAGGGGCACGTCGCCGCCGCGGGACTCGAAGATGCCGCCGAGGTAGGCCCCCGCGAGGAGGCCGACGGCGAGCCCGAGGACGAGCCCGGGGACGAAGGCCTTGAGGAAGTTGGGGGAGGTGGGCGGGGTGGGGGTGGTGGTGGTCATGGGGGGTGCTCCGTCGGCGCAGAGGATATCGGAGGTTCGGGGGGGTGTCGCCGGAGGAATCGGGTCTTTGCGCGGGCTTTGCGCGCCGGAAGTGCGGGTCTTAGCGCGGGCCGAGACGGCGGATGGTGTAGACCCAGCGGGCGTATTCGAGGAGGCCCCGGAGGAGTTCGCGGGTGGGGGGCGTGCCGCGGCCGAAGGCGGTGTGCCAGCGCCAGGACCAGTAGGGCCCGCGGAAGCGGAAGCGGGTGAGGCAGGCGAGGCGGGCGAGTTCGAGCAGGCCGCCGAGGGTGTGGAGGAAGGTGCGCACGGGTCAGGCGCCGGCGAGGACGCGTTTGTACCACTCGAGGGTTTCGCCGAGCCCTTCGTCGAGGGGCGCGACGGGCTCGTAGCCGAGGAGTTGGCGGGCGAGGGTGATGTCGGCGAGGCTGTGCTTGACGTCGCCGGGGCGTTCGGGGCGGAAGACGGGCTCGACGTGGGGCACGCCGCACTGGCGGGCCATGGCGCGGGCGAGTTCGAGCACGCTGACGCGGACGCCGGTGCCGACGTTGATGGCCTGTCCGGTGAGGCGGCTGGGACAGGAGCCGGCGAGGAGGGTAGCGAGGACGGCGTTGGCGACGTAGGTCATGTCGCGGGTGGCGGAGCCGTCGCCGAAGATGGTCGGGGGTTCGCCCGCGAGGAGTGCCTTGGCGAAGGCGGCGACGACGGCGGCGTAGGCGCTGTCGGCGCTCTGGCGCGGGCCGAAGATGTTGAAGTAGCGGACGGAGGCGGTGGAGAGCCCGTAGCAGTGGGACCAGACGCTGAGGAGTTGTTCGCCGGCGAGTTTGCTGGCGGCGTAGGGGGAGAGCGGGCGGGGGAGGTGCGTCTCGACCTTGGGGAGTTCGGGCTGATCGCCGTAGGCGGAGGAGGAGGCGGCGAAGACGACGCGCTGGGCCTTGGCGGCGCGGGCGGCCTCGAGGACGCGGAGGGTGCCGGTGGCGTTGACGGACCAGGTGCGCTGGGGGAGTTCGATGCTCTTGGGGACGCTGCCGAGGGCGGCGAGGTGGAAGACGGTCTGCGTGCCGTCGATGGCCTGGCGGAGGGCGTCGTCGTCGAGGATGGAGGCGTGGACGAAGCGGACGCGGTCGGGCTCGAGTTCGATGAGCCCGGCGAGGTGGTCGAGGGAGGAGTTGGAGAGGTCGTCGATGACGCGGATGGACGAGCCCAGGGCGAGCAGGGTGTCGCAGAGGTGCCCGCCGATAAAGCCGGCGCCGCCGGTGACGCAGACCGTCCGGCCCTGGTAGAAGGTCCGGAGTTTGGAGACCGTGTCGGCGGGCAACTTCATCGAGTCTGCATGGTATCGGCACGCGGGGGCGAGGGCCAGAGCGCGGGCGGGCGAAGGAGAGCAAAAAAAGACCGGGGCGGGCCGTTGGGCCCACCCCGGGTGCGTGCATGGATGACCCGGTCATGGCGTGACCGGGGGTCGTCGTGCCATTAGCGGGGCACGAAGACGGTGATCTCGTCGTCGCGGACCGGGCTGCGCAGTTCGGCGCAGGTGGTCTCGGACATCGTGAGGAACTCGCCGTCCTTCGTCGCCCGGACGACGATGCTGGCGACGCGCTTCTCGCCGCGCGGGAGGCGCTGCGAGACAACCCAGGTCAACTTGCGCCCGTCGCGCTGGGGCTCGCCGAGGGTGGAGGAGACGAACTCGAGGCCCTCGGGGAGGGTGATGGTGACGCGGACGTTGGTGAGGTCGACCTGACCCTGGTTGGTGACCTCGTAGCGGAAGGCGTGGTTGGCGCCGACGAGGACCACGCCCTCGGCGTCGTCGAGGAGGGTGGCCATGTCGGGCGTGCCGCGGACGCCGGTGGTGCAGGCGTCGGTGACGGCGGTGGCGCAGACACCGGTGGCGGTGGCGGAGGCGTTGAGGGTGCCCGCGCCGCCGGCGGTGACGGTCATGGTGAGGGCGCGGCTGGCGTTGGGGGCCAGGGCGCCGAGGTTCCAGACGACGTTCCCGCCCTGGAGGGCGCCGCCGTTGTCGGCGGAGACGAAGGTGGAGCCCGCGGGCACCGGGGCGGTGACGACGGTGCTGTTGCTCACGCCGTCACCCTTGTTGTTGACGGTGAAGGTGAAGGTGGCGTTGCGCCCGATGAGGATGGTCTGGGGGCACTCGGCCTTGATGGCGAGTTCGGGCTGGCGGACGACGGTGGTCGTCTGGTTGGAGTTGGCGGTCAGGTTGCCCTCGGCGACGGCGCGCCCGGTGTTCTGGAAGGAGCCCTTGCGGGTGGCCTTGGCGTTGAAGGTGAACTCGCGGGACTGGCCTGCGGCGAGGGTGCCCGCATCGAACTCGATGCTGGAGCGCCCGTCGGCGGTGGTAAGCCCGGCGGGGAGCGAGTCGGTGATCTTGACGTTGCGGGCGACGCCCGTGCCGGTGTTGGTGACGACGAGCTTCATGGGGATGGCGTCGCACATCATGACCTCGGCCGGGGCGGTCTTGGCCAGGGCGAGCGCGGGCTTGACGACCGGGATGGTCATGCAGGCCGGGATGGTGTAGGTGACGGTGGCGCAGGACTGGACGGAGGCGACGTTGCCGGCCGACCCGTTGACGCGGATGGTCTTGGACTCACCCGGGTTGAGGCGGCCGAGGTCGAAGGCCCAGGCCTTCCCGCCGTCGGCGGAGGCGCCCTGGGGCGAGGTCGAGGCGACGGTGAAGCCCGAGGGCATGGACTCGGTGACGACGACGTTCTCGAGCGCGGCGGCGGAGACGTTGGTGACCTTGATCACGTACTCGAAGGGGGCGCCCGAGACGACCTCGCTGGGGAAGGAGCGTTCGAGGAAGAGGGCGGCGTCGCGCTGGTTGCCGGTGGGGTAGTAGACACCCATGCCGGAGGGCGCCGGGCGCGCGGGCTCGGCCTGAGCCTGGCGCGGCGCGGGGGCCGGCGCGGGGGTCGGGGCCGGGGCGGGGGTGGACGTGCCGCGGACGGTGGGCTCGTACGGGAAGCCTCGCGTGCCCGTCTGCTGGCTGCACCCGATGACGCCGGCCAGCAGGACCGAAACGCCAACTCCGATAAGTGCCTTCATCTTCACGACTGCCTCCTCATTGGGCCGGCGCGGGCGGCATGCCCGCGAGGCCGATCTGGAACCTGAACACCCCTACTACCCCGCGAGCGGGGCGACCACAGGGCCGGAGTTTCTTGAGACTCTCACGATTGCACGCGGTGATGCGTTGCACGGCGTTTGAAGACGCCGCCCCCTTCCGTGGTTCTTTATTGTCTGGAGGGAACCACGCAATGTCAATGAACGCCGGGGCTGATTTGCCCTCGCGTGGACACGCGGGAGCACGGAATACGTCAACGCGCAAGATTGGCGTGATGAGCGACTTACATCATGAGGCCCCCGGATTGCTCTGGGGCTCGGTGTCGTGCGTTGCGCCGTGTGCAAGCCACCCGTGTCCGCACGAGGGACAGAGGCGGACGGCATCGATCGAGGTTCGTTCGGTGGGCAGGGCCGCCTCGCAGCAGGGGCAGCGGTCGGCGCGGAGGAGGTCGGCGAGGATGGCCTCGTGGGCCTTGGCGAGCGAGGCGCGACGGGCGGCGAGCACGCCCGCGCCGACGATCGCAACGATCACGACGAGAATGGCAAGGAGCGGCACAGCGACGCGCCAGTTGTACGTTCCCAGCCCGGCGAGGAGCACGATCGCGAACATCACCACCAGGGCGACGAAGGCCCAGGTGAGCCAGTTCGAGCCGCGGCGGTTGGCGCGGAGGCGCTGGGCGACCTCGGCGGCGGGTCGGGGGGCGAGAAGGGGCGCGGTGATGGGGAGCATGTCGGGGTCGTCGCGCCCGGTGGCGACGAGGTAGCGCGTGCGCGAGCCGCCGAAGAACGTGCGGGTGGTGCGGGAGGGGTGGAGCGTGGGCACGCATGGCGTGGGGAACTGATCGCGCCAGGCGTCGAGTCGCCAGGCGGCGCCGCACTCGGGGCAGCGGGTCAGGCCGTCGACGCGGAGGACGCCGGCGAGGTCGTAGGCGCAGGACGCGCATCGCCCGGCGAGGATCGCGCCGGCGACGCGGGGGATGAGATCGTGGCGCGGGCCGGGCTCGGCGGCGATGCGCGTCGTCGCGGCGCGGAGGAAGGTGACGAAGAGCCAGAGGGCGATGGCGCCGATGAGCCACCAGCCCCAGTCGCTGAAGCGGAACCCGCCGCGGAGGATGAGGGCGAGGGCGAGGGCGAGCGGGCCAGCGGCGGCGAGGAGCCCGCGGGCCTGGTGGGGGGCGAAGCGGACCACGACGAGGAAGGCGAGGCAGAGGATCGCGGCGAGTTCGCGCGGGAGGGAGAAGGCGCGGGCGACGTGGGGCGCGGCGAGGGCGGTGAGGATGCCGGCGAAGAGGAGCGCGGGCCACCAGCGCCGGGCGCGGGTGGCGAGCGAGGAATGCAGGCGGGCGGGAGTGGCGAGGTCGGACGGCGTGGCGCGGATGGGGACGGGGCGTCCGGCGTCGTCGGTGAAGAGCGGGTCCGGCCCGTCGTCGAGTGGCGGCGGCGGCGCGTGGGGCACGGGTGGATTGTGCGGGGGCGCGGGCGCGGGTGTCAACAGAACGCTGGCAACCCGGCGCGTGTGGGGGCGGGGGCGCGGCTCAGCGCGTGCCGTGGGGGTGGGTGTTGGAGCGGTGGAGGGCGCGGATGAGGGAGGGGTCGAGGGTGGTGATGCCGGCGCGGGCGGCGAGACGGGCGAGTTGGACGCGGTTGTCGCAGTCGAGTTTGCGGCCGAGGCTGGCGCGATGCCACTCGACGGTGCGGGTGCTGCGGTGCATGAGGGTGGCGATTTCCTCGCTTGTGCGACCGAGCCCGAGGTGGTGGAGGAGTTCGAGTTCGCGTTCGGTGAGGGCGGAGAGTCGGGCGAGGTGGTTGGTCTGGGCGAGTGGCGGCGTGGGCTCGTGGGCGAGTTCGGGGAGGTCGGCGTCGAGCCCGCAGGGGCGGGCGACGAGGAGGACGTCGGCGGCGGGGAGGAGGGCGCGGTAGGTCTCGGTGCAGAGCACGCCGCAGATCATCCCGCGGAGTCGGACGCGGGGCTCGCCGTTGCGGACGCGGGCGAGGAGTTCGGCGCGCTCGATGGCGAAGGGGCGGCCGAAGATGGCGGCGAGGTCGCGTCCGACGGGCTCGCCGACGAGGGGGCGGCAGAGTTCGCGGGCGGCGTGGTTGGTGGCGCGGACGACGGCGTCGGCGTCGAGGAGGAAGACGAAGGCGGCGGCGTCCACGGTGAGCGCATGCCAGGCCGCGTCGTGCGCGGGTGCGAACGCATCCGGGATGGCGTGGTCGTAGGCGTGCATGGTTCGATGAACCGGGGACTCAGGAACGTGGAATGACACCGACGCGGCCTCCGCCCCCGACGAGTACTCATTCAATGGCACACTGTTCGACCCGGGGCAAGGAACGGCTTGCGGATTGGGTGAAAACCCGTAGAAATCCGCATGGTTTTGCGTGTTTGGCGTCGCGGAGCGCGCGCATGACAGCGTCACGCGACGGCGTGCGCGACTGAACGCTGCCTGGCGTTGGGCCCGACCGCGAGAGACACGCGGTCTAGGCGACGGTCACACTCGCGTCGAGGTACACGTCCTGCACGGCGTGCAGGAGCGCGACGCCCTCGCGCATCGGCTTCTGGAAGGCCTTGCGCCCGGAGATGAGGCCCATGCCCCCGGCGCGCTTGTTGATGACGGCGGTGGCGACGGCTTCCTGGAGGTCGCCGGCGCCCTTGCTCTCGCCCCCGCTGTTGATGAGCGGGACGCGCCCCATGTAGGTGTTGAGGATCTGGTAGCGGCAGAGGTCGATGGGGTGCCCGCCGTTCCCGGCTTCGTCACTCCCGCAGAGGCGGGTGTAGACGCGCTTGTCCCACTTGCCGTAGGAGGAGCCCCCGGCGTTGAGGGCGGCGTAGCCCCCGTTGTTGACGGGGAGTTTCTGCTTGATGATGTCGGCCTTGATGGTGGCGCCGAGGTGGTTGGCCTGGCCGGTGAGGTCGGCGCTGCTGTGGTAGTCAACGGGCTTCGTGGGGGGAGAGAAGCCATCCTTCTGCGGCGGGAGCGTCTTGAAGGACGCGTTGCGGGTGTAGCACCAGAGGACGGTGACCATGCCCAGGGCGTGGGCTTCCTCGAACATGTCGGAGACGTAGGCGATCTCATCGCGGGCCGAGTCGTTGCCGAAGTAGATGGTGGCGCCGACGGCGACCGCGCCCATCTCGTAGCACTGACGGATGCTCCCGAAGTAGGACTGGCGGAAGACGTTGGGGTACGTCAGCATCTCGTTGTGGTTGAACTTGACGAGGAAGGGGATCTTGTGCGCGTACTTGCGTGAGACCGAGGCGAGCACGCCGAGGGTGGAGGCGACGGCGTTGCACCCGCCCTCGATCGCGAGGCGGACGATGTTCTCGGGGTCGAAGTACTCGGGGTTGGGGGCGAAGGAGGCGCCGGCCGAGTGCTCGATGCCCTGGTCGACGGGGAGGATGCTGACGAAGCCGGTGCCGGCGAGGCGTCCGGTGTTGAGGATGGTCTGGAAGTTGCGGAGGACGACCGGCGAGCGGTCGGACTGGCTGAAGACGCGGTCGACGAAGTCGGGCCCGGGCAGGTGCAGGCTCGAGCGGGCGACGGTCTTGGATTCATAGCCGAGGAGCGCGTCGGCCTCGGGGCCCAGGACGGAGCGGACGTTGATCGTCGGGGTGGTCGCCATCGGGGAACTCTCCTGCAATCACGATGATACCGCCCTGGGCTCGCGCGGTCAGGGGCGCGGGGGCGAGGAGATCGGGGCGTGTTCGGGGTGCGGGGCGGGGGTCGCGCGACGGGCGAAGAGCCCGATGAGCGTGACGACGGTGACGAGCGCGTACCAGGGCATGGTGTAGCGGAGGTTGCCGGTGAAGACCATGAGGGGGACGGCGAGGGCGTGCGCGAGGAAGAGAGCGCCGACGAAGACGACGACCCAGTCGCCCCGGCGGACGAGGCGGACCATGCCGACGAGGAACGCGAGGACGACGACGGGGCGCCCGCGCTGGGCGAGGTCGTAGGCGGCCCCCAGGGCGCGGGCGTGGGGCGATTCGTGGAGGCCCGCGACGTCGCGGACGGTGTGGCGGAAGGCGTGCTGGACGGGCTCGTCGAAGAACTCGAGGGAGTCCTTGCGGTTGGTCGTGCCGTAGATGTTGGGCTCTTCGCCGATGTAGACGTCGGCGAGGAAGCGCGGGTCCCAGGTGAAGTAGCGCGGCTCGCGGAAGGGGACGGCGAGCATCGAGGCGACGGCCCGCGCGCTCATCGCGCCCATGCGTTCGGCCCGGCGGGCGAAGGTTTCCTTCCAGAGAATCGCGGAACGCCGGTCGAGTTCCTCCCAGTCGTGCACGCCCGGCGGAACGGGGGGGACCTTCCAGACGCGGCAGAGGTGGAGGAAATCCCACGAGGCGAAGTGCCCGTCGATGCCGGTGCAGCGGCGGCGGACGTGCTCGAACTGCTCGAAGGAGAGGACGCCGGACTGGTTCCAGTCGAGGAGCCCGTTCTCCCAGGTCCAGATGGCGCGGTTCCAGTCGCTGCCGACGGTGAGGGCGACGCGCCCGTAGAGGCGGTGGGTGTGGGCGAGCATGGGGGCGACGCCCGCGAGACAGACGATCGCGCACACGAGCCCCGCGCCGACGCCCGTGAACGTGCGGGCGCGGAGGGAGAGCAGGAGGAGGGAGAGCGGCGCGAGGGCGGCGATGACCTGGAGGTTGGGGCGCGTGAGGCAGGCCCCGGCGAGGACGAGCCCCAGGAGCGCGCCCAGCCCGAGCGTGGCGAGACTCGGCGCGCGCCGGACGACGCGGTCGCCCGTGCGGACGAGGAGGGAGGCGCCGAGCATGATCCAGAGGATGGTCGTCTGCTCGGTGAGGATGCTGCGCTGCCAGACGATGAGCGCGGGGTCGCAGGCGACGAGCATCGCGCCCGCGGCGCTGACGCGCGGGCCCAGGCGCGTGCGGAGCATGCCCCAGGCCAGGAGCGAGGAGGCGATGGCCATGGCGGTCTGGAGGACGCCCAGCCCGATGGTGAAGTCGTCGCTCCAGGCGATGAAGGGGAGGAGGATGAGGGCGTAGCCGGGGAGGCGCCAGCCGTCGAAGTGGTCGAAGTTGGCGTTCTGGAGCATGTAGAAGGCGGGGACGGCGTAGGCGGTGCCGTCGCCGGAGTGCATCATCGGCGCCCACGCGTGCATCCAGACGGGCACGCCGACGACGACGGCGAGCGTGACGAGGCGGAGCGGGAGGGCGGTGCGCGTGGGGTGTGCGGCGGGGAGCGCGTCGGCGGGCGGCGCGCGGAAGAACGCACGCACGAGCCAGTGCGCCAGGAACGCGCCGACAAGCAGCACGAGCGCCACGAGCGGCGCGGGGAGGACCCAGGCGAACCAGGGCGTTCGGGGCGGATCGAAGACAATACGCCCGGCGGGGGCGGTGGTGCGGTACACGCCCTCGGGCCCGGCGGGGGCGGCGCCTTCCACGCCCCGGACGGCGAGCGGGCGCGAGCCCAGGGGCACGTCGAGGAGGCGGTGCGAGACGCGGGCGTGGGCGAGGGTGAGCGTCGCGTCGGGCGAGTCGTGCCAGGCGAGGGAGACGTCGCGGAGCGGGTGGTTCGCGAGGCGCCGGCGGAGTTCGAGGGGGGCGGGGGTGGTAAGGGGCGTGGCTGTGCGGGGCGTGCGGATCACGTCGTCGCCCAGGAGTTCGGCGAGGTCGATCCAGTGCCCGTTGCGCGGGAATCCGGCGTCGGCGTGCCAGGCGAGTTCCCAGATCGGGCCGGCGTTGCGGATGGTGACGGTGAGCGTGGCGTCGCGGACGAGGAAGAGTCGCGCGACGCCCGCCCCGCCCGCGAACGACGCGACGATCCACACGCCCAGGAGCGCGAGGATCGCGAGGCGGGGGCGGCTGGGCGGCGTGGGCATCGGGGGCGCGTGGCGGGGCGTCGCGGCTCAGTCCGGGTACATCAGTCCGGCAGGTCGCCGGTCTGGCGGTAGCGCTCGCGGTACTTTTCGTACAACTCCGTCTGCTTGTTGGTGAGGTCGATGTCGCGTCCGTCGATGAACGCGCGGACGACGTGCGTGGTGACTTCGAGGGGCGTGCCGGTGGTGATGATGAGGGTGGCGGACTTACCGGCGTCGAGCGAGCCGTAGCGGTCGGCGATGCCCAGCGCGCGGGCGGCGCCGAGGGTCATGGAGCGTTCGGCGGCGTCGACGGGCAGGCCGTGGGCGGCGGCGAGGGCGACGGCGTAGGGCATGTTGCGCTCGTGGGCGGTGTCGTCGCCCCCGGCGATGGCGAAGGTGATGCCGGCGTCGTGGAGGCGCTTGGCGAGGGTGAAGGGCTCGTTGTAGTCGCTGTCGGCGCGCCGGGGCATGACGAAGGTGCCCGCGGAGAGGATGATCGGGACGTCGTGCTTCGTGAGCAGGTCCGCGCAGCGGTCGGCGTCGCGCCCGCCGACGATCACGCTGCGCATCGAGCGCTCGGCGAAGAACGTGACGGCGGCGCTGATCTGCTCGGCGTCGCTCGCGAGGACGAACACGGGCGCGCGGGGCGGAGCGTCGCCCGTGGGGAAGACGTCGCGCAGGCTCTCCCAGCGGAGGTCGATCGGGGCGGCGGGGTCGGCGGTGCGGAGGTCGTGGTAGGCCTTGGCGGTGTCGAAGATCTCGACGATGCGGGTGCGGGCGCGGGCGTTGTCGCGCTGCTGGTCTTCCTCGGAGCGGTCCATCCACCAGGCGGTAACGGCGCGCGACGCGGGCCAGCGGGCGACGATGCCCGCGCGCTCGAGGATCGTGAGTTCGGGGTTGGTCCAGCCGTCGAAGTGGATCACGCTCGCGACGCCCGCGATGGTGCCCCCGGTGGGGAAGATGCCGGCGATGAGCACGCCGTTGCTGCGGGTGACGGGGAGGAGCGTCGAGTCGGGATTGACGGCGTTGGCGGCGACGACCTCGGGCGTGAGGTCGCCGGTCTCGGAGAAGTCGATGGTCGGGCGGACGGCCTGGATCTCGGTGAGCCCGAGTTGGGAGTAGGGGGAGATGAGCCCGGGGTAGACGTGCTTGCCGGCGGCGTCGATGAGCGTGACGGCGCTCGCGCCCCCGGCGGCGCGGAGGGCGTCGGGCCAGGCGGCGGCGTCGTACACGCCGACGATCAGGCCCTTGTCGAAGAGGATCGCCCCGTTGGGGATGGGATCGGCGGAGATCGGGTGGACGGTCGCGCCGACGATGGCGATGGGGCGCGCTTGGGGCGGGGCCTTGCGGGTGAGGTCCTGGGCGTGGGCGGCGGAGGAGGCGCAGGCCGCGAGGATGAAGGCGCCGAGGAGCGAGCGGAGACGGGTGCGGGCGTGGGTCATGGCGGGTCTCGGTGGGTGACTGGGCTGGCGGATCGGGTGCGGGTGATGGGTCGTGGCGGTCGTGGGCGGCGGTTACTCGAAGTGCGAGTAGCCGCAGCCGCAGACGCCGGGCTGGTTGGGGGTCTTCCCGCGGTGCATGAGGTCGAGGTAGTAGGCGCGGAGGTCGGCGGCCTCGTCGTCGGAGAGGTCTTCGGTGGGGCGGCCGCGCCGGCGGGGGGCGGCGTCGTCGGCGGCGGGGGTGGCGGCGGGTTCGGGCGTGCGCCGGCGCTCGGCGAGGATCTTCTGGATGAGGCGGGCGCGTTCGGCGCGGATGGTGTCGCGGTGGCGGGCGTCGTCGTCGAGCGAGAAGAGCAGGCGCCCGTCGACGAAGGTCATGGCGCAGCGCGAGAGCGTGCTCATGGGGGGGCCCGTCCAGACGGCGAGGTCGGCGTCCATTCCCGGGCGGATGGCGCCGACGCGGTCTTCGATCTTGAGTTGCATGGCCGGGTGGAGCGTGACGAAGTTCCAGGCGAGGGCCTCGTCCATGCCGACGTACTTGACGGCCTTGGCGGCCTCGACGTTCATGCGCCGGGCGAGTTCGTCGCTGTCGCTGTTGAAACTGGTGGTGGCGCCGACCATCTGCATGAGCGGGAGGCCCTGGGGGATGGCATCCTGGACCTCGACCTTGAAGGCCCACCAGTCGGAGAAGCCCGAGCCGCCGAGGGAGTAGTCGCGGACGTAGTCGGCGACCTTGTAGCCTTCGAGGATGTGCTGGAAGGTACCGATCTTGAAGCCGAAGTCGGCGGCGACGCGGCAGAGCATGACGATCTCGTCCTGGCGGTAGGCGTGGCAGTGGATGAGGCGCGTGCCGGCGAGGATCTCGGCGAGGGCGTCGAGTTCGAGGTCGCGCCGGGGCGGGTTGGGGCCCGCGCGGGCGGCGGCGTATTCCCGCGCGGCGATGAAGCGGTCGCGGATGAGCATCTCGACGCCCATGCGGGTCTGCGGGTAGCGGAGCTCGGTCGGTTGAGCGCCGCCGCCGCGGTTGGCTCCGCGGGGGTTCTCGCCCAGCGCGAACTTGATGCCCTCGATGGCGCCCTCGAAGTGCATGTCGTTGGGGCGCGGGGCGCCCCAGCGGACTTTGTTGGTCTGGGACTGCCCGCCGATGGCGTTGGCCGAGCCGTGGAGGTTCAGCACGCTCGTGACGCCCCCGGCGAGTTGCCAGTACCAGTTGGTGGTGTCGGGGTTGGTGACGTCGCGGATGCGGACTTCGGCGGTGACGGCCTGGCCCCCCTCGTTCACGCCGCGGGAGATGCCGGTGTGGCTGTGGGCGTCGATGATGCCCGCGGTGACGTGCATGCCGGTGGCGTCGACAATGGTCGCGTCGGCGGGAAGGGTGGGCATGGCGGCGCCGGCGTCGATGACGCCGATGACCTTGCCCGCGGAGACGATGACGCTGGCCCCGGGGAGGATGCCGCGGTCGGTGCCGGTCCAGACGGTGGCGTTGCGGAGGACGAAGGTGCCCTGGGCGGGGCGCTGGGTGAAGCCGTAGGGCCCGAAGGGCATGGGGAGCGCCTCGGGGATGTCGGCCAGGTGCGGATCGTCGTCGTCGGACTCGGTGGGCTGGGTGCGCCGGCGGGCTTCGTAGGTGTGCGTCGAGCCGTCGGGGAGGGTGGATTCGCCGGCGAGCGTGTCGGCGAAGACGCGGATGACGTCGGTGCTCTTGCCCTCGCCGCCGAGGGGCGCGAGGTCGTGCGTGAAGCGGACGGTGCGGCCCTCGATCTGGACGTTCTCGGCGCGGATGACGGTCGGGCGGGGGCGGGGCTGGTCGCCCTCGCGGGGCTTGGTGAACGTGAGCGTGACGCTGTCGCGCCCGATGTCGATGGTGAGGGCGTCGTCGGCGTCGGGGTCGCGGTCCACGGCGTCGGCCTTGGTCACGCGCCAGGCGCCCTGCACGCTCGTGCGCGTGCCCTTGAAGACGAAGCGCCCGGCGGGGGCGATGACGATGCCCCGCATGGTCGGGGGCGTGGCGGTGAAGTCGGGCGTGGCCTCGACGCGCATGCCCGTGTCGGCGGGCATGTCGTAGCGGAGGGTCACGCCGTCCCACGCGGATTCGACGGAGGTTTCGGCCCCGTCGGCGGCGACGATGGTGACGGCGTTGTCCTTAGAGATGACGAGCATCGGCGCGGGGCGGTCGGGCTGCGGACGGTCGAAGGCGATGGTCCACAGGCCTTCGAGGCTGCGGGGCTGGCGCCGGGCGGCCCAGAGGAAGGAGGAGCCGTCGGCGTGGACGCCCTGCCCGCTGAGGCGCGCGGGGCGTCCTCCGGCGTCGCGCTCGATCGTGGCGGACATGGCGGTGACGCCCTGGCGCCCGCCCAAGGGCGTGTGGTCGAAGGTGAACTGCACGCGCGTGCCGTCGACGTTCACGCGCGTGGCGCGGACGTTCGTGTCGTTCAGGTGGACGGTGAGGGCGTTGCCCCGCTCGATGGTGAGGCGGCGGTTGGCCTCGGGCGCGCCGGGGAGATCGACGGTCCACTCGCCGGTGAGGTCGTCGGCGGGGGTGTAGAGGTCGTTGGCCTGCCCGTCGATCCAGAGGCTGCGGAGGCGCGAGCCCTTGTCGAAGAGCGGCGCGTCGGTGACGAGCAGGTTCGCGCGCTTGCCGACCTCGACGGTGCCGAGCATCGAGTCGGCCATGAGCATCGCCGCGGGGACGGTGGTGAGGGCGGCGAGGGCGTCGTCGGGCGAGAGCCCGGCCTTGACGGCCTTGCGGAGGTGCTCGGTGAAGAGCGCGCGGTCGCGGAGTTTGGCGGTCGTGAACGCGAAGCGCACGCCGGCCTGCGCGAGACGGCGCGGGTTCGTGGGCGCCTGCTCCCAGGTCATGAGGTCGCGGAGTTCGGTCTGCTCGATGCGGGCGAGCGAGCCGACGTCGGGCGTGCGCGGGAAGTTCAACGGGAGCACGAAGGCGTGCCCGTCGGCGGCGATGGCCTCGAGCCGGCGGAACTCGGTGCCGCTGCCGACGAGGATGGCCCGGCGGGAGAACTCGCGCATCACCTCGGCGGCGCGGAGCGCGTCGAGTTCGTCGCTGGTGTCGAAGAGGAAGGGCGTGAGGGTGTCGTCCTTGGGGTTGAGGAAGGCGAGGCAGGCTTCGTTCTGGAGGGCGAGGGCCCGCGCGGGCCCCTCGGGCAGTGCCGCGAGCCAGGCGGCGTCGGAGAGCGTCTGGCGGGCGAGGGCGATGGCGCCCATGAGGCTGCCCGGGTAGCCGCCCCGGGCGGTCTCGAAGGCGGCGGCCTGGTAGATGTCGCCCCGGTAGACGGGCGGGCGGGCGATGCTCGCGTCGTCGGAGGGGCGGGCGAGGCTGACGAGGGCGCCCGTGCCGCGGAAGATGCCCGTGCGGGGCGAGATGCCGGCGGCGGCGAAGCCGACTTTGCGGAGCGCCTCGGCGGTGGCGGCGTCGACGCCCGGGCCGTCGAGCGCGCGGCGCTGGGGCGTGATGCCCGCGTTCCAGTGCGTGCCGGGGGCGCCCGGCGCGGGGCGCGGGGCGTCGACCTCGACGAAGGGGTCGATGAACGCGGCGTAGACGTGCAGGCCCGTGGCGTCGACGACTCGCGGGCCCATGGGGATGCGGGCCGGGGCGCCGGGCTCGCCGGTGAGGATCGCGGTGATGACCCCGTCGCGGAAGACGATCGTCGCGTGCTCGACGGTCTTGCCCGGCGCGGGGTGGAGGGTGCAGTTGGAGAGGGCGGTCCACGTCGGATCGACGCGGCGCGGGCCGTTCGCGGGGGGTTGCAGCGGGCCGGAGTTCTGCGCGGAGACCAGCCCGCACGCGACGGCGAGCACCGAGAGAATCACCTTCAGCATCCCGCCAGCCTACACGAACCCGAGGGCGGGCCGCCAGCGACGGCAACGGCGTCAGAACCGCTTGTGCACGGGGCGGCCTTCGGGCTCGCGCAGTCCCAGGATCAGGCGGGCGAGGGCCAGGTCCTCGGGGAGCGTCACCTTGATGTTGCGCGCCTCGCCCTCGACCACGACCACCGGTTCGCCCAGGCGTTCCACCAGCCCGGCGTCGTCGGTGCTCGAGAGGTCGCTCTGTGCGTACGCCCGGCGGAGGAGGGCGGCGTCGAAGACCTGCGGCGTCTGCACCAAGCCCAGCCCGGCGCGGTCGAGCGTGCTTTCGACCACGCGGAGCGGATGCGTCGGGGCGGCGCCGAGGATGGCGGCGGTGGGGTCGTCGTCGCGCATGGTCTCGCCGGTGTCGCGGACGCGCTTCACCGTGTCGCGGATGGCGACCACGGGGATGACAGCGGGGTACATCGCGCCGGCGCGGAGGACGCGGTCGATCAACTCGTGCGAGACGCAGGGGCGGGCGGCGTCGTGGACGCAGACGTGCGTGCAGTCGGCGGGGATCGCGGCGAGGGCGGCGCGGACGGTCTCCCAGCGGTGGGTGAGCCCGCCGGGCACGAGCGTGGCGCCGAGGATGGCGAGGCGGTCGCCATGGCGCGCGCGGAACTCGGCGAAGGCGTCGGGCTCGCCCGGGCCGGCGACGATGATGGAGGTGATGGAGCCGTCGCGGGGCTCGAACTTGGTGAAGACCTCGACGGTGCGTTGGAGGAGGGGCTTGCCGCCGAGGTCTTCGTCGAGTTTCGAGCGCAGGCCGCCGGCGGAGGTGTAGCGGGTGGAGCCGCCCGCGGCGGGGATGATGACGCCGATGCGCATGAGCGGAGTCTATGGGCGAGGGATCACGCCGCGGCGCGGGCGCGTGGCGCCGGGGCGTGGCGGGCGGCGTGCGTGGGACGGCGGAGGGTGCGCCAGCGGAGGACGATCAGGCCGCATTCGAAGAGGAGCCACGCGGCGGCGGCGGGGAGCGCCCACCACGCGTGGCGGTCGAGGGCGTCGAGCGTGCGGGTGAGGAGGTTCTCGGCGTTGCCCTTGTAGAAGGCCTTGATGACGCCCAGGAGCGGATGGGGCTTCAGGAGCGCCCGCCCGTGCGGGGTGGAGAGGAACGCAATGCCCCGCGGGCCCTTGGGGGCGGCGCGGAGGAGCGCACGCTGGGCGGCGTGCGAGGCGTCGGGCCCGGCGCGGGCGCCCAGGGCGAGGATGTCCGCGGCGTTTTTGCCGCCCACGTGAAGGGCGGCCGCGGCGTCGGGCGCGGACTCGGCGAAGCGCGCGAGGCGCGCGACGTCGGCGGGGTCGTCGGCGTGGCGCAGGACGCGCATCGCCCCGGCGGGGGACGACCGCGAAGCGATCGTGGCGGCGTCCTCGAGCAGCGGGCGCAGGGCCGCGGACTCGCCCGCGCGGACACGTCGGACGATCTGCCCGCCCAGCGCGTCGGTGAGCGCGCCGGTGCGCCGGGCGGCCTTCAGCAGCGAGGGCGCCCAGTCGATCTCGGGCGCGAGGGTCGTGACGATGCCGACGACGCTGAGCGCGAGGAGCACCTCGTCGGTCTCGCCCTCCAACGCGTAGCGCCCGCCCTGGATGACGAGGTCGCGGATGTCGCCGACGATGAAGAAGTCGGCCGCGACGGCGCCGACGAGCGCTTCGAGCGTCTCGCCCCGCCCCGAGAGCGCGCCCCAGCCAAGGTCTTTCGCGCGCCGGAGCCAACTGGTCTGCTCGGCGATCGTCGCGTCACGCTCGGCGAGCAGGGCTTCGCGCGCCGGGCCCTCGGCGTGGCGCAGGCCGGCGTCGGCGATGGTGACGGCCTCGGCGTAGCGCCCTTCGAGGCGCAGGGCCCGCACCTCACCCGCGTGGTCGAACATCGGGAGTTCGGCGAGCGCACGACGCGCGACGCGCGCGGACGTGTCGGCGAGCACCACCCACAGGACGAACCCCGCCAGCGCCAGACGCAGCACGCCCCAGCGCGAGCGCCACGCGAGGATGATGCACGCGCGCGGCACGGACAGGCGCGTAACCGGCGTCATCGCGTGTTCTCCGTACGCTCGATCACCACGCGGACGGGCACGCGCCCGCCGGTGAGCGCGCGGAGGAGGGCCTCGACCTGTTCGCGGGTGACGCGCTCGATCTGCGCGCGGTCGTCGGGCAGGAGTTCGAGTTCGCGGGCGGCCCGGGCCGCGTCGCGCCGGGCGATGCCCAGGTAGTACTCGCCCGCGCGCGAGCGCAGGCGGAGCCAGCCGGTCTCGACGGTCGCGGCCTCGCGCTCGGGGAAGACCTCGGTCGCGAGGCGCGTGGGCGGGGGAATGCGGACGACGAGCCCGTCGAGCGCGGAGTAGCCGACGGATTCGCCCCGCACGCCCGAGAGGTCGGTGCCGTAGGAGAGGCGCACGGGGACGGTGAGGTCGGCGACGACGTCGCCCCGCCAGGACGTGTCGCCCCGGCGGAGGGCGACGGTGGTGTCGATCTCGACGGTGACGAGTTTCATCGCGCGCACCGCGGCGGCGACGGCGTCGGGGCGGAGGGGTTCCTCGGGCGCGGGCGATTCGGCGAGGGCGGCCCGGACGCCGGCCCGCTCCCACGCGCCGCTCAGCACGCCAAGACCGATGCCAACACCCGCGCAGGAGAGCGCGAGGATGAGGACGCGGGATGTGCCGGACGCGGGCATCGGAGAGAAGTATCGGCCTAGTCGGGGCGTACACCCCCACCATCACCCCCACCACCAGCACTCGGCGGCCCGGGGCGCCGGGTCCGGTACCATCCGCCATGCGCCCGGGCGTCTTTCTGGATCGCGACGACACGCTGATCGAGTGCCGGGATTTGCCGGCGCCGCTGCCCCCGGCCCGTCCGGGCGACCTGACAGACCCCGCCCGGGTGCGATTGCTGCCCGGGGCCGCGGGGGGGTTGGCGCGGCTGGCGGGGGCGGGGTACGCGCTGGTGGTGGTGTCGAACCAGGGCGTGGTGGCGCGGGGCGGGGCGACACTGGCAGACGTCGAGCGGGTGAACGATCGGCTGTGCGAGGTGGTGCGTGCGGAGGCGGGCGTGGAACTGGACGGGGTGTACGTGTGCCCGTTTCACCCGACGCCGTTCGGCTCGGGCGGGGTGGGCACGCCCGTGCCCGAGTTTCACCGCGAGCACGAGTGGCGGAAGCCCGCGCCGGGGATGATCCTGGCGGCGGCGCGCGAGTTGGAGATCGATCTTGGCGCGTCGTGGCTGGTGGGCGACGCGGCGCGGGACGTCGAGGCCGGGCTGCGGGCGGGGCTGGCGGCGGAGCGCTGCCTGCGCGTGGGGCCCGAGGGCGACGCGCCGGACCTGGAAGGGGCGGTGGACATCATTTTGGGGCCGATGGACGCGGGCGAACTGCTCGCGCGCGGGGGCGAGGTGTGCACGCTGCTCATGCACGCGGCGGACGAGGCGGCGCTGGGCGAGCCCCGCGTGCGCGACACGGTGCTGGCGTCGGCCCGGGCGGCGGCGGAACGCGCGGGGGTGCGGCTGTTCTTCGCGGGCGTCGAGGGGGGCACGCTCGTGGTGACGCTCGGGGCCGGGCGCCTGGCGGGGCTGGGGCTGCTGGGCGAGGTGCGCGCGACGACCGACCGCTGGCGGGCGGCCCGGGGCGAGGGGACGCTGTGGAGGGGCGCCGATGCGTGAGGACGAAACTTCGTCGCTGCGTGCGCCCGCGCGTCTGCTGGTGGTGCTGCCGAGTTGGGTGGGCGACGTGTGCATGAGCACCCCGACGCTGCGGGCGCTGCGCGAGGCGTTCCCCGGGGTGCTGATCGGCGCGTTGTGCCGCCCGGGGATGGACGAGTTGCTCGCGGGGACGCGGTTTCTCGACGAGGTGCACGTGCAGCGGGCGTCGGGGGTGATGGGCCCCAAGCACGCGGCGGCGAAGGTGCGTCACGGGCGGTACGACACGGCGCTGCTGCTCACCAACTCGTTCTCGACGGCGTTGGCCGTGCGGATGGCGGGGATTCCCCGGCGGATCGGCTATGACCGCGACGCGCGGGGGATCCTGCTGACGGACAAACTCCGCGCGCCGACGCGCGCCGACGGGTCGTGGGCGCCCGTGCCCGCGGTCGACTACTACTGGACGCTCGCGGAGCGGTTTCTGCTGCCCGCGTCGCGCGTGGGCGGGGCGGCCAAGGGCCCGCTGGAACTCGGGCTGACCGACGCGCAGCGGGCGGCGGGGGACGACCTGCTCGCCCGGGCTGTGCCGGGGCTCGAACCCACGCGCCCGCTGGCGATCCTGAACCCCGGGGGCAACAACCCGGCGAAACGCTGGCCCGCCGAGCGGTTCGCACGCCTGGGCGCGTGGCTCGCGCGCGAGCGCGGGTGGGCGGTCGTCGTGAACGGGTCGCCCGGCGAGCGCGACCTGACGGCACGCATCCGAGGCGAGATCCTCGCGCTCGCGCCCGACGCGGCGGCGGGCGACCTGGCGGCGAGCGGCGTGACGCTGGCGAGCCTGAAGGCGGTCGTCGCGCGGAGCGGGCTCATGGTGACCAACGACACCGGCCCGCGCCACATCGCGGCGGCGCTGGGCGTGCCCGTGGTCACCCTGTTCGGCCCGACCGACCATCGCTGGACGACCATCCCCACGCGCCCGGGCGTGCCCGAGGCGATCGTGCTCGCCGACCCCACCCTGCCCGAGGACCAGGTGGCGAACGACCACCCGGAGCGGTGCGCGATCGACCGGATCGGCGAGGACCGGGTGCGGGAGGCGGTGGCGCGGGTGCTGGGGGTGGGTTCGGCGGGTCGGACGGGGATGGGCGGGGATGATCCGGCACGGGCCTTGGACGCCGCGCCGGGGCGTTCCTAGACTTGGGTCCCCCGCGGGTGAGAACTTGCGGGGAGACAGTTCAGCGGTGGGTCGGCCTGGCCGATGCACCGAGCCTGACGCCGGGGGCATAGCTCAGTTTTGGTAGAGCGCATCCATGGCATGGATGAGGTCAGGGGTTCGAGTCCCCTTGCCTCCACTTCGGCGAAGACGCACGCGGCCTGCAAGGGCCGCGGCGTTGTTTTTGGGGTGGACGCAGAACCCGAACGCACCGGCGGGACGCGCGTGCCACCCAGACCAGTGTGCGTGAGGACCCAGCCCGAAGCCCACCCCGCGCGAGGGCGTGGTTATCCGAAGCGACCGGAGATGTACTGCTCGGTGAGGGGCTTGGAGGGGTTCTGGAAGATGGTCCTGGTGCGGTCGACCTCGACGAGTTCGCCGAGGTACATGAAGGCGGTGTAGTCGCTGACGCGTGCGGCCTGCTGCATGTTGTGCGTGACGATGAGGATGGTGACGCGCTGGCGCAGGTCCTCGATGAGTTCTTCGATCTTGCTGGTGGCGATGGGGTCCAGGGCGCTGGTGGGCTCGTCGAAGAGGACGATCTCGGGCTCGACGGCGAGGGCACGGGCGATGCACAGGCGCTGCTGCTGCCCGCCGGAGAGTTCGTAGGCGTTCTTCTTGAGGCGGTCCTTGACCTCGTCCCAGAGGGCGGCGCCGCGGAGGGCCTGCTCGACGCGACCGTCCATGTCGCGTCCGCGGACGCCCCGGAGGCGCAGGCCGTAGGCGACGTTTTCGTAGATGGACTTGGGGAAGGGGTTGGGCTTCTGGAAGACCATGGAGATGCGCATGCGCATCTCGACGGGGTTGGTGCGGCTGTCGGCGATGTCGAGGGTGTGGTTCGTGCCGTCCTCGGCGCGGGTGTGGAGGAGGATCTGCCCCTGGTAGCGGTTGCCGGGGTAGAGGTCGTGCATGCGGTTGAAGCAGCGCAGGAGCGTGGTCTTCCCGCAGCCGGAGGGGCCGATGAGGGCGGTGACGGCCTTTTCGCGGAAGGAGAGGGAGACGTTCTTGACGGCCTGGAACGTGCCGTAGAAGAAGGAGAACTCCTTGACCTCGGACTTGACGGGCGCGACGTCGGAGGCGAGCGGGCGCGAGGGCGTCGCGCGGGCCGGCGCGGGCGGCGGCTGGGTCGCGGGGGTGGGAACGTCCTTCACCACTTGATCCTCCGACGGGCCCGGTAGCGTACGCCGATCGCGACCGTGTTCATGGTGAGGGTGACGACCATGAGGACGAGCCCGGTGGCGGCGGCGTGGGCCGCGAAGTCCGTGCCCGCGCGCGAGACCCAGTTGAACATCTGGATGGGGAGGACGGTGAAGGGGGACATGAGCCATTCGGTGGGACCGACGCTCGTGCCGTCGGGCGCGGTGGAGAAGGGCATTGGGGGGAGGAAGGCGATGTAGGTGAGCGCGCCGATGGTGACGAGGGGGGCCGTCTCGCCGATGGCGCGGGAGAGGGCGATGATGACGCCGGTGGCGATCCCGCCGGTGGAGTAGGGGAGCAGGTGGTCCTTGACGACCTGCCAGCGGGTGGCGCCGAGGGCGTAGGCGGCTTCGCGGATGTACTGGGGGATGGCGCGGAGGGCCTCGCGGGTGGCGACGATGACGATGGGCAGGATGAGCATGCCCAGGGTGAGCCCGCCGGTGAGGATGGATTCGCCGAACTTGAACTGGTAGACGAGCAGGCCCAGGGCCATCAGCCCGTAGATGATGGAGGGGACGCCGGCGAGGTTGGAGATGTTGATCTCGATGAGGCTGGTGAACCAGTTCTTCCGGGCGTACTCCTCGAGGTAGATGCCGGCGGCGACGCCCAGGGGCACGGCGGTGCAGGCGGTCACGATCATCATGAGGAGGGAGCCGACCCACGGGGAGAGGATCCCCGCGCGTTCGGGGCGGTAGGACGGGTAGTTGGTGAGGAAGTCCCAGTTGACGCGGCGCAGGCCCTCCCAGAGGAGGTCGCCCAGGAGGATGGCCAGCACGCCCAGGCAGAGGGCGGTGAGCCCCGCCCCGAGCCAGAAGAACGCCCGATCCCAGAGGCGTCCGCGGCGGATGATGACCTGCGGGTGGAGCATGCTCAGTACGCCTGGCGGAAACGACGGCGGAGGTACGCGCCCAGGAGGTTGAAGCCGAGGGTCATGACGAACAGCGTGAGCCCGGCGGCGAAGATGGACTCGTAGCCGATGCTGCGGTGGGGAAGGTCGCCCATGGAGACCTGGACGATGTAGGCGGTGATGGTGGCGGCGGGCTCGGCGGGGTTGAGCGTGAGGTTGGGCGCGCCGCCGGCGGCGATGGCGACGATCATGGTCTCGCCGACGGCGCGGGACATCGCGAGGGTGTAGGCGGCGGCGATGCCGGAGATGGCCGCGGGGAAGACCACGCGCAAAGCGGTGGTCAGGCGGTTGGCGCCCATGGCGTAGGAGCCTTCACGGAGGATCATGGGGACGGAGCGCATGGCGTCCTCGCTGAGCGAGGAGACGTAGGGGACGATCATGACGCCCATGACGAGCCCGGCGATGAGCATGTTGAAGGGGGGCAGGTCGGGGTACAACTTCTGGAGGGCGGGCCCGACGATGCTGATGGCGAAGTACCCGTAGACGACGGTGGGGACGGCGCTGAGGAGTTCGAGAACGGGCTTGATGACCTCGCGGACGCGGTGGGGCGCGAACTCGCTGAGCCAGATGGCGATGATCGTGCCGACGGGCATGGCGACCAGGAGCGCGACGCCGGTGGTGACGAGCGTGCCGCTGATGAGCGGGAGGATGCCGAAGCGCTGGGGCTCGAAGAGGGGCGTCCACTCGCGCCCGGTGATGAACTCGAGGAAGGTGACGCGTTCATCGCGGAAGAAGAGGATGGAGTCGTAGACGAGGACGTAGACGATGCCGGCGGTGACGAAGACGGAGAAGATGGCGGCGAAGAGCAGCCCGACCTCGATGAGTTTCTCGAGGGGGCGCAGGCCGACGCGCGCCGGGCGCAGGGCCTTCGCGGGCCCGCCCGGGGCGAGCGACGCGCCCGCCGGGGCCGCGGTCATCGCGTGACTCCCCGGGTCGCGCCGGTGATCACTCCTTCTCCTCCAAGGCGAGGACGTCCTCGAGGCGGAGGCCGACGGCGGACTCGCCGTGGAAGACCGTGCCGGTCTTCATGGAGGCGAATCGTTGCTTGGCGAGTTCGTACGCGCGGTCGGGGAGGGGGACGTAGAGGACCTCGCCGGCGAGTTTCTTGGCGTTCTTGAGGTAGAACTCGACGTACAGGCGGACCTCGGGGCGCGTCTCGGCGGAGCGCTTGTTGACGTAGATGAAGAGCGGGCGCGAGAGCGGGGCGTACGACCCGTTGAGGACGGTCTCGGGCGTGGGGGGCACGGGGTCCTTGGTCGCCGGGTTCTTGCTCCAGGCGATGGAGACGGGCGTGAGGCGCTCGGAGTGCGCGAGGTAGTAGGCCATGCCGAAGTAGCCCAGGGCGTTGCGGCTGCGTTCGACGCCGGTGACGAGGGTGTTGTCGTCCTCGCTGGGGGTGTAGTCCGGTCGGGAGGCCTTGGCCTTGCCGACGATGGCCTCGGTGAAGTAGTCGAAGGTGCCCGAGTCGGCGCCCGCGCCGAAGAGGTCGATCTTGGCGTCGGGCCACTCGGGGCGGACCTGGTTCCAGCGCATGATGGTGTTGCGGGCCTCGGGCTCCCAGATCATCTTGAGTTCCTCGACGGTCATCGAGGTGGCCCAGGTGTTCTCGCGGTTGATGACGACGGTGAGCGCGTCGTAGGCCACGGGCAGTTCGATGTACTCGATGCCGTTCTTCGCGCACTCCTCCATTTCGGTCTTGGAGATGGGTCGCGAGGCATTGGCGACATCGATCTCGCCGCGCGCGAACTTCTTGAACCCCCCGCCCGTGCCCGAGGTGCCGACGGTGGCACGCAGCCCGCGGTTGGCGATCTGGAACTCCTCGGCGACGGCCTGGGAGATCAGGAAGACGGTGCTGGAGCCGTCGGTGCGGACGACGGAGGCGCTGGTCGTCGGACTGGCCGCCTCCTCACTCCCGCCGGACTCGGCCTTGTCTTTGCACCCGCCGCCCACAAGCGCCGCCGCCATCGCGACGACGCACGCGCCCGCCCGCCATGCTTTCATGGACCGCTCCCGTACTGTGCCCCACGCCTCGGACACCCCGTCCGAGAAACCCAGAGGCTACGGGCCCTGCGCGCGCACCGCGGCTCATCCGACACGTCTTCACGAAAAGATAAGATTTCGTTCGGGTGCTACTCGGGTATACCCGGGGTCCGAACGGCATCCCGCATGAGCGTTTCGAACGTGCCCAGCACCGCCGGGCTGTCCGGGGCGGCCCCCGCCGGGGGCGTGCGGCGCACGCTCGCGCCCAAGGGCGTCACATCCCAGGCGTTGCGGTGGTCCTCGGCGTGGACCTGCATCATCCGGAGGAGGCGTTCGCGGGCCTCGCGGTCGCGGACGGGCACGGCGACCTCGACCCGGTTCGAGAGGTTCCGGTACATCCAGTCGGCGCTGCCGATGTACCACTCGCCGTCGAGGGGGTCTTCCTGCCCGGCGGCGAAGTGGAAGACGCGGGAGTGTTCGAGGAAGCGCCCGACGATCGACGTGACGCTGATGTTCTCCGACATGCCGGGGATGCCCGGGCGGAGGCAGCAGAACCCGCGGCAGACGACGACGATCCTGACGCCCGCGCCCGACGCGGCGTAGAGCCGCTCGGTGATGTCGCGGTCTTCGAGGGCGTTCACCTTCACGAAGATGCGGGCCGGGAGCTTGCGCTTGGCGAACTCGATCTCTCGGTCGATCAACTGGTTGAAGCGGGTGCGCATCGTGAAGGGCGCGACGAGCAGCGTGGGGTAGGCCGGTGCCCCGGCCATGCCGGTGAGGAAGTTGAAGAGGTTCACGAGGTCGGCGGTGATCTCGGGGTCGCAGGTGAGCAGCCCGCAGTCGGTGTACAACTGGGCGGTGCGGGGGTGGTAGTTGCCGGTGCCCAGGTGGGCGTAGCAGCGCAGCCCGTGGCGTTCGCGTCGCACGACGAGGCTGGTCTTGCAGTGGGTCTTGAGCCCGGCGACGCCGTAGGCGACGTGGACGCCGGCCTTCTCGAGTTGACGGGCGAAGCGGACGTTTCGTCCTTCGTCGAAGCGGGCGCGGAGTTCGACCAGGCACGCGACCTGCTTCCCGCTCTCGGCGGCCCGCACGAGGTTCTCGATGAAGGGCGAGTCGGGCGTCGTGCGGTAGAGCGTCTGCTTGATCGTGAGGACGTCGGGGTCGTTGGCGGCGGCGGCGATGAACTTCTCGACGCTCGCGCGGAAACTCTCGTACGGGTGGTGGACGAGCACGTCCTGCTTGCGGATGGCGGCGAAGAAGGCGGCGGAGGCCTTCTCGCCGGTCGCGCCGGTCGCCTGCGTCAGGCGGGGCGGGGTCACGGGCTTCCAGGGCTTGTGGCGGAGGTCGGCGCGTTCGAGGTCGGCCAGTTCGCCGATGACCTGCGCGCTCCAGAGGGCCGGGCGCTCGTAGACGTCCTGGGCGTCGATGTTCAGCTTGTCGACCAGGCGTCGGCGCAGGTCGGGGGTGGCGCTCTCCTCGATCTCCAGGCGCACGACGCGCGCGAACCGGCGCTGCTTGAGGTCGGCCTCGATCGACTGGAGGAAGTTCACGGTGTCCAGGTCGTCGCGCTGGATGCCCGCGGAGCGCGTGACGCGGAAGACCACGTGCTCCTCGATCACCAGCCCGGGGAAGAGGTCGTCGAGGTTGTTGCGGATGATGTCCTGGAGCATCGCGAAGCGTGTGCCGCTGTCGCCCTCGCGCCCGGGCAGGCGCACGAGGTGCCGGATGATCGGGGGGAACTTGAGGCGAGCGAACCCGGGCATCGCGGGCAGGTCCGCCGCCCCGGGCGTGGGAATCGCGAACTGGACCGCGAGGTTTTCGGAGAGGTTCGAGATGAACGGGAAGCGGTGCGTCGGGTTCACCGAGAGGGGGGTAAGCGCGGGGAACACGTTCACCTGGTACCAGTCCTCGGCCCAGCGGCGCTCCTTGGGCGTCATGTCCGCGTAGCGGATCATCGACACGCCCGCGCGCTCCAGCAGCGGGACGATCTCGCGGAAGCGCGCGTCGTGCTCGGCCTGCAGGGTGGTCACGAACTCGCGGCAGGCCTGCAACTGCTCGCGGGGGCTCAGCCCGTCGGGCCCGGGCGTCTCGACGCCCGCGTGCACCTGGCGCTTCAGCAGCCCGACGCGCTTCATGAAGAACTCGTCGAGGTTGCTCGTGAAGATCGCGAGGAACCGGACGCGCTCCAGGAGCGGCATGGTCTCGTCGGCGGCCTGGGCGAGGACGCGCCGGTTGAACTCCAGCCAGGAGAGGTCGCGGTTGAAGAACCGCGCGTCCGCCTCGCCGGTGAAGGGGATCGGGGGAGACTTGGAAGCGCTCTTGCGTGTGGTGGGGGGCATCGTGGCGCACGCCGTCCATGGGTGCGAGGGTGGGTGCGTGGGGCAATCCTTGGCCGCCCGCGCCGCGCGTGCAGACCTCACTCGCTGACCCTTCTATCGGACTCTCCCCCACCCCGAACACAGACCAAAACTACGCCCGCGGACGGATGTACGTCGCGGCGCAGCCGGGTGCTTCGGTGACGCGGACGCGGTCGACGCGGGCGTGGGGCGCGAGGGCCGCGTCGAGGCGGGCGGCGAGTTCGTCGGCGATGTGGCGAGCGACGTTCTCGGCGGTCGGGTTCCGCGTGGTGAAGGGGGGCACGTCGTTGAGGGAGCGGTTGTGGAAGGGCGCGACGATGTCCGCGAGGGTGTCGTGGACGGTGTGGAAGTCGCAGAGGAGGGCGTCGGCGTCGAGGGTGGCGCCGGCGATGACGGCGGTCACTTCCCAGTTGTGCCCGTGGACGGGCTCGCGCACGCCCCCGACCATGAGGGCGTGGGCGGCCGCGAAGACGTGCTCGACGCTGATCTCGAACATGGGGCGAGCGTAGCGGCCCGGCGGGGTGCACGCGCCCGCTACCCTTGGCGACGATGGGACGACTCATGCTTTCCGTGTCCGGGTGCCGGGGGATCATCGGCGACACGCTGACCCCGGAGGTGGCGGCCCGCTTCGCCGGGGCGTTCGGCGCGTTCCTGCGCGAGCGCGGGCGGGGCACCTCCCCCACCGTCGTGCTGGGGCGTGACGGACGGCGCGCGAGCGACGTGGTGAGCGCGGCGGCGTGCGCCGGGCTGGCCGGGGCCGGGTGTCGCGTGCTGGATTTGGGCATCGCCACCACCCCGACGGTCGCGGTGCAGACCGACGCGCTGGCGCGGGGCGCGGGCGGGGCCGCGGGAATGGTCGTGACGGCGAGCCACAACCCGCAGATGTGGTGCGGGCTGAAGTGTCTGCTGGCGGAGGGTGGGGAGTACGGCTCGGCGGCGTGCGCGCCGCCCCCGGACGCGGCGTCGGAGATCATCCGGCGGTTCGAGCGGGGCGACGTGGGGGCCGTGCCCTGGGCCCTGACCGGGAGCATCGATCACCTGGAGGGGGCGGACGAGGAGCATGTCGAGCGGGTGCTGGGCGCGCTGGAGGCGTCGGGCGTGTGCGAGGACGCGTGCGACCTGGGCGACGGGCTCGCGGTGGTGCTGGACTCGGTGAACGCGTCGGGGATCGACGCGGGGCGCGGGCTGCTGGAGGGCGTGGGGTGCACGGAGATCCTGCACCTGGGCAGCGAGCGGACGGGGGTGTTCGCGCGTCCGCCCGAGCCGACGCACGAGAACCTGACGCTGCCGGGCGGGCTGTGCGACGCGGTGCGCGAGAGCGGGGCCGACGTGGGCTTCGCGCAGGACCCCGACGCGGACCGGCTGGCGATTATCGACGAGCGGGGACGCTACATCGGCGAGGAGTACACGCTGGCGCTGGGGGCCAAGGCGCTGCTGGAGGCCGAGCGCCGGCGCGCGGGCACGGCGGAAGGGTGCGTGCTGGTGACGAACCTGAGCACGTCGCGGATGCTCGACGACGTGGCGCGGGCGTACGGGGCGCGCGTGGAGCGCACGCCCGTGGGCGAGGCGCACGTCGTCGAGGCGATGAAGCGCCTGGCGGCGCAGGGCGAGCGCGTGATCGCAGGGGGCGAGGGCAACGGCGGGCTGATCTGGCCCCGCGTGGCGTACGTCCGCGACTCGCTGTCGTCGATGGCGATGATCCTCGCGCTGCTGCGGGGCGGGGGAGTACGGGTGCGCGTGAGCGACCTCGTGGCGTCGATCCCGGCGTACGCGATCGAGAAACGGAAGGTGGACCTGCCCCGGCGCGAGGACGCGGAGGCGGGTCTGGAGGCGGTGGCCAGGGGCTACGCCGCCCAGCGCGTCGACCGGCGCGACGGCGTGTGGGTCGACTTCACGTCAGGCGGGCTTGCCGGCAAGGCATGGCTGCACGTGCGCCCGAGCAACACCGAGCCGATTCTCCGCTTGATCGCCGAGGCGCCGACGCCCGCGCAGGCAGACGGGATTCTGGACCGGGCGGCGGAGTACCTGGGCGTGCCGGTGCGCTAAGTGGTGATGGTGCAGTCGCCTGCGCGGCTTCGGCGGACGCCGGTGTTTCTGTGGGCTTCCGGCGGGTGGACTTGACCCGCTCTATATTTCAGAATATTCTGAAAGTAGCCGTGGACACACCCGTTCTTCCCCGGGATACTGCTCGCATGACCCCCGCGCCCCCCAGCCCGCCCTCGCCGACCCGCGCGCAGTTGGCTGCGGCGCAGGACCGGTTCGTCGCGGTGTGGGGGCAGATGGCCGGCGCGTGGGGCGTGTCGCGGACGATGGCCGAGGTGCACGCGCTGTTGTACATCACGGGCGAGCCGATGTGCACGGACGACGTGATGGAGCGGCTGCAGATCTCACGCGGGAACGCGAGCATGTCGCTGCGGGCGCTGCTGGACTGGGGGATCATCGAGCGGGCGCACCGGCGGGGCGACCGCAAGGAGTACTACCGGGGCGAGCAGGACGTGTGGGCGCTGTTCCGGGCGATCGTGCGCGGACGCCTGACCCGCGAGGTCGATCCGCTGCTGGCGAGCCTGCACGAGATCCGCGACATGTCGTCGAGCGACCGGCGTCGCGGCAAGGGCGAGACGCCCTCGGAGACCGACCGGGCACTGCTGGAGGCGCACCACCAGCGGCTTGACGCGATGATCGAGTTCTTCGACATGCTGGAGAAGTTCGCCCACATGTTCGTGAGCCCGGCGGGGCGCGGGCTGCAGGCGGCGGCGCAGATCCTCGCGGGCGGACGCTCGGGCGAGCGCGGGGCCGATCGGTCGGAGGGCGCCGCATGACGCGCATCCGGCACCAGACGGTCACGGCGCCCCGGGTCGGGCTCGCGCACGCGACGATCACGTGGCGCGTCGCGACGCGCGGCTGGGGGAACCCGGCCGACGGAGCGACGGTGGACCTCGCGTGGGAGATCGACCTTGCGCAGGGCGAGGCGGTGTGCATCGTTCGGGGGACGTCGGGCGCGCGCGTGCTGCGCCGGTGCGCGGTGCGCGTGGTCGTCGCGGGGGACGACATGCTGGACGTGCGCGCGGAGGACGCGACGCTGCAGGCGGTGCTCGACCCGGCGGACGGGCGGGCGATCTACGCGCGGACGAGAGTGCTGCGCGACCTGGGCGTGCCGGGCGGGCGCGCGGAGATACTCCGCGACCCGCGTGCGGAGTAGATCGCGATCGGTTCGATGTCGGTTCGATGTCGGCTCAGTGTCGGCGCGGCTCAGGAGCGTTTGCCGAGGAACATGCCCAGCAGGGCCCCGGCGATGGTGACGCCCGCGGCGATGCCGATCATGATGAAGAAGTTCTCGCCGATGGTCTCGAGCGTCCCGCCGCCGGCGGCGCTGGTGAGCCCGAGGATGATGGTGGCGGCGCCGAGGAGGAGGGCGACGACCATGCCGACGGCGAGCCCGCCGGCGATGCCCGACCACGTGCCGTCGTAGGGCTCGGCGGCGACGAGGACGGGTGCGGCGACTTCGACCTCGGCGCCGGGGGTTTCGAAGAGTGCGCCGCCGGCGTCGCCGCCGGTGGGCAGGTCGGCGGTGGTCTGCTGGGCGACGGTGTCGGAGCCGTAGACGTCTTCCATGAGCCCCTGACCCAGGGAGGTGTCGTCGGCTTCTTTGGTGAGGTCGAGCAGGCCGCCCGAGCCCGAGCCGCTGCGGCCTGGGTCGCTGAAGCCTGCGGTGGGGCTGTTGCTGACGCGGGTGACGGCGTTGGCGTCGGCGTCGTCGGTGGCCTCGGCCTCGAAGATGCCGATGGCGCTGCCCTCGCTGTCCTTGCGGCCGCCCTTGGCGGGCTGGTCGAGCTTCATGCCCGTGCCGCTGGAGGAGAGGGAGAGTTCGCCGCTGTCGGCGGCGAGGGGGATCATGCCTTCGTCGTCGCCGCCGGCGAGGAGGTCGACCTGCTCGCGCTTGAACATGAGCTTGTCGCGGTCGCGGAACTCCTGGAGCTGGCCGCGGGACGCCATCTGGCGGACGTCGTCGGCGGACTTGCCCAACTTGGAGGCGGCTTCTTCGAGCGTATAGAACATCTTGTCCATGGCGAACTCCTGGCGCGAAGCGCCGGGGCGACGGGCCGCCCGGCGGGGGCATCACCATAGCATAATCCGTGCGTCGTGTCGGGGGGTTCCGCCCGAGGACGCGCTCCGTGTTCGGACTTTGTCGGTGCTCGGTGCGCGATCGGCCACGGAGGTGGCGAGGCCAGTCCCCCACTCTCGCTCCGGCGTGAAGTCCCGCAACCAGGGGGTGGCGAGGGCGGTAAACGAACTGCGGCCCGTGCTGGGAAGGGCCGCACCATTTCTAGCCGCTCGGGGCACCCCTCTCGTTCCGAGCGGCGCTTGCGGACTGCCGGAGGCGAGAGACGGGGCCTGGAAAGGCCCCGCCCCATCAAGCAAGGCGAAGCATGACGGGGCTTGGAAAGGCCCCGCACCATCAAGGCAGATGGCGATGGATGACCCTGTGAAGTCAGGCCGACTTAGGGACAGGGCGAGCCGGCGACGACCTGGGCGAGGGCGTCGATGTCGTCCTGGTCGACGTTGCCGTCGCGGTTGAAGTCCGGGTCGGCGTCGGAACAGGACGGGTCGCCGGCGACGACCTGGGCGAGGCAGGCGATGTCGTCCTGGTCGGCGTTGCCGTCCTGGTTGAAGTCGGGGTCGCAGGGCACGCCGGGCACGCCCAGGAGGAGGAACGGGAGGTCCTTGCCCTGGTCGGGGGCTTCGGCGGGCTTGCCGGCGTCGAGCACGGCGTACCACCCGGGCTCGGCCGTGCCCGCGCGGGGGCGGCGCTGGAGGGCGTTGCCCACGGTGCGCTGGGCAGGGATCGTGACGGGCGGCGAGAACGCGGGCGTGAACGGGTCGAGGCAGGCGTACTGCCAGTCGATGTAATACTGGCCTTCGGAGAGGAACACGCCGGGGATCGCGGCGTGGCTGGCCCAGACGAGGCGCGTGGCGTCGGGCGCCGGGGGCAAGGGCTGGGCGACGCTGTTGAAGACGCGGTAGATGTTCGTCGGCTGCGACCAGGCGAGGACGTTCGTCGCGTCGTCGCCGAAGACCACGGTGCTGCCCGGTGCCTCGGGCGCGCCCGACCAGATGCGCAGCGTGAGCCCGACGAAGGGGGACACCGGCCCCGCGGCCCCGGGCTGGTAGGCGTAGAGCGTGACGCCGGTGAGCGTCCACCCGCCGGGGGGCACGGCGAAATCGTCGGCGAAGCGGTACGCGCCGTCGGCGCCCAGCGCGTGCGTGGCGAATCCGCCGACGGAGTCGGCGAAGGCGTTGTCGCGGGCGGCCTCGCTCCAGAAGGAGGCGGCGGGGGCCGCGACGCCGGACTGCGTGTGCGTCGCGGCGCCGAGCGCGGGCGTGGAGAGGTCGGGCCCGTGGTTGCTGAACAGGTGCTGGGCGGAGGCGCCGAGCGGGAAGGCGGCGAGCGCGAGGAGGAGCGTGAGGGATCGCACGGGGGAACTCCGTTGAGGGAGGGTCAGACGAGCACGCCGCGGAACGTGGGGGTGAAGTCGGGGAAGATGACGCCCAGGTCGGGCGCGCCCAGACGGTGCTGGAGGATTTCGGCGAGGAGATCGCGGTAGTCGATGGTGACGCCGAGGTCGAGCCCCTGGTAGCGCTGGTCGGGGGCGAGCCCGGGCCACTGGGCGAGGACGCGTCCGCCCTGGATGGCGGTGCCCATGAGGATGGCGCAGTTGCCGTGCCCGTGGTCGGTGCCGGCGCTGCCGTTCTCGGCGACGCGCCGGCCGAACTCGGACATGCAGACGACGGCGTGGCTGGGGCGGGAGTCGCCCGAGTTGAGGTCGGTGTGGAACGCGGCGAGCCCCTGGGCGAGTTGGGACATGAGCCCGGCCATGGTGCCCGTGAGGGTGCCCTGGTTGGCGTGAGTGTCCCAGCCGCCGAGATCGATGGCGACGGCCTCGACGCCGATCTGGGCCTTGAGGAGGGCGGCGGTGGAGCGGAGGGCGGTGCCGAAGTTGCCGGCGGGGTAGACGGCGCCGCCCGAGGGCTGGTAGGTCGCGAAGTTGATGGTCTGGAGGAGATCGATGGTCTGGAGGGTGGTGATGGCGGCGGCGCGGAGCGGGTCGGGCTGGGGGTCGTACATCGCGTTGATGGCGGCACGGCGCGCGGTGCGGCTGGAGGACGGGCCCCCGAGATCGAACGAGGCGAGGTTGGGGATGGGCAGGGTCTTGGGGCCGCCGACGAGCGTGCGCATGAGCCCGGTGCTGATGCCCACGGCGCGGAGGAGGGCGTCGGGCATGGCCGGGGGGACGTTGGCGAGGTGACGCCCGAGCCAGCCGGTGGCGAGGGTGGGATCGGAGGGCGTGCCGACTTCCATGAAGCGCTGGGCGTCGAAGTGGGAGCGGGAGGGGTCGTGCGAGCCGGTGGCGTGGACGAAGAGCAACTGCCCGGAGAGGTAGGCGGGGATGAGGGCGGTCATCGCGGGGGGCAGGCCGAAGAACCCGTCGAGGTCGGTCGCGCGGTTCTCGGCGCCGCTGGTTGGGTGGGGGACGGCGAGGGTGGGACGGGCGGTGTAGTAGTGGCTGTCGGCGTGGGGGACGAGCATGTTGAGCCCGTCGTTGGCGCCGCGCAGGTAGATGGAGACGATGGCGTCGCGCATGGACGCGCGGTAGGAGGACGCGACGGCGACGCGGGGGAGCCAGGCGGGGGCGACGGCGGCGAGAGCCGTGACGCCCGAGGCGGCGAGGAAGGAGCGTCGCGAGAGTTCGAGGTACTCGCGGCAGCCGGAGGGACCGCCGGAGGGCGCATCGTGGGGCGCGTCGTGGGGCGTGGGATGCGGGTCGGCGGGCATGGCGTGTGCTCCGTGGAGGCGCGGGGTCGGCGTGCTCAGAACCACTGGAAGAAGGGCGAGGACATGGCGAGCCCGAGGGCCTCGCGCTGGCGGGCGAGCGTGGGCGTGTTGGGGAGGAGGTGGTCGCGGATGCGGTTGCGTTCGAGGGCGGGGAGTTCGCCGGCGAAGAAGGCCTGGCTGATGCGCTCGGCCATCTGGTCGGCGGTGGTGAGCCCGGCGAAGAAGGCGGCGGTGTCGACGCTGCACCCCGCGATGGCGTTGTTCATGAGGTCGGCGCCGAAGTTCCAGCGGGGCATGATGAGCCCGACCCAGTAGTCGGTGGCGAGGGGGTAGCCGTCGGGCGTGGCCCAGCCGAAGCGGGGCATGCCGGCGCCCAGGAGGCGGCTGCGGAAGGACGTGGTGCTGGTGATGGTGGAGGGCGCGCCGCGAAGGCAGGAGATGAAGTGATGCCACGGGCGCTTGTAGATGAGGGGCGCCTGGGCGAGGTGGTTGGGTTCGAGGGCGGCGCGGATCATGGACTTGATGTCGCCGGAGGTGGCGGTGTAGGCGGCGGCGACGCGGTCCTGCACGCCCTGGGGGACGCGGTCGCCCAGGAGGAAGGCGCAGAGTTTCCTGGCGAGGTAGCGCGCGGTGCTGGGATGAGCGAGGAGGATGGCGATGACGTCGAGCCCGTCCTGGATGCCGTTGGCGGCGGAGCGGGCGGGGATGACGTGCCCGAGGACGGTCTTCTGGCCGGTGTCGTGGACGCCCTGGTTGTAGCGGAAGGTGCCGGAGTTGGCCCCGCTGTTGTCGTTGAAGAACTGCCAGCCGGTGAAGCAGCGAGCGACCTCGACGACGTCCTGCTGGGTGTACCCGCCGTCGGCGCCCATGGTGTGGAGTTCCATGATCTCGCGGGCGTAGTTCTCGTTGGGGTTGCCGGCGGTGCTGATGTTGTTGTCGAGGTAGTCGAGCATCGCGGGGCTGCGGGCGCTGGCGGTGAGGAGGGCGCCGAAGTTGCCCAGCGCGTGCGGGCGGATCACGTCGCGGTCGTCGATGGCCTTCATGCGACGGAGGCGCTGGCCGGCCATCTCGATGTTGAAGTGGTCGGTCCAGAACTCGACCATGCGTTCGTAGAACTGGCGCCGGGAGAACGCGGCGCGGAGGATGGCGGCCTCGATGCACTCGTTGGCGACCTGGGTGTCCTGCACGCCGAGCATCTGCTGGTAGGTCATCGGGAGCGTGGCGTACGAAGCAAGGCGCGTGTCGAGGGCGCTGTCGTCGATCGCGCCGGGGTTGAGGTGGTATTCGAGGTAGCCCTGGTAGCCCAGCGTGCGGGCGAGGTCGATCTCGGCGGGCGACTCGCCGTAGGTGAGCCGGCGGACCAGGCGGTTCAGCAGGCTGGAGGGATCGACGTCGGCCTGAGCCGCGGGTGGCGAGGCGACGGCACGCCCGGACTGGGCGAACGCCGCCAGGAGCCCGGCGCCGGTGAAGAGCCCGCGCCGGGAGAGGCCGCGGGCGCGCGGCGGGTGCTCGGGTGCGGACGGCGCGTCGTCGACGACCGGCTCGGTGGTGTGCATGCGTGCCTCGCGTGCTGCGGGATCGGCCCGACCTGGGGACTAACGCCCGTGGGTTCCGGCGATTGCACGATACCACGCGGGGCGGCGAGTGCAATCCCCTGACTGAATCGTGTGGAGTACTGATCGCGGTCGTGAGGGTGGAATGCTGTTCCGGGGCCTGGAAAGGCCCCGCCCCAGCAGGAAGGACGCATCCGTCGGTGGGCACGGGTGATGATGTGGGCGCGAAAAAACGCCCCGGGCGAGAGGCCCGGGGCGGGTGTGCGGGAGGGTATTCCGGGGCCTGGAAAGGCCCCGCCCCATCACGGCAGGGCGATGAAGGGCCCTGGGAAGTCAGGGCGACTTACGGGCAGGGAGCGCCGCCGACGACCTGGGCGAGGGCGTCGATGTCGTCCTGGTCGACGTTGCCGTCGCCGTTGAAGTCGGGGTCCTGGTCGGAGCAGGAGGGATCGCCGCCGACGACCTGGGCGAGGCAGGCGATGTCGTCCTGGTCGACGTTGCCGTCGGCGTTGAAGTCGGGATCGCAGGGGGGCTGGCCGAGGATGATGGCGAGGTCGGCCTCGTTGACGACGCCGTCGAAGTTGACGTCGCCGCAGCAGTAGGTGGCGTTGGTGAGCCCGAGGTTGGCGGTGGCGATGGCGAGATCGGCGGCGTCGATGACGCCGTCGAGGTTCACGTCGCCGACCTGGGTGCCCAGGATGTCCTGGATGATGACGAGGGCGTCGTTGATGTCGATGATGAGGTCGGCGTTCATGTCGGCGGAGAGGTCGATGAAGGCGGCTTCGTCGAGGTTGGCCCAGTTGGCGGCGTTGCCGGTGATGTTGGCGTTGCGGAACTGCGCGACGACGTAGGAGACGTCGATGCAGTCGATGACGCGGTCGTTGTTGGTGTTGGCGTCGCCGTTGCCGTCGTGCCCGATGGGCGCCCAGCCCTTGGTGGTGGGGTTGATGGCGGTGACGCAGGTGTTGATCGCGGCGCGCGGGCCGACGGCGTTGGAGGCGTTGGCGACGTCGCCGCGCGAATCACCGGCGGCGTAGGCCTTCGACGGGTTGGAGAGGATGGTGCCGAAGAAGTTGAGCGTGCCGGAGGCGGCGAGCGAGGCGTTGTCGACGGCGGCGAAGCCGGCGGCGCGGTCGAGGGAGCCGTTGACGAGGGCGAGCCCGTCGGCCCAGTAGCGGATGTCGAGGAGGTCGAAGGAGCCGTTGCCGTCGAAGTCGCCGATGATCTCGATGACGGTCTGATCGCCCGCGCCCAGGCCGTAGATCCCGTCGGGGGCGGTCCAGGCGGGCCCGGCGTTGCGCTGGCGCCAGGCGCGGATCATGCCGGTGGCGTCGTTGAGGGAGCGGACGCCGTCGCCGTCGAAGTCGCCGGCGATCTTGTTGCGGGGGTTGAGGGTGCTGGTGTAGGAGACGACGTTGCCGGCCTGGTTGATGTAGTTCTGGCCGTTGGGGACGCCGTCGGAGTAGACGACGCCGGTGGTGCGCCCGGGGACGCGGCCGGCGGCGGTGGTGTTGAAGGCGAGGAACTCGGGGCGGTGGTGGACGTTGCCGTTGGCGGGGTTGGCGATGTAGTTCTGCACGTTCTGGTTGAAGGCCGGGTTGGGCTGGAGGACGGTGTAGTCGAGGTTGCTGTGGAGGTTGTCGATGGCGGCGAGGGCGAGGAACTGGCTGGCGGCGAACTCGCCGGGCATACCGACGTTGGCCACGTCCGCGGGGACGCTCTGGAAGGCGGCGATGGAGCGGGAGATGTTGTTCATGTAGCGTGCGGCGAAGTCGTTGGCCATGGGGGGGTTGTTGTTGACGAGCCCGGCCTCGGCGTTGGAGGCGTCGCGGACGCCGTTGCCGTTGAGGTCGGTGAAGGGCTCGCCCGGGTCCCACTGGCCGTTGTTGTTGGAGTCAACGTAGGGGTCGAAGGCGCCGACCCAGCCGGTGCCGCCCGAGGCGGGGCTGTTCGCGCGGGGGTCGCCGACGGTGGCGATGACGGCCTGGCCGCCGATGAGCCAGCCGTTGGCGTCGTTGTTGAGGATGTTCATGGCGGTGGGGCGGGTGTACGCCGTGCCGCCGTAGATGTCGTTCTGGACGTCGGCGATCTCGAGCCAGCCGTTGGTGAGCCAGGAGCCGGTGCCCGAGCCGGTGACGCCGCGCTCGGTGCCGACGTAGCCGATGCCCAGGCGGATGTTGAGGAGGACGGCTTCGACGTCGCCGTTGCCGTTCTTGTTGTTGGGGATGAAGCCCGGGCCGAGGTTGTTCTGGGCGCCGCCGGAGGAGAGGGGCCCGATGTTGTCGCCGTTGCCCCAGGAGGGGTCGACGCCGGTGCAGTTGTTGAAGGCGTTGCGGGTGCCGGAGCCGACGTCGCGGGTGACGACGATGAAGTTCTCGCCGTTGGCGGCGCGACCGGTGACGAAGAGGTGCTGGATCTCGGTGATCTTGAGTTGGCGGATGCCGGTGCCGAAGTTGACAACGGGGGCGATGGGGGCGAAGAGGAGGTCGGTGTCGAAGATGGTGTTCTGGTCGGCGGCGCCGGGGTTGTTCGGGTTGAAGAGGTTGCGTCCGAGGAGGGTGGTGAGTTGGCTCGGGCGATTGGCGCCGGCGGAGCCGCCCTGCTTGTTCACGCTGTTCAGGGGGTTGCGCCCGTATCCGGGTGCGGCGGGTGGCAGGCTCCAGAAGGGCGTGCCGCCGTCCTTCTGCACGGCGAGGAAGGTGGCGACGTCGATCGGGGCGACGTCGATCTGGATGCCGCCGGCGCTGGGGTTGTCGGGGGACTGGAAGGTGGCGATGTAGGTGGTCTGGTCGGCACGGTTGGGGGCGCCGCCGGGGTTGCCGGCGTTGTAGGCGCCGGTGCGCACGCCGGAGTTGGTGCCAATGGTGATGTAGAGGACGCGGTTGTTGTAGGCGCCGGTGGCGGAGCCCGGGTTGGGCTGTCCGGTGGCGGGCGCGGCGCCGAGGATGCCGTTGGGGTCGAAGGAGTCGGTGGTGACCCAGTTGGGCGCGCCGAAGCGGAGGAGTTCGATGAAGCCGTTGACGGAGCCGGTGACGCGGTACTGGACGACGAGTTCCTGGGCCGTGGGGGAGCCGGCGACGCCGAAGCCGCTGGGCCCGCCGTCGGCCAGTTGGTCGGGCACGCCGCCGATGGTGGTGCCGAGGTAGCCGGCGAAGCCGTCGCCGTCGACGTCGATGAAGTCGTTGGTCGACGCGCGGCTTGCGCTCCAGTTCTGGAGGAGTGACGCGCCCGAGATGTTCACAACGCGGCCCTGCTGCAGCTGGGCGAGCGCCGGGGTCGCGACCCCGCAGGTTCCGGCCGCCGCGAGCAGCAGCCACGCACGATTCATCTTCATGATCTTCTCTCCAAGTTCCGAGGTGACGAGACACAGACAGACCTACAGCCGTGCCCCCCGGGAGAAGCCGTTGTGGTCAGGAACGAGCCACGGGCCGGGGAGTGCGGATGCACACGATTGGGAACTGCGGGGATGTGCCGACGAGTTGTCTGGTTGTTCCGACGGCGCTGGTCCGTGCGCTGAGTTTGGAAGACGAGCCGAACTCTCTCGGGTTCGGCTCGCTGTGTGCGGTTTATGATCTCTTAGCGGGGCTGCGTGTTGACGCGGTTGTCGCCCTCGATGCTCCAGAAGCGATCACCCCAGCGGCGCTTCTGGATGGTGTCGTCGATGTTCGACTGCTCGACGTGCCCGTCGACGAAGCCGAAGTTGGCCTGCCCGCCCTTGGCGTTCTTGGGGCCGGGGTGGTGGCGTCCGACGGCGTTGAGCGTGGTGGAGGTGCCGCCGTCGATGGCGCCCTCGGGGACGTCGCGGGTGGGGAGGATGTCCTCGACCCGCGGGTAGAGGAAGCGCGGGATGGGGCTGTTGCGGGGTTCGGCGTAGACGTTCTCGCCCGCGGACAGGCCGATGAACGGGGTGACCGGGCGGTGGGATTTGAAGAGGCTGCCGACGCTCGTGGCGCGGTAGTCGAAGTCGGGCATGAACTCGGTGATGATGATGACGTTCGAGGCGTTCTGGATGTCCGAGTCCTTGACCAGTTTGTTCTTGCGGTCCCCGCCGGACGAGTAGAACTTGTTGCGGGGGAAGATGGCGCCGTTGCCGGTGTAGGCGATGCGCTTGACCTGGCGGTCGTTGGGCGTGCTGGCGCCGGCGGTCTGGCCCAGGTCGTTGATCTGGTTGGGCTCCCAGTTGGCGATGTCGGGCCCGGGGTTGGTGGCCGGGGCGCCGCCGCGCGCCATGCTGGGGCACTTGAACGAGTCCTCGTTCACGGTGCCGGTGTTGAACAGGGCGTAGGACCAGTGGACATAGCCGGTGTTCGGGTTGGGGTTGCTGAGGCGCTGATCCTCGAAGCGCCAGTCGAGCCCGGTTTCGCTGGCGCCGTACACGTAGTGCGGCGGGAAGAACTGCCTGGACTCCGCCGAGTAGGCGATGACGCCCTGCACGACGCTGCGCGCGTTCGCGGCGCACTTCACCGTGCGAGCCGTGGCGCGGGCGCTGCCCAGGGCGGGGAGGAGGATCCCGATCAGCAACGCAATGATCGCGATGACGACGAGCAGTTCGATCAGGGTAAAGGCCCGCACGCGACCCGAGGTGTTCATCGGCTGCTCCGGAAGAGAGTGCGCGGGGATCGCCGTGACCCCGCAGTGACGACCTGAAACTGAACGACATGACGGTATCCGTCGCGTGTTCAGGTTCTGTCAATGCGAGGCTGTTGTTGTGTGAGACCTTGCGGCCCGGGCCGCGCGATACATCGTGAAGATTGGGTTTAGATCGTGCGCAACAGACGACGGGGCAATGGTCCATCTGAACGATCTTTGTAAAGTGCGCGCGCGATCCGAACCTCGCCGCCACTTGCGGGTTGAAGCGGGGCTCGCGGCGGGCTCTGCGCTGTGCCATCCGCGCCGGCGCGCGTGCAGGCCGCCCCCGCGCGGGCCCCCTACTACCCTCCCGCGTGCACCTGGCCGTCGTCATCCCGGTCTACAACGAGGCCCGGTGGGTCGGCGCGTGCATCGAGCGGCTGCACGCCACGCCGCCCCCCGTCACGCCCGACGGCGGCGCGTGCACGCGCGAGATCATCCTCGTCGACGACGGCTCGACCGACGGCACGCGCGACCTCGTCCGCGCGATGGGCGAGCAGGGGCTCGTGACGCCGATCTTCCACGAGGCGAACCGCGGCAAGGGGGCGGCGATCCGCACGGGATTCCTCCGGGCGCTCGAACGCGGGGCGGGCGTCGTGCTCGTGCACGACGCGGACATGGAGTACGACCCGGCGGACCACGCGCGCGTGCTGGCGCCGATCCTCGACGGGCGGGCCGACGCGGTGATCGGCTCGCGCTTCATCGGGCAGACGCACCGCGTGCTGTACTACTGGCACTACCTGGCGAACCGGTTCATCACGACGTGCTGCAACGCCGTGACGAACCTGAACCTGACCGACGTGGAGTGCTGCACCAAGGCCTTCACGGGCGAGGCGCTGCGGGCGCTCACGCTCACCGAAGACCGGTTCGGGATCGAGATCGAACTGGTCGCGAAGATCGCGCGGGCGCGGCTCGCACGCCCCGACGCCCCGGCGCGCCGGGCGCGGGTGTACGAGGTGGCCGTCGCGTACGACGGGCGGACGTACGAGGAAGGCAAGAAGATCGGCTGGCAGGACGGCGTGGCGGCGCTGGGGTGCATCCTCAAGCACGGGCTGTAGGCGACGTCGGCGAGTTCGCCGTACAACACCTGACGCGACCGGCTAATCGGACGAGTGAGTCATCCGCCGTCGTCCGGCAGGGCGGCGCTTAGCCTTGAGCGCCACGATTCGCGACGATGACGTCGCTCATCGTGGGCATTCCGACAATCGTCGTGGACATCGACGCCGCTGATCGTGGGCGTCTGGCGTCTGCGCCCGTACGCTTGGCCTGTGCTGCACGTCGCGATGCGGATGCTGTTCGGCGATCGGTCGAAGTACGCCACGCTGGTGGCTGGGCTGGCGTTCGCGGCGTTGCTGATGTGCCAGCAGGGGGCGATCTTCCTGGGCCTGCTGACGCAGGCGACCGGGCCGCTGCAGAACGTGCGCCAGCCGGACCTGTGGGTAACGGACCCGGGCATCCAATGGGTGGCGGAGTATCGGGCGCTGTCGGACCAGAAACTCGCGCGGGTGCGGAGCGTGCCGGGCGTGGAGTGGGCCGAGCCGTTTTTGAACGCGTACGCCGTCACGGAACTCCCGGACAACACGTTCAAGCGCGTGCAGATTCTCGGCATTCCGCGCACGACGCTGGTGGGACGCCCCGAGGCGATGGTCGAGGGACGCGTCGAGGACCTGTGGATCCCCGACGCGATCATCGTCGAGCAGAACTCGGCGCGCCTGATGGGGGGCGTCAAAGTCGGCGACGTGCTGAAGATCAACGATCGGCGCGCGGTGGTCGTGGGCATCTGCCGGGCGCGGCGGGGCTTTGAGAGCAACGGCATCGTCTACACCACGTTCGATAACGCCATCCGCTACAGCCCGGCGGGGCGGAACAAGATCTCGTACGTGCTGGTGAAGGTGAAAGAGGGCGTCGCCATCGCCGACGTGCAGGCGCGGATCGCGGCGCTGGGCGACGTGGAGGCCCTCACGCCCGAGGAGTTCCGCCGGCGGTCCAACCGGTTCGTCATCGTCGCGACGGGCATCGGGATCAACTTCGGCATCACGATCGCGCTGGGGTTTGTCGTGGGGCTCTTGCTCTCGGCGGCGATCTTCTATCAGTTCACGCTCGAGAACATCCGCGCGTTCGCCGTGCTGAAGGCGATGGGCACGAGCACCGCGCGGCTCGTGGGCATGGTGCTGAGCCAGGCGATGGTGGTGGGCGTGATCGGGTTCGGGATCGGCGCCGGGGCGGCGGGGCTGTTCACGATCCTGACGCGGAAGGCCGACAGCGACCTGTCGACGTACTTCCCCTGGCCGCTGCTGGTGGGGTCGTTCTTCGCGACGCTGCTGACGATCGGCGTGGGGAGCCTGCTGAGCATCCGGCGTGTGATCCGGGTTTCACCCGGGTCGGTCTTCGCGTCGTAGCGTGCGGCGGACCCATACGCTGTGGGCATGGTGCGATTGATCACCATTGTGCTGTCGGTGGTGGGGCTGGCGATCGGCGTGTACGCCGTGGCGACGGCGGACGAGAAGCCGCCGGTGCTGCCGCTGGCGAGGCCGGCGTCGGTCAATCCGTTCGAGAAGGGCGTCGCGGCGCTGGGCGTGGTGGAGCCGGCGGGTCGGAACGTGAACGTGCTCCCGCCCGAGGCGGGGCTGGTGACGCGGGTGGAGGTCGAGGTCGGGCGGCGGGTGCGTGCGGGGGAAGCGCTGTTCAAGTTGGACGCGCGGACGCTGGAGGCGGACCTCGTGCGGGCGCGGGCGTCGGTGACGGCGGCGCAGGCGGAGATCGACCGATGGCACGCGCTGCCCCGGGCCGAGGACGTCCCGCCGCTGGAGGCGTCGCTGGAGCGGGCGCGGGCGCTGCTGCGTGATCGCGAGGACACGCTGACGCGCACGCGCGAGGCGTCGCAGCGCGGGAGCGGGAACGAGCGGGAGATTCTCGCGGCGCAGTTCGCAGCGGAGGCATCCCGGGCCGAGGTCGTGCGGGCGGAGGCCGACCTGGCGAAGGTGCGCGCGGGCGGGTGGGCGCCCGACCTGGCGATCGCGACGGCGGCGCTCGCGCAGCGCCAGGCCGAGGTCGCGGCGCTGGAACTGCTGGTGGAGCGATTGACGGTGCGGGCGCAGCGTGACGGCGTGGTGCTGCGCCGGTCGGTCGAGGCGGGCGAGTTTCTCGGCGTGGACCCGCGGAACCCGGCGCTCATCATCGGTGACCTCGACCGGCTCGCGGTGCGGGCGCAGGTGGACGAGGAGGACATCGCGCTGGTGGGCGAAGGCAGCCGGGCCGTGGCGCGGACGCGGGGGGCGCGACCGATGGAACTGGCGCTGCGGCTGGTGCGGATCGAGCCGTTCGCGCGCCCGAAGATCGACCTGACCGGCGACAACCTGGAGCGGGTGGACACGCGCGTGATCGACGTGGTGTACGAGGTGGAGGGGACGCCCCCCCGCCCGCTGTACCCGGGGCAGGCGGTGGACGTGTTCATCGAGGCCGGCAAGTAGGGGCGGCCTGTCGATCGGCGTGACAGGGGGCTCGGTACCATCGCGCGCGGGCGGGGCAAGAGGGTGCGCGCCTCGCGGGGGTGATACCGGGCGTGGATCTCACGTACACGTTGGTGCTGGCGGCGGACCCGGAGTTGGGCGGGGGTTCGGGGGTGTTCGGGCTCAGCCCGCCGGTGCTGTTCTTCGCGCTGGGCGTGCTGGCGTCGCTGGTGAAGTCGAACCTGCGGATGCCCAAGGCGCTGACCAAGGGCCTGTCGCTGTACCTCATGTGGGCGATCGGGTTCAAGGGGGGCGTTGAACTCGCGCGCGACGGGCTGTCGTCGCAGGGGCTGGTGGCGATCGGGCTCGCGGTGGCCTTCGCGTTTCTCGTGCCGCTGGGGTGCTTCCCGGTGCTGCGCCGGCTGACGGACCGCGCGAACGCCGCCGCCCTGACGGCGGTGTACGGGTCGGTCAGCGTCGTGACGTTCCTCACGGCGGTGGCGATGCTCCGCGAACGGGGCATCGAGTCGGGCGGGCACATGGTGGCGGCGATGACGCTCATGGAGTTCCCCGCGATCGTCGTCGGCGTCGCGCTGCTGCGGATGGGCGACGCGCCCACGCCCGGCGAGGCCCCGGCACGCCGGTGGGGCTTCCTGCTGCACGAGTCGATGCTCAACGGGCCCGTGCTGCTGCTGCTGGGCAGCCTCACCATCGGCGTGCTGACCGGCGAACACGGCTACCGCGTCTTCAAGCCCCTGTGCAACGACGTCTTCCCCGGCGTGCTCGCGTTCTTCCTGCTCGACATGGGCCTGCTGGCGGCGGCCCGCCTGCGCGACATCCTCACGATCCCCAAGTCGCTCGTCGTCTTCGGCGTGGTGGCCCCGGTCGTCAACGGCATCCTGGCGCTGGGCGCGGCGAAGGCGCTGGGCGTCGGGCTGGGCGACGGCATCCTCCTTGGCGTGCTGGCGGCGTCAGCGTCGTACATCGCGGCGCCGGCGGCGCTCCGGCTCGCGGTGCCGCAGGCGAAGCCCTCGCTCTACATCTCGCTCTCGCTGGGCGTCACGTTCCCGTTCAACATCCTGATCGGCATCCCGCTGCTCGCGGGGATCGCGCAGCGGATCTGGTAGCGGCGTGGAGGCGTGGCGCGGTCAGAGCCCCTTGCGGATCTCGTCGTAGATCGCGATGGAGCGGGCGCGGTCGCCGAAGGTGCCGACGCGGATCACGACCTCGGTGCTCGCGTCGGAGAGCCGGTTGAGCCGGATGGTGACGCTCGTGTTGTCGGCCATGGTCGCCTCGACGCGCCCCTGCAGGGCGTCGGAGGCCGCGGTCGTCTCGGTGAAGCCCAGCGACTTCACCGCGGCGCGCGACGCGTCGTAGGACTTGTCGAGCGGTCGATCGAGCGTCGCCTTCAGCGAGCCGGTGACATAGGCGTACGTGCCCGCGCCGGCCCCGGCCGCCACGGCAAGACAGCCGCCCGAGGCCAGCAACCCGGCAAGCCCCAGCCCCCCCACCATCACCAGCGAAGCCAGTCGAGCGTGCGTGCGCATGGCGGTTCTCCTGTGTGGCCCCACGAGCGGGTGCGTGCCAAGTTTATTCCTCGTCGCCCCGCAGACGCGCGACGACGCTGAAGTCCTCCAGCGTCGTGGTGTCCTGGGTGATCTTCTCGACGCCCGCGGCGACATCGCGCAACAGGCGCCGCATGATCTTCCCGCTGCGCGTCTTCGGGAGCGCGTCGGCGAAGCGTACCTGGTCGGGGCGGGCGATGGGCCCGATCTCCTTCGCGACGTGGGCCGCCAGGTCCTTCTTGAGCGCGTCGTCGGGCGCCCGCTTCTGGGCGGCGAGCCACGCGGGCTTGAGCGTGACGAACGCGCAGATGCCCGTGCCCTTGATGTCGTGGGGCATGCCGACGACGGCGGCCTCGGCCACGCCCGGGTGGCTCACGAGCGCGCTCTCGACCTCCATCGTGCCCAGGCGGTGCCCCGAGACGTTGATCACGTCGTCCACGCGACCCATCACCCAGAAGTTGCCGTCGGCGTCGCGTCGGGCGCCGTCGGCGGAGAAGTAATACGGCGTGCCGGTCTTTGGGTCTTTCAGGCGCGACCAATAGCCCTTGACAAACCGCTCGCGGTCGCCGAACACGCCGCGGAGCATCCCGGGCCACGGGCGGCGGATCGCCAGCAGCCCGCCGGTGTTCGCGGGCATTTCCTCGCCCTGCTCGTTCACGACGGCGGCGTCGACGCCCAGCATCGGCAGCGTGCACGAGCCCGGGCGCGTGGGGATGGCGCCGGGCAGCGGCGTGATGACGTGCCCGCCCGTCTCGGTCTGCCAGTACGTATCAACGACGGGGCAGCGGTCGCGCCCGATGTGCCGGCGATACCACATCCACGCCTCGGGGTTGATAGGTTCGCCCACGGTGCCGAGGATGCGCAGGTGCGAGAGGTCGTGGCGGGCGGGGTGGTCGTCGCCCCACTTCATGAACGTGCGGATGGCGGTGGGCGCGGTGTACAACTGTGTCACGCGGTGGCGGGCGGCGATGTCCCAGAAACGGTCGTTCGCGGGGAAGTTCGGCGCGCCCTCGTAGATGAGCGTGGGCACGCGGTTGGACATGACGCCGTAGATGACGTAGGAGTGCCCCGTGACCCAGCCGACGTCGGCGGTGCACCAGAAGACCTGGCCCGCGTCGGGGATGAGGTTGAACGTGAGGCGCGCGGTCATGTTCGTGTAGACGAGGTACCCGCCGGTGGTGTGGAGGATGCCCTTGGGCTTGCCGGTACTCCCGCTGGTGTAGAGCAGGAAGAGCGGGTCCTCGCTGTCCATCGGCTCGCAGGGGCACGTTTCACTGGCTGCCGGCACGGCGTCGTGCCACCAGACGTCGCGCCCGGGCGTCCACGACACGCGCGTGCCCGTGCGCTGGAGGACGAGGGCCGCCCGGACGGGCGTGCCGTTCGTCGCGAGCGTGGCGCAGGCTTCGTCGACGTTCTTCTTGAGTTCGACGACCTCGCCCCGGCGGAACCCGCCGTCGGCGGTGATGATGACGCTGCTCTTGGCGTCGGTCATGCGTTCGACGATCGCGTGGGGCGCAAACCCGCCGAAGATCACGCTGTGCATCGCGCCGATGCGTGCGCACGCGAGCACGGCGATGATCAGTTCGGGCGTCATGGGCATGTAGATCGTGACGACCTCGCCCTTGCCGACGCCCAGCCCCTTGAGCACGTTGCCGACGCGCGCGGTCTCGCGCTGCAGGTCGGCGTAGGTGAGGCGCCGGACTTCGTAGGGCCCGCTGTAGGCCGAGGCGGGGGCGGGGTGGGCCGTGCGGGGCGCGACGGGCTCGCCCTCCCAGATGAGCGAGACCTGCCCGGCGTGCCCGTCCTCGACGTGCCGATCGACGCAGGCGTGGCAGGCGTTGAGCCGCCCGCCGACGAACCACTTGGCGTCCGGGGGCGTCCACTCGAGCACGCGCTGCCAGGGCGTGAACCAGCGGAGGTGCGCGGCCATCTCGCCCCAGAAGCCTTCGGGGTCTTGGAGGGAGCGGGCGTGGAGGGCGCGGTACTCGTCGAGTGAGCCCACGAGCCAGCGCGGCATCGTCGGCGAGGTCTCGCGGGCGGACGGAAACGTACGGGATTCGGTCAGGACCGACTCGATGGCGTCGCTCATGCGCGGAGTGTACCGGCGTGCATCCGAGGCACGGGCCAATCAGTAGAATGTTCGGGTCAGATGGCTTAGAACCTCTAACAGAATAGCGGATCGAGGGTGCGGTAGCAGATGAGGATGCAGCCGAGCGAGAGGAAGGCCTGATGGATGTCGGCGCGGCGTTCGTGG
>VFQQ010000609.1_pt1 | contig 66623 bp, 117 predicted proteins | sample 3512341 | NCBI WGS metagenome assembly VFQQ01 (sample SAMN10412373, study PRJNA504923) | tailings metagenome | isolation source: Relicate 2 Philex TSF1 revegetated site | place: Philippines: Tuba, Benguet | collected 2017-08-29 | reverse complement strand
CCCTGGGCAGCAGGCTGTGTGAGCTGCTGCTACTAATCAGTGGCATTTATCTCTCTCATGTCCGCACCGTGCTGTGCCCAGTAATCGAGCACGGGATACAGCGGCTGCGCCAGCACCAGGCCGCTGGTGGTGTCCAGCGTGGCGGGGCGGTCAGCAGGGCGCCGCCGAAGCGCGCTCTGCAGGCGGGCCGCCAGCTGGAGATCGTCCTGCGGCGGTAAGGAGGCACTACAGTGAATTACTTTAGATCAGGCATGGCAGAGCAGCCGTGCGTATGACATGGCAGGCAGGCACAGTGTGCTTCATCGACGCACCTCTCCAGCTAAGCTCGGTAGCGCTGGCATGCGCACGCCCTCCTGCCCTCCCGAGCCCTGCAAAAGCAAGCACTCGCCTTGATGCGCTGCAGCCTGGACAGGAGGATTTGCATGTCCACAGCGTACCAGGGCCGCACTACGTGGTGGAAGTGCACCGTGCGCAGGTGGGGCACCTGCGTGCATGCATGGGGTGCACGTCAGACCTGCGCCAGCAGGGCAGGTCATCCCGACAGGGTGGCATGCTGAGCTAAGCAATGCCGTGGCATCTGATGCCCAAGGTGCAATCACCCACACAGCCCACCCGCACACCTGCGCAAGCACAGCCAAAGCGTGCATGCCAGGTCCGAGGCTGGAGCAGCCAGTGAGGTCCAGGACCTCAAGGGCAGTCGCAGCCACCAGTTCTGGCGGCACGCTCTGGAATGAATTGTGCGCCAGGCTGAGGCGGCGCAGCCCGGACAGGTATGGTCCGGTAGGAAGCGTTTCCAGCCGGTTCCAGGAAACATCGAGCGCAGTTAGCCCAGACAGTTGGGAGATGCCAGGTGGCAGGTCTGTCAGCCCCTCCGCCACAATGCTGAGCTCACGCAGCTGCTGCAAGGGGTGCAGATCCAGCCCTTCCACGCCGTTGCACTCCACCACCAGGTGCGTCAGGCCCGTGAGCTTTGAGAGCACATCCGGGGTGAACCAGTGCTCGGAGCACTGCACAGATGAAGCGGGCTTAGTCAGACCAGCGTGGTGGAAGGCAAATAGGGGCATCCCATAGCATGGCAGGTGCACGGCCCGAAACAATCATGTGCACACCAAGCGGCACACTGGCACCAGCCGCTGCACCACCTCGGCTCACCTGGGCGATGTGCAGGGACTCTAAATTGGGGCACTCCAGTGCCGGCGGAGGGTCGACCAGCAGGACGCGCAGCAGGGTGAGGTGGCGCACCTGCCCCAGCCAGCTGCCGCTGCCAACCAGCTGCAGGTCGGCAAGGACGTCTACGCCCCAAATGTCTGGGCCAGAGACAAAGAGCTGCTCCAGGCCGGGATTGAAGGGAGGCAGCTCCGCCTCCATAGGCGGGTCCACCCCTCCCGACAGCGCAATGCGCAGCGTGCGCAGCGGCAGCCGGCTCAGCGCATCGCTTTGTGGATTTTCCTGCACGTTCTGGCACTCCAGATGCAGACGGCTGAGCTGGTGCAGGGGCTCCAAGCTGTCCAACAAGCTGTCTGTCAGATCTGTCTGGCATGATACGGTCAGTTGGTGCAGCGAGGGCGGCCATGGAAGCCACGGCTCAAAGGCACTCGTCACGCTGAGCGCCTGCAGCGCTGTGAAGCGCGACAGCTGCACGCCCGGGTTGGCAGGTGTGCGCAGCGCCTGCAGGTGCGGGGGCGCCAGCGCCAAGCAGCTAGCAAGGCTGACGCCAGCCGGCCAGCGGTGCTGGTCAAAAAGCTCCAGCTGACGCAGCATGTTACTGTGCGCCCTCAGTGGCTCCTCGATAGCTGAAGCAGGTGCGTCTTTTGCTCCGACCACCTGAGCCCAGCGGTGCAGCAGCGGCGCCGCCGCCTGCCATAGCGCCTTGCAGGCCAGCACCGGTTCTGCTGATACACCCGCAGGCAAACTGCATAGGGGCAGGCATGGGAAAGTAACGCCACGGCGGCAGCTGGACCTAAACATTGCGGCAGCGGCACGGCCTCACCCAAACACCACGGCGGCGCCGTCGTCGGGGTCACCGAAGCTGGCCTGCAGGAGGCGGCTGTCATCTTCATCGTCAAACAGCGCCAGCTGCAGCACCTTCTCAAGGCACGTGATGGGCAAGGCCAGCAGCCCGACGGGCTGGGCCGAGCGGCGGGCCGCGGATGGCTCAGTTGGCGCTGCCATACCGTCAACAACCCACGATCAAACTATGATTAAGCGTAGCGGGGTCTATGCGGCGGCCGAGGCTGCCTAGAGTAGGGGTGGCCTGCCCCTGCCGCAGCAGCGTGACAGCGTGCTGGCACGAGGCGTGCATCGTCACATCATTTCTCCTTGTCACCAGGCTGCCAGCAAGCCAGGCAGATGAAGGGGTGAAGGTTGCATGTGAAGCATGTTTGAGGTGCGCTTCACAACAATACCCATGCCACTGGCCCGGCCTGCGCCGCTGTGCTGCCGTCCAACCGCCGCCTGCATGGAAGACATGCTGCCGAGCATGCCTGCCTGCTGACCACCACCATACTGGCTCCACGCTGCCGCTGCGTTGCCGTCGCGATGCGTCGCCCGCCAGCGCCCCTCTCGTTACAGACTTCCCTTCTTACAGAGGCAGCTCGATTTGGCCCATGGAACATAGCAGGCAGGAGGAAACAACACAACCAGGCGTGGAGTGCAATGCAGGTAGGAACTGAGAGCGGAAACAAAGAAATGCAGGACTGTCAAGGGAAGGCCTCTGCAGGGCTGGCTAGCGAGTGCATTTTAATCAAGCAACAGCGGCTGCTCCAGCCGGCATGCGCACAGGTAGCCCTGCACCCCGCCGCTGTGCTGCAACTCTGCCGCCGGGCGGCGGCATGCACAGTGCGCTGTGCTGTGCCATGTCACGCTCAGTCGCCGCGGGGCGCCTGGCACTTGAAGCACTGGCCGCGGGAGGCAAAGTTGTGGGTGTTGCAGCTGGGGCAGTACCAGTCGCCTTCGCGGAAGGACTGGGGGGCCCTGCAGGCGGGTGGCGCAGCGGAGAGGGGGCGGGTCGGCTCGTGTGGGCATGCGCTGCACGGAGGGGGCACACACACGCAGAGAAAACCGCAGGCAGCGTGAAATGCCACACACTCAGCCCAGGCAAGTGCTCGCTTACTGACCTGGGGGCGCCGCCGCCACCGCCGCCACCGCCATAGCCACCGCCACCGTAGCTGCCGCCACCACCGCCGCTGCAGGCAAGCAGGCGTGCAGCAAACAAAGTTGTTGAGCACTACCTAACAGTAGCACTATGCTAGCATAGACAACTGCAGCACGGTCGAGCAAAAGCACACGACCATGCCACGGCCCACATGGCTGGCAAGGCTGCGACTCACTAGCCGCCGCCACCGTAGCCTGAGGAGCCTCCTCCGTAGCCGCCATAGCCACCACCACTGCCGCCATACCTGCACACAGAAACCGCAGCGTGGCGGCAGAGGGTGACCATCGCGCAGCAGCATGAAAACTTGCCGTACGCGTCGCCTGCAGCCCAACCAGCAGGCATGCTGGGCAAGCAGGGAGGTGGCTGTCCAGCAGGGCAGCAGGAATCAAGCCAGCTGGCACAGCAACTTGCCCGCCGTACGAGCCTCCGCCGTAGCCACCCTGGCCGCTATACCCGCCGCTGTACTGCAGCAGAGATCAGCGGCAGCGAAGCAGTATGAAAGACAGGCATGCAGCTGGGGGCAGCGAGTGGCAGGCAACGCCACACAGGCAGTGAGCATGGTGGCGCAGCGCCCACTTCACTGCTCCGCCGCACAGCAGGAGCAGCGCAAATACAAACTTCCAAGCTGCGGACCGCAGCTTGCCTGGTCGTAGCCGCCCTGGCCATAGCCACCCTGTCCGTAGCCACCCTGGCCGCCATAGTACTGCAGTAGGGTAGGGTGGGCACACAGAAACACAGGTGGGCAGCACGTCGGTGGCAGCGCACTGCAGCCGCAGCTGCGCCAACCGACGCAGCGCTACTGCCTGCATTGTTGAGTCGAGCATCAGCGGCCTGCACATGCAGTGAATGCAGCAACGAGAGCAAAAAGAACTCACAGAATCGTAGCCGCCATAACCGCCGCGGTCATAGCCTCCGTACCTGCACACAGCAGCAGAACATGAGATCACATTTACAGTGCATTGCATGCACATACTGAAGCAATGCTGCAGTGCGCTCAATAGCGATATAGCAATGCGTAATGCAGTGTGGCAGCAAGTGCATGCGCAGCAAAGCAGCAGTACCACAACAGGGGCTGCTCCGCTGGGCAGCAGCGGGCTCACCCGCCGCGGCTGCCGCCGCCGTAGCCACCATAGCCACCGCCGCCCTGGCCGCCACCCTGGCCGGAGCGGTCGGCACCTGCGCAGACGTCCAACAGCAAGGTTGAGGAAGGAGTAAGGTCCCATAGCAAGCCATGGGGTCGAAGGAATGGGACGCGGGGCTGGCCTGGAAGCTGAGTTTTGTGCCGAACTCCCTGTTGTTGTTAAATGCTCAATCCCTGTTTTTTGGAGCACTCAGCACAATGAAAGGTGCTTGCCAAACCTGCGTCCCACCCGGCTGTCGGCCGTGGCAGCAGCCACTCACCGCACTTGAAGCAGCGGTCGCGAGAGGCAAAGTTGTGGAAGCGGCAGGCGGGGCAATCCTGCGTGGCAGGTGTGGTGAAGCAGTGGTGTGTTCATGCAGGCGCAGCATGCGTGGTCTCCTGTGCGCCATGCCACGCACAAGCCAAGCCCACGTGCATGCCTACATCTACGCACAGCCAGCACATTAACAGACAAGCAAGCACTTCATGTGCAACGCACCCAGTCGCCCGCGCGCCAGGGCTGGTCGGTGCCCCGCGGCGGCGCGCGGTAGTCAGGCGCGCCCTCATCGTGCCGCCGGGGCGCGTCGTCGTACCGACGCTCCCTGCGCCAGGCGGGTGGACAGGCCGGCAGGCAAGACGTTGAGTATAGGTTAGACATGGACCTCTGGGCGAGTTGCCTGGCTAGGTAGGAGCAGGCCGGGGTGAGCAGGGCAGGTGAAGCAGCCTGCTTGCTAGCTGCGTGATGGGCAGACAAGTGCACCTGCTGCAGCCAGCCGCACCACCTCCGAACCACCGCCTCACACAGCCCGCCACCTTCCTGCCCCCGCCCTTCCCCAGGGGGCGCACCGGCTACGGGAGCGGGAGCGGCGGCGCTCGCGGGAGCGGGAACGGGAGCGAGACCGCCGCGCCGGGCTGCGGCTGCGCTCGCGGGCGTGGTAGTCGCGGTCGCGGTCCTCCACGTACTCGGCCGCCGCAGCGGGGGCAGCATACTCCTCGGCAGGCGCATCGGCATCCACGGTGGGTGCCGCCTCTGCGGCGGGCTCGCCCGCCGGCGCGGCCTCCACTGCCGCCGCCACCTCCTCAGCCGACCTGTGCCACCAGCCCACGCACACTGTCACCACCGGCACCCAGCGGGCTGTGCTGCGGCGCTGCGCAGGCTGCCAGGCTCAGCGCACCCCCACCCCGCCGCAGGCTGGCGCTGTCGTCGGGGCGGCCGGGGCGGCGACCCCCAGCAGGGAGCCCCCGCCTGCCCGGCCCCGCTGGGGTGGCCTGGCGCGAGGGAGGGGAGGCCCTTGGGGTGAGCAGGGGCAGCCTCCGCGCCTCCTCCCGCCTCCACCGCTCCGCCAGCGCGCGAGCCGCGCTCCTTCCGCCACGCCACGCCGCCGATGCCGCGCTGCACCCCGCCCCCACCCTCACCTGGCCTGCTCCTCCGCCATCACGCCCTTGGTTGCGCCGCACGCAAGAGGGGTGCTGCAAAGGCGGCTCGCAGAGCACGCCTGGCCGTGTAAAGTGGCGATCTCACGATGCCACGAGCGATGGCGTGCCACAGGGGGCGGTTTGGGCCAGCATGGGCGGCGGCGGCCCAGCGCAGCATGCCGCACCACCCGCAGCGATGCAGCAGTTCCGAGCAGTGGCTTGCATGAGGCACAAAGATTTATGTGATTGCCTCCCACGCATGGCAACGGAACCTGTGTTGCAACCGTCACAGTGGTGCGGCAGCAAGTGCAGGAGCTTGCTGCCGCTACAGCCATCGCGTACGACGGTTGCTCACTGCTCGCACCTCAGTTGCTTGAGGCCCTGCTCGTGTTGCATGCTGTATCAATTCCCCAGATTGTTGCCCCAGCAGCTCAGGAACCTGACGGCTTCTCTCTGTATGCCTGTTCATCAACACAACAGCCAGTGTGCATGTGTGTGTCTGTCGATCTGCGTCCAGCGCTGTAGGGGCGCTTCGGTGGCTGGGTTGATTTTGACGCCACTCCATTCTGCATGCACGTGTGATTTCTGTGAAGCTGCTGCCGTCAAGGCGGCATATGGTGAGCTTCCAATCCCTTGAGCGTGCTGTCAGGCAGCGGCTGAGCAAGCGGTGCACAAGCTTGCCAGTGAGCAGTGGTGCGGGCAGCCGCCGCCGCTGCCGGCGGTCGGTGGTGCGGGGTCAGGCCCTTGATGGCAGCGACTCCGGCATTGTTTCGAGAGCACGACAGCGTTGGAAAGCCTGCTGGAGGAGCGCAAGCAAGGGCGCCAGGTGGGGGCAGAGGGCGGCAGAGGGCGGCGCCTGAGCCTCTCAAACGCGCTTAAAATGCCTCAATTGGAGTCCTGTGTGCGTTCACGATTGCCAGGTCAAGCGAATCCATGCCGCAGCGGATGCACTCGCGCGCTGCATGCCGCTCACGACGTGGCCGAGTGACTAAGCTGGCGATCGCGCCCTCGTTGCCCTCTTGCGCTGCTTGGTGGTCGCCCCAGCTTGCCCCTTGCGTCGCTTTGGGTTGGCTGCCAGCCGCCACTCATCGGTCAGAGCCCCGCCTGCGACACCCGGAGCCTCCACCGACTAGCCGCAGCATACAGAGGGATGCAGGCCACCGCACAGACCGCCTCCTGCCTGGCAGGTGCGCTGGGGCAGCTTGGCGGCAACCATGACTGAACCTTGCATGGTGCAGCCAAGGCAATGGAGGCCTCCGCACGCCTTGCTAGGCCCGGATTCCGATCCCGGACGACGCCCAGGGGTGCTGCCGATCGATGCTGACCACGCCGCCACCCTCTGCCCTGACCGCAGGCAAGGCCGCCCCCGTGCAGGGCCGCCGCCATGCCGCCGCCAACCCGCTGCGCGCGCAGCGCGTGGCTCGCCGTGCTGCCGCCCCTGCCAGCCGCACTGCCACCGTGACCAAGGCCGTGAAGGTAAGGACTGATCAGCGCAGCATGCAGCCAGCAGCTGCTGTCCAACCGCTCCCGCCGCGTGCCCAAGTGGCCTCGGCGGAATGTGCACTTTAACCGTTCACACTGGCGCTGCCCAGGCCTACCACCGCACCACCTCACAGCCCACCAAACTGCCTGGGCCCCCCCGTTACCACCCCAGGTGGCCGACCACACTGATGCTCGGCAGTACATTGACACGCGGCATCACGCCCACATCCACAACCACCGCGAGTACGAGGAGATGTATCAGCGCAGGTGCGCCTCAGAGAGATGTGCAACTGCCCTGGCTTCGCTGCCAATGGCTGCCAGTCCATTCGGACATTTGGGGCAGCTCACAGCTGGCGGCGTGCACAGACTCAACCACCATTCCTCTGGCCCGCCTTTGCCCTAGCCGGCGGCCACCACCAGCTCGTTTGCCATCCAAACGCCAGCGGTCCTTCTCTGTGCCATGCGGCCCTCACCCAAGCCTGCCCTCCCGCTACACCCCCTCCCCACTGCAGCATTGAGGACCCCAACGGCTTCTGGCGCGAGATCGCCATGAAGGAGTTCCACTGGGAGACGCCCGTGCCCGAGAAGCACCACAACTACAACTTTGACGTCCGCAAGGTCAGTGCGCGTCTTGCCTGCCACTCAGCGCCTGCAGCGCGCGGGCAAGGGTAGTGGTGCATGCCAGCCATCCTTGTGGGCGCTTCCGCCACCACGACTGACTTCCCTTCCCACGTGAGGCCAGGTTGTGTCAACCAAAATGCACCGCACCCCTCCTTTGTTGCAGGGGCCCATCTTCACCGAGTGGTTCAAGGGCGGCAAGACCAACATCGCCTACAACTGCCTGGACCGCCACGTCAAGGAGGGCTACGGCGACCAGGTGTGGAAGGGAGGGTGCAACAGCAACAATGCCATACACAGGGGCCCTGTATGCGTGCCAATGGCACAGCAGGCAATTGCTTGCAGTTTGCTGTGCACGGCTCAGTAGGATGCTGCGCGGCTGAACGCCCCAGCCCTGGCTGCTAAAAACACGCCCTGTCTCCGCTGCTACCTTGCTCAGGACTGCTTCCTGTTTGAGGGCAACGATGTGGGCCGCGACGGCCGCATGACCTACGCCGAGGTGCGCAGGCCAGCTTGGGCACACCTGGGGAGAGCCAGCTTGGCATGCCAGCACGGTGGAGCGGCCTGGGATGAGCAGGGTAGCCATCTTGCCTCGGGCCAGCAGTTGACCAAGAGCGGCTCCGCTCGCAACAGCTCCGATTTTTACTAGGCATCAGCGCCTCCAGCCCTGCCTCGCCTCAGCCCCGCCTGACCAGCAACACCTGGTCTCCGCCCGTCCCTTGCCTCTCAATGCGCAGGTGCTGAAGGAGGTGTGCCGCGTGTCCAACTGGCTGCGCTCTGTGGGCGTGAAGAAGGGGGACTCCGTGGCCATCTACATGCCCATGGTCTGCGAGGTGAGCAGGAACACAGAACACACATACATATGGGATTGCGTGTGAACGATTACTCGGCGGCAAGTTGCAAAGCACTGTAAGCAAGTCTGTGACAAATCATTGTATTCATTGCCCGGCCCTGCCCCTGCCCCCGCAGCTGCCCATCGCCATGCTGGCGTGCGCGCGCATCGGTGCCGTGCACTCTGTGGTGTTTGGCGGCTTCTCCTCCGATGCCCTGGCCAGCCGCATCGAGGACTGCAAGGCCCGCGTGCTCATCACCTGCAACGGTGGGTGCAGGGCTACATGGAGCGTGTTTGTCTGTGATTGTTGACAGCGCACTCCTAGCAGGCAGCATGAAGCAAGCGAACTCATTCTCCCCCCCACCCCCCCAACTACACCACCCTGCCCTGCAGCCGTCAAGCGCGGCGCCAAGGCGATCGACCTGAAGAAGATCGCCGATGCCGGCTGCAACATTGCCAAGGACCAGGGCTTCAACGTGAGTTGGTCAAACTTGCTGGGTGAATATGGTTCGCTGGTGTTGTGTGTGGGGGGGAGGGGCTGACCACTAGACCGCGTGCTGTTTGTCTGGGCTGGGCCAGGCTGGCTGGGGCCATGTTCCAAACATGCAAGGCTGCTCACCCTCCGGAGCCCTGCCTGCCTGATTCTGATGCTGCAGGTGGAGCACGTGCTGGTGTACGGCAATGACGATGCCCAGGCCAAGGCTGACACTAAGATGACCGCCGGCCGCGACGTCTTCTGGCAGGTACGTGCGGTTTGCGTGCAGTGTACTTGTTGTGCGATGGAGACTGCTTGCAACGCAGGACGCGTGGGGCGTGGCTGCTGCTGGGGCCTGCTGCCTGCCTGCTTGTGCTCCCCGATCTGCCACTGACTTACGCCGTTTTGCCCCTCCCCTGCCTCATTCTTTGCAGGACGTGATCCCCCAGCAAAAGGACGAGGCTGAGGTGGAGTGGATGGATGCTGAGGACACCCTGTTCTACGTGAGCACTGACTGTGGATGGGAACTGCTGTTCTGTGCTCGCCTGGCTCAGCTTGCACCATCGTGTGTGGAGTTGAGTTGGCCCGTGCAAGTTGCCCCGCCTGCTGCACAGCTGTTTGCTGCACAGCACCCGCCTACTTCTCGTTCACCCGATCTGTGCAGCTGTACACCTCCGGCTCCACCGGCAAGCCCAAGGGCGTGCTGCACACCACCGGCGGCTTCATGGTGAGAGGCGGCAGCCAAATGTTGAGGGTTGAGGGTTCTTAAATTAATCAGCGGGGCTGCTCCTGATGCCACACGCCTGCCCTCCTATTGCAATGCAATGGACTCACAGCCCAGCGCCTGCATGTCGCTGGCACTCCTTGCAGCCTGCAAGTAGCAACCGCCACTCATCTACTAGCCCTCAATACACCCTGCCCTTTCTGCTGCCCCTTCCATCCACCCGCAGGTCTACTCCGCCACCACCTTCAAGTACGTGTTTGCCTTCCAGCCTGGAGATGTGTACTGGTGCACTGCCGACTGCGGCTGGATCACTGGTGAGCCCGGGGCTGTGTGGTGGCAAGCCAACCAGACGGTCTAGCCTATCGCTCCACCTTTCCATGTGCATGCCTGCGCTGAGGCGGCATAGCTGCTCGAGGCCGCCAACAACCTGGGGGGCGCCACGCCTGTCGGGACCCCTTGCAGCACCCATCTTTACCTCAACCCGCACTGGCTGCCCCCCGCCCCGCCCCGCCCGCAGGCCACTCCTACATGACCTACGGCCCGCTGCTCAACCGCGCCACCCAGGTGGTGTTTGAGGGAGTGCCCACCTACCCCAACCCCGACCGCTGCTGGGAGGTGAGCGAGGGGCGTGGTTGCGTGGGTAGGGCGGGCGGGCGCAGCACCGTTGCAAACCCACCCTGGGTGACTAGGCTGCTCCTCAACCAGTTATACCTGCACACGTGTGTGCCGCCTCTTGAGCAGCCAGACAGGCAACCAACCAAGTGCCCATGTTGTTGTGCCCGCAGGTGATTGACAAGTACCAGGTGAAGCAGTTCTACACCGCCCCCACCGCCATCCGCTCCCTCATGCGCTCCGGCGACGACTGGGTGAAGAAGCACAGGTGCGCTGCTGAGGGCTGAATGCTGAGAGCTGGATGGCCTGCCGGCCACAGCAAGTGCCTGCCTGCAGATTGTGATCAGGGTGCCGGCACACGGTGTGACATGGGGCTGCTTCCACTTGCATGGGCCCAAATCTTGTGGTGGGCTTGGGGGGCGTTCAAGTGGCTGCCGCGTCCATCCAACTGTTGCCCTCTTTGCACTCCTCCCTCTGTGCAGCCGCGCCTCGCTGCGCGTGCTGGGCTCTGTGGGTGAGCCCATCAACCCCGAGGCCTGGAAGTGGTACCATGAGGTGCGGCCTTGCTTAGGGTTTGGGCCTTGGGTCTGGCCAAACAGCTGCCATTGATGCAGTCACCTGCCCCCCGCGCAGCTGGCCTGTTGCACTGAACAAGCACCTGACCTCGCTTCGCACCACTGCTCTGCCCCAACGTGGCCGTCCACAGGTGGTGGGCGACGGCCGCTGCCCCATTGTGGACACCTGGTGGCAGACCGAGACCGCGGGCCACATGATCACGCCGCTGCCCGCCGCCTGGCCCGAGAAGCCCGGCTCTGGTGAGCATTTGGGGGCATGGTGCTGGGGTGGATTGGTGCAGCAGGGGCATGCTGCTGGGGTGGATTGATGCGAGGACAGGCTGGCTGGATTCACCTGGCCACCTGGCTTGAGACGTTTTTTTCCTCGGTCCTTCAGGGCCAGAGCCGCTGATTGCCCTGGTGATCCACATGTCCGTCTGCCCTCCCCCCACCCCCTCCCTGCAGCCTCCCTGCCCTTCTTTGGCGTCAAGCCGGTGCTGGTGGACGACAAGAACAACGTGCTGGAGGGTGGGTGCTATCAGATGCTGCCGGTCTGCCCGGGCTGCTGGGTTTCTAAGGTCCTGGCACCCATGCCGCGTTGCAAGAGATCCGCCGCTCTTGCCCTGAATGCTGCCGCTCCTGCCCAGTTGCCTGCCCAAGAATGCGGCTGCCCCACCCTACCACACCTCCACCCGCCCACCCACCGTTCCGCCGCGCAGGCGAGGCCGAGGGCATGCTGTGCATCGGCCAGTCCTGGCCCTCCAACATCCGCACCGTGTACGGCGACCACGAACGGTACGAGACCACCTACTTTGCGCCCTTCCCGGGATACTACTTCTCCGGAGACGGCGCGCGCCGCGACAAGGACGGCTACTACTGGATCACCGGTGCGCGCTGCTGCCCCTGTCTAGCCTGGCCTAGCTCAGCCTTGTGCAGTGTAGTCTAGCCTAGCGAAGTGTGCACTAGCCTGGCAGCTTGGTGCCAGCACTGAAGGGCCCAGCTGGATGTGAGAACGCAACGGTAGTCAGGGATGTACGCAAAATGCACCTGGCTGCCCCACTCCCTCCCAACCTCTCCTGCCCACCCCTTTGATCAACTTGCAGGCCGTGTGGATGATGTGATCAACGTGAGCGGCCACCGCATCGGCACTGCCGAGGTGGAGTCCGCACTGGTGGCGCACCCCCAGTGCGCTGAGGCGGCCGTTGTGGGCTACGAGCACCCTGTCAAGGGCCAGGGTGAGCAAGCATGGCTTTGCTGGGCCGCCCAGCCGGCAGCAGCGTCACTCCTGCCCGCTTCTTCCAGCATCCCAACTCAGCACTCAATCCTTCTTAACGCCGCCACCCACTCCCTGCAGGCATCTGGGCATACGTCACCCTGCTTGAGGTGCGTGGGTGTGTATTTGGGAGGCAGGAGGGCGCCTGTCGGACGGGTTGTGCATGGGCGCGGGAGCCGCTCGTTCTGCCCCTCACTCCGCCTGTCCCTCACCCTCTGCCCTGCCGCCCATCCTCCATTTTGCCACCACAGGGTGTGGAGTATGATGACAAGCTGAAGAAGGAGCTGGTGATGAGCGTGCGCGAGCAGATCGGCGCGTTTGCTGCCCCCGATGTCATCCACTGGGCGCCCGGCCTCCCCAAGACCCGCTCCGGCAAGATCATGCGCCGCGGTGAGTCCAGGCACACAAATTATTGGCCCCCTAAAGGGCCGGCATGGATGGGCAGAGCATGCCTGCCAACCTTGCACAGTGTTTGCCTATTGCTACTGGCCTCTCGCCCAGCCATGCTGGACCGTCGGTATGTCCTGCTCCTGCGGATTCGCGTGCTTCAGGTCCGGAGACCTCCCAGCCTCCCCACCTCTCAATGCCAAACACTCTCACTCACCACTGCCTCCGCCTTGCTTGTTTCTACCCGCAGTGCTGCGCAAGATTGCTTCCTTTGAGGAGGACCAGCTGGGCGACACCTCCACCCTGGCCGACCCCAGCGTGGTCGAGGTGAGCACATTGCATTGCACTGGGGCTCAGCTGTTGCATGCTGCAGCGGGTGCTGGGCATCTGGCCTGGGCTGGGCAGGCTGGGCCGCTCTATTGCCCGTCTTGGGAGCCTGCTCGAGACAGCCAGCCGCAGCAAGGACAGGTTGGTGCTGAAGGCGCTGCCCATGCATCCTCCACATCACTGGCCATCCTTCTAACCCCACCTCCCACCCTCCCCCCACCTGCCTCAGACGCTGCTGGAGATGCGCGGCAAGTAAGCGCACCCCCCTGAGGAGGAGAAACCCTAAGAAGAATCGAGCGGCCGGCCCGGCGGCGGCGAGCGGCGGCGCGGTCGCCCGCCCGCCCAGCCCGCCCCCGGCGCTGCTCAGGCGCCCGGCAGCTGCCCACCCCCAAACATATGATGCATCCACGTGCACTTGTTGTTGATTGTCCCCATTCAATCCCCTGCTCACTGCCCACCCAACGACATCCATTCCAATCCATCCCTTGCCTGCCCGTCCCGTCTGAGCTGCATGCAGCTGGGCGGCGTTTTTTGCTGCGCCGCTGCCCGCCGCCCGCCCCCGGCCCCTCGCCCTTGCACATTTTATGTCTTTTCTCCTCGCAATTCGTTCGTCTCTCGAGAAGATGCGATGTCGCACAGCGGCCACATTTCATAGCCCAGTTTTCCTTCCCCCCTTGGTCTAATCATGCCCTGTGCTCCTATATACACACCGCAACCCGCCATGCAGTGCATGGCTATGCAAGGACTGTTATTACAACCTCCTCTTCCCCTTCCTATTATACCCAGTGTGTGTGTGCGTGTGTGCTTCCTCGTCTCGTTTCGCGACCCTGCTGCCCGGCGCATGGTGTGTAATGCCGCGGCACAGCCTGGGACGCTGCTGATTGGAGTGGATGGTGAGAGATTCAAGGAGCGATGCCTGCCTGGGAGGCCACTGCAGGCAAAGTGTAACCAAAGGCACGCAGGGTGGTGCGAGGTGGGAGGGCATCTCAGAAGGACGTGCCAATGTCTTGCAAGCAATATCATCAGTGTTTCACAATCCGATGGATGCCCCAGAAGGGTGTGGGAGCGCAGTGAAAGGACGAGGGCAGTGAGAGCCTCCCTCCTCGTACTGTGGCGTGCCGCTGGCAATCCATCCGCCTGCCCATATGTTTGAGAGCAGCAAGCGGTGTCTGATGCAAACCGCGCGACCCGCAGGTGAGCAGGGCGATCCCAGCTGCAGTTCACGCAGCACGAGGCTGGACGCAATCACGCCCACCGAGCGCTGCTTGGGCTCGCAACCCTGACACACGTGTTCTTGTCCATCGTCTGAGCGTGGATTCTCCGCATTCAGCCCCGCACCTTGCCCCCGACCGCCTCGCCGTCCAAAGGACAGGGAGCCTGCGCTGCCCTAGGCGCCGACTCTCGATTGTGAGGAGGTCGGCGGTAGCAGTGCAACGCTCGCGCCGGCGACAGGAGCAGGCTCGGCCGCCGCCGCCAGTGTTGCCGCCTGGAGGGCCGCCGCCTGCAGCCATGGACGCGGCGGCGGTGCAGCAGATGATACAGCAGCTGCTGGCGCACTCGGTGCAGGAGGGGCTGCTGGACGACCAGTTCCTCCAGCTGATCCAGCTGCAGGTGAACATGGGTAGCAGGGGCTGGCCAGGCGGGGCGGCGCGCTTGTTAAGCGCGGCCGCATGCGTGCATGCATGAGCTTAAATTTGTGTCGAACTGCCGAGTTTGTATCCGCAAGGTGCTTCTCTCAGGCTAGGAAACTTGCCTGAGCAGCGCCTCATCAGGCATGCTTGCTACACTTCTTTGACGCCGCGCCCGCGGCTGGGCGGAGCTGATGTGGCTTGAAATTCCCACATGCGACATCCGCGTCGCTGCACACTGCTGCAGGACGAGTCCAACCCCGACTTTGTGGCCGAGGTTGTTGAGCTGTACTTTGAGGACAGCGCCTCCAAGCTGGACACGCTGCAGGCGCGGCTGGCGGAGCCCGCGCCCTCCTACAGCCAGGTGCGCGCTCCCGCTGTGCACTTAGACAGGGTCGCTGACATCATAGGCGCACCGTGTCGCTGTTGAGAGGGTGAACATGCCCACGGGGTGAGACGAGCGCCATCATGCGCGCTCAACCACCTGTGCCGCCATGCTTCGTACCCTGCCGCAGATAGACGCGCTGGTGCACCAGTTCAAGGGCAGCAGCGCGTCGTTCGGCGCGCACACAATGGCCGGGCTCTGTGTGCAGGTAGGGCCCTGCAGCCTGCTGGCCAGGCGTGCATGGGAAGCAGCGGCGTGGTGGCTGGTGACCCGCCTGCAGTCTCCCATTGCAGCTGTGTTGTCAGGTCAAAGCCGCTTTCCTCCCTGCACTGCTGTCTGCAAGCTGGGCTCTCACCATGCCCGCTGTCCACCCCACCCCGCCTTGGTTGCAGCTGCGCGACGCATGTCACGCGCACAACCAGGCAGCCTGCCAGCAGCTGGTGGGGCAGCTGCGCGAGAGCTTTGGCGTGCTCAAGGCGCGCCTGGAGCAGTTCATGCAGCTGGAGCGGCAGCGCAAGCAGCTGGGCGGCAGCTAGGCTGCTCCATGGCGGCTGCTAACAGACAGCTGGCTGCAGCACGCAGCCGGCCGCTGCTTGAGTCGATGAACGGCTGGCTGCACCAGCCCTGCCGCTGGCACAAGCAACCAGCCGCCAGCTGAGGGGCCACCACCGCTAGTGGCCCCTGCCTGGCACCACAAGTGCTGCACCTCATCACGCCCCACAGCCCAGCTGCGGAAGCTGCATCCGTGGGTCAGCCACGCTTGTGCGCTGCCACAACCCAGGCCACCACCACCCAACGAACGAACCGCCGCAACCCCGCCGATTTCGTGTCACCGCTGGCTGCTCGCAAGGGCAGCCTACCCCCCTCCTTACACTGAGACGCATGCTTGTACGCACTGGCCCACCCTGTTTGCACAAACCGAAAAGTCCCACCTGTCCGTCCCCCCCTGGGCAGGCTGCTCTTCACAGACCTCGCAGCCCCGTCTTCTTTGCTTCAAGCCTCTTTTCCCGCGCTCCGCCCGATACCCGCCCACTGCACGATGCAGGCCCAGCCTGCAGTGGCCTGCACACGCAGCCCGTGCTGCCGCGCCGGTGCCGTGCCTTGCCGGCCGCTGCTGCAGCTTGGCCCTGAGCCCACACGCACGCATACACGCGCCTGCGCCAACCGCACACTTTCCCTCGCTCCCCCCTCATACTTGCTCGGACCCTGCTGATTGACACCACCCACCCAGCAGCCTCCTCCCATCAGAAAGTCAGGCGGCGCCTGCCCTCCGCCCCTGCCCCGTGGGCGCCTTGATACCCCGTTCCGCTCGCTCACTCTTTTCTATCGCTTTCAACTGGATTGGTCCTTACGCAGATTGGTAACAATGCATGCACTGACGCTACCTGCACCGTTGCCTAGAGCTGCACAGCCACCAACACAGCTGCACTGCACTGCCACGTACAGCTGCATAGCCGGGTCAGCCGGTGGCCGCCAGGCGGCGCATCAGCGGCAGCAGCTGCTCGGCGCCCTCGGCTCCCTTGGCCTTGGCGGCACAGGCCTCCAGCGCGGTCCGAATGAACTTCAGGGTTTCCTCCTGGCTGTGCCCATCCAGCCACAGCGAGTACTGCGGTGGGAGGCAGGGGTTGGAAATGATGAGCACCCGATTTGGCATCAGAGGTGTGCGCATGGCAACAGAAACCCACCCCTCAGTATGCAACTGGCAACCCACAACAAGCAGCAGCAGCAGCTGGCGGGGAGCACCTGTGTGGGCGTCAGGCCAATCCGCACGTGCGGCGACTCCAGGGCAGGCGGTGCACGGGAGTACAGGTGGTGCAGCACCTGTGGCACAATGGCAGTGCATGGGCGCAAAATCAGACGTGCTACGTGTGGTGGATCGGGAGCGCCTGCACGACCATCTGCAGGCATGCAACAAGCAGCGCAGCTGGCAGCGCAGCTGCTCATTGCATTGCTGCCCAGGCCACGTGTGGGGGGTGGTCCAGGTGGCAACGCACACGCAGCAAGGCAATGCACATGCGGCAAGGCCCTTTAGTGCGCACCTCTGGGCGGGGAAGCTCCTTGAGCAAAGGACTGCCCTCCAGCTCGGGTGCCTCAAGGAACAGCAGGCGGCGGAAGGCGCGCAGCGCGCGGGCGGGCCCCCCCAGCTGCTCCAGCGGCAGCAGCTGCTGGCCCACCGCCGCCTCCAGCTCGGCTAGGTCCTGCAGGGAGCGGTGTGAGGGGTGCGATTAACTGGGTTGGACAGGCTGGCTGGAGATACGCCCTGCGTACAAAGCGCGGCAGCTCCACTCAGACAGAGAGCAGGCCAGGGCGCGAGGAACATGAAACTGCTCAGGCAGTCCGCAACTTCAGCAGAGCATCCTTCAACCACATTCAGGAAGCCCTCCACAGGGCACATGCTACCAAACTTCCAGGCCACAAGACGCGGCCAGCCCACCTTTGCGAGCTGCAGCTTGCCGGCCTGCGGCAGCGGGCGCAGCAGGGAGGCGTGCCGCACCGCAAACAGCACCAGTCGGGCCGCCATGCGCTCCACCAGGGAGCGAGCCACTGCAGCGCAAAGCAGGCGGAGCATTGGGTGTGGGAGCAGAGCGAAGCAGCGGGCGTGAGCGGTTGGGGATTGGAGCCGGGCAGCAGGCTGCGAATGAGGCGTGGTCAGGTGCACTGGTGTTGCCGCCCATTACACAGCCACGCTGCGCCTCTGCAGTCAGGCCATTGAGCGAGCCGGCTTACCGGATGGGATGGGGGAGGCAGGGGAGGGGTTGAACTTTGAGAGGTATTCCAGCCGGCAGTGCGTGAGGTGGCGTGCCAGATCCCGCATGAACGATGACGTGTCGGTCACTCCAGGCTCGCCGCCACCATCCCCCTCGCCGCCGGTGCCGCCTGCCGCTGCGCCGTAGGCCGGCGCCGAGTGCATCTGCAGCAGCAGCTCCTCTGCTGTCTCCACCAGGGCCCGGAAAGTGGGGGCCACCGCCTCCAGAGCAGCAGCTTGCAAGTCGGCCAGCGGGCCGGCCAGGGCTTCGGCGGCGGCAGGCGGCAGCCGCCCGCCCATGCCCACCACGCTGCGGTGCACCTGTGGGTCAGACGGTGGCACAAAGAGCATGTGTGGGTTGCTGTCCATGCCCTGGCTCTGCCAAATACTTGCCAATTGTCGACAGGTGCCTGTGAACCAGGCATGCCGCTGCCATACAGCTTAGAAATCGCCTCGTGGGGCAAACCCACGGCAACCGGCTGCCACTTCTCCCTCCACTTCTCCCTCCACGCCTCCCAGCCGACTCTCCCACCCACCTCCTGCAGGCAGTTGCAGAGCGCAATGTTGCGCAGCTGTGCCGCGTTGCAGGCGCCGCCCACGGCCCGCAGGTCGGGGCCCGAAGCAGCGGTCAACTCTGCTTTTTGCGCCACCACACGCAGCGCCTGTCCCACAGTGGAAGCCACCAGCAGCGCCAGCCGCGCCGAGCCTGCAGGCGTGGGTGTGGGTTGATCATGGCAGCAGAAATGATGGACGGCTCTTACCGGAAGGCAGGCACGCGCTGCTGCCGATAGCATATGCTGTGCAACAACGTAGCAGTCATTTGGTCAGCAACAGCCCGAGCTGCCACAGATGGCATCCCCCATCCAACAGTGCTGCACGGCTCACCAGTTGCGGCCTTCAGCTCTTCGTGCATGCGGGCAATCGCCTTTTGCAGGTCTGCTGCCGAGGGCAGCGGCCGGGAGGTGCTGCCTGGAAAGGCTGCTGTGGCTGCTTCTGTGAGCCGTGCCAAGCTAGCGGCAAGGTATGCATTCTGCAAAACAGTGGTGGCAGAATGGACAGTTGGCAGACAGTGGCCTACAGGGTGCCTACATAGCAGTCCGTTTCCTGCATAAGCAGTTATGTGCATTGCAGCTAAGCGGCACGCGCGCCCAAGTGGCAGCAGAGCGGGCTCACCTGGAAATCAGCCGCAGAGTCCAGCAGGGCTGCCGCCTGCAAAGAGGCCGGGTCACAGGAGGCAGAGGAAGGTTGCTGAGGCCAAGGCTACGGCTGCCTGCCTTCCGCCCTAATGCCCTTAGCGGTCGACCATCGAATCCTCCCGGACAGGAGCCGCAAGGCGCTGCTGCGCTGGTCAACTCAATGCTCCTGTGCAAACTGAACCCAGCCCTGCTCGTGCCTGCTCATCATCCAGCGCCGGCGCCGCGTCGCGAGCCGCGCTGTCACGCAGCACACGCGCCGCAGCGCCCTCCAGCAGCACGGCCAGCCGCGGGTATCTGTGACAAGAAAGGAGGCAGCCAATGTCCGATTGACACACAACTTGCTGCTATCCAAAGAGCCATGTGTGAGAGCCCCACTTGCAGGCTTGCAACAGCCTCCAGTCAGTGCAGTTGGATCAGCACCCCTTGCATCCCTGCCCCTCACCCAGCCACAAGTGTGTCTCGCACAAAGCCGCCCCGTGCCGTGGAGAAGGCGGCCGCAAAGCAGTCGGACGCGGCAGCGATGGCGCGAGACCTGCGGGGCGCTCGCGGCCTGATGGTTACGACACACAGACCCCAGCGCATACAGCAGCCACGCAGCGCACCAGGCGGCTCCTTGAAGCACCCCCTGCAGCATCCCTGCAGTGCAAAAACACCCGCAAGCATCTGCACGCGTTTGCGTCATCTGGGAAGCAACCGCAAACCCCTCCATCTGCATCCCTTGGTTCCCCACCAGAAGCGGTCCAGCGGCAGCAGGTCGTCGTCCCCAGGGGCCACCACATCCAGGAAGAGCGTGTGGCTCAGCGGGTCCCGCTTCTTGCCCAGCACGCGCTGCAGGTGCCACACCTCCACCGCGCTGCAATCGCAGAAACGAGGGGGAATGGTGGGTTGTAAGGCACCACTGGGTGCCTGCTGCTGCACGGTCATTGCATGAGGGCCGCACGGCCGCCCTTCTCAAACAGGCTTCACCCCATCGGATCACCCCATCATGTGCAGCCTGCTGGCCCCACCTGCGCTGCAGCTGGTCCACCGCCGCCCCCAGCTTCTCCCACAGCACCTCCTGCACCTGCCGGAGGGCAGGGGACGAAGCAGCGCCACTCTGCAGGCCAACAAGGGCAGCTCAGCAGCCCGCAAGGGCAGCTCGGCAGCCCGCAAGGGCATGACACGCCCACAAGCACACCCAACATTGCTTTCGCAGAGCACGCCACCCACAATGTTCAAGCCAACATAAGGGTCGCTTCCACAATCGACACTGCTCTGAGGCATTACCCTCGCCACATGCGCCCCACTTGCCTTGGCTGTGGATCCCGGCAGTGGCCCGCCCAGGCTCTTTGCGCCGCCCGGCCCTCCGCTGCTGCCTGCCGCCACACTGGACGCCGACAGCTTGCGAGGGTCCAGAGCTGCCGCCAGCTCTCGGCCAAAGGAAGCCGCCGCGCTGTCCGCCAGCTGCATCACCGCCTGCTGGAGCTCGTTCAGGTTGAACAGCACCTGCGGAGGGGGAGATATGGGCACAGGAGGGTGAAGTTGCACAGATCACAGCAAGTAGTGCAGCTGCCTGTATTGCAGGCGGGGTGCAACCCAGGCATCTGAGCTGTGCAGCGCCACCTGTGCACCGCTGGCTGGCCAGCAAGAGGCGTGACTGCAGCCAGTGCAGGTGCAGGCCACACCTGCAGCGCGCTTCCCACATCTGCCTGGCTGAGGCACTCCAGCCCCGCCTTCAGAGCAGCCTGCACGGCACAGAGAGGGGGTTGTGGTTGTGGATGCATGCGGCAACCATGCACAGCAAGCGTGTGCCTCCGCTGCGGCCGGCCCATTGCTGCAAACAATTACATGTCGCTAGGAGCACCCTGTAGCTCCAGCCAGGCCATAGCTCCCTGCACCGCCGCACCTCTGTCTGGCTGCGCACCACCGCCGCGGCTGTCTGCAAGAACTCGGCATCCGCGTCCACGGCATCAATGCCGCCCAGGTCTGCCTCTGCATCCACTGCCGCAATCTCGGACAGCAGCTTGGCTGCCTTGGCCACCTCCAGAATTCCTGAGCAAGGGAAGGATGTACAACATAAAACGTCGCTGTCCGCATGTCGCTTTGCAAGGGCTGCGGGTGCAGGTTTGGCTGCTTTGGCCGCCTCCAGGGTGGCTGGGAGAGTTGCTTCGCAGCTCAGGAGCACAACGATGTGAAGCTTTCTGAACAGGAGCAGCGCCTCCCTGCCTTTGCAGTACGAAGCAAGCCGGCACGAACCTGCGGCGTCGGCGGCGCCCATCTGCTGCCGCAGCTTCTGCACCAGCTTCAGGCGGTGGATGACGTGGCGCAGCAAGTCCACCGTCGCCTGCGCATCAAGGGAATGCTGACAGGCGGCAGTTGATTGCATGGCCAAATGGGGCTCGAGGCAGGCGAGGGGGAGCAGCGGTTGGGGGCGGTTGGGCTGCATTGCTCACATCCAACCTATTGCACAGCCAGGCCCTGCAGCTGCAGGCACCAGCCAAGGCCTGCCAATCAAGTGCTCCCCAGCAGTGAGGCACGCGCCTGCAGGTTGCGCAGCTGCTGCGTGCGTGTGGCAATCTGCTGCAGCGGCTCCGCCACCTCGGCTCGCACGCGCGCCGCCACCATCTGCAGGCTGCGCACCGACAGCGCAATGCGCTGCGCACAACGCAGAGGGGAAGATAATGGGGGTTTGTGCAGCTGCAGTGCGGGCTTGAGGTTGGGCCAGCAAGGGCAGCACAAGCGGCAGCAGGCGGAGCCCCAACCGAGTGGCGGCGCACCTGCACCGCCGACTCCGCCTCGGTCAGGCGGGCGGTCTGGGCGATCAGATCATCCTGATGGTTCAACACCAGCTGCCTGAGCGCCCCATCCAGCGCCGCCACGCCCTGCTGCAGCTGCTCCGTCTGCGCCTGCGCGGTGGTGTGGCTCTCAGTGAGCGATCGGCTGGCGAAGGATGCGGGATCGAAGGCCTCGTCCCGGAAGGGCGCGAATCGCGCGCTGGCGAGCAGCTCCAGCGCGGAGCCGCCGTCGCCCGAGGCCGAGCCGCCCCCTCCCATTGCCGCTGGCTGATCAAGACGGCTGCAAGGTCGGTGCCGAGCCCAGGATCGCTTGGCACGCCCGATGGCGGCATGTGGAGGCGGCACCGCGACATGCTGTGTCGGCGCCACCCGCAGGCCACTGAGTTCAATGTGCTGCACACTCAACTCTGCCTTCCTTGGCTCCCAAGATATGCATTACATCGATTTGATTATATGTACAGGAAGTAATCTGCAGTCCACAGGGGTCCTGGCAGTGGGAGTGCCTCAGAGCGACCCGCACCTAGGCACTCGAATCAAATCGCTCAAAAACGCGCAAGCTTCTCAGGCCGGCCAACGAGCAGCCCAGCCTGGCTGTTCTGAAGTAGAATACAACCGCACGCGCCCAAAGATCAAGTGGCGCTGCCTGCCATAAGCTGCCGCTCATCGCAGGTCGAGGGGCACCTGCGGAAGGGCGGAGCGTGGGCAGCAGGCGCAAGCGTCACTGTGGCACAAAGTGTTGAACTGCACCCACATCTGGTCCGTGGCACAGTGTGCCAGCACCAATGGCCTGCCGGCTGTGTTGGATTCACACCCTGCAAATTGCACAACCGACGTGTGCACACACACGACCTTGTCACCCTGCACACACCCAGAGCGCACCATGGGGTCTGCCGTGGGCTCGGCCAGAAGCGCATCAGCATCGTAGTACACAGGCGGTCCACTGGAGGGCCGCCCGCCGTGCACAAAGCTGTCGCCGAAGACAGCATACACGGCGCCAAAGCCAAGGGACACCTGTGTTCATGAGGGTAGCGGGTATGGAGGGGGGACAGGCACGGATGGCAGCGAGGGGTATGGGAAGCTCCACAGCAGCGGCAGGGCGGGTTTGCGGCTGATCTACTTGATTTTGATGGCCTGTTATGTGCACAACACCGCTGTGTTTGTTGAGGCACACTCACCACAAGGATGAAGGGCAGGAAGGCGAGGAAGAAAGTCCCCCCAAGCTTGACCAGCTCGGTGGCTCGCGGGATGAATCCCTGCAGGGCAGCCATGCAGCGAGGTGGGGTTGGGTTGGCAGCGCACACGCCACGACGCACGCCACCAGGGGTAGCAGACTCATCTCTCAAATGAGTGCTGCAATTCCTTAGATGACTTGGATCCTGCCTGCGCCCTTCAAGCCACCACCAAGCCTTGCCCAACCAATCGCCCACTGTGCCGCCGCACCTCCAAGCCTTCCGAGTTGATCGCCCTCGAGTACTGCAGCTGCGGCGGCACGGTGTCATCTGCCTGCCCCCTGAACGACGGCGGCGGCCGCGGCGCCGCACGCTGCTGCTGCTGCTCGAACGGCGAGCGTGGCGCCGAGCTGTAGCCGTCCCCGGCAGCGCCGGCGGGAGCGTTGCCGTCCAGGCCGCGCCGCCGCAGCTCCTTCTCAAACTTGTTCTCCACTGCAGGAGGCTCGGGTGGCGTTTGGGCGTCAGCAAGTGTGCAAGCGCGGCAGCAGAGCAGTGAGCGAGCGGCAGCGGCGGCGGCGGTGACGGCGGCGGCAGCAGTCCATGGGCCGCCCTGCGATCAGATCAGTGCCTCTTCGCATTTGTCATGTATCAACCAGCAGGCTGATCCTGTAAGACAGCGGGCTGCTCGCGTTGGAGGGTACGCACGTTCCCTGTCGCTCTGCCCCTCGCTGCCGCTTTGCGCGCGTATTTGAACAGCTCTGAAGCTTGTACTGGTGGCACGGCGCCCGACAAACTGCTGCTGAGCGCAGAAGCGCGCCGCGCAGCACTGAGGCAGCCTTGCAGCGAGCATTGCGCTGCTTGCACGCGTCTACAGTGCTAAAGATGTACAAAGGGATGTCGGTGCAGGAAGGATAGCCGATCACTGAAGCAAACAGGACAGGTACAGTGGGCGCCAAGCGCGCCGCCGCAGCGGCGGGAGCGTGGGCCTTCAGGTGGCACAGATTTCCAAACAAGTACCGATGGCGTAGCAAGTGCGAATTCTAGTAAATTCATTCATCAACAGATGCGTCAACAGATGCCGAGCGCCGCGTTCGCTTGGGCGTCAGTGCAGCTGCCGCTGCTGCTCGCTTGTTGGCAGCCGGCAGCGCCGCTCCCGCCGCTCTTGCCGCCGCCGCCGCCGCCGCTGCTGCGCCCTTGCTGCTCGCCTTGGCCTTGGCTGCGGGCCGCTTGGGCGAGGGGCTGCCGCCCGGCCTCTTGCCATTTGCCTTGATGGGCGAGTTGCCGGCCTTGTCATAGGGCGGCACCGCCGCCCAGCTGCAGATTGGGCAGGTCACTGGGTCGTGCCGCTGGGCGGGGCACTTCTCGCGGCCAAAGAAGATGATCTGTCGAAGGTGGGGCGTACAGCAAGGGGGCAGAAGAGGGTGGTGTGAGCCATACAGTATGATGAACTATCTGCACCACAGCATCTTTTTCCCAGCCTGCTCATGAAACTCTTGAAGGTTGCCTCGCAGTGCCCGAGCTTGCCTTCACTGACCAGCGCACCACCACTCCGACTGCAGCCCAGGCCCTCACCTGCAGGTGCAGCTCCTTCCACAGAGCCTCTTGGAACAGAGTCTTGAGGTCCGACTCGGTCTGCTCCACGCTCTTGCCATCTGTCAGGCCCCAGCGCTGCGCCAGCCGGTGGATGTGCGTGTCCACGGGGAAAGCGGCCTGCCCAAATGCTTGGCACATGACCACGCTGACGCAGGGGAAGGAGAAAGGGGCAGGGACACGCTGGAAAGCGCGGTGTGGGCATGGGTGCAGAGCGTTGCTGCCCAGCCAATGCATGATGTAGACCTGTTCAGCGCTTCAGGCCCGGCTGCAATCATTGCTGTGCACACGCCGCAGCGGCACAGCAGGAGCAGCGCAGCACAGCGCGGTGCACCTGGCTGTCTTGTGGCCCACGCCCGGCAGCGCCTCGAGCGCCTCCATGTCCGCTGGCACCTGCCCGCCGTGGTGCTCCACAAGCATCTGCAAGCGCAGGCAAAATGAGGCCCAGAGAAGCAGCAGTGTCTCGAGGTACCGCAGGCCAAGGCTTGCATCGTCTGTTGGATGTTGTTTGTTCTACTGCAGGTGCAATCGTTGCAGTGCATTCCAGCAGGCGCGCTCGCTGCCCGGCATGGAAGGCTGCTGCCGAGCGTGGTCGGCGAACACTCCCCAAGTGAATGTGTGGTGTTGAGTCACCACCACTGCCCAGCAGTCATCCCATTGCCAGCCCCCACCTGGCTCATGGCCTTCAGGTTCTTGGCCTTGGTGGGAGCCAGTCCCAGGATCTTGATGCACGCCACAATGTCCGCCACGTCAGCGGCAGCCATGGCCGCCGCATCCGGCGCCATCTGGAACAGGGCCGGGGTGCACTCGTTCACCTTCTTGTCGGTTGTCTGGAGTTTTTGGAGTTAGATGGGATTGGGAAGGGGCAGGCCGGTCGTGGGAGGAGCGAGGGAGGGGTGGCGGAACAAGGGGAGCCAACCATGATCAAGCGGCCTGAGTGCCCTTGCCAGCCTGCAGCCTTGTGAGCCGCCAGCACAACACCATAATAGAGCAGGCAGCCTGATGGCAGCGGCTCTGAGCAGCAGTTCCAGTCTGTCGGCCCGCTTCCCAGCCCCCAGCACCCGCTTCCCAGCTGCTGCCCGCACCTGTGCGCTGAGCAGCACGGCGCAGAGCAGCTGGAAAGTGGAGCCGTGGTCCAGCGGAATGGGCGGCTTAGGGTACAGCCGGCCCAGCAGCTCAGCGATGCGCCCCGCCTTGAACTCGAGCGACTTTTGGTTGTCCAGCACTAGCTGCACAAAGGGAAGGGGCAGGGGTCATGCCAAGGGTGGGGAGTTGCAGTCACTTGTGGTGCATATAGGCAGCCATGGCAGCTGCAGGATTCTTGGTGGTTAATCCTACAGGGCGCGTGCTTGCTTGTTGCATCTTCAAGCGAGCGCAGCATTCGTGCTCCAGCAACGGCAATGCTCAAAACCAACTAACTGAATCCACGCACCTGTGACGGGCCCGGCAGCCCCCGCCCGCTCTTCTTCTTCTTGCCAGGCGGCGTCACTGCTGCTGCTGCTACTGCTGCCCCAGCTGCCACTGCTGCTGCATCTGCTGCATCCGCTGCTGCGGCCGCTGCCGCGGCGGCAGCGCCCATCCCGGCGGCGCCTTTCCTAGCCTGGCCCCGGCCGCGCTTGGCTGGTGCCTCGTCTGCTGCCGCTTCCGCTGCTGCAGGCTGCTGTGACGATCCCTTCGCCGCTGCTGCTACTCGTGGCATGCTAGATTGTGAGGTGGTGCTTGCGAAGCGCTGCGCTTCCCACACAGACGTGAGGCGGTTCGCTGCTGGCAGGGCTCCGGGCGGCGCAGGGCGGCGGGCGCGCAGGGAGCGGAGGCACAGGCGTGCTATGGGCCGCTGCAGCAGCTTGCAGCTAATCATTCACTGCCAGGACCCCAGCAGCAGGCCCCAGAGCTTTGAAGGGCTCTTTGCAGCGGAGGGGCTCTCCCGCTGGCTGCAGGCGCGGCTCTGCGATGTGCGGTTCCTGGTCAATTTGATGGGCGCATCCCCGATGCCCAATTGCCCTTGGAGGTCCCCCAGCGCCTGGGACCCAGAGCACGCCGCAGCACGGGCATGCAAGGGCCTGGCTCCCGCCCCGCTCGGCCTCTTTGACCTGCACCCGGTCGTGGGGCACGCTACCATGGGTGCGCCGGGGCGTGGGCGGGTCGGGGCGGCCTGCAGCAGCCGAGCATGGCGGCCATGCGCCCCTGGGGGGCCCGCGGCCCGTCCCGGCGCTGGTGCATCGCGCCCTGGGCGCGTAGCAGCGGCGCCAGGGGCCCATCGCGCCGGGACGCATGGCCGCCGCGCGAAGGCGGCGCTGGGCGGCCGCTGCAGCAGGGACCTGGCCAGCACAGGCGGCACAGCCGCTGGGAAGGAGCGGCGGGGCGGAGGCGGCCCCACGTTGCCCGCCCTGCCAACGGCCAGCGGCGGCCGCCAGGCTTGCTCACCGCGTCGCCTGCCCTGCTCGCCCGCCCGCCCGCAGGTGCTTACAAGTACATCGAGGAGCTTTGGAAGAAGAAGCAGAGCGATGTGCTCCGCTTCCTCCTCCGCGTGAGGTGCTGGGAGTACCGCCAGCTGCCCGGCATTGTGCGCCTCACGCGCCCCAGCCGCCCCGACAAGGCGCGCCGCATGGGCTTCAAGGCCAAGCAGGGCTACGTTGTCTATCGCGTGCGCGTGCGCCGCGGCGGCCGCAAGAAGCCCGTGTCCAAGGTGCGCTGGCCGCTGGGGGCGGCAGGAGCAGTGCCGGATGGGGAGGCGGGCAGCATGCAGTCCTCGGCTGGCGCAGCAGCGGCGATGCGCAGCCGAAAGCTTGGCGTCGCATGAGAGCAGCTGGGAGGACATGGCAGCATGCCTGGGACAGCAGAGACACTAGAATGGCTACTGCACAGGATCGACAGCGCAGCACAGCAGCAGCGGCGGCTTGCAGGCCGGCGCACAGCAGCTGAGGCGGCAGCATTGATTGGTGGCTGATGGATGGCGGCCGAGCCTGGTGCAGCTGCAGCTCTGGGCTGCAAGCGCAGAGCGCGCTGAGCCATCTTCTAGCAGCAGCCAACTGGCAGAAGCCCCACGTGCTGCAGCAGCATGGCAGCGTGCAGAGCCAGCCTGCACGAGCCCCGGACACTGATGCACACCCTGCCGCCCAGCCCTCCACTCTCGCAGGGTATTGTGTACGGCAAGCCTGTGCACCAGGGTGTGACGCAGTTGAAGCCGACCCGCAACCTGCGCAACGTTGCTGAGGAGCGGGTGGGCCGCAAGTGCGGCGGCCTGCGCGTCCTGAACTCGTACTGGGTGAACCAGGTGAGGCGCCTCGTTTGAACTGGTGCTGGGTGAGGCGCCTGTGAACTCGGAGTGAGGGAACTCCTGATGCCTTAGCTCCTCCTGTGTGACCAGGTGAGGGCTGCGCATGCGACTTTTACGAAGCGCGACGACCAGTATTTGAGGCCAATAGTGTTCTGAGCCACACGCGTTGCTTCCCCTCGTCCCTGCTCCGCCTGCAGGACGCTGTGTACAAGTACTTTGAGGTGATCCTGGTTGACCCCGCCCACAAGGCCATCCGCAAGGTGCGGCCCGCGGCCAGCTGGCCTGCAGCCGGGGCACATCTCTGCGCTGCTGGGCTGGCCTGCATGATGTTTTATGATGAGATGCGGCTGGGCAGCGCCGTGAGGCAGCTGGGAGGCCGGAGTCAGCTTCAGCGGCAGCAGGCATCAAGAGGTTGGCAGCCAGCAACACGGCAGCAACGCCTAGCGTCAGGAGTCGGCAGCCTTCAGGCGGGCAGCTGTGCAGCAGTGGCTGTGCAGCTGGTGTGGAGACGACTGCGGCAAGGGCATGGCAGTACAGCTGCGCTGCAGGACAGCACACTGAGCGAGCGGCGCGCTGGGAGCAGCTGGGCACATCATCTGCGTGGAGGCAGCAGACTGGCTGTGGCAAGCAGGCGAATGGTCAGCTGGACAGCCGGCACACGTCGTCCGCCTGCCGCTCCCTTCTTCTCCCCAGCGCTGCCACCCTCGCTCACCCATGCTCCCCTCCCGCCCCACCCCTCTCCTCCGCCTGCAGGACGCGCGCGTCAACTGGATCTGCAACCCCGTGCACAAGCACCGCGAGCTGCGCGGCCTGACCTCGGCCGGCAAGAAGTTCCGCGGCCTGCAGGGCAAGGGCCACCTGCACACCAAGGCGCGCCCCAGCCGCCGCGCTGTCTGGCGCAAGAACAACAGCATCAGCCTGCGCCGCTACCGTTAAGCGGGCGGCACGGCTGGGCGGCGGCCGCGGCGGCGCCCCCCGCTGCGGCCGCCCCGCGGCTCGGAAGGGCGCCTGCCTGGGCGCCCGTCGGCGGCGCCGCGGCGGCGGCGGCCTGAGCAGACGGCATTGCCGCCGCCGCGGGGTGGGCCTGCTGTGCATTGCAGCGCGCGTCATGTAACAGCGGGCCCGTGAGGCTGGCGCCAGAAGGGAAGAGGGCAAGCAGCGGGTGGCAAAGAAAACACGGCGGTGCGGATTTGGCGCTCAGGTGGCGACAGCAGCGGCATGTGCATGTGATAAGGGCGGCCCCCTCACGAGCAGTCCAGCATTTCACGCACGTGCGACACGTTCAAATACAACCCGACAGAAGGAGCTGCAGCAGTGGCGAGCTTGGGGTTCGGGCGCAGGGCTGCGGAGGCAGGATGCCGCTGCCGCGCCTCCGACGTGCTTGCGACGCCGCCTGGACGGGCCTGCTGCTGTGGTGCGCCTCGCAAACTGCCTGCCGGGCCGTCCCCATGGCCGCTCCGCCTGTAGCTCGCCCAGTTGCGCTGGTGGCTGCATGAACAAGCTAGCAGCAATCCCTGATGTCGGTGCGCGCCTGCACGCCCGATGCGCCGTTGCCTTGGTCCGCCGCTGCCGCCGCTGTCTCGACGGCTCCAGCGCTGCCGGCCCCCTTTCAGGCTGACGGGCTTCAGGGATGCGCTGTGCCTCCACCGCTGCGTGGTGTACTTTGTGCATGACCCACGCATCCTGGTGAGGGCTCCGGCAGAGCCTCAGCTGCAGCACCGCTGGCTGGGCGGGCAAGCTGCACAGGCAGCCATCCAGCGGAAGCACACTGCCTGGGCACAGCTGATTCAACCTGCTGCTGCTGATGAATTGCCCCTGCTTGTCTGCAGGCCAAGACAGCCAACTGCTTCATGTTGAACGGCCTGATTTTTGGTGGCAGGTGGGCACCTTCGCCACCTTGCCCACTTTCACAACATGGGCCAAGTGCTCATGGACTCTGTTTCCACCCGGCGGCCAGCCTCACCCCGCCATGTTGTCTGCTGCCGCCTGCCCGCATGTGCGATTGCCTGCTGCCTCCTTCTAGCCACACTCATCAACCGCTGCTCTGCTGCCGCAGCGTGCTGCTCTTAGACTATGTGTTCAAGCCGGCGCTGCACCTGGGTCTGAGCGCCGTGGTGGGACCCGCCAGCGCGGCCGCCATCAGCGGCGCGCTAGTTGGGCTGTACCACGTGCTCTGGCTCTTCCCAGCCTACCTCATCTCCTTCCTAGTCAACTGCATCTGGTGCGGGCCGGTGTGCAAGAGGAGTTGTTATGCTAGGCGGGCAGGCGGTGAGGGTGTCGGGCCAAGGCTCCCAGCCTGGCGGCCAGGCCAGCCCGCATGCTGATGCACAAGAATCAGCTGCCACACAGGTACTTCAACAACCGGGTCTGATGCTGCAGGTACAACGAGATTGCGGAGCTGGTGGTGGCGGCGGCGCAGCGGCGGGCGCTGCAGCAGCGGGCGGCGCGGCAGGGAGCCATGCTGGTGCCGGGGGCAGCGGAGGGCGCAGTGGTCAAGGTGGGTGGGAGGCGTCGCTCAGCAGATGAGTTGGTGATGACAGGTGCCCGGCCACTGGGATGGCCTAATCGCTGCCATGTCCCTGAGCAGTTTACACCCTGGCTGATGCAGCAGCTGTGCGGCCTTGCTTGCATGTGCAGGTCCACCGGCCAGACGCGGTCACCTTCATCTCTCAGGCAAGGCCCCGGCTGGAGCATCGCAGTGCCTGTGCAATACAACAGTCTGGCATGCATGTGGTGGTTCACCACTCCCGGCCAGCCCTGCCAACCCTGCTCTGCCTCCTGCCCCCTGCATGCCAGCAGCCGAACGGTTGTTCTTACACAAACCTTGCTCCTGCTCTGTCTGCTGCAGGAGGTGTACCGCGCCGCCCTGTTCTCCGTCTTCTTTGGCCAAGTGCTGCTGGCGGGAGCGCTGCCCCGCATCGGTGAGCAATCGATGGGAATGTCAGCGCATGCTGTGCTGCTGGGCATGATAGCTGCTCTCCACTCTCAAACTGCCACGCCATTGTGCGAGAGTCCCCACGAGAGATTTAGTCTTCATGCACACTCATGCGCGCCTCAAACCAGCGACTCTGCCTGCTCCGCTCGCCCCGCAGGCCCCGCCCTCAACTTCCTGCTGCTCAGCTGGCTGTACGCGCTCTACTGCTTCGACTACAAGTGGGCGCTGCACAGCGTGCAGCTGCAGCAGCGCATCACCTACTTTGAGCGCCACTGGGCCTTCTTCCTGGGTGGGCGGGTGGGTGGGAAGGAGGGAACTCGGCCAGCTGGTCGCTGCTGATGGGCGCTTCAGCATGCCTGCAGCCTGCCTGCCTGTTCAACCCAACGACTAAGGTTTGCACCAGTGCCTGCCAGTCGTTACCTACTCGGCTGGTGCCCTTGCCCTTCCCTGCCCCGCCCTGTGCCGCCCCCAGGCTTTGGCGCCGCCACGGTGCTGCCCATGGCGCTGACCTCTTTCTACGTGGGGGCCGCCTTGGTGGGCGTGCTCTTCCCGCTCTGGATCATGATGGCCTGCGACTCCAACCCCCGCCTCGTGTACCAGAGAGGTGCGGAGAGGAAGAGGAGGGGAGGCGGTCGGGGGCTTGGCCATGAGCTGGTCCGCTTGGGCTGATTGCATGGGTTGTAGGAAGCCCTTGCAATGCAGTGTATGCTCTGTGTCCAATGCCTGTCCCTCGTGGCCTCAAGCTGGCTCTCTGCTACCCGCCACATTTGCAGTGCTGGGCGAGGGTGGTGCGGCAGGCGCTGCTGCTGCACCCCGCGCCTCTCTGCCGCCGCTGCCGGTGTTTCGCAGCGCTTGCTGGGTCACCAATAAGCTGCTGGGCAATGCATCGCTCATACCTCGGCTTGTGCGGCTTTTCGGCGTGCAGCGCGGCCGGCCGCCGCGGCCGGCGACGTCGGCGCTCAGCGACACCAGCAGCCTTGACACGCGGCAATAGCTTGTGGATGCCACGCGCTTATGAGAGAATGCCTGCATGTAAAGCAACAAGAGCACCGGCAAACAGGGTCGGTGGGGGAGGCAGCGGCGGCACAGCGTGGGCGGCGAGGTGGCGTCGCAGGGCAGCGCCATCGGCCCAATTGGCGGCGCCCATCGGCACATTTGCTGCTGCTGCAGCAGCCCTGAGCGGCCAGAAACGCGCCATCCTTCGACTTGTGATCATCGCTCGCCGCCTGGGGCTCCTGCAGGACTCTCAGCCGGCAGCCACGGCGATCCCCAGCAGCTAGCAGCGGCGGCAGGATGGTTTGGGGCGCCAAGGCCGCCTGGGGGGCGGGTGGCGCCGCGAGCAGCGACAGGGCGAAGCTGCCAAAGGGCAGCGAGCCATGCCACATTTGCGGGGAGGACAACATGTGCGAAGTGAAGGTGAGGCCAGGCCCGCGCGGCTTAGGGCCCCGCTCCCGGCCTTCCTGGGCCGCTGGCGCCGGTTTGCGCGATTCCTGAGGTTGTGCAGGTCGTGTGGGAGCTTTTCTTGGGTGCGCTTGTCGACTTCCTGCTTGCGGCTGCTTGCGGCCGCCTGCCGCCGCCGGCGGCGCCGAGATCGAGCGCTCTTGTGCAGTCCTTGCTGACCTCAATTTATACCGATCCCCGTCTGCAGCTCAAGCCATGCAACCACGAGATGTGCCTTTCGTAAGCTTGATTTGGTTGGTGGCTCCTGGGTTCTCCTGCCATGGCAGTCGCTGCAGCCAGGCTGTTGCTTTTCCCTGCTGTGCTGAGCGGCTGTGCAAAAACCTTGGCGCTTTTCTGATTTTCCGATTTCTGTTGTACATGCCCCCTGATTGCCCTGCAGATGCTGCAACACCATGCGGCAAGGCATTGTCTTCAAGGTGCGGCCCTGCACCCTCCGGCAGCCAAGAGGCTGCTTGCCTTGGTAGCGATCATGCCAGTCGTAGCAGCAGCAGCCTGCCTCGCAAGCGCTGCCCGCCGCCTGTTGCACTCACCCGGTGTGCGCCACTTGCATTTCACCCTGCTGCCTGCAGGCGGATGCGGGCCTCAAGTGCCCCTTCTGCCGCGAATATGTGGACGGGTTCACCGACATGAATGGGTGCGCCACGGTTTGCCCTGCTCTGCTGGCTGATTCTGCTGCAAGGCTGAGTTGCATATTGGCTGCCATGCTCCACTCATTGCTGCATCATTCACAAGCTGTCAGTAACTGATTGCAACACACATGCCTTGGCAGCCGGCCCAGCGCCATTGCCCGTCCGCCTGCTGCGGCTCCCAAGCTGCCGGTTCTGAACTGCCAGTTCTGAGCTGCTGGTCCGCATGCCTGTTCCCTGCAGGCGGGCCGACACCATCTCAGATTTGGTGGAGGCCAACCGAGCGGCGCGCAAGAGCCGCGTGGCGCGCAAGACGGGGATGGATAAGGCCGTGTCCACAGGGGTGAGAGCGTCTGCAGTTGCAGTTGTCTGCCGCTTTTTTTCTGATAAAGCGCATTCGGTGCTTATGGGGCCTGGACAAGGCTGTGTCCGCAGAGGTGAGCGCAGCTGCAGCCTGCTGCAGTCGGGTGCCTTGACGACGTAGCCTCCCTTTGAAGCCATGCCCTGCGCTCAACTCCTGCAATCCACACTCTGTCCGCCATCTGCAGGTGCCCGACCCGCAGCGCTTGGTGCCGCCCATCAGCCGCTCAACCTCAACCTCCTCTCATGCCGCTGCTCCCGCTGAGCCGGGCTGGATGTGCCCCGCCTGCCGCCGCACCAACGCCGCCCTCAAAATGGAGTGCACGCACTGCCGCACGCCGCACCCGGACCGCGCATTGGGACCAGCCAAGGTGTGCCTGGGTGTGTTGACTGCCTGAAGTTGGGTTGGGTTGCAAGTTAGGGAAGGATTGCGCACTGCACAGCTGCCATGAGGTGGCGCATGTTGCGCCCGAGCAGGCGACTGCTCAACCGAACCATGCTGGGCCGCTGCTGTCTCATGCAAACCAGCCTCATCGGGGGTACTCTTCTGCTGCATTGCGCTCTTTGTGCAGGACCTGCTGACGTGCTCAGATGAGGAGGTGGCGCGCGCGCTGTGCGAGCGCACCCACGTCTCACTCTACCGCGCGCTCGCCGATGCCGGCATGACGCACGACCGGGTGAGCACGTTGCTTGGCTGTGGCAATTGCCGGGGGCCATGCCCCAAGATGGCAGGGAAAGCATTGGCTGTTGCCTTGGTGCTGTTGTCGATGTGCATGCCGAGATGCATGGGCAGTGAGCGCAGGCCTGGCTGGCATGCCAGGCAGCCTTGGCGCTGATGCCCAGCTAGATTGCCACTGCGCTGCTCGGCTCGGCTGCCCTACTCACTCAGCCACGCCTCCACTGCCCCCATTGCCATGCGTTGCAGGTGTCCAACAGCCTGGGCGGCAACGGCGACAGCATCCGCACAGCGCTGCGGGGGCGGCGGCACGAGCGGCTGATGAAGGCAGCGCATGTGCTGGCTTCGCAGCTGTACTGCGAGCGGGTGTCCACACACGAATTTGGCAACTATGCTGTGCAGGTGGGCACTGTCCTGCTTTGCTGTGCTGGGGATTGGACTTGAACTTGCTTGGCAATCGTACAGCCTTGTACTCCCTTACACCCGCTTACCTGCCGCCCTTGCTGCCACTGCTTCATGCCGGCTGCCGCTGATACTAATGCATACCACACCCACCCCTTGCCACTATCACCCACCCTTTGCCGCAGCTTGTGCTGGAGGGGGCGCACCGAGTGCGTATGGAGGCCTCGGCGCTGCTGCAGCAGGTCAGCACCAGCTAGCCAATTGCTGTATGCCTGCACAGACAAACGCTGCTGAGCTGGCCAGCGGTTGAAGGCTTGCGGAATCTGTCGCTAGCTATGCTGGGCGGCTGAGTGTCCACAGCGGCCGGCTACACTTGCTTGATGACCAGGCTGTAAGTACTGCGGGCGTGCACCCCACCCATTACCCTGCCCTGACGAGCTACGCACCACCCTCTGCTCCCCCACTGCCCTGGCCGCCAGGACGCCCTGCCGCCTGAGCATTTCTCCTGGGCACCCAGCACCAACAGCGGCAGCAGTAGCAGCAGCAGCAGCGCAGCGCATGACTGCCTGGCGATGACGGCATTCTCTAAGCTGCTGCGCGTGCTGACCACCGCCTCCATGCTGCACAACCTCTGCATGAGCGAGTGAGTGGGGGGGAGGGAAGCGAGCGGTTGGCAGGCTTGGTTATGCCGGGTGCATTGCGCACGCAGCTGCGCCTGCGGCATTGCCCAACCGCCACCATGGTTAGCCTGGCGGGCCCAGTGGGAAGCTCAGGCTATACTGCTGCACGCTGCTCGAACTCTAGCCGCCTCAAGCTGCCGCACCCGTATCCTTTGTCGGCTGAACAGCCAAGGGGTGCACGTGCTGGTGCGTCTCATCAAGCTCAGCTCGCCGCCTGAGACCGCCTACATTGCAGACCAGGTGGGGCATTTGTAGGAGCGAGCAGCAGGGAGGTTGACCAGGGAGATTGGCATTGGCATCGCTCACCTCGCTCCAACCTGTAGACAGCTCCACAAAGGCAGCCCCTCATTTGGCTGAAGTTTGGCACGCCACAGCTGGTTGTTCTCCCATGCACCTCACTGCTGCTGTGCTGCGCTGTGCGCTGTGGTCACCACTTCATGCAGGTCATGCACGACCTGGCCGACATGGTCACTAGCAAGGGCGGCGCACTGGTGGTCTGCACCCTCATCGACCGCCTGGTGAGCAGTGGCTGTGCTGATTGACTCCTTGCATAGCTTGTGGTTGCGCGGGCAAGGGACTGTGCTGGTTGGCCACCTGCACTGCTTGCGCTTGCATGCGGCATGCCAGGCACCCATCTCACGCATGGCTTGCAGTGTGCAAAGCTGTTGCATGCTCACCCAGCCACCGCTACGCCGTCCTGTGTGCAGGCTGTGGCGGCCAGCTGCGACAACCCCGGCATTGTGGAACGGGCCACGGGCGCCATTGTGCGCATGTGCAGCCACCTGTGCCAGCACCACCGCTCGCTGCAACAGGTGCGGCCAGGGAAGAAACAATAGGATGCAACCCATGAGGACCATCGAAATGCTCAGTTGCCTGACTGCCTGGCTGAGCTCGTGTGCTGGCACCGACGACTGCTGAATATGCGACTTGACTAGCTTCTATTTCCTATTCTGCCCTGGCGCAGTGTGCGCGGCACCAATACCTGGGCCCCAAGGTTGCGGAGCTGCTGCAGTGCGGCCTGCCTGCTGCGGACGCTTTCAAGGTGGGCGGGGCGGAACGGCGAGCTTAGTTTGTGTGTGGACATAGGCAGGGGGCATCGACTTTCAACCAGTGGCGAACAGAGACGCCTGCTGTTCGGGTGCATGGCATGCTTCCCCTTGGGTGCATGCCCTTAGGCGCTGCCTGCGGTGTGTTTGCCTATCCTTGCCCAGCCCTGCCCTGCCCTGCACCGCCCACCTGCTTCCTTCCTGCAGATGGGTTACGAGCTTGTTCAGAACGCGCCCGCGCTGGCGGCCACGCGCCACGGCAGCCGCACGCTGCAGCTGCTCACAGAGGTCCAGGTGCGGTTGAGGCGTGCTGTGCTGTGTATGTGTGGCCTGTCGAGTAACTGCTCAATACCCAACAGGTGATGTGCAGCTGCTCACAGAGGCTGAGGTGGGCTGGGCTGCGCTGTAACCGTTGGCCAGCGCTGCTGACCGGCAATCGCAGGTGTTTTTGCGGCATCCTGCTGCGCAGACTGTGGGCTCCAATCAAGGAGGCTGCTGGACGGCTGCTGCTGCTGCCGTCACCACTCCGCCGGCCCAACCTGCACAGCTCACCGCATGCTCCTGCGCCTTCTGCCTCCCTCCTGGCCCGCAGGCTGCTGATGCGCGGTCGCGAGAGATGCTGCGAGACATTGTGTGCTATGCCTCCAAGGCGCTGCAGGGCCACTTTGGACAGCTGGCGGTGAGTGGCGGGGCGGCGCGGGTGATGGGATTTGTGGGTGGGGCTGAGAATGCTGTGTCTGCACGCTTCGTGCACTTCAGCTGGGACGGCCCGAATGCATCACGGTTGTTCCCAGTTCCCACTTGCCGTGGTACGGCCTGACTCAATCCGTGCAACCCGCCCGCCCTCCCGCCCGCCCCGCAGGCCAAAGGGGAGAGCGGCGGGCCCGCCCTGGTGCGCGCCCTGCTCGACTTTTTGCTGGCGGAGCGCGAAGACGACTGGGTGGTGCAGGTCACAAAGGGTGAGCGTGCCTCTGTGAGGCAACGAAGCTTCAGCGAACAACAGCTTTAGGTTTGGAAGTGAGGGGGCCGGGCCGCTTGCACTCTCCTGTTTCCTCACCCAAACTCCCCACCCCCAATCACACTACCAACCCACGTCCCCGCCACGCTCCCCGCAACCCCCTGCCTGCCCCTGGCCACAGAGCTACTGGCCGCGGGCGGCGAGCTGCGGAGGGACCGAGAAGCGATGGGCCTGCTGGTGCACAGCCTGGCGCTGCCGCTGTGGCGCCCCACCGAGACGCAGCAGCACTGGGCGGTGCGTTGCGGTGGTGGGAGGCTGGTATGAGGCAGCTTGGCATGCTGCACCACTCATTTGGCTCGCTGCCCTGCCAGCAGATGCCGGTTGTTTCTGTTTGAACGTTTTATCCAATGTGCCTCCGGACTCCAGCCTGCGTTGTGCATTGCATCCAGCTCTGTTGTGCTCACTTTGATTTCAACCTGCCCCCTGTGTCTCCACACCCTGCATTCGTTCCAGGCCACGGGCGTGGATGTGGCGGCCCTGAAGCCTAAGGTCAATGCAGCCAGGGTGCGCACAGCCACGTGTTTGCGTGATGCCGCACGCTGCACTTCGTTCAGGGTCTACCCAGGAGCATCACTGCAATGGGGACTGGTCTGTCATCTGACGATTGCTCCTCCTGTCCCCATTCGCTGCTTGTCTGGCTGCAGCAGCACGAGCCGCAGCTCAGGGAGCGCGTGCTGCCATCGCTGTCGGAGGTGCAGCCCTCCTCTCCAGCAGACGTGAGTGCCGAGAGGCTTGATTGCCACAGAGACAGAGACTGCGCCGTCCCTTGCCAGCCTGATTTCCTGCACCTGGTGCCAGGGTAGACATTCTTTTTGCAGCTTGAACATACTATGCTTTGGGTCTGGGAGCCACGCACCAACCACCTGTCCTGCTCACTCCTGGCCTGTGGCTGCAGGCTGTGCGGCGCTTCCCTCACTACATGCGTGATGGTGGGCAGGCAGTGCGCAACTCTGCGCTGCGGAAGCAGCAGAGCACAGGGCAGGCCAGCGTGCCGCCGCTGCCGCCTCCGCGGGAGCAGCAGGCGCAGCAGCCCAGGGCTGCCCCACCTGGCTTTGGTGCAGCAGCGGCGGCAGCAGTGGCGGCACTCCCGGCTGCTGCCAAGGTGCCACCGCCCGGCTTTGCGGCAGGGCCGCCTGCGGCGCCAGCAGCTGCACCAGCGGCAGTCACCTTCCCCAACGGCACGAGTGTGCCCATGCCGCAGCCCTACGGCGCCAGCAGCAGCAGCAGCGCAGCGCCTGCACCCAGCGCAAGCAGTGCAGCTGCTGTGGAGCAGAAGCAGCAGGCAAACAGTGCGCCCCCGGCCGCCGCACCAGCAGCCAGCAAGCCTGTTCCGCCGCCGGCGCCGCAGCCGCCAGTTGCAGCAGCTGCTCCTGTACCGGTTCCCCCACCCTCGCCGCTCCGGCCGGCAGCACCTGTGCAGCAGGCACCCGCAGTGCCGCCGCCAGCACCGGTGCCGGCCCCAGCGCCCATGCAGCCAGCAGCAGCACCCCGGCCACCAGCGCCTATGCCGCAGCCAATGCCTGCGCCGCAGCCGGCGCTTGTGCAGCCACCGCCGGCGATGCGGCCGCCAGTGCCAGCGCCAGCGGTGGGACCTCCCGGCATGAATGCAGCGGCCCGGCCGTTTGTGCAGGCAGCGCCTCCCCCAGGCACCCTCCCTCTGCCCCCGCACCTGCAGCCAAGCCTGCAGCAGCAGCAGCAGCAGGCCGCGCCAGCACACCTACAAGCGCTGCCGCCCCACCTTCGGCAGCAGGCGCCAGCGGCAGCCGGCAGCGGTGCTGGGGCGGCAGGCATGTCAGCACCCATCACGCCACCGCCGGCGCAGCACCCTGCAGGCGGATTCACGCAGCCACCCCCACCACAGCAGCTGCTGCAGCAGCTGCTGGGCAGCGCAGCCCCCCGGCCAGCAGCAGCGCTGCCGCCGCATCTGCAGCAGGCGGTGGCGGGCCCCGGCAGCGCGGCTGCCTTTGAGGGCTATGGCAGCCTAACAGAAATGCTAACCGAGCTCACTGCCGCTGCAGCGCCGCAGCCGGTCGCGCCTCAGCGCCCGGCCTACCGGCCGGCATACAGGCCGCCGGGCGCAGCTGCCTACCGCCCGCCCACCGCCACTGCGCCGCCGCCGGCACCGGCACCTGTGCCCGCCCCTGCGCCAAGGCCTGTGGGCGTGCCAGCCCCCTCGCCTGCCACCCGCTTCCCCATGCCAGGCGCGCCGCGGCCGGCGCCCGTGCCAGCAGCCGCTGCGCCGCCGCCAGCGGCAGCACCCGCCCGCCCGGCAGCTCCAGCGGTGCCCGTGGCAGCAGCAGCCACATGGGAATGCAAGGTGTGCACCTATCGGCATGAGGGAGCCGAGTCACAGTTCCTGTCCTGTGCCATGTGCGGCTCGCCACAGTCCTAGGGCAGGCCAGCTGGCTGCCACCTCGGCAGTGCATATAGCACACGCTTTGCTCCCCCCAACAACCCGGAGCCATCGTTCCCTTGCACTGCAACATTGCCCCCTTGATTGCCCTTGCCACCTGTTCATTGATCCTGCACCAGCCATGTGCATGTAACAACAGAGATCGGAGGGCAGCTGCGCGGCCATTCCACCTCCCCTCTGACGTTTGCTGCACGGTGTGCATTGGGTGTTTCACAGGATGAATGAACAGGCGCACATGGGACGGCTGGAGAAGCAGCACAGTAAGAGCAACAGGAACAGAATCATCAAATTGAGCATGATGGTGGTACACTTTTGACTCCAGGAGATGAAGAGGCAGCGGGTGGGGGCTGGAGCGGGGTTGGGTCCGAGGCATCATGCCACCAGCGGTAAGGGGCAAAGCAGTGGAGGGCCGTATTTAGACGAGCAGGCATTCGTGGGGCAGGGAAAGAGGGGAGTGTGGCGGGGCTGTGGCAGGGTGGGTTCAATGCAGCCTTCCTGCCGCACACTGTGCAGACATGCATTTCCAGGGAAGAGACGTGAGGAAGAGCAGTGCGACGAGGCGGGGTGGGGGGCGGGCGGGCGGCAGGGGCGCAGGCCAGCCCGCGAGCCGCCGCCACGGCCGGAACAAACATTTGTTGGTACACAAGCAAGCAGGAGCGATGTTAAGGGTTATGGAGCAGAGCAATGCAGAAAAGGGTGGGCAGGTAGCGAGGCAGGGGGTACGTTGGGGCCGCGGCGCCGCAGGGCCGCGGCCGGCGGGCCGCGCCGGCGCCGCCCCAGAGGCGGCGGTGCGCCGCTGCTTGCTTCAGTCGGCGAGCGTCGCGCGCGCCAGCTGCTCCTGTACGGCGGCCGTGCCGCCCTGCTCGCCCGAGCCGCTGCGTGCCGGCTGGGCTGCCGACTCCTCCGACTGCTCCAGCGAGCTGGCAGAGTCCACCTTGCCCTTGCTGCGGCTGCCGTTGCGGCTCATCATGTGCAGCGGCCTGCGGGGGCCGAAGAGGGGCGGTGCGGCGGCGGCCGCGGTCACGGCCATGCTCGGCTTCTAAGCCGCGGCCGGCGGCAGCGCCGGCGCAGAGCGCGGCTGAGCAGCCGCGGCCTGCCGGCGCTGCCAGGCACGGGTGCTACGATGAAGAAGGCCTGCACAGTTGCCAGGCAGGTAGGCAGGTGCGGCAGGGCGGCGGCAATCAGGCCAGGCACGAGCCGCAGCAGGCCAAGCGACAGGTGCAACAGGCATCCACATTGCTCACCGCGAGTACGGCTGCTGCGACTGCTGCGACTGCTGCGGCTGCGCAAACGGCGTGCCGCCGTAGTGGCCGCCGCCGCCGCCGCCGGCGGGGTGCTGCGGCGGGAAGGCCGGCGCTGCCATGCCGGCGCTCGAGGGGAAGCCGTATGCCGCTGCGCCGGGCACATAGCCGCCCATCTGGCCGCCCATCATCATGTAGGGGTTGGGGCCCATGCCGGCCATGGGGCTCATCGGGCTCATGCCGCCGTACTGCTGCCCCATGCCGCCGTACTGCATGCCAAAGCCATGGCCGCCGGGCACCATGCCTGCATCACGCGAGGCAGAGGAGGGGAAGACGCAGGCTAGGCGAGGCTACAGGTGCAGCTTGTGTCGGACCAAGTTTGAATCGGCGCCATGTGCTCAGCCACACAAATTTGAAATTCAGGCAGCGCCATGCTGGCGTGGCAGGGCACAGCGCAGCGCCACAGCGACATTGCCAACCCAACCCTGCTGGCAACGCCCTCAGAGATTGAAATTTCTGCCCCAAAGCACGCACCTGCGTGCGGAAAGCCGTACATGCCGTAGCCGGCCGCCGCATACGGGCTGGGCGGGCTGCCGATCAGCATGGCGCTCGGCGAGCCGACCACAGCGCCGGGAGTGCCGCCAAACGGCAGGCCCATGCCGGCGCGGCCGCCGCCGCCGCCGCCGCCGGGCCGCGGGGGCGCGCTGCTGCTGCCGCTGGGCCGTGCCAGTGAGCCGGAGCCCTTGGGTGTGGCGGGCTTCACTTCTACACGCTTGCCGCCCAAGTCGTGCATGCTGCCGGCTGCAAACACTGCCTCGGCGCTGGCATCCTCCGCAAACGTCACAAAGCTGCAGGGGTGGGGGGCGGCGCGACAAGTGCGACAAGTGCGGGTGGGTGGCTGCATGAGGCAGGCATCACACAGTGGCAGGCTGGGCGGCATCTGAGGCCACGATTAAGCTACTGCACTGCACCCAAACATCATGGGCCAGTCCCATGTGCAGCCCGCTGGCATTGCCGCCAGCATCCCTTTCCATTGCAGCTGCATGCCAGAATCTCAGCCCATCCTCAGCACCGCAAGCTGGGCAGCAAGCACAGGTCTGGCATGGCAGCCCGCCGTGCCAGACCGAAGTGCTCAGCTCACCCAAAGCCGCGCGACCGCCCGCTCATGTGGTCCTGCATGATCTGCGCCTCCACCACCTCCCCAAACTGGGAGAAATAGTCCTTGAACTGGTCTGCAGGTGGGTTGGATGCCAGGCGGGGAGCACAGCGTCAGCATGAGCACGTTGGGGGGCATATGCGGGGTGCGCCGCCGCCGCTCACATCGCAAGGCAACAGCAAGGCAACAGCAAGGCTGGCTGCCATGCGTCAGTAGCGGGTGGCTGAGCAGCTGCTGGCGTGCTGAACAGCGTGGGAGGCTGCAAGGCAAGGCAGTGGCATGCGGCCACTCCCAACCAAGCTGCTCTAAGATGCCCATGCTCTGTGCAGGCCAGCCCGCACCTTCGGTGGTCTCGGGGCTCAGCCCGCCCACAAACACCTTGCGGGCCTTGGGCTTCAGCTCCTGGGGCACCGACTTCTTGGCATCAATCTGCAGAGGGCATGGGCAGGCACAAGGCACAGCCGGGTCAGCTAAACGGCTTCGGCATTGGGGACAGCGCAGGTGCGGGCACCGCATGCAGCCCGGGTACCGCGCAGTTAGGTACGCGGGTACGCATTTTGGCCCGCGGCCGTCTTCCCTCTCCACCCCCTCTGCAGCACTGCTGGGCTCGGCCCAAGCACCATGGCGCGGCTGCGGCAGGCACGCGCCTGGCGGCCGTCGATGACGTGCACGTCCTGCACCACCGCGTCCGCCGCCGCCGGCGTCGTGAAGGTTACAAAGCCAAAGCCGCGGGGCCGGCCCGTCTGCCGGTCGCGCATCACGACCTGCAAGGCCAACAGCAGGGGCGGGTTGGGGCGGGGGCGGGCCCGCAGGGCGCGCTGGGGCCGGAGGTGCTGGCGCACTAGGTCGCATACCGCCCTGCAAGCCCTCTGCTCACCGCCTCGACGATGCTGCCATATTTGCCAAAGTGATCCCGCAGTTTCTCTGCAAGCAGGGCCGCGGGGGAGGCGCGAGGGCGGGTTGTATCAGCGCAGGTGGGCGTGCGGGCTCTCTGGGGCCCCGAGCCGCGATCCGCCCGCCCCAGGCCGCTCCCCCACCTTCGGTCGTGTCCCAGGACAGGCCGCCCAGGAACAGCTTGGCGCTGGGAGCCCGCTGCTCGGGCTGCACGCCCGGTGCGTCGTCCACGTCGCTCATGGTGCCACAAGCATGTGTACTGCAGAGAGGAGAGCTCGAATTGGGCGGGGCAGCGCGGCGCAGAGCACTAGGGAAGATGCAGAAGCCTAGCTGGCAGCATGGAGAGCGGGTGGAGCCCTTTGCCTCAGCCAGCCTGAGAAAACTGATGTCTGCATTGCGCATCAGTGATCAGTAGGGCTCCTGGCGCCGCGCACCCCCTCCTCGCGCCGCCGCCAACTTATGCTGCTTGCTGGGCCATCAAGCCGGCCCTTTGTGCCCCTGGCTCATCTGGTGCGGAGGTACACCGCCCTGAGGACCAAGCCAGCAGCCGCCCAGCGCTGGCAGCACCCCGCGGCGGCCCAGCCGTCCGTACCCTCCGCCGAACTTGCCGACGCTGGCTGGCACGAGGCGGCGCACAAGCAGCCTCAGCAGCAGGCCCCGCAGCAGCAGCAAGCAGCCATGTTTCTGGTCCGCAACGAGACGCCGGTGCCATGCACCATGTCCTCTGGGGCCTTCCTGGAGGCGTCGCCTCGGGGTGAGCTGGCGTGCCCGCGGCACGGCCCTTCCCTGCTCTGATTTTGGCCTGCTTCTGCAAGCCTACACCACATCTATGTGCTGAAGCCACTTGTGATCAAGCTTGCAAACCGCCAGGACCCTCCCTGGACCTCCCCTGCCGCCCGCACCACCCGCAGGCGCCTACACCACAGCCCGCACCGTGGGCGGCTCCGCCGTGTTTGAGCTCGGTTTCCACATCGACCGCCTGGCCAGCAGCGCCCGGCTGATGATGGAGGCAGACGCCCAGGCAGCAGCGGCAGCGGCAGGCAGCGCCAGCGGCGGCCCACCGCCCTCCCTGCCGCCGGCGGCTGCGGCAGTGGCCAACCCGGCCCAGCTGCGGCCGCGTGTGTTGGCAGCACTGCGGGCGGCTGTGCGTGGCTACCGTGCCTCCACGGGCGATGCCAGCGGAGAGCTGAAGCTCACTGTGCTGGTCACCTGGCCAGGCGGCACAGAGCATGAGGTGGCAGAGGATGGCCTGCATGCAGCGGATGACAGCGAGGCGCCTCCGCCGGGCTGCACTCCCGCCGCCGCGGCAGCCGACATCTTTGTGCATGTCAGCCCGCTGCCGCCGCGGCCGGCGCCGCCGGTGCGGGTGGTGATGCGTGGCGCGCCGCGGCAGAATGCAGCCGCCAAGGACAGCGAGTGGGTGCGGCAGCGCAAGGCGCTGGAGGTCGGCCTGCCGGCAGGCGTGAACGAGGTGAGCACGGGCGCATATGGGGTTATATTGCGCATATGGGGTTATATTGCGCATATGGGGTTGTATTGCTGATGCTTGGATCAGCTTGCCTGCTGCAGGTGGGGTTATGTGTCCACCAGGAGCAGACTCCTGCTAACCCCCGATGGTTGTGCCTCCAACCCACCTCTGCCAATCACTCGCACACGCTGCCCCTTGCCCCTGCCCTGCCCGCTGTAGGTGGTACTTGTGGACTCGTGCGGCGGCCTGTATGAGGGCCTGTCCTCCAACTTCTTCGCCGTGGCAAATGGCACTGTCTACACCGCTGGCGAGGGAGTGCTGGCGGGGACTGTGCGCGAAGTGATCCTGCAGGTGGCGCAACGCGAAGGCATCCCAGGTGCGCTCGGCAGCTCGGCTTTGGCCAGCATGGGCATGCGCTCATCTGCTTGCAGCTCTTACACCTATGATTGCTGCTGGCTGTGGCGCCTCAGCATGTGCTGCCTTATCTCTGGATGTGTAGTGTCCAGCAGCAAAGGTTGCATATACTGTGGCCAGCAGTGACATTCCACCTCAACCCTCGCCAACTGTTTCCCCCCATTACTCCCATGCCCTGCAGTGGTGCTGCAGCCGCCGCAGCTGCAGGACCTGGGCAGCTGGGAGGGCTGCTTTATCTCCTCCACCTCCCGCCTCCTGCTGCCCGTGGACGAAGCCAGCATTCTGCAAGACGATGCATCCGCTCCTGGCATCTCCGCCGCTATCTCAGCCAATGGCAAGGGCGCCGCCGGCAGCAACGGCAGCGCCAGCAGCAACGGCAGCAGCGTGCCGGCGGTAGCCATGGCGCGCCGGTTTGAGCGGGGTGGGCTGGTGCAGCGGCTGGAGCAGCTGGTGCTGGCTGAGGTGGCGGCCTGCAGCGAGCCCCTGTTCCACTGAATGCCCAGGCCCTGTTCCACTGAATGCCCAGGCGGTGCAATGGCCTTGGGACCGCGCTCTTGTACTGCCGTCCGACCTGTATCATGCCCCTCCCTTCTGACAATCGGTTCGCTTATCAGGCACACCACTGATCCCATTCAAACTGCCTTTGATTCATTAACCGCCATTTGTGATGGCCAGCCATGTAGCGCTCGAGTTACACAGCCGTAGCAGAAGGGCGGGCCAGCACACTCGATCTGGTGTCGATGCAATGCTGTGCTTCAGTCGCAGCCAGCAAACGTGGCATCAAGGCGTGCAAGGTAGGCAGCCAGCTCATCTTCCCCGCCGCCCTGCTGGCTGCTGTCCGCTGCCGCCTCCTCCCGCTGCAGCACGCTGCGCGTCATGGCCGGCTTGCCCTGAATAAAATGCACACAAATGAAGGGTGCATGAGATGTACGTAACCACAGCGACAGGAGAAAGGCAGGGGGAGAGTGCACTGAGTGGCAATTTCCAGCGCTACCCTGACCAGCCACCAGGCGGGACGCAGCCCTGGCTCCAGCCCACCCACCTTCTTCTGGAACTTGGGGGCTGCTGCTCGCTCCATCACCCGCTGAATGCGCGCCTCCTGCAGCATAGCATGTGGTGAATAGATGGAGGGTGAGTAGATAGAAACAAACTTGGACATGTGCAGCAAAGCAAGGAACCAGCGACAATCCGTCTCATCACAACGCATTCCGGCAACCCCACCACAACCCGTCAGCAACGCACATGCTCCGCCTGGCGTGCTGCCAGCTTGGTGGCACGTGCTGCCTGCCGCCGCTCCTTCTCCCGTGCTTGCTCCACAGCCTCAGCAGCCAGTGCCCCCTGGCTGCCCGGTGGGCCGATGGCTGCCAAGCACTCCTCAAGCACAGCCTCCACCTTTTGCAGCATCTGAAGCGGCGTGACCGAGGCATCTGGTGCGAAGCCGGCAGCCTGGTAAGCTGCTGCCAAGTGCTCAGCCAGCGCTGCCGCTGCGCCTGCTGTGCCCGGCACTGCTTGCGCAGGCCCGGCTGCCCCTCCCTGCTGGCCCTGGCTCGCTGCACTGTCGCCGCTGCTGCTGCTTGTGGCTCCAGCACCGCCAAGCAGCACAGCTCCACCCTGCAGGTCCTGCTGCTCCGCTGCCTGCAGCACAGCACAGCGCGCCCGGCTGGCCGCAACAGCCGCCTCCAGCTCCTCCACCTGCCGCCGCAGCGCCCCGGCCTCGCTGTCCAGGCTCGCCTGAGGCAGCGGGTGCACGGTAGTGGGGCATCATTGAGTACATTGCATTGTCAAATCAGTCAACTTCATAGCACGCCTGGCCAAGTAACAAGACCACGCTGTGTGCCTTGGACATGCGCAGCCAACCGCGCTGTGCCCAATCCCTGCTCCAAGCACATGAACATGCACAGCCCTCCCACCTGCATGGTGGCATGGGCGCTGCGGGCCGCCTCCAGCGCTGCCTCCGCCTCCTGCGCCGCCGCAATCTGGAACATGTTGGAGGCCTCCAGCTGGGAAAACACCTCCAGCAGCTGGGCGGGGTCCTGTGGCGTCAGAAGTGGCAAGGATTGGAAGGGCAGGGGGTGAGGAAAACTACCGAGCATGGATGTTGGCTGAATGTTGCATGAAGAGAACAACAGGTCAAAGGCACACTTGCGCGCATGCTGTGGAGAGATGCTGCAAATCACCAGGTGTGGGCCAACGTGCCTGAAAGTACATGGCTTCCTCTTCCTGATCCACAGTGGAGTAGTCAGGCTCAGGAGGGTCCTGCACGGGATGGTGTTGGGTAACAGCGTTCAAAGTGAGCGGGCATGTCTGCAGGCTACCTAACCAAGGATTCAACCGACCATTCACCGCCACACAAACACAACAACTCGCCTGCTGGGCCAGGGCTTCCCTCAGCGCCGCCGCTGCCTCCCGTGCCACCCGCTCTGCACGCTCCCACTGCTGCTGCGTGCGTGCCCACTGCATGTCGTGCTCAGCGCGCTGCTTGGCGGCCGCAGCCTCCCCCTTGTGCGCCGCCAGTGCGTCGCAGGTGGCGCGCCACTCGGCACGCAGTGCCGCCTTCTTGGCCTCCCTGGCTGCTGCCTGTGACTGGAACCAGTCCTCAGGGGTCACGCTGTCCAGGAAGGCCTTGAGCCTGCAATGGGGAGGCGAGTGAGCACAGAATGTGAGCATATGTCTGGTCGGTGCATCTGCCTGGCATGCGTGCTGCTCTGCTCACTTGCTTCCTTCTCAATCGGTTAGCCCATGTTGCTAATGCCGGATCCACCCTCCCACCCATCACGTACCTCTGGCACTCCTGCAGCTGCTCCTCAATCTTGGCCATCTCCCCCTTGATGCCGGCAATGGAGGCGGCCAGGCGCTTGGCCTCAGCCGCCTTCTCGGCCCGCGCACGTGCCGCTGCCTCAGCTGCCCGCAGCGCCTCCTGCTCACCGGGATGGGTGGAAAGTTAGTGAGGGTGGTTGCAAGCATGGCAACAGTTGCATTTTGTCACCGCGGAAGCAGCATAGCGTCACCGGAGCCCAAGGGCAACGCGCCCTGCGTCGCACGACTGGCTGCTTATACTACTGCCCAGCTAGCGGCCACAACCTGCAGCTTGGCATCGTTCTCCTTCAGGTACTCCTCAAAGCGCTGCGAGTCCTGCTCCAGCGCCTGCTCCGCGGCCTGCATGCAGTGGCACCAGCGGGGGAAGCCAACTTGACGTGCCTGTGCTTGCCAAGCCGCCACCCGTGCAACTGTTGGCGAGGCCAAGCCCAGCCTTTGCCCAGGCCAGACGCTCATGCAGCCCCGCCCGGCAGCAAGCACCCACCAGGAGCGCTTCCTCGCGCTGGTGCGCCCGCTGTTCCAGCTTCGCGATCTCGTTGTGCTTGGTGTCCAGGCTCATCTGTGCCAGGAAGATCTGCAGGGCGGCAGGGCAGGCATGGCTTGCAGAGGTTGGCAGCCGTGCCTGGTGGTCCACCGAAGGAGGCTCACGAGGGTAGAGGAGCGGGCACGGCTGCCGCAGGTTGCCACGGCGCAGACATTCGCACGCATCGACCGCGCTGCAACACCTCTGCACCTGCCGCTTGCGTGCCACCAGCTCCCGCAGGTCGTCGCCGCCGTGCCGCACATAGTCGGCAGCCCCGCCGGCGCCCAGCTGTGGCAGGCGGCCACCCAACGGCGCCACCTCTCGCCGCATCAGTGCGCGGATCTCCCCCGCCGTCTCCGACTCGGGGTCCACCAGGGCATGGGACCGGCTGGAGGCTGTGTGCCGCTGAAACACGGGCAGGCGTGTTGCAGCACGGCCGGGCGAGGAGGGCTGGGCAGGCATGGCCGCTGCGTTGTCTGTGGCAAGCAGCGGCGGCGGCGGCGGCGGCGGTGAGGCCGGCGGCAGCAGCGGAGGCAGGGCCGCCACCTCCGCCATGGCTGTGCCGCCGGGGTGTAGTAGGCGCGATTGGATCCAGCCGCTGTGGAGAACAGGAGGAGCGGCTGTTGACTGCCGGCGGCTTTGTTGCGCGCAGGCTCGAGACGGCTCGAATTGACTTTGGGAAAAGCTATGAACGGTGCGAGACGCCTCTCGAGCTCGCAAAGGTGACGGAGGCAAATGTAGGCCCAATGCAGGAGGCAGCCTGGCCCATCTTGACGCCCACCCGGCCCGGTTCGCGTTTTGGAGCGCCCTTCCAAGGCGTCTCAGATTGCCCCACTGCAACGGCGAGGCGCGGCTCCCGCAACTGCAAAACCCTCAGCACGATGGAGGCCGCCAGCCCCTGCCTGACGCTGGAGGAGGCAAGGGTGAGCGCATTGCAGGTGTATGGCTGCGCCGCGCCTGCTTACAAGCCTGCCGCCGCCGGCGCCGGTGACCCCCGCCCTCCTGCTCCTTGCCGCAGGCCGCCCTGGCACGATCGGAGCAAGCCAGGTGCAGACTGCGTAGCATATATTTGCATGCTTGGCAACACTGAAATGATGCGCTCTCCACCAACGCCCCTGCGCCTCCACCACTCGTCTGCAGGCTGGCTGCCGAGGCGCGCGCGGCCGCCCTGCATTCCTGTCAGGCACAGTCGTCCCGCGAGCTGGCCTCCTTGCAGAGCCTGTTCAGGCAGGCTGTGGAAGAGAACCGGAGGCTGCTGGAGCAGCTGGCGGCCTGCCAGGCGCAGGTCACAGCCCTGCAGGCTGCCGCGGCCATGGCTGCCCTTGTGCCACCTTGCTGCCCTGAGCCGCCGCCGCTACTGGAGCAGCCGGAGCAGCGGCAGCGGGAGCTGCCTCGACCTCAGCAGCAGCAGCAGCAGCGGTATCCTGCCATCTTTGCTCGCCCTGCCAGCCAGCAGGCGACCGGCCACGGTGGGGCGGTGGACGAGCCCAGCCTGCTGGAGGTGCCTCCGTCTGTCGCCGCCCAGCTGAGCCGAGTCAAGCGCGCACTGGCTGACCAGCTGGGAGATCCGGCGCCGCTGGCCCAGCAGCCCCATGCTCAGCAGCACCCAGCTCCACAGCAGCCCTGCCACACGACCCTCAGCCTGCCGGCCTCCGCAGCCCCTGACGAACACGCGGCCAGCGAAGCGCACCAGGGCGCCGTGCCCTCATCCCAGCCGCCGCCGGCGGCTGCTCCGCCCCCGCAGGAGGGCGACATGCAGCGCGTGTTTTCCGAGCTGCAAGCCCTGCAGCGCCGCCTGCAGGCGGCTGAGGAGCGGCTGCAGCTGCAGGCCGACAATGCGGAGCAGCGGCGGCCGCCGCCGTCGCCGCATCGTGTGAGCGGCGGAGGCAGCCGGCCTGCGAGTCCTGGCATCGCCGCACGGCGCCCAGCGTCACCGGCCAGGCAGAAGGGGCAGGAGCACCGCGACAGCTACCAGCTGACTCGGGAGCTGAAGCAGCGGCGGGCGCGGCTGGAGGCTGAGCGCCTGGCAGTGGCAGCGGCTGCGCTGGCTTCTGGTGCTCCGCCACGGGGCGCTGGTGCCTGCTCGCCTCCTGCTGCCGGGGCCCCTGCGTCTGGAGCCCGTGCAGCGCCCTGGCTGTTTGACACACGGGACCTGCCGCCTGGCGCAGCGCTGCACCAGCCACTGCCTCGCCAAGCGGTGGCAAGCGGGGCTGCGGGTCGCACCGGCGGCTGGGCGCAGCAGGGTGCAGCGTACGGTTCGCGCTCTGCTGGGCTCACAGGCGGGAGCAGGAGCAGCGGGACCTCGCCCATGGCCTGGCATGCTGCCAACCAGCAGCTGCCTGGCACGGCAGGCGCCGGCACCCGGGGACGGCGCCGCAGCCTCTCTGCGGTGAGCAAGGGCAATGCTGGATGCTCTGCGGCCTCAAACAGGGGCGCATGCTGGGGTGCATGCTGTCCAATCATTCAGCCACAACGTTTGCTCCTGCTTGCTGCCATAACATACGCTTTTCCTTGTCCGTACCACTCTGTTTGGTTGCAGGAGCCCCGCCGCTCAGCCAGTGGGGACCGGCGGGAGCCGCTGCAGCTGAGCAACCGGCGGCGCAGCACGAGCCGCAGCCGGTCGGAGCGAGAGGAGCTGGACAGGCTGCTCATGGCGGGCCAGCCCACGACGTTGCTGGCGTCTGGAAGCAAGGGCGCGGCGGGCGGTGCGGTGGGCAGGAGCGGCACGGGGCAGCGCAGCAAGGCGGGGGCAGCGAATGGCGGCTCTTGGGTGTCGCCGCTCGTGCTGGCTTGACTGGGCCGTTTTGGGGTGTGGCGGCAGCAGCAGCAAGCTGTGAAGTGGCGTTCTTGTTCCATTGGCAGATTCTTGACTTTCGAGTGGGGCAATATGGGCTGATGACACAGCAAAGGGCAGGCAGACCGTTTTTTCCCTGTGAGACAGCGCGCTTTCAGTCAGGGAGGGTTGACATGTGGCAATATGTGGGCTGGTGCAAGCAGCAATGATCAATAGCAACAGAGTGAGCGGGGACGAGGGAGCGGTAGAGGTAGCAAAAGCAGAGTGGGGAGCGCGGCAAACAAAATACAGGACAGAGTACGCGAGAGGATGCTACAGGTGGTTGGGATGGAGAGGACGGAAGGAAATCGAGGGCAGGAGCAGGCTCGATCAGGCCATCAAGCGCAAACTTGCGGCCACGCCAAGCTGCTCCTCCCAGCTGTGCCCGGCTGAGCTCAGTAGCTCTGGCTGAGCCGCGCGGTGACCGAGTGCAGCTTGGAGTAGACCTTGCCGGCGGGGGAGCCCAGGATGAGGGCGCAGATGGAGTCACGCGCCGCCCGAATGTTCTGGAACGACCTGCAGGAGGAGCAGGTGAAGAGTTGGGAGAGGGAGAGAGGTCGTCAGTGGGCCAGGGCCGGGCGGCGTTGGGCTGGTGCAGTTGGCGGCGGCGGCGGCGGCAGTGCTCCCTAATGACGGTACCCCGTGGCATGCCAGCTGGGCAACACGTGCGCGCTGCAGTATGTGCAGGGACACACGCAAATCAATATGCAAAATGCAAAATGCAAAAAAAGGTCGCCCAGCTCACCCCAGGATGTGGATCTTGGTGTCTGCCAGCACGATGCGCGTCCGCGTCGCGTTCTCAATCGTGAACTTGGTCTTGCCGTTCTTGCCTGCAGCAGGAGGGGTGGTGGCACAAGGTGCGGAGCAGCATGTCGGCACGATGTGCCAATGGCAGAGCGTTGTGAAGGGTGGCCGGGGCAGCATGCAGCACAGCGCACAGCCAGGCAGCAACACGGGGCGCCAACCACTCAGCAGCAGCCCTGCTCGCACTGGGTGCGTGCAGGCGCACCCCTGCCGTGCCGCCCACGCACCTGCCATGCGGCCGATGCAGCGCGCCAAGTGCTCTCCCCGCAGCGTCTTCACATCCTTCACCTCGAAGCACTCAATGTACAGATCGTCCAGCCGCAGCAGCGCAATGGCATCCTGCGCATCACAAAAGGACAGGCGGCAGGCACATGAGGGGTGTGCGGGAGGGAGCAGGTGGACAGTGCCACATGACAAAGCGCGCTGCAGACGCAGGGTGCGGCATGTCATGGGAAGCCAGCGCACCGGATGTGCAGCACAGATCACAGCGGCAGCAGGCCATGCCATGCCAATCAGGCATCCGCACAGGCACACCTCAAAGCAATTGGCCCACCTGCACCTCGAACCCGAGGATGAATGCGTGGATGAAGTCGGCGGCGCGCTGCAGGTTGCTGGCGTCGGGCGTCTCGGGCGTCGTCTTCACCTCCACCTGTGGAGAAGACAACAGTGTGTGCAGTTTGGTTATGACACCGCGGGGAATGGGTCCTTACAATGTCGCCTGCGATGCGGCACCTCTGGGCATGCGTGGTGCTTGCGGGCTGCACTGCAAGGGCTGTGCCCAGCAAGGGTGCACGCCAGCCACGACGCAAGCTGCATGCCGTGTCATGCAGCTCAATGCTGTGAATCCATGTGATGTGATGTGTGATTCTGCCGTTTGTCCCACTGCTTACCTTGCGCGTCTTCAGGTTCATGCGCATGTCCAGCTTCAAGTTTTCGGTCACCGGCTTGTACAGCGCCAGCCAGTTGTTCTTCAGCGGCGTCATACGGTTCTGCACGTGGCAGCAGGGCAGGGTGGCCAATGGTGGGCAGGCAGCAAGGGCGTGCTGGGCAGCAGCGGCGAATGGCAGCGTATGCAGCGCTGCTCAGCACTACTGTGGCCCGCAGGGGCGCAAAAAAGCAGCTGCTGGACAGGCAAGCCAGCAAAGCAGCTGTCCATCGGACTCATGCGTTCATGCGCGCAGACCAGATAGCCCGCCGCTTCGGCCCCCGCTGAAACATGGATTGCCCAGCCCCCGCACCTGCGGCACCGGCACGCGGCGGAACTCGATGCGGCGGCCATTTGCTTCGTACGAGCTGAGCGGCGGGAACTTGGGCTTGACTGCCCCGCTGCCGCCTGCCGCTGCCGCATCGCCGCTGCTGCTGGGCGCTTCTGCTTCCATGCCCTCCACCCCCGCCTCAATGTCGGTCATCGTGGCCGCGGCCGGCAGCAGCTCGTCGGCCGCCGCCGCCGCGCCCTTGGCTTTCGTCACCTTGGGCATGGCTGCTGCTGCTGCTGCTGCTGCTGCTGTTGCTGCTGCTGAGTGTGTTTACCGCTGCTTGTGTGCAGCAACCGTCAACCTCTCTGCAATGAGGCAGGCGGGACAGCCGTGAGCGGCAGCAGGCGGCAGCGGCAGGCGGGACAGCCGTGAGCGGCAGCAGGCGGCAGCGGCAGGCGGCGGCTGGCGGGGGTGGGCAGGAGCTGAAGCCCCTGCCGCATGTGGCATGTTGTCAACTTGCAAAGTTAAATGCTGTGACAGCCTGCCGGCCTGGAAAGGCAGCGGCGGCGCACCATGCCCAAGCCTGGCGGCGGCTGCAAGCGGCTGCAGGCCTGCAAGCGACATGCATATGCCTTAGACATACCTAAGAAAGATGTACCAACAGCAGGCTGCCGCGAAAGGGCTTGGCTCAGGGGGCGCTGGCGCTCGGCGATTGGACGGCGCTCCTAGGACCACTGCTGGATGTTCAACAGGTGCTGCGTAATGCGCGCCAGCGGCTCAAGCAGCAATTGGCCAGCGCAGGCCCATGCCGGCGCCAGCTAGACCTGTCCGAAATGGAAACAGCGCTGTTCAGCGCTGGCACGCTATTCACAGCTCGCCGATCTAGGCCATTTGCAGCGTACGGCCCTCAACAGCCGCTGCCAGTGCCCTCAGTCGACAGGCGCTTGCCGACCGCCGCCTGCAGAGCACTGCAGAAGGTGAGCGCGCTTTGTAAGCCGAGCGGGAAAGCTTCCAGCCTTTAGAGACTGCAGGGTGACGTCAGAAAGCCGTCCCTCGGCAGAGCGCTCCTTGCAAATTGCCGTTCACGCTCGCTTTGCGCCCAACGCCTGTGCTACGAATGCAGTACACATTCGGAAACTATCAAACACCGCAGACGGCCCGCAGGCGCCTCTGCTCACCTCTGCCGCCGCTCCCGCTACCGCTTCTCTGCTTCTGCAGGTGCCGCGCCCCCAGCCTCACTCCGCAGTGCAACACACCTGCCAGCTGCAGCCATGAGCGGCGGGGGGCCCAAGCTGCGCTTCTGCCCCGAGTCCAACGATCTGCTGTACCCCAAGGAGGACAAGGAGCGCAAAGTGCTCGTCTACTTCTGCCGCAGGTGCGGAGTTAGTTTGCGTGCGCTGGGCACGCAGGGGTTTGGTGGCTCTGCTGCGCTACCTGGCTGCTTGTTCTGATGCAAGCTGTTGCATGTGACAGCTGAGACATGAGCAGGCAGTGCGCAGCCTCCGCAGTCCTCCCTCGCTACCCACCCCGCCGCACATCACGTTTTGCCCTCCCGCCTCTGTAGCTGCCCATACCAGGAAGATGCCGACCCATCCGACTGGTGTGTGTACCGCAATGAGGTGCACCACACCAGCCGAGAGAAGTCGGTAGTGCTGCAGGTGCGCACATGTTCGCTTTCAGGCAGCTGATGCATGCGACAGTGTGACGCAGCCGCCAAGCTGCAACGCTGGCTGCGGAGAGTGGTTAACAACAGGGCACTGGTCGTGGCAAGCCATCCCAGTGAGGCACTACTGGCTCTCTGGTTACTCCTCTTCCCTTGCGCACCCTCCACCTCGCCGTCCCCGCCCCTGTGCTCACCCCTGTGCCCTCTCCTCCCCCGGCCCCTCGCGTCTTTGCCCTGCAGGACGTGCGGTCAGACCCCACACTGCCACGAACCCGCGACGTGCGCTGCCCGCAGTGCACCAACAACGAGGCCGTGTTCTTCACGGCATCCACGGAGGAGGGCATGACGCTCTTCCTCAACTGCTGCAACTGCGGGCACCGCTGGCGCGACTACGTGTGACCCTTGCGCAGCCAGAGGGCCCGCCGGTCAGGCCTGTGGGTGCTGCGCTGCTGGACGCGTGGCACGCCCCGTGTGCTCAGCTTGCACTGACGCCCCCACTGGTTCCTGTTTCCATGACTGCCTGCTGACACTGACTCTTTGACCGACACACTGTTTGTGCTTGCTCCCCACTCCTGCTCCCCTCTGTGCTCGTATTTTCTGTTCAGTTCGGCTCTGTAAGCCTCGGAAGCCAGGGCTGTGGCATGCAACATGTGGGGAGTGCGAGATGCAGCAGGAGAGCGAGGCATGTGGTACCAAGCATGCAGGGCTGAACTGCTGGGGAAGCGCGCAGCAGGACAGGGCCGCACAGGCACACAGTAAGTTAGGCATGCAGACGAGTAGCAGAAGATAGGTCCTGAGTATGTGCTGTAGGTGGAGCACAGTCGGGCTGCACACGCAAGCCAGCGCTACGACTGTCGGATGCAACAAGTAGGCACCTTAAATGTGAGGTGGCCAAAAGGCAAGTGGTTGATTGATTTATTGTGGGCGCACTCCCTCACGGCGAGTACACATTGTCATCCTCCTCTTCATCATCCCCCTCTGGCTGCTGGTTTCTTCGCCGCTTGCCGCCGCTGCCACGCTTGCGCCCCTTGCTGGGCCCTGCTTCCTCCTCCTCCCCCTCCTCCTCCAGCGCCGCTGCCGCCTTGCCCTTCCCCTTGCCGCGGCCCTTGGCAGCAGGCTTGCTAGCTGAGGGGCCAGGTGAGCCGTCCTCACTGGCGCCTGCTGTGGTGGCCCCGCTGGGAGAGGCTGCCGCTGTGCCTGCTGCTGTGGCGGCCGCCGCCTTGCCGCGCCCCTTCCCTTTCTTCTTTTCCGCGTCAGGGTCAGCGTCGAAGAAAATGAAGTTGGCCGAGCCCTGCAGCGAGAGATTGGAATGGGGTGGGGAAGGTAGTTGGCCGGACGGGACATGGGTGGGCAGGGAAGGCCGCGCCTGGAGATGGCAGGTCAATGGGGTGCATCGATGCAGGCGTCTGCTGCCAGTGAGTTGACAGCTCATGAAACGACTTCAACCTTCTCACATACCAACCATTGCGGGCTGAGCGCACCTTCAAGTTGAACGGCGGGCCGCCGCCGCCACCCCCGCCGCCGCCGCCGCCGCGCCGCTGCTGCCCGCTGCGCTCTCCCTCCGCATCCTCCTCTTCCTCCTCATCAGGCGCTGGCCGCCAGGCGTACAGGCTCCTGCTGCTGCCGCTCACTGCAGGCGGCAAAGTGCAGTGCTTGGTTGTCATCTTTGGGCCTAAGCCAGCTTGCCGCCCGGCTGGGGGTGCTCTGCCCAAACTCCAAGCCTGTAGCCCAAGCCTTCTGTCGCCCTTGCAGGCTGAAGCACAGTGCGTAGCCAAACACCGTTTTAATTCCGATTTGGCAGCTGCCCGCCGCACCTATGACCTCCAGGCGCGGGTGCGGCTTGTTGACGGGGCAGATGGTGGAGAGGTTGGGGTCAGTCAGCTCGCCCACCAGCGCGCCTGCACCAGATAAACAAGGGAAGCACGGCTTGCACATGGTTGAGCACCAGCTGATGGAATTCGAGAGCAAAATGCATGATGAGAGGGTTGGCATCCAACAGCTCGCCCAGCAGCGCACCTGCACTGCACTGGTTGAGGAAACCAAGGCCAAACTGCCGCAACCCGGAGCGCTGAATCGGCGCCCAGCCGCCACAAACGCTACTGCCTTCTTGGCCGCCGCTTTGTTAAGCACTGTGCCGCTCACCCGTGGCGGCATCAAGCAGGTCCACGGGGTGCAGCGCCAGCCCGCCAAAGTCCTCCGAAATGTACCTGCATTCACGCAGTTGGAGTGAACCCCTTTTGGTATGGCCCAGGGTTCCCAAACCCCTCCCAAATGTGCCTGCGCTCGCACGACTGGAAGGCACGCCATCAAGCGGGGTGCAGACTACATTGAAACGTTGGCTGCTTTGCACAGGGCGGCACCAGCGGCACTGGCTGGCATGCTGTGCATGCCAGTGCGCGGCACCGCTGGGGCCGCTGCCCATGCGCCCCCAGCTGGAGTCGACGCACAGCCACACGTGGATTGTACAAGCAAAGCAAGCACCTGCCGCAGACGACGAGGCGCTCTGAAGGGTCCTTGGGGTCCCACTCGGCTCGGAAGGGTGTCAGGTCTGCAAGTGGAGGATCACAATTGAGCGGATGCAGCGATGTGATGCGACAATTCAAGTTGATTATTCGGCTCGACATTGGCCAGGCGGAGCTCCAATGTGCACCAGGACCAGGTGCCTGCCTTGGCAGGAACGCCAGACGGCAAGCAGGGTGCAGAGTGCAGGCGCCCCACAAAACTCACAGCGGTTGAAGTTCTGGGAGTGCACGATTTCTCGGTCCGCCGGCTGCATGGATCAGCAAGGGTTGGTGAGCATGGTGAGCGTTGTAACAGTGAGTTGAGGAGCATTTTTGAGACATGCCATGCACGCAGCATTAGGAGGCAAAGCGCAAGGGGGCACAAGCTGGCATTTCAGGCGCCGAGCACACAGCCCCTTGCCGCAGCTCGTGCACAGCTCTGTCTGGCCACCGCTGCTGCACAGCTCGGGCACCGATGCAACGCCACCATGCTTGCCTGGTTGGTGCTGTAGAGGTAGTCCCACACCCGCAGCCGGTTGTCCTGTGATGTGGTCAGGATCTTGCGGCCTGCGGAAGAGAGGATGCGCAGACAAGAAAGGTGCAGCTACTGTGCAGCCCAGGCCGCCACCTGCGCCCAACCGCGGCATGTGAACAAGCCGCTGCCGGCGGCCCCTGCCACGACTGGGACGGGGATGAAAGCTCCACTCAACGCACCCGTAATCGGGCTGAAGTAGGCTGCATTGATGACCTTGGTGTGCTGCAGGGGGACACATCCAACCAAGTAGCGAGTTAGGGCTTCTTCCTCGCCGTGCAACCACCAATGCTCCGCCTGGCTGGCTGGCTGGGCTGGTGCGCCTTGCATATGGGGGGTAGTTGTAGCTGAAAGTGCCTTCTGGCCAAAGGAGCCTTCTGGCCAGCCCAGCCTCACCTGCAGCACCGCCAGCTCAGCAGGCAGCGCGCCCGGGCTTCCCACTGCTGACTTGCCCTTGCTTGCTGCACTGGCACCTGCCATGGGCGGCAAATGGAAACTGTACGCTTTGGCACGGCCAATGTTGCAAGTGCAGTGCCTGTTGGCTGGAAAGCTGCCGACCGGGCTCATCCAACTCAACTTGCTAGACCGGCAGTTGCCGGCACCTGCAAAAGCAAGCCTGCCCCCATCAGCTGAGGCTCACCGCCCATGAGGTTTCGCATGTCCACCACGCGCGCCGTGTAGTCGTTGCCAGCCGTCATGACCAGGTTTGCATCCACCGGGTTGCAGTGCACCGACTGGACCTGCAGGGAGGGAGATTGTGTTGTTTCAATTTGCAGGGCACTGACTGGCTGTGTGTTGAAGGCGAGGAGAATCCACCACGCTGTTGCGGCAGGTGCACATGGCAAGAGGCGTGCTGCACCCACCAGCGGCCTGGATCTGCTCCATAGCCACTGCACCAGAGCGCTGTGCTTCCCAAAGAGTTGTGGATCGTTGGTCAAACATCACAGGCACACAGCCAAGGCAAGCCCAGCCGTACCTTGCCGTTCTTGCGGTGCAGGGGCACACAGGCGATGGGGGCCCACATGCGCGGGTCCAAGAAGTGCACCCGCCCAAAGTTGTCCCCAGCCACAATCGTGCCAGCTGCAGGGGCGGCAGCGGGCACGGCGGGTGAGTACGAGTCGCACGTGGGGTTGACAGGTCCAAGGCCAGGCCACCATTGGAGTTGCAAGCTGCAGTTACAATGCGCAGGGAGACAAAGCCGGCGCCCAGCTGCACAGCACACAGCACACAGCGCACAGCGCACAGCACACAGCACACAGCGCACAGCGCACAGCACACGCATCCTTGCACAGAAACACAGCCGCACCTGACTGCACCACGTCCAGGCCCATGAAGGTCACCCACTGGCCCGCCTGCTCAGCCTCAACCACCGCCTCCCAGCCCTGCGCGTTCCGCAGCAGGCCACGAGCCCAGCAGTTTAGTGCGGGCCTTTGGGAGCAGCTGAGCGCCACAGCCCAAGCTGCTGCACTTGGCGCTGCCCTAGTGACTTTGGGCAGGGCATGCAAGCGGCCTTCTGACAAGCAGGTGGCCGCACCTGGGGGTTTGCATCGTAAACCGTGGTGTGTGACCCCGTCTCAATGTCAAACACCTGTGAGGAACCAAGGAGGGCAGCATTTGCTACTCCATGCAGAGCACAGCAGAATCGGCACGATGCAAGGCCGGCGACGGATACACAGCATGCGCAGCAGTGCGCTCCTCCACCCCTTCATAGTTGATTGATAACCCAGCGGGCCTGACCGAGCGCAAGGCAAGCCTCCCAGTGCTTCCTCTCACACCTTGACGGTTCCATCATAGGAGGAGGACGCGCAGGAGGAGCCGTCGCCGCCGGGCATGAAGCGCAGCTGGTTGGTCAGCCTGCAGGGGCAGTGCGTAGAGGTTGATATTGTATGCATTGTGTCCATGCAGAGGCTACCAAATCTGGCATTACCATTTTGCCCCACCCAGCAAGGCCCCCTGCTTCCATTGTAGCCGATGCTGCGCCCGTCCCTGGCACGCACCAGTAGTTGATGGAGCTGTAAACCGTGCGCTCGTACACCTGCACCAAGGGGCACAGAGAGCCAGCCATGCATTTGTGTGTTTTCACCACCACCCCATATGCTCCCTTGCTTGGGGTTGGCCTGCTAGTATTGATTGCCACCAGTCCTGCACCCCAGCAGGCCAGCAACCCAGCCAGGACCCACACAGAGCGAGCCCAGCAACCATAGCGCCCCCAGCGCTTGCCTTGTTCCAGTCCCACACCGCAATCTGGCCCTTCTTGTCTCCCGAGAGCACCAGGTGGTCCTGCAGGTGGCACCATGCAGCGCACATGGTAAGAGCAGCAGGCATGGCGTTCCATGCACACGACATGGCATGTCATGTCATGTCATGGCATGGCATGGCATGGCACAGCCCAGCCCGGCGTGGTGCCATGCCAGCATGACACGGCATGGCATGGCATGGTATGGTATGCCGTGGCATTGCATTTCCCGGACTGGCCTGCCATGCCATGGCACAACACTCGCAGCCCAAGAGACCACCAGTGATGCACGCCGCCATGCCGACTCATGAGCAGAGGAGTGCCTCACCAGGGTTGGGTGGAACTCCAGGCATGTGGTGCGTCGGGAGTGCAGCTTGAGCACCGCTGCGTCCACCTGCCAGCGCTTGGTAGTGGGGGCCTGGTGCGCGGGCTGCCTGCAGGTGGTCACATGTGTGAGATGGAAGGGGAGAACAGCAGTGTCAAATGGGGATCGATAGGGCAATCGCAGCTCGGCAGCAAATGCTGCTCAAATGCGGCGGTGCCAGGCCATCCGGTTCACACTCCGCCTCACACCCAAATCCTGCTGCTGCGCACCTGCCGCCATGCTCGCGTTTGCGCAGGGAGCACAGCACGGTGTCGCTGCTAATGCCTGCCGCCACTGTGCAGCCATGGCCGGGCGCGATCCTGCAGGCGGCAGGTGTGTGCATGAGAGGCGGGAGTATGGCGGTCAGAAAAAGACGCGACAATGCATCTTGTAGCTTCATTCCGCATCTTTTCGGAATGAACCAAGCCCAGTCCAGGGAGCCAAAGCATTGCCACAGCTGGCACCATGCAGGCTACATGACACGATACATGCACAGCACATGAGATGCACCTGAATGGGCATGTCATGGTTGAGTGCCCTTGCTTGCCACACAGGTAGCATGGCTTGTTGGGGCCTGCAGCCACATCAGGAGTTGGGTTGTCGTTGAGAGCATTGAAGTGACCATTCCAGCGACACGGGTTTACTGTGCACAACGCAACGCAACTCAGGCGTGGGCTGCTGTCCGGCTTTGGCGTAGCACTCGCACGTGGCAGCACGCAATAAGTTGCCAAAACGCTCACAGTCGATGTACTTGGCACCCACAAAGCCGGCCATGTGCCCCCGCTGGCCGCACACCTGCAGACATGGGCCACCCGACAGGGCTTGGCGGGCGGTTGAGCAGAGCGGCAAGAGAAGCCGGGCTCGGATGGCACCCCACATTTGTTCGACTGTGCTCTATATGAAACCAGCCAATGGCCCCGGACTCACGTGGCACACATCTGCGCCGCCGAGCTTGATGCTCAGCTTGCGCTGCTTGATGGTCGATCCTGGCGAGGGCTCCGCCGCACCGCTGCCGCCGGCGGCGGCGCCGCCGCCCTCGTCGGCCTCCGCCTCCTCCTCCGCCTCATCGGCCGATCCCTCCTCGGCCTCCTCATCCTCCAGCTCCTCCTCCTCGGAGCTGGCCTCCTCCTCCTCCTCGTCCCGAGCGATGACCCACCGGGCTGGGGCCATAGTGCTCTGATCGCTGCACCCGCCCGCTAGATCGCTTGTGAGAACGTCGGAAAGCGACGAGGTGCGCGCCGGCGGCCCAATTGGCCCCCTGCTATGGCGGAGTGGCTAGCCCCGCTGGCGGCAGCGGCGAGTGCCCAGCAGCAGGCTCCAGGTTCGCTTGGGTGCACGGGCCAGCATGCACATTACATCAACCGTATACTATACAGGGGATGAGATGCTCAGAGTGAAGGCGGCCCTCAGACCATGCAACCAACCGCTGGGCCGGCGGGTGGGCGCCTGCTGCACGAAGCGAGTTCTGCTACCAAGCAGGTTGGTGGCCCAGGTGGGGGCAGCCTGGCCAGCGCAGCGGTATATCGTGCCGATGTGCCACAGCAGCGCGGACCGAATTTACACTGATCAGGTGCCCCTTCAAGAGGAGCCGGGCTTGACAGCCTTCAGGACGATCTGCAAAGCAGGGCAGGGCGGGGGTGCGGCGGTTGGGCAGCCATGCAGACTGGTCAGGTGGGCAGGGTCTGCCAAATCAAGCCTTGGACGTTCAGAGGGTCGGAGGGCACATCTAGCCACAACACAGACCAGCTTTCCAAGCCCCGTCACGGCAACGCACAGCGGCAGGGCGCCATGCAGGGTTGTGGTTGGCCAACAATCACAGCCCACAATTGCAGGCCAGCGGTCGGCCCAAAACTCAGTTGCCACCCACCTCCTCCGGCACCGCATTCTTGGACAGGCGGAAGCAGAACAGCACGGCCTGCGCCACGTCATCCGGGCTGATGGTGCCCTGGCCAGCGGCTGCACCAGGGAGGCAGGGGGTGGCACAACGCACTGGTGAGATGCGGACCTGCACACTGCACGAAAAAGTTGGAGCAGTGCGCAGGAGTTCGGCGCCACGCCCGCATGCACCGTCCATTTAGCAGAGGCCTGCTCAGCCTGCCCCAGATGCAAGCAGCTGGCGGCAGCAAGCGGGCGCAGGTGGAGGTGTTCGCAGCAATGCTTCGGCCCAGCATTGCTGGGACAGCTCAGCAGCGCACTCTGAATGTCGCTCTTCTCCGAAAAGCCGGTCTGGCCCACGTTGCCGGGGGCAATGTCCACCACCTGTGGGGCGGGAGGGCGGCAGGGTGGGTGCAGCAGTGCTTGCTGGGAAACCGGGGCTGGCCAAGGGAGTGCACCAGCGGCCACAACTGCTACTGGCCTCGCTAGCTGGGAGGGCGGGGCTTGAATCGCCTGGACCGACTGCTGTGAAGCTGTGAAGCTGGCAAGCAGCACCTCGCCAGCCTGCCTCAGAAGAGGTGAGGCAGGCTCGCTGCATGGCGCGCCAGATCAGCACAACGGGCATGCATGCTGGCCCCCTCTGGCTCAAGGGCAGGCGCTCACTCGAACGTTGTGGCCCCTCAGTGTCTCGTAGGCAGACAGGCCGAAGCCGCGCAGGGCGTACTGCAGGGCAGCAGGCCGTGGGGAGTGGCATGGATGGAGCAACAACATGCAGATCGGTGCAAGCTAGCACCAGCAGACAGTAGTCAGCAGTCGGAAGGTACTGCAATGGTCGCACAGATCATGCCCTGCCGGCTGGTGCGGCGGTGGTGCAAGTTAGCCTGCAAGTTTAAACCCCGCCCCATTCCGGCTGCGCTTGCCTTGGATGCGGCGTAGGCGGCGTGGTGCGGCCCCTCGTGCACCGCCTCCACGTCTGAAATGTTGATGATCCAGCCCTGCATTTTGAGAGAAGCAGTGGCATTTGATGCAAGCCTTAGGGGCCAGCTTGAGAACCATGCAGCAGGGGTGCAGGGTGGGCGGGAGCAGGCTTGACTCACCTAGGCCACTGTCCACACAGTTGAGCTAGATGATCGCACCAGCACTGCACTCAGCCCCACCACACAAACAGCAGCTGCACTGCTCCTCACCTCTCCGTTGTCGCACATCTTGGGGGCCAGCGCGCGGATCAGGCGCATCGGCGCCAGCGCGTTCACCTGCACAGAACAAGGGGGGGTGGGGGGGGGGGGGGCAGCGGGGCAGTAGGAGCTGCGGCCCTGGCACAGTTCGGGAGGGAAGCAGCCGCAAGGGACCAGGCTGCGGAGGGCAGGGCAGTATCAGGCAAGGCGGCATTAGTCCGCCACCCCACGACACCCAAGCCTTCTGTGCAAGTGGCGATTGGCACAGTGAGCGCCATGGTTGCTGCATGGCAAACCCGCAGTTTTCGATGGCCACTCAAGCACAAGCTCCCAACATGTGCACACCTTCATCACGCGGTCCCAGTCATCGGGGTTGCCTGCGGGGCACAGAAGTGTGGGCAGAGGGTTGGGGGCCTTGGAAACAGGGCGGCCCGGCAGCAGGGGTGGCAGACGTTGACAGCGCGATGCAGCAGAACGAGGACTACTCAAGTGAACACAGGTCGGGCTCAGCGCTGCTTGTAGGGGTGAGGCGCACTGCTCCGATGCTCAACTTGCGTGCCGAGCCCCACACCCATCCAGCCAGTGACTTGCACAAGCTTAAATCAAGGGGGTGCACCCACCCTTCAGCGGGCCAGTCTCCTCAGCCTTGTGGCTGCCTAGGATGCCGGCACTGAGGGGAGCGGGGCAGAGGGGAGGGCACGGCAGGAGGCAGGTGAGGAGCGCCTGCAGCTGCACCGGCGATCCAACTGATGTGAGGCCGCACTGGCTGGAGACACGAAGAGCAGCGGCAGCCCACGTCGGGCCCTTTTGAGCCGCGGTGCTGGCAAGCAGCAGGGGCCGACCCACTTGCTTAATGCAAACGGAGACCATTTGCTGAGGGTCACTGCCCACACCACCCGACTCGACTATGCAAGCAGATCTCACTTGTTGATCAGCACATCCACGCCCTGGCTGGCGCACTGGTCGGCCAGCTTCTGCACTGCCTGCAAGGGGAGGGAGGCGGGCAGCAGCGAAGCCAGCGAGATGGCCACAGCAGTGAGCGGCGAGGGGTTGGTGAGCAGCGGGCGGCGGGCTGTTTACCTGCCAAGCAAAGCAGTGATGGGCTAGGCAAAGCGCTGCAGCGGATCAATTTTACTCTTCTGCTGGTTGGTGCTCACCAGCAGTGAGCCGTGGCAGCACGGCAAGCGAGCGCTGCCGCCGTGTCCCAGCCGTGTGGCTTCACACCCAGCAGCAGGCGCGGCAGCGCAGCAAGGCTCACCGCTGTGTCGGCAAAGTCCACGCACTGGGTGTTGCAGTCCTTGGCGCCGCAGCTCTTGGCCTTGTCAGCGCACTGCAGTGCAGGGACGGGCGGGCAGGGGGCAGTGCGCAGTGGGAAGGCAGGCGCGCGAGCGGGGAAGGGAAGGCGAAGGGGCCCACGCCCGCGGCAGCGGATTCCACCGTCGCTGCTGCTGGCCTTGTGCTTGCTCGGCCAGCGCTGCAACCGCCCCTCAAGCCCTCCAGGCGGCTCAGGCGCCGCGCTTGGCGGCCCCAGATGCGTCCAAGGCAAGGGTTGCCTGCAGGCGGCGGCGGCGGCGGCGCAGGCTGGTGCCTGCGTCCAAGGCAGCCCACATACCTGCTTCAGGTCCTGCTCGTGGTGCGGGTGCGCCACCAGAGTGAGGCTGGCGCCCTCCTTGGCCACCGCGCAGGCGATGGCGGCTCCGATGCCCCGTGAGGCGCCTGTCAGCAGCACCTTCTTGCCAGAGAGGAGAGACATGGTTGGTGGCGAGCAGCAGAGGGCAGTGGCAGCTGGTTTAGGGTCTGTGTGTGGGTGGGCACAGGCCTTGAGCGGGGCGCACAATGACGTGGCGACGGCGCCGCTCAGCACACGTGCAACCTCCTTACTGGCTCGCAGCTGCTTCCTGACGGGTACCCGGTGCTGCTTGCAACCGACTGCGCTCACACCAAGAGCTTGCTGCCGCCACCAAGGGCAGCCGGCGGCATGTGCCGGCCTCCAGCCACAGCAAGTGCACAGGTGCATCGTGCGGCGCCATGCAAACGGCAGGCCTGCGGTGCGCTTTGCCTTTGTGGGCCCCTTGCGCATCAATGGGTATGTCCATTGTCCTTGTGCTTGCCCTCCCCTGCAACCTGCCGTGGCCTCGTTCCGATCCCCTTACGCACGGTATTTTAGGTGTTGTTGCACGTCCCCTGTGCACAGCACGGTACATTACTTCGGGCACTGTCGTTGCGCACCCCCGCGTTTCGATGTAAGAGCACACACACACTTGTGGTCCAGTTTGGCTCAGGTGCGCAGTGCTTTGAAAAGTGAGTGCGCAACATTGGAGTGGGGGCTCGGGTCCGCCAACGGTTGTGGCGGCTTGCTGCTTGGCTGGCCATAGGCACCAGGCAGGGCTGGAGTGCGCATGGGCTTGGCGTTCTCCAGAGACGGCAGCCGGCAGGGCCAAAGGTGCGGGAGGCAGGGCTCAGTGCCCAGGGAAGGAGCGGGGCGCAGGGCTGCAAGCAGCTTGACTTTGACTTTGTGTGGCATACATGCCATTCAGCACAATCCTGTGCTGCCCAATGCAGCATTGAATGAATCCAATGCAACAGCGGGGAGCGAGCGCAAAGCATCGCACGGGCGGGAAGCAGCACGGGTTAGCCAAGGCCGGCTGCAAAGGAAAGGGCATGCACTGCGTTAAGCAACGCCCAGGCAGGGCACCGCTACACAAGTGCAAGTCGGGAAGGGGAAGGGAACCACCAAGGAGGGGAAGGGCAGGCAGAGCAGATCGGGCGGGAGGAGTGGGAAAGGCAGAGGGGCAAAGCAAGGGGTGGCACAATACGGCGAAACTCACGTGAGCAAAAGCCACAGGGGGCGTCACGCAAAACAGCCGCGCCGCAGCGCTGCGCCCCGCCGCCCTTGCCTGGCACGCAACCCGGCCGCAGCCGCGCCTGCGCGACGCAGCTCCGGGTGCGGTGGCCCTGGGGTGTATGGGGAAGGGAATGGGTCTGAGCCCAGCCAGAGCAAAAGGGACCAGAGAGCTGCCGCTGTCAAGACTGACGCAGCCGCCTAGGGCGGCAAGCTGGCGGGCTGGCGCTGACTGGCGGGGAGGTTGGGAGCTGCAGGGCGCTGCGGTTGCACACTCGGTGGGCACGCAGCTACGCACGCGGGCTTTCAGGCTGACAGCCGAGCAAGCTCAAGGCTGAAAGGCTGGAAGCTACACGCAGGGGCAGACCCCCCCAAATCTGCCAGCTGCATCCAACGCACGGGGCTGTGCCTCCAAACGGCGGCAGCGGCACCTGCCGCCGCCGCCTCGGCGCCGCGCCCAGCCGGGCGGCGAACCGTGGCCCCGACACGCTCGCCTGCAGTCCCCAGACTAGCTGATGCCTGCCGTCAGCCGTGCAAGCCCAGGAGGGCCGCGCGTGAGAGGAACATGCATGCACTGTAAAAGTCAAAGCATCGCCCAGGAGGGGCAGCTACCACACAAGTGCAAAGGCACTAAGCAGAAGGGAGACGATGGACATACCAGCGCTGCGCACTGGCGTCCCAGCACAGGAAAGGGTGGCTTGCTGGCACCTCGCTGCGCCATGCAGCCGGCAGC
>VFQQ010000608.1_pt1 | contig 66657 bp, 109 predicted proteins | sample 3512341 | NCBI WGS metagenome assembly VFQQ01 (sample SAMN10412373, study PRJNA504923) | tailings metagenome | isolation source: Relicate 2 Philex TSF1 revegetated site | place: Philippines: Tuba, Benguet | collected 2017-08-29 | reverse complement strand
AACACCACCCCCCCCCCCCCCCCCCCCCCCGCTCACAGCAGCTGTTGGTGCGGAACAGCATGAGCAGCGAGAATGTCACAGGGTGCACACAAGTGCAAAAGCTGCACAGGCGCCTCCACCCCGCTCACAGCAGCTGTTGGTGCGGAAGAGCATGAGCAGCGAGAGCGCAAAGGAGGTGATGGTGAAGGGGACCACCAGGTCGGTGTGGTTTGACAGCCGGGGCGCGCCATGGGGCTGCAGACACAGAGGCAGCGAAGGGTGTCTGCGGCTCAGAAGACGGCTGACTGCATGAGTGAAGCTGCAGCGGCAACGTGCCGTGCCCTTTTCAGGCGCACTGCCGCTGCAGGCAGCTTAGCGACGCCCAGGCCTGCCGGCTCCACATGTGCCACAGTGCCTGCCATTGGACCGGCCACCAAGCAAGTCACCTCAGCATAGGTGGCGTAGAGTCCCAAGGCGCCCGAAACAAAGACGCTCCACAGCCAGACGGGCGCCAACGAAAGAGCAACGATGCTCAGAATCTACGCCCGGCAGGCGGCCGCAGTGGGAAACCGTGAGTCGAGTGCGGTGCAACAACCCAGCTGGTCCGGCAGATGGCCGGCTTGCCAGCGGCGTCCAGCACAAGCGGTTAATGCAGCTGCATGCATGGACATGCTCGTGGGATGCACAGGCTTGCTGCGCAACCAGTGAGCAGCATCAACATAGCAAGCTGGCTGGAAACCTGGCATGGCCCCGCATGCCGCCGCAGCGCACCCGCGGCTCCGGGATGTAGCGCTTCCAGGTGAGGTGGCGCACCCAGTCCGCCTCCTGGTAGCTCTGCAGCGAAGATGAGGTGTGGAGCCACAGGGCCGGCCGGTGAGAGGCCACCCTGCTCGCCAGGTGCACAAGCGGCGGCTGGGCGGCAGCAGCGGCGGCGGCTGGGCGGCGGCGGCGGCGGCGGCCGTGGCAGGCAGAATCGGCAAGCAGGCTCACATCCTCTCTAAAAGGAATGCCCTTGAGCTCGTGCCACGCATCGACGGAGTAGCGCGTGACGCAGCTGGGTGTTTTGCACACTCTCATCGCGAAGCGAGGCCAGCGAGGGCCAAGAGTGGGCTAAAACATGACGCAGAGCGCGATTGCAGGGAGAATGAGGGCCGGGTGCCGACGGGGCTGGGGGACCTCCCACGGTCGGTGCAGGGTGCCACGCACGGTCGTGCATCTTGATCTGCCTGTTTCAATTGCACGACCCATCCATTCATGCCTTCTATGCTGCTTGCTCCTTGAAGTTGGTCATGGTTACAGCTCTGATGAAGCAACGGGTGCACAACCCCAGCCATTGTGGCTCCATCCTGCCCCACACGCTGCTGCCGCCGGCCGCTCGTCTGTGTGGGGCTGGCCGGGCTGCAGCACTTTCGCAGCGCTCAGGGCGGCAGCTCTGGCTGCAACAATGATGGCTGAACAGTGGTGGGGCCGCTTGCACGACTCGGGACTGCCGCAGAGTGCCTCTCCTGCGGGGCCGCGCCTGCCAAACTCCTCCCCGACCGCCGAGGGCACGCCGCTGCACGGACCTCAGGAAGCCCTTGCAGTGTGCTGCCACATGTGCAGCTGTTAGGGCCGTTGCCACACGCTTCTATGGCTGATGATCACACCAGCAGGCCACCAGTGGTACGGCTGGGGGGCCGGCAGGGGCCGCGCCGCCTCCCGCCCCAATCAGGCATCGGCCGCCGTCGCATGAGGAGCGACCGCCGGCCCCCCGCATGAGCGGGGCCCCTCCGTCCCCCCACGCCACTCCCGGCGCCAGCGTGAAGCGATTTGAGGCGCTCCCCGGGCAGGTGAGCGTGGAACACGGTGCCCGCTGCACTGTCTGCCCCTGCAGGGCCCGCCGGGCGAGCCTCGCCCGCTCAACCGCGCCTCCACGGCCAGTTCATCAGCTGGAGCCGCCGCCCGCCCCTTGCCGTCGCCCCCCGCCTGCGTGCACCCCCCTCCCCCAACGCCACCCGCCCGTTGCGCCACCGCCCCGCAGCCCGGCGCGACCAGGCATCCCATCAGGGCGGTGCAAGCACCCGCCGGCGGGCCCCTGCCACAGAAGCACACCGGGCGCGGCGAGCGGCGGGCGCACACCAGCAGGCTCCCGCGACCAGCAGGCTCCCGCGCAGCCTGCGGCAGCTGCGGCCCCTCAAGCCCCTACGCCGGCCGCCTGGGCGGCAGCAGCCGTGATGGACGGCGAGCACAAGCAGAAGAAGCGGGCGGCGGAGAGCGGCGCCGCCGCCGAAGCGGCCGCGGCGGCAGCACCCAAGTTTGAGGGTCTGGAAGGGGGCGGCCTGGACCTGCCCCTCGATGCGCTGCTGCTGCTGGCCAACCTGGCGGGCCAGCCCGGCAGCGCGCGCAAGCCCGAGGCGGGCCCTCACACGCGCGCCAGGTGGGCGGCGGGAGGGCTGGGCGGGTTTGCAACGTGGGGTGCCCACAGGGCTGTTGATCATGAGGGCATGAGCGAGCCTGGCATGGCATGGCCCCGCCAATGCCAAGGCCGCCCCATGCCCACCCTTCTCCCGCTCCCCCACCTCGGCACTGCCCCACCCGCAGGAACGGCAGCGCGGCGGTTGGCCCCAGCAGCAGCGGCGGCAGCGCGGACACGCAGTCCAAGCTGCCGGGCGGCGGGTCGGCCGACAGCGCGGGGCGCGGCGGGCGCGCCAAGCGCGCCGCCGCGCAGAAGCGCCGCCGCATCACCAAGGAGGATGAGGACACAGATGAGGATGAGGACGAGCTGATGCGGGAGATGGAGGCGGAGGCGGGCAGCGACAGTGAGCTGGACGAGGAGGAGGAGCGTGAAGGAGACGCCGGCTCCGACACAGAGGCAGTGGGCGACGACAGCGGCGGCGCGGCCGCGGCGGCCGCGGCCGCCGCCTCGCCCTCGGGCCCTGGCGGGCCGGGCGCGGCAGCACCCAAGATTAAGAAGGAGCGGCCGCCCAAGAAGGACAAGCCGCCGGTGCCGCTGGGGCCCCGCAAGTATGTGTCCTCGCAGATCACCATCTCCATCCTGGAGCAGGAGGTGGGTGCTGGGCGGAGCTGGTTGTAATGCTGGTTTCTTGCGGGGGCAGCAGGCGGGTGGGCGCTGGCTCTAGGAGTGGCGGTGGGAAGTGTACTGCAGCATGTGGCGGCAGAGTGAGCAGGCAGTTGGCTTGGGCTGTGCTCGAGATGGGCATGAGCAGTGCATGCAAGGGCTGCCTGAAACAAACCACCGCGCTGTTCGCTCCCCATCCCCTCCCCAGGGCTGCTTCAACATGACCCAGGTGGATGCGGCGCGCCACCTGGGCTTTGGCTCCTCCACTGTGCTCAAGAAGGTGCGTGGCAGGCTCTCTCTTGATGGCTGGCTGCTGCTGGGGAAGCTGGTGGCATGCCCTCCTCTATTTACTGTGCCGCACATGCCGGAGTGGTGCTCATGCGTGTTGCGGTGCAGGGTGTGCATGGACCAAGCAAGCCCAACTCCCTAGCCACCCGCAGCGCAGCTCCCAGGCTCTGCTGATCTGCAACCCCCCGTTTTTCCCGCCCATGCACGTGCGCAGGTGATGCGGCGGCTGGGCATCAAGCAGTGGCCCTACCGCAAGCGCACCTCGGCCAAGAAGATCACGCACAGCCTGGAGGTAGGTGCTATGTGTGCTGTGTTGTGCTGCGCAAATGTGGCATCAACGATGCGGCAAGGGGCACAATTTGCGCAGTGCAGTGCTGAGGCTGGGGTTGCACCTGGGTTCGTCCGCCAAGTTGCAGCCAGCGCGCTGCGGTGTCCTCCACCACCCCACCCCAACTCTGCTGTTCTTCGCCTTCATCCTCGCAGGAGTACATGCGCAAGTACGGCGACCCCGCCAAGGTGGAGGCGGTGCTGGAGCGCGTGCGCATGGAGCTGGCGGTGTACGAGGCCAGCCCCACCGGTGGGTGCTGCTGCACACATAGTTGTGGCATGCTGCGCTCTTCGCTGCTTGGGATGCCTGGAGCTGGCATTGTATGAGGCCGGGTCGCGCTTGCTGGCTGCATGGATAGACCCGCTGCTTTCATGCAGTACCGTGGCCTCGGACCTGCGCAGGTGTCCTCCTTTTGCCTCCCTGCTGATTTCATTCGACATGCGCCCCCTTGCCTCATCTGCTCCGCCCCCTACCTCGCCTGCCCTCCACCGCAGGCTCCATCCCGCTGCGCCCCGAGCTGGCGGCGCTGCGCCAGCGGCTGTACAAGCTGGACAACAAGGTGAAGCACGACTTCAAGCGCGACGCGGGTGAGGCGCAGGTTGTGTTTTGAGGGATGGGTGGAACGCTGTGCGCAAGCTTGACAGCAAGGCAAGCCGAAATGCTATGCCTGCAGGCATCAGACCCCTCTGCACCGCAGTTGGCCTCTGCTGCAACTGTCCCGGTTTTGTTGGTGCACCTTCCCTCGTGACCTCCGCCCCACCTCCTGCCTCCTTCCTTCCCACCTTCCCTGCAGAGGGCCCGCTGCGCCAGTGCGTGCAATCGCTGGTGGACAAGACGTGGCAGGAGCTGCAGCCGTCTTGGATGAGCGACCTAGCGGCACAGCAGCCGGCGGCAGACGCCGGTGCGCTGGCGGCGGCCGACGGCAGTGGCGGCGCCGGCGGCGAGGGCGGCGCGGGCGGGGGCGTGGATGCAGCCACGCTCTGGGCGCTGTTTGTCAGCCAGGGCCTGCTGGTGCCTGGCCTGGCGGGCGGCGAGGGCGGCGGCGGCGAGGGCGGCGAGGGCGAGGCCAGCGCCGACCAGGAGGAGGGCAGCCAGGAGGAGCAGCAGGAGCAGCAGGAGCAGAAACCGGAGATGACGGCTGAGGAGGCGGCGCTGGCGCGCGTGGCGGCGCTGGCACCGGAGCCAGAGCCGGCCGCCAAGAAGGCCAAGGCCTGATTGTGACGTCTTTGCCAGGCTGCCGCGAGGTTGCCGCGGCGACGGCCGCCGCCACTGCCTGCCTGGCTGGACAGCCGGCCGGCTGGCTGGCGGCTTGATAGTTTGAGCCGGCCGGTTGGGCGGCCAAGGTGTGCTGTGCGAGGCGCACCTGCCTTGTAGGCGGGGTGCTCCCTGCCGCTGTGCGGCACAGCAGCCGCACTGCAGGCTCGTGTTGCTGCTCCGCTCCTGCGCTCCTGTCCTTGTGCTTCCGCCGTCTGTGCCGGTCTGCGCTGATTGTGTGATGTGCCTGCTATGCCCGCGCGCCCGGGCCCGACAGTGATCCCTCCTACCCAGCTGTGCTCCTTTCTTTCTTTGCCTTTCGTTGTTTTTCCAAACCCCACCCTCCCCAAGGACCTACTCTCCCCCCGCTCCCCCGCTAGAAACGCACCACATCACAGCCCGTATGGAAACCACCACCAGATCGCTTTGTTTCCCTCTTCCGCCCCTGGCCGGCCCGTTCCTCGTTCCCATGCCGGCCTCGTGATCTCCTTCCCTGCCATTGTACCCTCTCGAATTTGGCCTACCCCCCAGCCGTAGCCCGGGGCCATCCCTGCCTAGCGTTGATTCAACCCTGCTGTTCCAACTGGCTCTGCTGTTGAGAGGATTGATTGTCAAATGATGTCACTTCAAGGAAGCAGCCGCAGAGGGAAAACTGGCCGCCGCTGGGCGCTGCAACAGGGGCAGAACGCATGAGCAACGGAAGCAAGCTGCTGCAAGTTGAGGACCTAACGACAACAGCAAGCTCAGAACACAGAGAGCAGAGCATCTGTTGGTCGCAACGGGAGCCAGCCTTCATTTTCAAATCTCAAAGCGCCGCCTGTGCAGCCACCTTGCCAGCCACAGCCTCCGCCGTGGCCTCAGCTGCCGCCTCCCCTGCTGGCTCCGCTGCTAGTGCTGCTGCTGCTGCCTTGGCTGCTGGCACTGCTGCTTCTGCTGCCGCCGCAGCCTCGGCGGTCGCACGCAGCACCACCTCTGTGCTGCCGTCACCGCCTGGCACCGCGTCCTCCACACCTTCGCTGCCGCCCGCTTGAGACTGCTCAAATTGGGCCCGGCCCGCAGCCATGAGCGCCTCTAGGTCTTCCTCCCAGCCCAGCAGCTGGCCCAGCTGGCGCACTCCGGCGTCGCAGTCGCCTAGGAAGAGCGCGTCCCTGGAAAAGCAGAGTTGCCAGCAAAGAAATGGAGTGATGCATGGGGTTCTGTGGCTGAAGGTTCCAGTCAGTCAGAAAAGGCAGATCAGCCTCCCAACGAAGAGGGTGCCCCTAGGTCAGCTCCATCGGTACCGCCAGCAGCACAAGCACGCTAGCACCAGCGCAGCGCAGAGACGCACCGATAATTGGTGGCAGGGTCCCAGTCGAAGCCGCGCGTGTAGCCCAGCGAGCGCTTCATGGCGGTCAGCTCCCCGGCCTTCTCTCGGTTGATGAGCAGGCGGGGCACGTGCTGGCCCACATAGTCTGGATGGGGTGGGGAAGGTTGGCAGTGAAGGTTGCGTAAAGAGCAAATCAGTGTGGATGAGCAGGCGGGGCACGTGCTAGCCCACATAGTCAGGATGGAAGGAGGGTGGGCTGGATCCGGGTGGCAAGGTTGGAGGAAAGTCACATCAGTCGATGGGCAGGCGGCATCATGCACAGCCCCTCGCACCTATGAGCCCCGCAAAGGGGTTGACCACCAGGCTGGTGCCCATCACTATCAGCAGATCGGCTTCGCTAAAGTCCAGCGGCACCCTGCACTTAGCGCAACAAATATGTGGACGTCAGAACCCCGCTGGGCGGCAGATCCTGGGCGGTGGCGGCGAGAGCGCTGCTGCTGCGCGGTGCAACATGCAGCCCGCTGCGCGCGATGCCTGCTGCCCGTCGGCGTGTTTGCTTCCGGACAGCTCAGCGGCAGCAGCCGCATGCACATCACACACATACGGGATGCAATAGACGGCACCAGCAGCGCCTCACCGCTCCCAGAAACGCTCCGGCAGCGATTCCCCGAAGAACACAATGTCTGGCTTCACTAGGCCGCCGCAGCTCTGCTCAATTTGGTTTGGGTGAGTGAGGAGCGGAACGTGTGACGTGAATGGTGGCTTGAGCACATGCACGCAGGGCCAGGGGGTGGCAGGGAACATTGCTTGTCAACTAACCCCCTCAATCCTACCGCACATCGCCTGGACCTGCCGGCCGGCGCCCTGTTCAAATCCCCCCCTCCCCAGCCCGCTCGAGGGCTGTCAATATCTATCCAGCTATACAACGGTGCTCACCCGCTTCTTGCAGTAGCAGGGGTTGCCCTCCTGCTTGAACACTGCTTCGCGCACGTGCCCCACATCGTGCGCCATGCCGCACTGCACGTGTGGGGACGTTGGGAGGTAAAGGCACATGCCGAGAAGCGCTTTGCCATGACGAACCAGGCGCAGGCACGACGCGGACGAGCAACAGCGGCCGGCGCCGGCCTCACCAACATGGCACAGCATGCAGCATGAGAGTTCTACATGCGGCAGCACTGGCGCAGCACACCTTGATGCAGCGCGCAGTGTCAAAGTTGCCGTGCGCTGCCACCACTGCCTCGGTGGGCAGCCCCGCCTGGTGCTCCAGGCTGTCGATGTTCTGTGATACAGCAGGAAGCGCAGTGCAAGCATTTGGTCGTGAGTGCGGCAGCAACAGAGGCACGCGGCAGCAGGCTGATTCTGTGGACCAGGCCCCAGAAACGGCACAACATGCACCGACAAGCTGGCAATGCGGCAGTTTTCCACTTGCCTGTGTGAAGCAGCGCAGCAGCAGCCCCTTGTCGTGCAGCAGGCGCATGAAGTAGTGGGTGGGGGTGGCCAGGAAGGTGCCGGGGAACAGCTCCTGGGTGAGGGTGGGGGTGAAAAGAGGCCGTACAGTAAGCAGGGGAACGCATGAAGCAACGGGTGGGGGCGGCCAAAAAGGTGCCAGGAACAACTCCTTGGTGAGGGTGGGCAAGTAGTGGGGTTCAGATGATGGAAGCTTTCAGCCCCAGGGTTCAGGCAAACACAGTACCCAGCATTAACCCAGCATGGCCGCTGGGTCCTGCTCCGCTCAGCCATACCAGCACCCGCCCCGCCCCCACCCACCTTTGCCAGCGTGTAAAAGGGCCGGGGGTTGCGCCTGAAAAAGTCGATCTCAAACACAGCGTGCGGGTGGGGCAGGCCATACTCTTCTAGGCGGTGGTAGAGGCCGGTGCCGGGGGAACGAAAGTCGGGGATGCCTGTGGGGAGGGACAATAGGCAGGTTCGACATCTTGTCGGCTGCGGGTCCAAGCTGGGGCATGCTCCCCCAGCTAGTGCAAGCATTGGACGTTTGTGTAGCAAGGCATGGCGTGACACAACTAGTGGACGTTGATTAGCAGATCCAGCTTGCGCCCAGGGCTGGCGGCCGTGCACTTGGCACCCGCGGTGAACGAACCGCTGCTGTCGCAGCCACTGCAGCTTGCTGAGGAGCTGCAAAGTCAGGGCAGGGTGAAGCAGCGCCGCACCTGCTGACACAGAGATGCCCGCCCCGCACATGCAGATGATTCGCTTGACGGCGCCTGCCTTGATGAGCGCGGCAATGCCCTCAAGATCGAAGCTGGGCAGCAGCGGCGGCTTGGCCTGCGGCGGGGGTGAGTGGCAGGGTGGGGGTGCCGCGTGGCGAGGGGTGGAGGGGGCTCCAAGGCAGGGCCGGTGGCAGCAGCAGCCACTGGCAACAGCTGCACCGCCAAGGCCTCCTCGCTCACACAACAGCCCGCCAGCCTTTCAGTGTCCCACAGTCTGCATGCGCCTCGCAGCTGCACCTCTGCGCCCATAGCACAGCACCGAGGAATCACACCATGTCAGCAGGCAGCTGTCAACACCCAAAGATGCTCACCAGCTGCACCTCTGCATCTTCGCTCACAGAAAGCACTTCCTTTAGCCGGGAAATGACCGCCGCCAAGTCAGCCTCTTCATCCTCCTGCACAGGAATGCGGCACATCGCTGCAGGTGTGGTGCAGACTGCAGCCTGCACCACCAGCAAGCCTGCTGCTCCAATACCACGCCCACCGAAGCTGGCTTCAGACCCGCTCCCTCACCGAAGAGCTGGAGTAGCCCTTGCCGCTGGGCTCCGCTGCATCATCCTCCACATCTGAAGAGGATGAAGATGGCTTGGCGCTGCCGTCCCTGCCTGCTGCGCCCTGCTCGCTGCTGCTGCTGCCAGAGGCCGGCTGCTCAGCTGCCGGAGCAGCGGCCTCGGTGGCGGCAGCGGCGGCAGCGGCGGCGGCGGTGGGTACACCGTCTTGCACGGCGCCCGCTGGGGCGCTGATAGCGACCTCGGGTGCCGCCGAGGGTGCTGTGGGAGGGAGCGATGGGGCCAGAGGGCAACAGAGTGTCGGGGCGGCGCTCGACATTGCGCCATGGGCAGGGTTGCGCTCCAATTTCAATGCTCGCAGCTCACCTGGTTGCGGCATTGCTGCTCCAACCGCTGCTGGCGCCGCTGCTGCGGGACGCCTTGGGGCACTGCGGCTGGCAGCGCCGGCGCGGCTGGTTGGAAAAAAAGCTTTGCTAGCAGCGCAACAGGAGAGCCGCATGCATGGAATTCGCTGGTTTGGGCCCCGAGAGATGCATGGCCACCGCCGGCGCCCGCACGCTTCGCGTAGCAGCTGCTCCTTTGAATTTCCTACACCTGCCTGCGGCCTCTTGGTGCGGGCTACAGCCTAAGGGATCCGTGGGCACCCCTGTTGATTGCTGCAGACGCTTGCAAGCGCTCCAGGCGGCAGCAGCAGCGACAGCAGCGGTCGGCGGCAGTGGCAGAGCCTGCCACCTGCGCGCAGCAGAGCGATGAACAGCAGGCGCATGACAAAGGTGAGGCCCTGAGTGAGGTGCCGCATTGGGCCGGGCCGCAGCTCGCACTTTGCAGCCGGGCGGCAGCGAGCGCAGAGAGACGTTGCCAGCGGGCCTGGCGGCCGACTGGGCCTCACAATCTGCTGCCGAATAGACATCGACCACCAGATCGCTGCTGCCAGCCGCCCTCGGCAGCCCAGCGAGCGGGCTGGGAACCCTGCTTCCGGCAGCGCCTCTCTGAGCGCGATGGAGGCCTCACAGCCCGCGCCCCAGCACCCGCAGAAGCCGGCGGTCGCAGCGCTGGCGCCCGAGGAGCCCGCGGCGGCGGCGGCGGCGTGCGGCAAGGCCGCCGCCGCTGGTGATGCCGAGCCGGGTGCAGGCGCCACCGCGGTGGCCTCGCACCACCTGAAGAAGCGGCCGGAGATGGCGCGGGTGGACAGCGTGGGACTGGTGTCCAACGACTCGCTGAACGAGGAGGAGGTGCGCCGTCGTTGTTCCTGCCGCCGCTGCTGCTGGCTGCTGGGTCTCCCTACATGTGCGGCTCGAGTGTTGCGATGCTGCTGGTGGCTGCCAGCGGGCAGCAGTGGTTGCACAGTGCCTGTCATTCCTTGGCATCCATTTTTGACAAGCGGGTGCTTTCACATGTCGCTTCATGTGCCACGCGTCCATGCCTACTGTGCTGGCATAGAGTTCCTGACATTAGTGCTTGTTGCGGGCTGCAGGTGGAGCACTTCTTCGCCCCAGAGGCCGCTTTTGAAGAGGAGGAGCGGCTCCGCAAGGAGCGCGAGGAGCGGCAGGCGGCGGATGCTGCAGCAGCAGACCCGCCCGCAGAGGTGGGCGCTGCATGGGGCCGGGTGGGGGAGCTGGCTGGACTGGAAACAACCGCCATGCTGTTGCTGGGGCTACCTGCGGCTGGGTGCAATGCTGGTCATGTTGTTGTGTCCGCAGCAATACATCTGCGGCAGCTCTATGGTAATTGCTGGGCCATTCGGGGCTAGCTGCTGTGCACCTCCCATGCTCTACTGCTGTCATTCAATCGTCACTTCTTGCAGCCGCAGCAGGCTGCGCTTGACCAGGCCAAGTTCAGCCAGCTGGAGGCGCTGCTCAACCGCTCCCAGATGTACACCCAGTTCCTCACCGAGCAGGTGCGGTGATCAACTCCTGTTTCAGGGATTTTTTGCTGCGTGTTTTCACGACACCAGGTGCCAGTTGCAGTGCTGCTCAACCGCTCCCAGATGTACACGCAGTTCCTCACCGAGCAGGTGCGGTGCGGTGATCAACTCCTGGAGTGTTTTTTTTGCTGCATATTCTATGGCGTTGGTGTCCCGGTGCAGTGCTGCCCAACCGCGCATTGAATGTACACGCAGTTCCTCACCGAGCAGGTGCGCTTGCTGCAATGTGGAACAACACTGCCGCTGCACTTGTTGGAAGCACCACATTGTCCAGTTGAGGGGCTTTCCTTGTGGGATTTCCATCTTCCCAACATTTCCATGGGTGATATGGCACTTCACCTCGCGCCGCTGGCCTTGTGGCATCGTTTCGTATTGCCCGACCCACAGCCTCTGCTATTTTCTGACACATTCAGATCTCCACCGTGGAGGAGAAGCACCAGGAGGCGGCGGAGGCGGCGGCGGAGCAGAAGGCGGGCGGGCGCAAGCGGGGGCGGGGCGCCGCGGGCGCGGGCGCTTCTAAGAAGGCCAAGCCCGACATGGCGGCCCTCACGCAGGTTGGTTCAGCTTGTTCTGTGCAGCACAAGTGCCTGCTTGAACGATGGTTGGCTTGGCTTGCACCAAGTTGGCCATGTGCTGCTCGCTGGTTGTGCATGCGTGGCTGAGGTGCGCGCCATATGGCTTCACGCGTGCCGATGTATCGTATGCAGGAGATGTGCCCCGGGTTCAACGGCGCGCTGCGCGACTACCAGCTGAAGGGCGTGAAATGGCTCATCTCGCTGTGGAGCAACGGCCTGAACGGCATCCTGGCGGACCAGGTGCACCTGCTTACTTAGTTTGTCATGGGTTTTGGCTTTTGCTGTGGAGCAACGAGCTGAACGGCATCCTGGCGGACCAGGCGAGTTGTTCTTTTCAAGTTTGTCTCACAGCCGTTTGGCTATTGTGCAAGTGCTCTGTTTGGTGCTAGCAACCTGTCCAGGCGAGTGCTTGCTTTGCTGGCCAGCACGTTGGCAGGCCATGGCCGGGCCAGGTCTGAGGTTAGTTGTGAGGGCTGCTTGCGCCAGAGCCCGCATTGCCGATCAGCTGCACACCTGCTGCTTGCCCACCTGTCTGCAGATGGGCCTGGGCAAGACGGTGCAGACCCGTCGGCATTCACTGACTGAGAACTGCATCTAATGCACACAATACCGCTGATGCTTGCCAAACTGGCTGCAGATGGGCCTGGGCAAGACGGTGCAGACCATCGGCTTCCTGTGCCACCTGCGCAACGCGGGCCACATCAACGGCCCCTACATGGTGCGTGCACAGCCAGCAGGCGGTTTGCTTTGGAGCCATTTGGTTGGCAGTCTTGCCATGATGTGCCATATAGGCCTAGCATTGGGAGGGGCATTCCAAGCACCACCCTCCCCACATCCCGCCCCACCCCGCCGTCCATCACAATGTGCTGTGCTGTGCTGTGCAGGTGCTGGGCCCGCTGTCCACGCTGACCAATTGGGTCAGCGAGTTTGAGCGCTGGGCACCCGGCTTCCCGGTGAGCGCATTGCTTGCGCCTTTGGCTGGTTGTGCTGCACCCCTGGGTGGCTTGCACGAGGGCAGGAAAGCTGGGCATTGCTGTGCTAGCCATCGCCTGACTGACTCTCAGGTGGTGCTGCAGATGCAACGGCTGCCGCCCCCCAGTGCGCTTCAACCAAGTGCTTGCAGTCAGGACCACCTGCAGGAACTGATGGATGGCCTTTTGCATGCACCTCCCCTGCAGGCAGTGCTGCACCAGAGTCTGACTTGTTTGCCTGCAACTTTTGTGCACCCACGCTGCAGGTGGTGCTGTACCACGGGTCCAAGCAGGAGCGCCAGGCCATCCGCTCCAAGCGCATGCCCACGGGTGCGTGGCTGCATTTTCCTCTTTGTCGCTTCACTTCTGGGGTGGGAATCAGCTCTTCAGCTGAAATCTGCTTGTAAGCACAAGTTGTGCGCTCCAACGCATGCCCGTGGGTGCGTGGCTGTGTTTGGCTTCTGGTGGTGGGCTATTCAAAGGTTTGGAACGCCGGTCGGGCATGTACCACAACACGGCCCCTGCCCGTGGTGGTGACCACGCTGAAAATTTGATCTCCAGCTGCCTCTGCCACTCAGTGCACCACGCAGTTTATGCAACCGCTGCTCTGCAGGCCGCATCGATGCCAACTTCCCTTTGGTGGTGACCAGCTACGAAATCTCCAGCTGCCTCTGCAGCTCACGTGGACCCCCAACTGATGCAATCCCCTTGCTGCGTCGTGTCCTTCAGGCCGTATTGATGGCAACTTCCCGGTGGTGGTGACCAGCTACGAGATCCTGCTGTCCGACATCAAGTTCATGGCCAAGTACCAGTGGAAGTACATCGTGGTGGACGAGGTGAGGCAGACCCTGGTGTCTTGTTCATGTAAACCAGGTCAAATCAAATGGTTGTTCTGGCTTCAGTGCTGGGACAGCGCCGGGCGTCGGCAAACTGTTGCGATGACAAGTCAACCGATTGCTACTTTCTGCAACACGTGCTCGACAGGGCCACCGCCTGAACAACATGAACTGCAAGCTGATGCGGGAGCTTGCTACCTGCCCCTGCTAACCAGCGGCTGAATGGCTGGCCACCTTCCCTTGTGCGCAACAGGGCCACCGCCTGAAGAACATGAACTGCAAGCTGATCCGGGAGCTGCGCACGCTGCACACCGAGAACAAGCTGCTGCTGACCGGCACGCCGCTGCAGGTGGGGCTCTTGCTTGCTGGTGCTGCCTTTTGAGTCAATGCAGTAGCTCATGCGCAGAGCAGCTGACCGGCACGCCGCAGGTGGGGCTGGATTGGTCGAGGCGGGGTCTGCTTTGTTTAAGTAGGTGCACGCGCGCAGCATGCTGCTGCTGACCGGCATGCCACTGCATTGCTCTCGCTGGTGGACGGGGCGTGATGCACCCTTGCGCCCCTTGGTCACTTTCCGTCCCGTGCCCGCAGAACAACCTGGCGGAGCTGTGGAGCCTGCTCAACTTCCTGCTCCCCGACGTCTTCTCCTCCCTGGAGAACTTCGAGTCGTGGTGGGTATTCTTTGAGCAGTTGCACTGGCCGGCCTTCACTAACCAGTTTGTGTTCTCTTTTGCTGGAGAGTTTCGAGTCGTGGTGGATAGTAGTTGCTACTCAGTATGCTGTCAACCAGTTGCACTGCCTGGGAAGGGCCGCCGGCTCGCGTGCCACGCAGCAATCACAGGCGGTGTGTGTGGCTGGAAGCACAAAGTGCTCCGCATCATTGCACAACGGGTTGAGAGGCACACCCGTCTGTCAACCACTGCGCAGGTTTGACTTCACCTCAGCGGTGGGCAAGTCTGATGCCGACAAGGAGATCCTGGCGCAGGAGCAGCGCAACAAGGTGTGTGCTTTGCATGCTGTGGTCATGCTGGGCATGCTGCGGCGCGGTGCACAGGCTGTGCGTGTTGTGTACAGGCAAGGAGAAGATGCTGTGCATGCCTGGCACGCTGGGCGTGCTGTGCAGCCTGCACCCGCAGCCGCCTCGCGCTAGCCGCCTGACCAATCCCTTGTTTCCTGCGCTGTCCTCTCCTCACAGGTGGTGTCCAAGCTGCACCAGATTCTAAAGCCCTTCCTGCTGCGCCGAGTGAAGACGGATGTGGAGACCAGCCTGCCCGGCAAGATGGAGGTGAGAGAGGACGGCTTCTGCTACTGCTGTGCTACTAAAGGCCAGCCTACTTGGGCAAGATGGAGGTGAAAGAGGGCGAGTGTCGACTAGCGTTGCGGCCGTGCTTGTTCACTAGTACTGCGCGGAGTAGCGTGGGGTAGAGTGTGCTAACATGTGGTTGTGAACAACTGCTAATGGCAACCGCAAATGCGCCTCTTTTCTTTCCGCAGGTCATCCTGTACGCGGGCATGAGCGACAAGCAGAAGGAGCTCAACCAGCAGCTGCGCGACCGCACCCTCAATGTGAGACGCCCTCATGCTGTGACAGGACCTGCCATAGCATGGCACAGCATAGCGCACAGCAGTGCTGGTGCAGGTTGCCATCTTCTGTGACCCCAATGGTTGTTTGCTGGCAACCACAGGTTGGAGCGAACCTGGCAGCGTTGCTGGGTGCGATTGCTTGCTGACGCTCCATGAAATTTGTTCCCACCCCCCGTTGTTGGTTGCAGGAGGAGATGACCAAGATGTCCAAGGGGTTGCTCAACCATCCATTGGCACGTTTTGTCTTGCGGTTTTACAAATGATTCAACATTTTTTTTTCCCGCAGGAGGAGATGACCAAGATGTCCAAGGGGCGGGGCGGGCCCAGCGTGGCCTCCCTCAACAACGTGCTCATGCAGGTGGGTGATTGAGCGGGTTTGTTTGATTGGCTGGGTTTGGTCAGTATGTGCGGGGCAGTCCCTCAACAACGTGCTCATGCAGGTGGGGCAGCGGTTTCGCTTTGCTTTGCTTTGATTTGATCAGCCTATTGGGCGTGGGCGTGGTGCTTGCCATGCCCGTGACGCGCCTGTGAACCCCCAAGCAGATACCTACCCCTGTGCACCTACCCTGCTCTGGCTCCTGCCTCTCCTTTGCCGCAGATGCGCAAGAACTGCAACCACCCCGACCTCATCACCGGCCCCTTTGACGGTGGGTTGTGCTGGGTGGGCAGCCTGCAGTTTCCTACTGCACACACACCGCGCGTGCTCGTGTATGCTTGTGTGCACAATGTGCCCTGGCCAAGTCTGGCAGTGCCCGGCCCTCACACCCCCTTGCAATCTGCCCTCTGTGTCGTGTTGTGCAGGCAGCGTGTTCTTCCCCTCGCCAGAGGAGCTGGTGAGCTGCTTCCCCAGCTGCCTGCTCTGCTCGCTGCTGCCCGCCCGCCTGGCTGTCGTCGTCGCCTGCTGCTGCCCAGCCGCCCCTCAGCTGCTGCTGCGGCTGCTATCAGCATGCCACTATCAGCACCAAAGCCGCCATCCTCCACTGGCGGTTTTCAGCTTCTCGTGCGGCCCTGCCTGCACACCGATCCACATGATTTTTGCCTTGTTTTGGTTGCCTGCCCAGGTGCGGGACTGCGGCAAGATGGCGCTGCTGGAGCGCCTGCTCAACCGCCTGCTGCCCAACGGCCACAAGGTGCTCATCTTCAGCCAGGTTAGTCGGACTAGAAAACTGCGCTTTGATCGCTGACCAGAATTTGGCTGGAAAACGTGGGTTGCACTCCTGTTCTGTGCGGGCAGATGGGCACCTCTCCCGAATAACCAGCTGACCACGATGCTGGGCCTGCTGCCTTCGTACCTGGACGCTTGCAACTCTGCGCATTACTCGTTAAGTTCGCCCATCACTTTCACCCTGTCCCAACTGAGCAGATGACCACCATGCTGGACCTGATGTCGTCCTACCTGGACGCCCGCGACGTCCAGCACTGCCGCATCGACGGCTCGATTTCGTGGCAGGAGCGGCAGGAGGCGATGAAGCAGTTCAACACGGAAGAGGCCTGCAAGGTTAGGAGCCATTTTGTGTTCATTTTGCCCACCATGGTGGGGTTTGTGAAGTCAGTGGCCAGTGGCAGGAGCGGCAGGAGGTGATGAGGCAGTTCAACCCGGAAGAAGCCTGCAAGGTAAATGCCTGTGTCATCTCGTTAGGTGTGCTGGTATTGATCCAGTGGCAGGAGCGCGGAGGGCCGGCATTGCTGAGCTGACCTTAAACACGTTTGCATCCATCTCTCATTTTCTCCCTGCAGGTCTTCCTGCTGTCCACCTGCAAGCACAGCCTGGTCTGCTTGCACCATGCTTCTCGTACTGATGCCCCCTGACCTCTCCTCTGCTCCCTGCAGGTCTTCCTGCTGTCCACGCGCGCCGGCGGCCTGGGCATCAACCTCACAGCAGCAGACACGTGCATCATCTACGATAGCGGTGGGTGTGGTATGCATGCTTGTGTGGCTGTGTTGCATGCTGTCGGTGGTGATACACGCACGATAGAGGCCGCCTTCAGCTGGCCACCTGCAAGTGAAAATTTCGCTGTGGCTGCTGCTGCGGCGGCTGCCTCCGCCGCCACGTTGCTTGCTTCCTGCACCCGCTGATCAACCTAACCCTGCTGTATTGCTGCAGACTGGAACCCGCACCAGGACCTGCAGGCCATGGATCGTTTTCACCGCAATGAACTCATCAACTGCTCAGTAACTGATCACTCTCCTCTCTTCCCTGTGCAGACTGGAACCCGCACCAGGACCTGCAGGCCATGGATCGTTTTCACCGCAATGAACTCATCAACTGCTCAGTAACTGATCACTCTCCTCTCTTCCCTGTGCAGACTGGAACCCGCACCAGGACCTGCAGGCCATGGATCGTTTTCACCGCAATGAACTCATCAACTGCTCAGTAACTGATCACTCTCCTCTCTTCCCTGTGCAGACTGGAACCCGCACCAGGACCTGCAGGCCATGGACCGCTGCCACCGCATTGGGCAGCAGAAGCCGGTGCTGGTGCTGCGCCTGGCCACGGCGCACAGCGTGGAGGGCAAGATGCTGCGCCGGTGAGGGGAAGGAAGGGACGCTTTTGAAGCAGGTTTGGGTTTGCAGGCAGTTTGAGGGCTGGGCCACAAGCTTGGAGGACAAGATGCTGCGCCGGTGAGGCAGAGGGGGGCAGGGCACTCACTGCCCGCGCTCCTTTGCTCACATGCTCGGTTGCCCGGGTGTCGTCCCTACAGCTTGCTACTCAGCAACAAAACTTTCCAACTCGAGCACCACACCCACACCCATCCCCGCAGCGCCAACGGGAAGCTGATGCTGGAGCGGTCGACCTGCCTGCCTGCCTATCCACAGTTGATTTGTTCTCACCCGCCCGCCTTGTGCTTGCCATCAATTATTCACATTTTGCAGCGCCAACGAGAAGCTGATGCTGGAGCGGCTCGTCATCAAGAAGGGCGCCTTCCTGGACGTGTCGGGAGGGGAGGTGCGCCAACTCCTTTGCAATGTGGCGCTCGCTGATTGCTTCCGCACCAGTGTGAAGGCCTGCCTTGCCCCAGGCTGACCTCTTTTGCGCCAGCATTTCAACAGTCTGCCGCCCTTCTTCTTGCCTCGCAGCCCAAGGGCAGCAGCAGCCTGAATGCCTGTTCACTTGCACGGGCCATCTTGCACAGAGCGTGATGTGACCCGTCTTGCCCCCGCCCGCCCCCGCCTGCAGTCCAAGGGCAGCAGCAGCCTGAAGGCGGACGAGCTGCTGGACCTGCTCAAGGCCGACATCTCCCTTGATGATGTGCCCCAGAGCGGCGAGCCCGATGAGGCGGTGAGTGGTCTGAATTGGGCTGGCGTGTGCTGTGGTGTTTTGGTTTAGAGGCGCCTAGCCGCTCAGGCAGATATCTCCCTGGATGATGTGCCCCAGAGCGGCGAGCCCGACGAGGCGGTGCGTCCTTGATTGTATCGTGCTGCATGTCGTTTGCTCGGTGTCATTTGGGTTTGTGGGTTGTTGGATTTCTCGCCTGGACTGAATCACCTTGCTGCGTGCTGATCGCTCCGCCACATTTGTCCTGATTTGCAGACGCTGGACCGCATCCTGGACCGCGGCCACCTGGCGGCTAACAAGGAGCGACCCTACGCGGAGAGCGGAGTGGGGTGAGTCAGAGACCAGCTTTTTTGCTGAGCTGCTGCGCCCGCTGCTGCTGCTGTCGTAGCCACAGCTGCTACTGCTGCTTGCTTTGCTATTGCCTGCCCTGATTCTATCAATGCCGCTGCTGCCGCCTTCACTGCCGCTGCTGCTGCTCCTCCTCTTCCTCCTCCATATACTGCTGCTTCCGCCGCCGTCGCTGCCGCTGCTCGCGTTGCCATTCCGGCCCTGCCCTGGTGCTGCATGCTACCCTACAGCCACACCCTGACTTACAAAGCGCTGCCTTGCTGCCTGCCCTGCCGCCCACTTTCGCAGCTACGAGGTGGTGGCCCAGATCGACGGCTCCGGCCTGCTCAAGGGTGTGGAGTAAACAACTGGACTAACTAACTGGGAAAATCAGTTGGAGTGAAGCCAGGCGCTGCGCACGGCCTCAGCTGTGTCGCGGCTCGCTCGTCCCCACCATTCCCCAACATCTCTTCAACCAGCCCCCGACTCTGCACGGACCGCCCCACCTCAGCCCCTAGCACTCACCAGGACTGACAGCCCCGCTCCGCTAGATTAGTTGTTTTCCGCAGCTGGGCACCCCCAGTGCCCATTTGGACTTCAGTCAGGCAGCTCCCCATTGCATTTCGAGCCGCGCCTTGTACCCACCCTGCACCCAACAGCGGCTGTCTCACTGCAATCTCTGCTCCCTGTCACCCCTCTCATACCTTGTGCATCGCATCTGCCACCGCCCCACGTGCCTGCCGCAATGCAGCGCATGCTTCCGAGCGCCCGCCTGCGCTGCAAAGTGCCGGAGTAACGGCAAGTGTAACGGCGCTGCGAATGGTCACAAGCGCGGCACAGTTGCCGCCGCTGGGGGGCTGCGCTCATGAGTCACAGATGCAGCTGCACTCCCCGCAGGCCGGTGGACGCGCGGGGGAGCCTGGGGTAGTAGGCCTGGGTGCAGGTGCCACCCCCGAGATATGAGATATGCAGGATGTTTGTGGATTATGTGCGCAGAGCGGCTTGGGTCCCTTCTTCCAGCCTGGGCCGGGCGCCTGGCCGGCGCTTTGTTGACTTCTCCAGCTGCATGTGCAATGCAATGCTGGGGCCAAACCGTTCACCGTTGGAACTTGTCGCAGCGGAGCTGGCCTTGAGGCACATGGGGCAGCGCGCACAGCAGCGGCTGGTCTCTCCCTTGGGGCGCGCTCTGCAGCAGTATACCGCCCTCCACAAGCTCACATAGTCTGCTCCGGCCTCTCACTGCGTGTTCCAGGCATCACAAACGCCCACCGCGCCCACTCCCGGCCTCCGACGAGCGACCGCCAGACCGCCGCTTCTAGACCGGCTCACAGGTGCGCAGTCACGCTGCCGTTGCTTGCGGCTTGTGGCGGCCCGGCAGGCCCACATGACCCACGCCGGGCACCCGCCTCCAGAATACGCTCTCGGCCAAAGCAGGCCCTTATCAACCCGCCGCCCCTGCCCTCGCTGCCCGCAGGCCCACATGATGACTGTGCAGCAGCGCGAGCCCAGTTGCTTCATGACCTTGCCGGCCGGCGGCACCGCCGCCGCCGCAGTACTACGGCCTGCCGCCGCTGCTTGCCTGCTGGCCCCCAGCGCCCTCAGCTTTGGGTTTCCACTGCCGGCGTGCCCCATGGTGCGGTGCCTTCCCGCGGAAGACACGCCGAGCACCCCAAGCGCGGCCAGCCCGGCGGCCGTCGACCGCTCCAGCCCGCCGCCGCCAGTGGACACACCAAACGTCCATTTGGAGCGGCGCCCCACCTCCCGCTTTGACGCCCTGTTCATCGCAGCCCAGCAGGAGCTGGGTGAGTTGCAAGGGATGACGTGCTATAGATTCTGCGGCTGTGGCTGCTGCACCTGCCCTCTGTCACCCTCGCTGTCGTGCAGTACCGGCCGCCGCTTCCACCTTGCCTCCACGGCTAGCCTGCAGCCTGTGCTCACCCGCTGCCTCGCCATGGCCTCCCCGCAGGTTCGGTGCGCCCCCCTTCCGTCCATTCCACACGGCCCACCAGCAGCCCTGCAGCCGCAAAGCGCACGCAGCAAGGCGCCAGCAGCAGCAGCAGCAGCGGCGGGAGCGGCGGCAGCCGTCGCACCCGCCCGGCAAAGGCGGCTGCCCCCAGCTGCCTTGCCAGTGTGTCGGGAGGCTGCACCAAGCCTCACCGCAGCAGCGAGCGTGCAGCCCGGCGCCAGGCGGCGCTGCAGGCCAAGCAGAAACCGCAGCTTGCAGCCCTGGCACATGTACAGCGGCAGCCAGCAGCCGTCTTTGTGAATCCCCGCTCCGCCGACCGCCTGCGGCGGCTGATTGTCATGCGGGCCCTGGTGTCGGCGCTGTTGCAGGCGCCTGCCTCCGCACCAGCCAGGTACGAAGGAGGGACGCATGCGCGCTTGCAGCTTGTGTGCTTGAGCTCATGGCGCGAGACAGCTGCCTGCCAGGCCCGTAATACGGTACGCCGCTCCTCCCCGCTCAGACTGTGCCCAACTACCCCCACCCGCCTGCCGCAGCTGCCACGTCCAGCACGTGGCCTCCAAGCTCGCCCCACTGCTGCCCGCCGGGCAGCGTCCTGAGGAGCAGCGGCAGCTGGACGAAGCTCGCCGCTTCCTGCAGCTGTTCTGATCATGCGGGCTCAGCCTGCACTAACGTGTGCAAAGACCCCACAGGGCGCCTAGCCAGCTGGCATCGTCTCTTGGATGCAGCCGTGCCGCAGTGGCGCCGCCTGCCACAGCGCTGCTGCTGCCCTGGGTCGGCTCTCAGACCGTGTACCGGCAACAACTGCACGCTCCCCCCGCGCTGCCAACCATTGAAGTATCCACTTCTTTTCTTGTGCCAGTAGCCTCACAGGCTGCCATCTTCCAGATAAGCCTCCCCCTGTGTAGCCTCTTAGGCTGCCGCTGCATCTTTTGAGCCTGCCCCTGCCACTCATTCACCCCATCACTCCCATGCTTCGGTTCCACCATCACTCCCCATCCTGTCTGCCCACGACTGCTATGCACAAACGAACGAGAACAATGCAGTCCCTAAACAGCCAGCTGTCCGCCTCTGGCTGTGCCCTATCCTTTCATGATGGCGCTGAGGCGCCTCGCTTTTTCCTCTGCATGGCCACCCGCCTGCCTCGCCTCTCGGCGTTCACTCTCTGATGACCCACTCTGTTTTATGCACTGACCCCTTGCATCACACATAGCACGTTGAACCTCCTGAACCTCCTGAACCGCTGGTTTTGCTGCCCAGATCTCCCTCCAATCCTTCCTTCTGCGTCCCGCGCCTGAACCGCGCTCCTGACAAACGGCAGCCAACGAATGTAACATCTCAACGCGTCACAGTGCCTCTAGTTGCGACTGCAGTGCTGCTTTGCAAGGGTGCAAGGTACAAGTGACTGCCGGCTGAGCAGCAAGCAAAAGGTTGCTGGACAACTGAGCGAGTTGTTCGCTGAGCGCAAGCTAGGAGGGGGCGCTGTCAAAGTGCATGGTACATCCAGCGCCGCACAAGCTCTTTGGAATCAAATCCGAATTCAGTTCTACCATGTCTAGCTTTCACTGCAGCTTTCATGCGCCATCCATCTCATGAAGAGCTGCTCGAATCAGGGAGCCTGGTGCGTGGTCTGCCCACTGGTCCACACACCCGCTGGCTCCGCCGGCGGTGGCTGCCGCGCCGCCGCCGCCTCTGCTGCCGCCGCAAACTGCGGCTGCGCCAGCAGCTGCTTGACCGCGGTGAAGTACTCGGCCACTGCCGCATCCGTCCAGGGCGCGCCTGCAAGGCGCAGGGCAGCGGGTCAGGTGGTTTATTGAGGCCCTTGCTGCTTGTTGGTCTGAATGGGTGCGCGGCCGGGTGTGGTACCACCCCTGCACTGCCTACAGTGACAGCTGCCTGCTCAGCTTGCAGTGCCATTCCCAGCGCCCCACAGCCACACCACGCGAACACGCCTGTTGTGCCGCCGCGGCCGCCGCACCAGCCCAGGTGGCCGCCCGTGGGGGTGAGCACCAGCAGGCACTGCGGGTTGGCCTCAATCGCTTCAAAGGGGATGGCCTCCTTGGGAGCAATGGGGTCGTCCTCGGCCTGCGGTTGATCAGGGCCACAATGAGCAGTATGGGCAGTGTTCAGAGCAGGCATGAAGCATGCGCAGTGTGCACTTTGCCGAACAGTGTGCAGCGCCAGTTGCCAGAGCAGCCGCCTCAGTGCCCGCCCGCCTCAGTCCGACCGCCCCAGCGTGCCACAAACCCTTCAACTGGGGCAGCGGTTCAGCTTGCCTGGATGATCAGCAGCGGCACCCGCACGTTGGGTATGCTCAGGCTGCTGCTGCTTCCGGCGTAGTAGGCGTCAACTGCGGACGGTTGGGGAGAGGAGGGTGGCAGCAAGACCAGTGCAGCCAGGATGAGCAAGTTGCGGGTTTGTGTCGATTACCCTTGAAAGCAGCGGGCCACAGTATGAGCAGGTCCTCTGCAAGTGCAGGCATCAGGCAGTGCTGTAACGAGGCTTGGCAGCTGCATGCTATCCTGCCTTGTGGCCGCATGGCACCACACCACCACCAGGCAACCTCACCGCTGGGCCAGCCAAAGGCGACGCGGGTGATGGCGTCATCAAACTCGCGGATCGTCTTGGCCTGGATGGCCACCTCTGGCTTGTAGGCTGCAGGGCCAGCAGGGGCAGGGAGCCAGGTAAGATTATGCGGTTGCAAGGCGTTGCCTGCGGCCCGAACACTCAGCAGCACTTGGTGCATGACCGGTGCCACGACGCATCCTGCACCCTTGCGGCAGGCAAGCACGCGGTTGAGCAGACAGGGCGGAGCAGGCCCAGGCGCAGCACAAGGTAGCACTGCCTGGCGCAGATCGCAAACACTGCTGGCTGCTCACGTCGGCCGCTGGATGAGGCTGCTTCCGCCTCAAAAAGGTGGTGGTGCTGTGAGGAGGGAGGGAGGCATCAAACCGAGCTGTGTGGACTGGGCTAAGGCAAGATCGGCAAGTGCATAGGAAGGGAGGCCACAGGCTGTCTTCAACAGACTGCGCTTCACACAAAAGAGGGCCAGTTTCCAAGCACACCCAGGGCCGGCCACACAGCCTTCACATGGGGACCACACACTGGAGTGCTCAAAACAGCGGTATCAAGCCTTGCCTTTGAGTAGATTCGGTTCAGGCTGCGGGCCAGGTTCCAGTCGTAGATGCGGTTGAACCCCTTCTTGAAGTTGGCGTCCGACAGCGGCTGTGGTGGGGAGGGTTGTGTGGCAGCAGGTAGGACGGGTTTTGGAGTGCAACAGCACAGCACCAGCCAGGGCACAGGCCATGCACGCGTAGAGCAGGCACTCAAGTACCAATGCACAGCGTGTTGCGCATGCAACCTGCCAGCCCTGCCCCCTACTAAGCAGCGCCGCTCTGCGAGCGCACCAGATTGAAGGCTGCACACAAAGGAGCAGCGGAGCGGGCCAAATCAACATGGGGTGAGCCAGGGCTGAAAGGTGAACGCACATTTGCAAAGCCAGAGCAGGCGGTGCTTGGACGCTCAGGGCAGCACGTCATTGCACAGCTGTGCTTTGAATGAATGAGCTGCCTCACTCACGGTTGCACATGGCCACTGCTGCGGTGATGGGCGTCTTGTCCTGCTCCTCCCCTGCACACATAAGAAGGTGGGCACAGTGCTGGCGGAGGTGAATTGAATGCAGAGTTGTGCACACATGGGGCATGCTGATGCAGTGGTAGTGTAGGGGCCAGCCTGACTAGCACCCCAGGGGCCTAACACAGACCCTTACCAAGATAGCGAGTCATGATGTTGGCGCCCAGGCTCCACCCCGCGGCAAACAGCACGCTGCGGGGGTAGCGGTTGCGGACATGCGCCACCACATTCCTGCAATACAACATAGAAGCAAGAGAAGAGGGTATCAGCAGCACATAGTTTAAGTTGAACAGCAGGCTGCGGGGGTAGCGGTTGCGCATGTGGGCCACCACATTCCTGCAAACACACAGCAGGAAGCTGACAGCCAGAGCCGTGCGTCAGTGTGTGAAGAGCATAAGACAACAGCGGGCTGCGGCGGTAGTGCTTTTGCACATGGGGCCGATACAGCCCTGCAGTGCAACGGTAGCACTACACCACAACAGTGCTTCACCCACAGCATGTCTTATGTGAAGGAAGCCGAGTAGAACTGGGCGGCCATGCATTGGCATTCAAAGCAAGAGAGTGCATCAATGCACCCACCGCATGTCATCTGTGAACGAAGCCGAGTAGAACTGGGCGGTGCTGACCGGAGAATCGCTGGTGCCGCGGCTGTTGAACACAACGGCCCGGATGCCTGCCTCGCGCGCGTGCACCTGCAGGTTGAAACGGAGAAACGTGTGAGGTCAGGCATGGGCTTGCCAGTGATAAAGACCCACTCGCCCAGGCATGCCGCGCTTGCCAAACTAACAGCAGCAAATCAAAGCCGCAGCACCTCACCACAGCGTGCTGCACATAAGAGTCCTCTGAGCCGCCTGTCAGGCCGGGCAGCAGAATGAGCACAGGCGCATCCTCAGGCAGCTGCTGGGAGGCAGGCAGGTCTTCTGTGTCGAGCGCCACGCAGCCGCCATCGGGCCTGCAAGGACAAGTACAAGCAGCAGGTCCAGTGCGGGTTGGTTCCCCGGACACATGTGATGCAAGCCAGCCAGCTGCCTCAACAAGACTGAAACTGCCTGGACAAGGTCCCAAAAATGCCAGGCGCTGCCCCCTCACATGTGCAGCAGCTCTCGGCCGTACAGCAACGGTCTCAAGCCAGCCAACTCCCTCAAAAGCCATAACTGCCTGGGAAACATCACTGCCTGGGAAACATCAGAACAAAAACAAACCAGCCTCACATGTGCAGCAGCTCTCGGTCGTACAGCACGTGCGGCTTGCGGCGGAACCAGGCCGCGAAAATGGTCTCCTGCGCACCGAGGCAGGCAAGCAGCAGCAGCAGCAGCTGGGTGTGGGTTGCAGACAAGCATGCAGACGGGGTGCCTTAGATTGAGCTCTTGTCACGTGAATGCACACACATCAGTGTGCGTCAACACGTGAGCTATTCCAATCCAGCCCACCCAGCGACTAACCACATGGCCGTTGTTGAGCAGCGCCGGCAGGCGGTAGGGCGCCGTCAGGGAGGGGCACAGGCCGAGGATGGCCGAGTTCCAGGGCGTGCTCTGCCCCTGCACGCTCGGCTTGAGCTCCTTGCGGATGCACATGGCTGCCACGGCCGCGGCCGCAGCGGCAGCGGTAGCAATGCCTGCGGGAGCGGCGGCGGCGGTCAGCGGCACCCGCATGCGCCGCCCGCCTCGCTGCAAGCGGTTGTACGACTGCACTAGCTGCGAGGGGAGCTGGGTCCGGCTGCCGCTGCTGCTCAGAGGCTGGCTGAGTGCACAGGAGGCCATGTGGTGAGAGGCTGGCCTGCGGGCGTGCAGGGCCTCTTATTGAGCAGGCAAGCAGTCAATGTGCTCAGATGAAGGCCGCCGGAGGGTTACCACGAGGTTGGCACATGCCGCCGCCGCCGCTGCCGCCTGCTGTCGCCGCTGCAGGCCAATGCGGGGCTTTCTGGGGCCGGCGGCGAGTGATCAGCATTTCTCTGCCCTCGATGGCATCCGTAGATTGATCAGAGAATCCTGCGAGGTGCAAAAAGACGTGCTTCAAGTTCTAGTTCCGCCCCTCGGGCTCCCGCGGCCTGCAGACGGCCTCCATTAATTGCAGGGCCGAACGTGGGCAGCTATCCACCGCTCCCCTCGAGCTGGCACCCCCGCCCGCTGCCACCGCCGCCGCCAGGCGCCGCCGCTGCAACCTGACGAGGCGTGCTAGCAGAGCCGTGCCCAGTGCCCTGGCGTGCCACAGCGACAGACAGCAGCCATGGCAGACGGCCTGCCGCACGATGAGCGCACGTTCATGGCGGGACATGAGGCGGCTGCCGCCGCCAACGCCTCTGCACTCAACCGCACGGCGGCGTTGGGCGGCAATGGGACAGCCGCCTACGAAGAGCCAGACCCTGAAGAGATCCAGCATGCGGTCATGGCGTTTTACCTCGTGGTAAGCTGGAGCTGGGCGTGCGGATTGCTGAGTGTGAAAATTGGCAGGTTGACGGGGCGCAGCAGGTCAGCTGTGCCTCCCAGCACCCAACCGCCGCCGCCGCTCTCTCGGCGCTGCTGCTGGCAAACCTGCTCGACTCGACCAAACTTCCCCCCGATGCCGCAGCTGTTTGTGATGTTCTTCGCCCAAGCCGCCCTCGTGCGCTGGCGCAAGCAGCACAAGCGCAGGTGCGGCTGAGAAGGGTTGCTGATGACATCACTTGGCCAACTCTTGCCGTACGGCTGCTTGCTGCCGCCTTGCCTGAGGTGTAATTTTGTCCCAGCATTCGCTCACCCGCCCCCTCGCCCATGCATCCCATTTCTGTATGCAGCTATGACCTGGCAACGCTGGTGGGCCTCTGGCTGATCCCGCCCATCATCTCGCTGCAGCTGGGTGCGCCACACGAGTGAACTGAACTCTAAGGAGTTTGATGCTGCCTCGAGTGCATTGGTTGCACGCTGCTGGTGCCTCCCTGCCGCGCCCGGGCCGCCCTGCCGCTGCCAGGGACACCTTGCGCCGCCTCTGCAGCCCTGGCACACTGGTGTGATGTCTCTCGCTGCGCACGTGCTCGCTGCTCTTCCACTCATCTTGCACAGCCCCTCAATTTGCCCACCCTTTGCCCCTGTGTAGCCTGCTGGCGCTTTGTGGCGGTGTGGGTGCTGTACTCGGGCATTACGGGATACTACCTGTACCGCTGCTCGGCACGCAAGCTGTCCAAGGAAGTGCCCCGCCAGGTCAGCAGCTGCTGGGTGTGCAAGGCTGGGTTGGTCGTTGTTGAACATGTCACGGGCCATGCTGAAAGCAAGATGTGATGAGCAGTCGGCCAATGGTGTGCTCCCTCCTCAATCTCTGCCAACTTTACCCAACCCCCTCTTTCTTCGCAGGTCTACGCCTTCTTCATGGTCGTCTTCCGCCTCTCGGTCGGCATCGGCTTTGCGGGCTACGTGCTGCTGCTGCTGCAGTTCACGGGGCTGGGCCTCCTGCTGATCCCCCTGCTGGGTCCAGGGGCAGCTGTCATAGGTGAGGCGGGTTGGGGGTGGGTTGTCCGAGATCAAGTCTGGGTGCGGTGCGTTGAGAGCTTCTGCTGCAACTTACAGCCCTGCTGCCCTGCGAGTTCAGTCGCTATGAAATATTTCGGACTGCCACCTCACTTCCACCCTGTGCAGCCATTTGGTACGGGCTTTACTTTGGCATCCTCACGCGCGACTGCGCAGAGGTGAGAGCATGCATAGTGGGCGCAACCAAGTTGCAGCCAGACCAGCACTGCTTGTGCGCACCTATCCTCCAGGAACAGTTCAGTCAAGGGCAGCCGGCTCCCCTGGTGTGCCATTCTTTGAGGTGAACTGGCTGCTGCTGCGTCACTTTGCCTTTTCTGCGCTCGCCACCCTACCCTGCCCTGCCCCAGGTGGCCTCCGATCGCATTGCTCTGTCCCTGGGCACCGGCCGGCGCATGGCGGTTTCCGTCCGCGACTGCGGCATCTGTGGAGGGGAGTTGTACCCCGATGATCCCCCCACAGCAGGCGCAGCAGGCACAGCAGGCGTAGCAGGCTTCAGCGGCGGCAGCGGGCACAGCCACGCGCACGGCCAGGGGAGCGGCGGCGGCCTGGGCAATGTGCAGCTGGCGTGCAAGCACTTGTTTCATATGGACTGCATCAGGTGAGTGGGTGGTTGTGGGAGCAAGTTGAGCAGAACACCGCAACAAGTCAGCCCTTCAGCCATTGATGTGTCTGCACTCCACCGGCGCTGCATCCTCAGGAGCGCCCTGCCAGCACTCCTTCGTTTACTTGAATGCCATGCTCATTGCTCGCCGCCGCAGGGGCTGGTGCATCGTCGGAAAGAAGGAAACGTGCCCCGTCTGCTGGGAAAAGGTGTGCTGCGGCGCCCTCGCGTCGGCTGGGTGGTCTGTCCATGACCTGCACCGTCTGTCTCAATGGTCTGGCGCACTGAACACCCCTTGTCAATCAGGAGTGCCGCCACTGGTGTTGAACCGGCCATGCAGGTGGACACCAAATGCCTGTTTGCTGATCAGCCGGGCCTGTACGATTGCTCTGCTCCTGTTGTCTCCTCAGGTGGACACCAAGAGCGTGTTTGCCGACAAGCCGTGGGAGACGCGCAACTTGTCCTGGTGCGCCCGCCCGCTCGGCACAACAAACGAAAATGCTCAGCACACAACCAGCCCGCACGCAGCCGCTTGCACTCAAGCTCACTGCTCCCTGCAAACCTGTGCATAGGCTTTCGGCGCGGATGTCAGCCGCTCCTGCTGCCTCACGGCTGCCGTTTGCTTACATGCCCCGCTCTGTGGTGCTTTGCAGGATCCAAATGCTGGACATGGTTCGCTACCTGGTTGTGTGGAACCCCATGTGAGCCCGGCTGCAATAGTCGCCAGGCCCTTGCATGCCCTGGATTGTCACGCTGCACTGAGGCAATCCTCAACCCGGGCAACCCTCTCGTTGCTGGCTAAACCCGCTTGCCGCTGTTTTTGGGTCACGCTGCTCCCCACGTCTTTCCTCCCCGCTGCAGCATCTTCCTTGGCCTTCACTTCATCTTCCATTGGACCGGCATGTAGGTTGCTACTGCACGTTGCTGTAGCTGCTGCTTAGCCCCGCTTGCCACGATGCGCCACACCATGTGCTATCGCTCGCCTGCGCCTCCGCTGCATATGTCTGAACGCTGACCTGCTTGGCTTTCTTCATACTGCCCCTGCAGGGACACACCGCCCCCGCACCACGGCCACCTGGCAGCCAACGGCACGCTGCCGCTCAACGGCACCGCGCTGAATGCAACAGCGGCCGCGGCGCTGAATGCTACAGCGGCTGCGGCGGCAAATGCAACGGCAGCGGCGGCGGGGGCGGCGGCGCATGGCACGCGCCTGCTGCTGCAGGCCTGGGCGGGGTGAGAGCGCATGTGTTGCATTCTGGGCCTTCTCACAGGAATGACAGCAAGTAATGTGGATTTAGAACATGCACAAAGAAGAGTGGAGGGTTGGGCTGCTGAGGAGGTGGGCGGGAGCGAGGGAATGAATACAAGAACAGAAATCGGCCAAGGCACGAGGGAAGGTATAGCAAGTTGGGAAAAGAGAAACTGGTCGCAACGGCCACGGGGCAGGAGCGGCAGCAACATTCGAAATTGGGCAAGGACATTTGGTCGAGGTAGGACGTGCAAAGGCCACCACATTGTGTGCAATGCATGTAGAGTTGCGCAGATGGAACTGCAGCTCAGATGCCCTGGGTCTCTTGGGTGGGGCCGTGCAGGCCATAGGTGGCAGTTGCCTCTTCAATCATGTCGCTAAGCAGGGCATCATCAGGCACGCCGTTCATGCCCAGAGCATCGGTCACCTCCTGTGGCAGGTGAGGGGCAGAAGGGTCACCGCGATGCTGTGCCAGGCATGGCAACCAACCGCAGCCGAGTGCCGTGACGCCACGGCTTGCTGTGCTCCATGGTGCGGTTCAAGGGCGTGCTAAGCCGGTAAGAGAAGTTGCGGGGCTGTTGCGGCATAGTTATAGTTGGTTTGCAGTTATTGTTAGTTGCAGCATTGGCACACCCACCTGGAGCTGCTGGTCTAGCATCGCGCCCGCTCGAGCCACAACATTGGCTGTGTACTCAGCCATCAGCTGCGGTGGAGAGGCAGGAGGGCGAGCAGGCAGCAGGGTTGCTGGGCAGTCAGTGCAGGTGCTGTGCGGGTCGACAGCGGCTGGCGGCTGGCGGCTTGCCCCGCGGGCAGCAGCTGAACAGCCCTTCTGCTGCGCTCTGCCGCTGGCGTTGCCGCTGGCTCTGCCACAACTCCGCTGCACCGCAGCTGGTTAGCTTGCCCTGTTCACCTTGTCAGCCTTCTTCTGGTCCTTTGCCTCGACGGCTGCTGTGTAGGCTTTCTCGAATGCGGGCTGCTGCACCTCCTCCACTGTAGTCGGAAGGGAAGAGGACAATTATCGATATATCAATAACCGAGTTCCGATGCAGACAGCAGCCGAAAACGCATATAGGATGGGCAAGCTGAGCCGCTGCCGGCCACAGCACACACAGCATGGCGCAGCGCAGCGCAGCTCTTGAGACAGGAAGTTGCCTGCTGCAAAGTGTGCAATGGCCGGTGCAGTATCGCAGCTGCTGCTCACCATCCTGCTCAAAGGAAGCGATGGCGTCCTGGACGCCCGGCGCCAGCGCAGCAAAGTCCTGCAGCACAGGCGGCAGTACATGTTTTGGTTCGAATGCATGAACGCACGGTTAGCGGTGCACACACGCGCTGAGCACACACGAACAGCTAGCTGCACACACAAGTGTGTAAACCGCACACACCTGCTCTTCACTGGCAGCTCAAGCCCCTTGCCTGCATGACCAGCGCCTGCACGCGCCTCGCCTTCCAGAACAGCGACTGGGCATCCATTGCGGAATCAAACTCCGTCAGCTCGGGCGGATAGTCGTCGGGTTGCAGGCCCTGCAGGGTAATACTGATCATGTTCAGAAGGTAGTTCAACACAGCACTAGCGATCGTCCTCCGGTTGCAGGCCCTTCAGGCGCGGCAAGCACGTGCTAGCCTGAAGATGGTCCGAAGCCGCGGCAGCAGCAGCAAGCGGTTGAAAACAGGGGGTGGTGCGCCGCTGAGCCAGGCACCCAAAACCGTCAGCCGACAAGTTGCAGCAGCATGGCGCTCAATGATCTGCGGCACGTGTTGCACGGCTCGCCTTGCAGACGGGGACAAAGGGCGTGAGGGCGGGCGGGCCCAGCGCCACGTGTTGGATGACAGACAGGCCATCAGGCAGGCCGTCCCGGCTCTGTTTGACAGGCAACCACAGGCAAAGGGAGTGTCGGACAAGGCTGCACAGGATATGCAAGCATGCTGGCTGAACAGGTGGAGGGTGGGTAAGGAGCCAGCACAGTGCATTCTAAGTCGTGTGGTGTTCACGCCTGATGCCGCCGCAAGCACCTGACTTCCGGTGCCGTCGCAAGCACCAACCAGACAACGCTGCACAGCTGGCCACTCCTTCAGGCCTCGTTCCCAAGCCCACGCTGCACCACGTGCCCGTGCCCGGTGCGCTCCTGGATCAGACACATAGTGCGCTCACTGGCTGCAGCAAACACATGTCACCCACCTGCACCACATGCGCATGTCCAGTACGCAGCACAAAGATGGGGCGCCACTGCTCCTGCGGGTTCTCATTTGTGTACCTGCACGGTGCAAGTGGCGTCGTTGCACCAAGGCTGACATGCGCCACAGACCTGGCACACCAACATGCGGCATGCCTTCGACGCACGGGAGACGTCGCGGTCCGAGGCATTGCACGTGGCCAGCATACGCTGCAACTGCACTTGCACCGCACTTGCACTTGCGACACATTGTCAACGAAGCACTCACGGGTCGTGCACGCTGCCTTGGTAATAGTTGCGCAGCCCCTCTTTGACGTCGGTCAGGCTGAGCGGGCGGCTGGGCGTCTGGAAGACGGGCAGGCTGGATGGCATGAGTCCCATGCACGTGGCATTGTCCATGCCGGTGTACAGCTGCAAGTAACATCGATGGTGAGATCAGGGGAGTAGTTCGAGGCAGATTGTCCGTCCGGCCAGAGCACAGCACAGCAGTGGCACAATGCATGCAGCGCCCCAATGCCACCGGCGGGAGAGGGCGGGCGGGCGGAGGGTGCCACAGACATCGGGGAAGGTGGCCCCCTGCTGCAGCAGGTACGGGCGCTGCTCAGGAGCTGGCATTTGCTCGCACCTGGGTCAGGATGCAGACCCGGATGTAGTTGGCCAGTGGATCGCGCCAGCCATCCTCCATGAACGCCTGCGGCACAGGGATAGGAGATGTGGCAGGGCATTCATATGCCACAGTGTGCATGCATTCCAGCCTGCCGCACGCCTGCCGCACAGGGGCCGATGGAGCAGAGGCAGCATCACAGGAGGCGGGGCGGGTGCGTTGCAGGCATGCATGGCGCCCACAGCGTGGCACGATCGACGCTAGGCAGGGAAGCTCTTGAGCAGGCAACGTCACTGTGCTGCTGCGATCCAACCTTGCCTTGAAGAAGTTGAAGGTGCCATTGGCTGGATCCCACAGGCCAGTCTGCAGTGTGGAGGAAGCGAGCAAAGTGTGGGGCAGCCGGATGTGTGGAAACGTAGGCACGGCGTTACGGTATCTTGGTTTGCTGCGAGGCTTGCAGGCAACCGATACGGCAGGAGCACACGTCACCCCATTCTCATGCTAGCCGGCACCACAGCCCTGCGAGCTGCTCCCAGCTGCATAGCTGCCCCTCCCAGCCGCCCTCACATCAGCTGCAAACTCGGCCAGCCCGGATGAAGACAGCACATTCTCTGTGTCGCTCAGGTCGACCTCCTGCAGCAGGGTTGGTGGCTAGCCAGTAAGAGCTGCAGGTCACGTCAGTACAAGCAGATATGCGTGGCGCACGAGGCGTCCCAGCAGCAGCCCTGGTTGGCTGCACAACAGCCGGCGATTGCCCGTCCACGAATGCCACAGCATAAGCCACCAGCACACCTGGAAACGGCCCTGGTTAGCGGACACAAAGAAGCGGTCGTCCGGAATGCGCTGCGCCAGCCAGTGGTGGCCCGCCGCGTTTTCCAGGTACTGCCGCGTTGCAATGGACGGAGTACAGGAGCAGCGCTCAGTGCAGGCGGCACCGCTTCGACGGGCCGTGGAGTGGTAGGATCCCGCCGCGCAAACATGCACGGCAGGCTTGATGTGCAGGCGAGCAAGCAATCCGGCACCGCTCCCTGCACTCGTTCCCCAGCCAACACGCTCACCCACGCGTTCAGCTTGGCATCAGAGAACAGGATACCAAAACCCTCCCCCGAGCCGTGCTCCTCAATTGCTTCCCCTAGAGCTGCCGCCGCTTGGCGCGCCGAGGTGGCGGTGGGCAGGGGCAGCAGGATGGATGGCACATCGTCCTCGGTGATCTGTTCCAAAGGGCGGGTCAGGTTCGGGACAGGTCTCACTGCAGTTTGCAACTGATTGTGGTGGGCAAGGGCAGCAAGATGGAGGGCACGTCGTCTTCGGTGATCTGCTTGCAACAGGGGCTTGGTTGATACAGGGGCTTGAACCATGCCAGCAGAGGACAATGCATTAAGCGCCGCACAACAACATCACGACTCCACAACGGCGACGCACCCGGCCTCTTCGTGCCGCCGCCCTTCTTGGCACGCCACTCACCCCTGTTTCGTTGTTAAGCGGGTCAAATGCCAGGGCGGCCTTCGAGCTCTCAATTGTCTCTGTGGAGCTCACTGCCACTCCAAAGTCATTCACCCCAACCTCCTCGTAGCTGGTGCTGATGCCGTCTGCAGGGTCAACACCAAACCTGCGGGGGCGCACAGGACAGGCAACAGGAATAGTGTGTCTCACGTGAGCCGCTATGGTGGCCAGAGAGGGCCGATGTGGCGCCCAGGGGCAAGAGCGATAGGCAGCAGGTGGTGGCTGTGTGCCGCTGTGCCCTTGCCGCTGGCATGGCCAGCGACAGCAACTGGGAGGATGCTGAGACGGCGTGATCGAGTGCGGCCTTGGCGCCTGAGGCGCCCCCGGCTCACCTTGGCATCTTGAGTGAGCGCAAAGGCAACCCCGCCATCCCCATGACGCTTTAAGGCGCAGCATGAGCTGCAATGCATGCATGCCACATTTGTTGCAAGCCTGCAACAAGGGCTGCTGCTCACCGGGGCCAGGCAGCGTACCCCGGCGCATTGCCAGGCAGCTCCGCCTCGAAGCCGTTCTCATTGCTGCGGAACAGCAGCGCGCCTTTGCGGGGCGCGTGCCACAACAGGCGGTTAGTGATGTTGGCGTCCGCTGGGTAGTCGACTGCAGGGGGGAGCGGGGTATGTGCGTGGGCAGTTGGGCTGTCACTGCAAGGTGCTACCTAGCATGCAGCATCCTCTGCTCCCGGCACCCACAGCACCGCGCGCCCCGCGCCGCTGCCCTGTGTGCAATGCCGCCTTGTACACAACCCAGCCAGCCAGCCAGCCAGCCGGCCGGCCAGCCAGCCAGCCAGCCAGCCAGTGGATCCACCAACATGACCTCGGCCGCCCGCTGTAGCACAGCGCTTTGCTGCCTGCAGGCCATCCTCACTTACCATTGCGGGCGATGAACACAGAGCCATCCGAGCTGGCCTTTTTGCCCACGATGATTGAGGTGCAGGCGTGCGCTGCGGGCGGCAGCGCCGCACCGCTGAGCAGCAGCACAAGGAGCGCCAGGGCAGGCATGTGGGCCGCGGGCGGCAAGCTCTTCACACTCAAGAGTGTCGAGTGCCCCCTGTGGTGCAGGGGGAGCGCAAAGGCCGGGATCAAGCTGTACAGCGCCCTTTAGTTAAGCACACGCAGCAAGTTAAGCACATGCGTGGAGCGGCGGTGGCGGGGGCAGCGGAGGGTGGGCACCCGAGTTCGCGAGCCTAGCCGCTTGCACCCACCCTCAACGTCTAGAGGCTGTGTGGCTGAGTAGGCGCGCGGGGTTGCGCGGCCCGGTGGAACGCTGAGGAGGAAGCCCGCAAGTGGCCTTTCCGCGCGACACTGAGCGGGCGAACAAGCACGTGTTCAGGTAAATTTCAGTGACGAATAACTGCTGCTGAAGGCTGCCGGCCCGCCGATGAAGGGCCGCGCCTGGCCATGCACGGCCGCTCCAGCTGGCGACGGGGTGCTGGGCGGTGATGCTTCATGTTCGGGGCACCAGCAGCTGGTGGTGCCTTTTACAACAAAGGGTGCTACAAGGCGATGCAAATACATCAGAACGAACTGCTTGGCGCAAAGGTCCGGCATGCCCGAAAATGCAATGGTTCGGTGTGCCGCTCGCGCAGCGGTGTGATAAAGGCACTGCCCCGGCTGCTCTAGCCCAGGGCAGGCGATGAACGCAGAGAAACGAATGAACAGGCGCAATCTCAACGGCAGATCTGCAAGGCAGGCAAGCTGAGGGGCAGCTTGACAATGGCAAGCATTCCAAGATGGTGATGATGCAGAGGAACAGGTGCAGAATAACAGGCGCATCTGCCGCTGCCCGCCGAGGGTGCATGCAGGCGCAGGGCTAGCATGTTGGCACGAGCACATGAGCCATGTGCTACGTGCATATGTGCAGCGCATGTGAAGACAGATGGTCAGCTAGCCGCTCGGCGGACTTCCGCAAGGGGGACAGCGGCCAGGCCCTCCTGCACCACAAGCAGCCAGCCCGCCTACCAGCGGCGCAGGCGGCGGCCGCCGGGCGACACCCCAAACAAGCGGTAGCTCTCTGGCACCTTGCCAGGCCCAGTGGCCAGCGGCGCGGCGAAGGTGGAGATGGCATTGACCACCGTCTGCAGGTCACTGCAAAAGGCGGGCGGAGGGCAGATGGGCAGTGTGGTGGGCAAAGCGCTGGAGGCAGGAGGCGCACGCCGGCATCCACGGCAAGATGTCATTTAGTTAGAGCTGTGCCGGCAGCAGGATGGACCATTTAAACTCAACACACTGAACAGCCCCTCAACGAGCCTCCCACTTCTCATACACATGGTATTGTCTCTGCCGCCCACCTGTTGGGGCCCACGCCGTTGGGGACCAGCCACTGCTGCTCCAGCGCCAGAATCTCGCTTGCGTTGCCCTGGTTCATGACGCTGCTTGCAGGGGTTTGCAAGTGCACAGCCGTTTGATGTCAGGTGACAGCAGTGCGCAGGTCGGCCGCAGCTACGCAGGTGCTGGTCTGGGCAGCACAGCGCCGCGGCGCGCTCCTCAATCAAGCAGGTTGAACAAGTTGTTTAATTGCTATCACCTGGTGAGCGCCCACACCAACCTCTGCTCCAACTCCCCGCCCGTCTGATTGCGGTTGATGGCCACACCGTAGCTGCAGGCAGCACGGGACAACGGCATGCCATATGGCATGGGTAGGGTGGGCAGCTGCGCAGTGGATGTGTGCATTGCACCTTCGGCAAACTGTGGGCAAGGTCGGTGCAGGTCCCTAACCGACATGCATGCAAACAACTCTGCATGCAACCCCGCCCCCTGCACGCACGGTGCCACATAGACGGGTGGAGCAGCCAGCATGGGCAGGCCCACAGCCTGTGTGGGCGTCACGCTGTCGTAGGCCAGAGCAGAGCAACGGCCTGGAGGAAAGAGGGGAGGAGGGCAGGGACGTGAGGAACAGGCAGGTGCACAGTTCTTCCGGCTGCACGGGCAGTGCTCATGCTAGGGTGCAAGAAGCGCTAGTTGCGAACTAAGAGGTGCGGGCAGGTTTGGCCAGGCTCACCGCTCTTCACTTTTGCGGCAGCCTCCTCCAGGGTCGCTGACAGGTCGATGTTGATTTGGTACTCCTGCGCGGATCGGAGCGAAACAGGAGGGTGTTTGTTTGGTTGGCAGGGCAGCACTCGCAGCGGCTTGCAAGCCGCTAGTTTCACCAAGCAATGGTCCATGGGTGCATCCTCCTTGCTTCACGCTTCCCCACACAAGCTCCTCCCTTACTGCTGCATTTGAGGTGAGACCCTCAACACTCCCGCTACCTGCACAATGAAGGGCAGCGCATAGTAGCCCTCCACGAAACAGATGGTCTGGCCCACTGGGAAGTCTCCGGTGAACACGCCGCGCCAGCCGCCTGGAGACCCCTCCACCGCACTGCCAGGCTTGCTGCCGGGACCGAACAGCGCGAGCCCGCCGCGCGAGCTGTCCGCAAACAGGGCGACTCCTGCGGGGTGCGGGTGCGCAATGGTGGACTGGGCAGGGACGGCATGCATGCGCAATGCATGCCAAGCAGAGCGGTGGCTCATGGTGTGCCATCCGCTTGCATTGTTCCACAGCAGGTTTGGTTAAGCTGATACACTGCCTCTCAGCCCGCCGCAACCCAGCATGCTTCAAACGGCAAGGCAGGGACGCCCAAAGCAGCCCCAGCCGCGCACCGCTTTCGTAGTAGAAGGGGCGCACAAAGTGGGCCACCGCCTCTCGCCCGGGCGTGAAGGACAGGGAGGAGATGGTGAGGTCCTGCCCAGGGGGCGCAGGTTGGGTGAGGAGGAAGTGTGGGTGTCGTGTGCAATCCTGACCAGCGCAGCAAACGGGGCGGCCGGCAGGCGGCAGTGGCAGTTGAGCAGCTGTGGCTGGGCCACCCAGCCACCCTTGCGCGGCGTGGTGGCAGTGCGCACTGTCAACTTCCGGCTTGGCCACAAGCGCTCAGGCTGCTTACCAGAGTGCCGTTGGCCACTCCTTGCAGGCGGTCTTCCAGGCTGTACAGCGGCACTGCATAATGGATTGGGGCGACGTCCAGTGACACGTGCAGCCAGCGGTGGCAGCAGGTGTGGAGGGCTCGGGAAGGGCAGCAGGCACCCACAGCAGGCCTGCCGCGCTGCCTCACCTGCTGTGCATGTCAGGTTGGCCTTCGCACACAGCGCATCCATCAGCGCAACCTGGACGTCAAAAGATCGAACAAGCGTGTGCTTTCACGAGTGCATTCCACCGGCGGCCGGCTGGCGCAGTGCAAACGCAGGCTTGGCAAAGCTCGGCTGCTCTCCTGCTGCTTTCACCTCGAAGCCTTCCAGGCCGGCATGGTTGTCAGGAGCCGATGCATTGGTCGTCTTTTGAGAGAAGGGAAAGTTGTCCACTGAGAGCAGGCCAACACCGACTTTCAGCGGCTGCTGGAACGCGCCGGGTGCGCGAGCAGGGGAGGTGGCTGTGCCAACCGCCTGCTCTGCCGCCGGCTGAGCCGCGGCGCTGTGCAGCGCCAGCACAGCCAGCCAGGCCACCAGCAGCTGGGAAGCGTGCATTGTGGGTGGGTTCTGCATGCAAGGGGGCTGGGGGAATGAGTGGCCAGCAGTGATCCGGCAGAATCGGAGCGGCGGTTGCCGCGCCGCCGGCGGCGGTGGCTGCGGCGCCCAGCCCACCCAAGCTTTGGCATTTTCTCCTGCGCTGGCAGCAGCCCAAGAGTCGTGGCAGTGACTTGGAGGCCACAAGAGCAAGTGCTAGGGCTTTGCGCTCCCTGCCTGCTGCTTGCGACCCCACAACAGGTCCTCACTTGCTGCACTTGCCTGTGGCAGGCAGCCGGTGCTTGTGCAGTGAAAAAAGCCTTTGCAACGGAGGCGGATGGGCGGAGTGGTGCACTCGTACTGGGTGGTAGCACTTCAGCTGCTGCTTGATGGACGCTTTGGGAGGTGCTGGTGAAGCTCAGATGAGCAGAGGAAAGGGCGCTGCTGAAGAAGAAGCTGAAGTCCCGACGGGCCCGTCCCAGCGCCGCCCAACTCAGTGGCACTTTGATCGCGCAGCTTTGACGCTGGCTGGACAATCCAGAGCTGCTCCAGCACAGTCTGGTCGCAGCCATCCAAGGGCAGGCCTGTGTGGCGTAGCCCGCTCGGCCGTGCCGCCTGCCGCCTGCCGCCTTGCCGCCGCTCGTGCGCCTCAACTGCACCGAGCCGGCAGGGAGGCAATCAGCCAGCTGGCTTTGCTATGTGCAGCTGTGCTCGCTCCTAGGTAGTGCCTGTGCCACTCCAGGCTGGTCTTTGCAGAGACTACACAGGCGCGAATGCGCTGCTGCGCCGCATGCGGCAGCCGCTCGCCTGCCTGCCGCCGCCGCATTTCGGTCCGTCGTTGTTGCCGCGCAGGCCAAGACGGCCGCTTGTTGATTTCTAGCGTCATCATTGGTGTGGCATGCTTGAAGGTCTGCTCAGACAGGCTGCGGCTATAGCTCCCAGCTGCACATGCATGCTTGGCTGCGGCATGATGGCAGCTTGTTGATGTGCAGCTGCGTCACGTGCGCCAGGTGGCGGGGCGCGGCGGCATGAGGGCAGGGCTCTGTGGAGCAGGCGGGCTACTCTGTTCGCGTTTCCGCTGACGCATACTTGACTCAACTCGTGATCCCGTTGATTACACCCCGCAGCACCCGACCAACATGCGCGCCGCCTTCCTGCGCTCTCTGCCGCTGCTGCTGGCGGCGGTAGTCCTACTGGCAGGCGAGATAGAGCCGATTCGAGCCGGGTTTGGGCAGTGCGGCGCTAGCCATCGGGCAGCAGCGGCGCCGCCGGGTGGCCGGCGGCACCAGGCGCCACGCATGCACTGGCCTTGCCACTGCACCCATGCGCTCAGCGGCGCATGTGTGCAGCATGTGTCATGTCAGGAGACTGCAGCCATGGGGGAGTGATGCAGACTCTGCCGGACGCCGCTGGCCTCCTCTGAAACCGAAGCGGACGAGAAACACTGCCGCTGCCCCCGACGCACCCTCTTGATGCAAGCACCCGCCCGCCAGTCCATTCACCTTCGCTGCCTGCAGGAACAGCTGCTGCCCAGCCCTGCACTGTGGATGCCGAGGACCCAAACATCACCGGAGATTTTGAGGGCGCGTCGGGCTGCGCCCAATGTGCACCTGGCAACGCGACTTGCGAGGAATGCTGGGACCGTTTCGGGCTGAGCTCCGCGGGAACCTGCGTCCCCTGGTGAGGGCAGAGGCCTGATGCTGTTCCTGCACGAGTCAGCAGGGAAAACATGAAGAGAGTCGCTGAGAGGCAGGCAGCAGCTGCAATGCGTTCCGCCTGCCCCACCCAGCGGCGCCGCTGCCGTGCCCGCCCAGCGCTCGCCCCATCTGGCTGCCCGTCCACATCACTGCAGCAATGTCACCTTTGACTTCGGCTCATTTGCGGTCAAGTGCGACGGCGACGACCCGTCCTTTGCGCTCGAGTGCATCTCAGAGTGCCGCAAGGGCTGGTGCACCGGCCTGTGAGTGGACGGGGAGGCGTGGTGCGAATAGAATGCCTTGCAGCAGTGCACGGTTGCAAATGCGGGCAGCTTGACTGGCCAGGTGCAGCCCATGGCAAGATGCCAGCCATGCATGTGCCGTGCCCTGCGGCGGCAGCCAAAGCAACTTGTGGGGCGCAGGGCAGGGCTTTGAGCTGCGTGCCTTCCGTGCTGCACCCATGCCGCAGCTACGCGACCGCCGAGGGCAACTGCGGAAACTGTGAGTTGTCATTGCGGTGTGGCATGGCCACAAATGAGCACGGCTCAGTATCTTGCCTGCACAGACGTCAGCAAGTCACCCTACTGCAACTGCCGCTGCTGTCCTCATTTGCTGCTGCCCCTGCTCTTCTAACCGCAGGCCCCGATGAGAATGCGGCGCACTGCACGACTCTGAACGGCACCACCATTGACTGCAACCCGCAGTCCACCCTGATTGATGGCGCATGCCTGAGCTGCGGTGAGTCGCATGAGCTGCAGTGGCTGGCTCCCTGAACTGGGCCGAGCGTAGGCAACTAGACCCACGCAGGCACAGCTGCTGAGCGGTCGCATGACAACAGCAGAAGCTAGTCTGACAGCCTGCCGAGCTGCAATGTGCCTTGGCAGGCGGCTCACCTCTGCTGCCGCTGCCAACGGGCTTCCTCCTGTGCTCCTCCGCAGCCGATGAGAACTGCGACGATTGCAGCGGTGACGCTGCGGTCTGCAAGACTTGTACCAAGGGATACACGCTGGAGAAGAATAAGTGCGTAGAGGAGAAGGCCTGAGCAGTTACCTGAATGTATGGTTGGTCGGGCAGACGCCGCTGTGCCTCAGTGTACAGAGCGGCGCTTGCGCAGAGCGGCGGACAAGCAGGGCGCCTGCTGGGATCGTGGCGGTGACTTGTCGTGCATCTGATCTGAAACGAACCTTCCTATCGTAACGATCTGTAACGAGACCACAGCGACTGGATCAGAATTGGGAGGAAGTTCTGATAAAGTAGCCAGCTGGCCGCCTGGGCGGCGGCAGTGGCGGCGGCGGGGGCGGCGGCAAGCAGAGCGACATCCATGCAGCGCTGCCACAAGTCCATAAAATTCATTTGCTGTCCAAACAGCCCCTCGCGCCCCAGCTGCGGCGCAGGAGAGCGCAGGGCACAAAACGCAGCACAGCAGCAGCCGCGTTTGCAGCCGCATGGCACTAATGATGCCTCTGTCTGCCACTGTGGGTCCGCTACAGCCGCGCTGGGCCCCTCAAGGCGGCCGCGCGAGCTTGCTCCGCACTGCCCCCAGGCCGCCGCCGCCGCCGCCGGCCGCACGCCCCTCCCCAGCCGCCGCCACGGATTTCCAGCGTGCTGCCTCCTTCGACGACCTCCTGGCGGCAAATTTGCGCTACCTGCGCGGGGAGGGGCTGCGCGACTCGCCCTTCCACCATGGGCCACTAGCGGCGGAGACGGCGCCGCTCGTTTCAAGCCTTGCCAGGCTGCACACCCAGCTGCGCATGTTCACTTTCGAGAGCCAGCCTGGCCTGGTGCACGCCCGCTGGGTGGGTGGCGGCGAGAGTAGCGGCTGCGGGGCCAGCGACAGCAGCGAGGCCAGCGACAGCAGCGGCAGCGGTGGCAGCAGTGGCGGCGGCGGCGGTGCGAAATGGCTGGTGACTGAGCAGGTAAATGGCTTTCATGAAAGAGGTGATCACCTCTTTCAGCACGGCTGAGCGGCGGCATGTAGTGTTTCCCTACGCTGCAAATGCAAGCATTCGTCACACGTCCGCCGCTGCCTGCCCATCTCCCCCCCACCCCATGTGCAGCGCGCTTATGTGGACGCCTGGGTGGAGCCTGCCACCCTGGGGCGCCTTCTGCCCCGCCTGTGCGCCAATCCCGGACTTAACTACTTCGTGGACTGGCCAGGGCGGCCAGAGGCGTTCGCTCACAACGTCCCAGACGAAGCAGCCTGGCTGGGCGGCGGCGGCGGCGGCCGATGTGCCTACCTCAACCTGACCCGAGAGCGCAGCGGGGCCACCCCTGCCACGGCCGCCGCCGCCAGCTGGGTGCTGCACACCAATGCGCCGCTGCGCCCCGGCTGGGCTGATGCTGAGCTGGCCCTGCTGGCGGGGGAGCACCCAAACGTGGCGCATCTGCTCAGCGGCTGTGCGCTGCTGGGAGTGATGGCAGCCGAGTACGGGCCAGAGCCGCCCGGCCGCCCCTCACTATTTGACGCGCTGCTGGCGCCACCACTGCCGGTTGAGAACTGATGCACGCTCCTGAGCGCTGCACTGGCCTCTGCTGTCGTGCACAATGTAGGTTGTTTAACATGTTGCATTGGCGCAGGCCAACCAAGAGCAATGTAGCAGCCAGCCGTGAAGGACAAAAGACTCATGAAGCTGCCACTCGGAGGGCCAGTTGCTGCTATCTCAGGCAGCCCCCGGCAGGTGCTCAACCCTGCCTCAGTCCTCTCGGAACATGTCAAACACGTCAAAGCTGGAGCCGCCGCCCTCGTCGTCATCATTGTCGCTGCCGCCGATCCACCCGCTGTCCTCATCCTGCACACATTTGGTCGCAGTGGCCAGCAGGAGTTGTGCCAGGCTGCCGCATTGACAGGCGCAAAGTGCACGTGCCGCCCAACAAGCATGGCACCGCCCATCCCAACCAACAGCTGCCTTGCGCCGGCACAGTGCACCCTCACCAACGCCAACCCCGCCCCGACCCACCTGCTGCTGCCCGCCGCTGCCCCATCCGCCAAACCAGCCCTGGTCTTCCGCTCCGTCTCCGCCCAGGTCCCTCTCCAAAGGCTCCTCCCCACTGCCTGCTGCGCCCGCTGTGCCCGCTGCGCCGCTGCCGCCAAGGTCGCCGGCCGGCGCCCCCGCCGCCGCCGCGCCCTCTGCCCCAGCTGCTTCCGCCCCCTCTGCTCCGGCCGCCGCACCCTCGGCTGCCTCCCCGGCTGGCACCGGGACTGGGTAAGGGATGACTGGCACTGGCATAAAGGGAGAGAGGAAGCCGCCGCCGTAGCTGTGCCTGCTGAAGAAGTCTGTGGGAAGGAGGGGAGCAGGGTGCAAGCGCAGCAGCAGCTTGTGAGTCTAGTGTAGTCCAGACTAACAGCTTAGCGCCAGCCCCTGGGGGCAGCTTGTGAGCGCAGCTCTGGGCGGAATGGTAGCAAGAAACCAGAGGAAACAGGGGTCCCCATCCGCTACCTGGCATCCCCCATTGCCCATCTGCCAGCGGCTTCACCCAACCCAGCTTTACCCAACCCAGGAGAGCAAAGCAAGGCGCTGACCGTGATCAATGGTGATGGCGGCGGCCAGCGCCACATGCGATCATGCCAACCAAAGCGCTGAGCAAAGAGCTTCCAGCAGGGCCAAACGCTCACCATAATCAATAGAGATGGCCGCCGCGAGTGCCACCATTCGCTCGTCCAGCTGCAGGGGGCGGTGCACAACCAGCTGGTTGCCTGCAAGCAAAATTTAGCAGGTATGGAATACTCAATGGCTTGAACTGATGAGAGGGGAAACCCCAATGCCAATGCCGGCACCGTCCCATTCAAGCACCCCGGAAGGCACAGCCCGTGCAGCAACAACACTTTCTCACCGGTGCTGGTGGGGATGACCGAGACGTCCGTGCGAACTTGCGCGAGCGCAGTCACAGGCGGTGCCGGCTTGTCGGGATGCGCAGCCTGCGGCACAAATGGGGCCGGGTGGGGCAAGCGTGTGACATGCAACGGCAGTGGAAATGGATGGACACTGCTGCTCACAACAGCACGTGCTCTGCGCTTGCCCGCCTCCTCTTCAGCGGCCTGAGTGCGCCTGCTGCCCAAAACCCGCCATTCCACACCTCACTCTTTCTGTCCAACCGCCCACCTGCACGGCCGTCGCAACCTGCTCGGCCGCTTCGGTGGGGCTGCTGCCAAAGTGCACCACGTACTTGCCAGCATCTGTGAATAGCTCCTTGCCAAAGCCCTGGAAGTTGCTGCAGCGCGAGCAGCAGCGGCAGGCGGATGGCATGTTTACGGGTTGAGGCGGTGGAGTAGTGAAATTCCATGCAAGCCTGGGCAGGAGGGAAGGCTCCCCACACATCAACCCACACGTCTACCAGCCAGTTGCCCAGCGGCCAACCGCCCTGCATATCAGGCGCACCGGTCAATGAGCGCCAGAGTGCCGCCCTGCTCGTCCTTCAGCTCAAAGTCCCTGCACAAGCAACGGCCATGGGTGAGAAGGTGAGGCGCATCGGCAAAATTCCTGCAGACATCCGAAGCGTGGCCCCGGCACTCCACAGCCCTTCATGTGCAGACAGTTGTGCGACAGGCAGCCATGCCAGCAACCCACAGCACGCAAGCATGCTTGCTGCTGCGTCATCGCAAGTCTGCCTGGCGCTCACCAGGCGAGCAGGCCGCCCTGCACGGCCGCAAACTGCCGCTTCTCTGCATCACTCAGGAGGATCCCAGTGGAACAATGGAACGTAGACAGGTATTCAGGCAGCCAGCCCGGCCACTGTGTCGCACGCAGGCTTGGCCTGCTGCCATTCTACTTCTCGACTGCCACCGAGTATGCAGCATGGATCATGCACAACAGCAGCAGCAGCAGCCAACAGCCCTGCCACCCGCACACCGATGTAAAGGTCATAGTTGCGCTGCCACAGGTGCCACCGCTGGTGCACCTCGCCTATCACGTTGCCGCCGCCGTCCTGCAGGGGCAAGAAGGGTGGTCGAGCCGAGGCGTCAAGCGGATGCAGTGTGGCATGCTGCAGCAGCAGCAGACCAAGTGGGCAGGCCGGCAGGGGATGGCTGTAGCAGCATCTGGAGTGAGCCTGACGAGGCCCCAAGGCATGGCCCCGGCTGCATTGCACCCTCCACCCTTTGCAGCTGCCCAAAACTATCGCGGCTGCATGGCTAGCGGCTGGAGCCTGGCGCCAACTGGGTGAAGCTAGCAAAGCCACAGGGAGGCGCCCGGAGCTTGCCTCGATGTAGACGCACAGCTTGTTTGTGTTCAAATGCTATGGGTATGCAGGAAGGGCCGGACTTGGTATCCGCAAAGTGAAGCTAATCAAGTAGGCACCAGAGCTTGCCTCGATGTAGATGCTGCTGTTGATGAGGTACATCGGGCGCCGCATGCGGAAGATGACCTGGCCTGCAGAGCGGTGGCAGATAGTGCAAGTCTGGGTTAGCCTTGCAGAGGTCAGCAGTACAGTAGTGTGCGCCAAGGACACAGCCGGCACCATGTGCAGCAAGTGCGCAGCATGTTCACAGCCGCGACACCGGCAGCAAGCAGTGCAAGGCCTAGGCCAGGGTGTAGCAGAAGCAGTGGTGCCTCAGGTTGCAGACTTTAAACAACCACTCCTTCCAAGGTGCACCCACGCACCGTCAGGGGAGAAGACGGTTGCGGTGAAGTTGCGGCGGGTGCGGAGCAGCTGGCGGCCCAGCGCCTTGCCAAGGCCGCCCTCCTCCTCAGCCAGCAGCGCCACCAGGTTGCCTGCAGAGCGGGGTGAAGCTTGCATGAGCCGACTACGGCTAGGCTGTTTGCAAGGCAGCAATGTGCACAACAGCTGCACTGAGCGACTCACGCCACACGCATAAAACAAGCGAGGCCCTCCTGAGTGCAGGCTAGTTCAATTTGCTTGGGAGGTATTAACAATAACAACCAGAAAGACTCGCCATGCTGGTCGAAGACCTGGTACCGGTTGGCTTGCTCGTAGCCAAGCAGCACCGTGCCCCTGCACAACAAGGGTAGTGTCATTACCCACCAGGGCAGCAAGGGTAGCGTCAGCACCCACCAAAGTACAAGCCGCCTACAGGTAGAGCAGCAGCACCCAGTGCCACAGCGAAGCTATGCATCGCAACCACGCCCCAGCACCCAGCGCAACGGCAGTGTGGCGCATCCTAGCCACACCGTAGCGCACCATTCAACGGGCCGGGTCACAATGAGTGCTGGGTGGTCCACAACTGACGCGATCTGCAAGCTGTTGGCTGGCCCCTCGTGCACAACAACATCGTGTGCCGGCCCTGCCTCAACTTCGCCGCCGCCGGCCTCCTGCCGTGCCAGCGCCGCCTCGCGCCCGCCGCCGCGGCTGCCCACGCCAACTGCCGCGCGCGCAGAGGCGCGCCTCAGCCTACGCACCGCCGCAGGGCGGCCGGAAGCAGCGGCATACCAGCGACGTGGCTGCAGCTGGGCGGCGGCGGCGGCGGCTGACGGCAGCGGGGCGCCGACCGTGAGGCTGCTGGCATCTGCCGCACTGTGGCGACCGCTGGGTGGCTGCTGCGGGTGCCCGGGTGGTCGAAGCACGCCGCTGGGGCCGCTGCTGAAGGGTTTCAAGGCCAGTCCAAGCGCTGCAGAGATCCAGGCCGGCTGCTGCAGCGCATCGGTGACAGCCGGCGATCCGCCGAGCTGCCTGGCCAGCGCCAGCAGGCGGCTGGCCCGCATTGCGCTGAACGCTCCGTGCAAGTCGAGAAGATGCGCTGCTTGCAGTGGCTAGCAGGCTGGCGATTGGAGATGTTACTGATCAAGTGGATGGATGAGCGCAGCAGGCTTTCAGGCTGCCCCGCCGCCCCACCGCCGCCCGCTGTGGTGCTGTGCAGGCCTCGTAGCAGCCGTGGCTCTATACTGCTTGAAGAAGTCAGCATTACAGACCAATAAACACAACTAAATCAACAACAGTGAACCTGCACCCTCACACCAGCGCAGCAGCCGCACGCAGCAGCCGCGCCACCTCTGCCGCATCTGCGTCGCCCCGCCGCTCCACCGCCGCCGCCGCCGCCCGCAGCTGCTGCGCTGTCACTGCTGCCCGGCACGCAGCGCGCAGCTCGCCGCGTAGGTCGCGCAGCAGGGCGAGCAGCAGGGTGGCTGCCTTGCGCGGCAGCTGCTCCATGTGTTTGAACAAAAAGTCGCAGCTGTCGGGCAGCCGGCCGGTGGCGAGGGCCGAGGCCAGCTGCTGCACCATGTGCACCAAGAGGAGTCCGTAGGATTCCACGATGTCATGCGGCAGTGGCTGCCCCGCACGAGCAGCTTTTACGAAGGGCATGAATTGCACAAGGAAGCCGGGCTTGTGCGCCAGCAGGAGCGCCAGCCAGTCGATGCCAACCGCATCCCTCTCGGGCAGTCCAGCTGCTTACAGCGGGGCGAAGGGGTGCACCAGCCGCATTGCCAGGAGCAACCAGCGCGAAAGCCACAACAGCCATGGCATGCACACCCCTCCATAAAGCTCTGCTACCAACAGCCAGTACAATGATCCGCCTGGTGCAACCCCTCACCTTCAGCAAGTTTGCTCATTAGTGCCGTGAGGAGCATGCGAGCCGCTTTTGGGCAACTGTTGGGCTGCAGACACCTCTGCACCGTCGCGGCGCTGCCATACAGGATGGCAAGAAACGTCAGCACTTCCTGCATGGCACCGGGCCCCCCAAGTGTCTCAGCAAGCTGCACTTTGGAGGGGCACATTCAACAATGCCACAGGCACCCATGCATACCCACTCAAAACGCTCCACGTTCTGCAAGCTAACTTCACCCCATGGCCGCACCATGGGCATGCTGTCCACCACATGCATTGCCAAGGTGCAAGCCTCGAGAAGCTGCTGCTCCGACAGCAGCAGCTGCTCCAAAGCTGTGCCCGGCTGCTGCTGCCGCCGGTGCTGCCGCTGCTGCTGTTGCTGCTGCTGCGTGGGGGCCTGCCGCTCGGCCTCGAGTAGCCCGCCCAGGACACCAGCCGCGTAGATAAGCATGTTGCGGCTGGGACCATCGGCTGTGCCCCAGGGCAGAGCGCACAGCAGGCGTGCCACGCGCAGCGCGCTGCCACACTTCACCAGCTGCCGTGGAAGCGCCTGCATGGCAAGGGCTATGCACATTCGAGTTGCGGATAATGCGGTGTCTGGAATGCGGTATCTACCAAGTGTCTCAACATGCCCACCTGGCAGGCAGTTGAGCCTGCCCCAAGCGACACCTGATGCCTGCGCACCTGCCCACACTGGCAGCTGCTGAGCAGGCAGAACACGTTCAGTGCCTGCTCCAATTCGGCAGCAGGTGCGTCCTCTTTGCAGAGCCGCTCTAGCAGCCGTTCCGGCAGCCAGAGCTCACAGAACTGCTGCACCAGCAGTGGCACTGGGGCGTCCCAAGCACGGGGCGTGGACCCAGCAACCGACACGACTTCAAGTATTGCCCTGCAAACAGTGGCAGGAGTCTGTTGAGTAAAAACGAGCTGGCGAGGGGTGTAAGTGGGCAGCGCGAATCGAGTAAGGTAAGGTCGGCAGGCAGCAGCAGGTGCACTCCGAACCATGCTGCTGCTGGCCGCTGCTCACATAATGCTGGGGATGTGCTGCTCGAATTTTGGCGGTCCCAGGCACGTGGGCTTGTCTTCTTCAACCACCGGCTCCAGCAGCTTGAGGGCTGTAGCGGCAGGGGCGGCGGCAGCAGGGAGCACAGGTTAACAGCAGCTGGCAGGGCTCTGGCGCACACGCCACCAGCCATGTGTCCTGAGTTGATGATGGGTTAAGAAGACCAGCGCCCCGAGTGCACGCCAATCGCTCACCTTGCAGCTGCCCCGCCAGTCGCGCTGCCTCCAGGCTGCCAATCACACCGCCCATCGCATCCACGCGCTCTTTAGAAGGCTGGGTCAAGTCGGCCAGCACCGCCAGCCGGCGCCGCATCTCCTGCGCCACCTTGCACCTGAGAGGCACCGATAATGGGTGCTGTGACATGCGGGAAGGATCCTTGGGACCAGTGCATCAGCAAGCACGCACAGCGTGGTAGCAAAATGGAACTTGCATGGTTGGGATGCAGAGCTGACCCTCAAGCTCATGCGAGCCACACCGCACCGCTGCTTGTGGGTGGGCCACGCCAGCTTGATGCACTGCGCATTGCAGTACCAAACCAGAGTGCACCTGTAGCAGTGCGTCGGGCAGAACCTTGTTGCTCTGGCTGTGCATGCTCAGCTGCCAAGCAGAGTCACTGCCATGACCCCAGGTGTGGACCTTACGAATGCAGACGCAGGCTGTCGGTTGTTTCAGCAACTGCATGCCTGCGCCGGCCCGCAACTCACCCACTGCATCTCTTGAGCTCCCCCTGCGCGCCGCAATAATTACAGGCCATGTTTGACTTGCGGGCGCGGTGCAGCTCGGGCGGCGCGGCATCGACTGCTGCCTCCAGCAGCGAAATACAGCGCTGATGTGACTCGGACCGAGGGCTGCCGAGATGCGACTTTGCAATGCACGCCTCCAATGGGTCCCTGCCTCGGTCGTCCAACGCCAGTGCGTTAGCTCCTGCGCACATGAAAGCAGGCGCGTGGGCCAGCATGGCCTGCCGTGCAGCAACAGGCCAGGGAAAGGCCAACGTACACTTCATGCCAGGCAGGCTCAGCTCAGGGTCAGGTGGCGCATGCATGCGCAGGCTGTGCTGTGTGTGGTGCGCATGCAGGGGCTCGGCATGAACTGCAGCGAAGTAGGGGCATGGCACAGGCTGCAGGCACAGCAGGGGCCCACCCCGGCTCAGCAGCAGCTCCACAATGTCAGGCTCCAGCAGTGCCGCCGCTACGTGCAGCGCCGTTCCATAGCCGGGCGCGGCCACTTCCAGCGATGCGCCTGCATCCAGAAGCTCCTCAACTGCTTGCACAGAGCCCTGCATGGTGATAGAAGAGGCGGGTGTTGGTTAGCTTAGCGCTCACACCACACCACGCCAAAGCAAGCGCAACGCTGCCAAACAAACCAGCCGCTGAGCCCGGCTTCCTGCCCCTCTTACATCCACACAGGCCAAGTGCAGCGGCGGCATGCCCATCGCTAGCGGCGCCGCCAGCAGCGCCCTGCGTTCTGTCTCGGGCAGGGCCCCCAGGATTTCAGCGACGGAGGTGCGGCAATCCGCCTCGATTGCACGGTACAGATCAGCTGCCGGCCCAACAGCAGTTTGCAGCTGCTCCATCTCGACCATGCGCACGGCCGACTGGCGAGACATGTTGTTGCGCCAGCTTTCCGGTGTGCCATAGTCAGTCTCCGGACCCCACACCTCGTCAATCGCCTCGAGGCTGGCCATCCTGGCCTGCAATGTCATTGAGGGGAGGGCATCGTGTCGGAAGGCTGCAGCGCCGTGCAAGGGCTCTCCGCCCAGGGCGGCGGCGCCCGGCAAGGGTTCAGGGCAGGGCAGCGCAGCAGCAGCCGCTGAAAGCGCTGCATCATCCTAACCACGCATTTTGCTGCGCACCCCACTGTCTGCTTGGCTCGCCTGGCCCCCCAGGACCCTGCACCAGGGGGCGGCGACTCCAAGTCCCGAGCCGCATTTGGTTCCGCGTCCGAGTGAGTCGAGCTCACGAGGGTCAAACACGCGCGGTGCAGGTGCCCTACACCGTATCCATGGTCCCCCCCTGAGCATGCGCGCTGTGCGTGCGGCGCCACAAAGGGCGGAATGGGCCGTCGATGGTGCCGTGCCCTTGCTTGTACACTTTGGAATCTCAACTTACAAGGGCCATATGCGACCTTGTACTGCAACTCATCCTCACACCAGCGCAGCAGCCGCGCGCAGCAGGCGAGCCACCTCTGCCGCACCCATGTCGCCCCGCTGCTCCACCGCTGCCGCCGCCGCCCGCAGCTGCTGCGCTGTCACTGCCGCACGGCACGCAGCACGCAGCTCACCACGCAAGTCACGCAGCAGGGCGAGCAGCAGGATGGCTGCATTGCGCGGCAGCTGCTCCAAGTGCTTGAAAACGCAGTCGCAGCTGTCGGGCAGCCAGCCGGTGGCAAGGGCCGAAGCCAGCTTTTGCACCACGTGCACCAAGAGGAGTTCATAGGATTCCACGACGTCATGCGGCATTGGCTGCCCCACACGAGCGGCTTTCAGGAAGGGCATGAACTGCACGAAGAAGCCCGGCTTACACTCCAGCAGGAAGGCCAGCCAGTCGACGCCAACCGCAGCCTTGCCCGGCGTTCCACCTGTTGACAGCGGGGCGGAGGGCTGCACTAGCTGGGTGGTGCAATCCGATGCGCTGGCAGCGCATCATCCACAGGAGCGCTGGCATACACACTCCTTGGCAAAGCGCCAGCTCCAGCCAGCACAATGGTCCGCCTGGGGCAACCCCTTACCTTCAGCAATTGCAGTGATTGATATTGAAAGGAGCAGGCGCACAGCTGCCGGGCAACTGTTGGGCTGCAGCCACCTCTGCAGGGTCGCTGGGCTGCCATACAGGGTGGCTACAAATGCCGAGACTTCCTGCATGGCAGCATCTGGCCCGTCTGTCAACAAGCTGCACTTTGGCGGGAAACATTCAGGTCATTGGGACCATGCACACCCACTCAAAACGCTCCACGTCTGCAACCCAGGGCCGCACCAAGGGTGTCTTGTTCACTGCATGCATTGTCAAGAGGCAAGCCTCAAGAAGTGGCTGCTCCGACAGCAGCAACTGCTCCAGAGCTGTGCCCGCCTGCTGCTGCCGTCGGCGCTGCCGCTGCGGCGGCTGCTGTTCAGGGGCCCGCCGCTCAGCCTCGAGTAGCCCGCCCAGGACACCAGCCACGTAGATAAGCATGCTTCGGCTGGGACCATCGGCTGCGTCCCAGGGCAGCGCACACAGCAGGCGTGCCACTCGCAGCACGCTGCCGCATTTCACCAGCTGCCGTGGAAGCGCCTGCACAGCAGAGGGTGGCGCAGCAGGCCTTGGCTGCGACAGTCAGCAACCCTAGCTGCGCTTGAGCTGCCCACGCATAATGAATGAGGGAGAATGAAGGATCCCCAGCCATAACCAATGGGTGCGCACCTGCCCGAACTTGCAGCAGCTCAGCATGCATAGAACTGCCGCTGCCCTCTGCAAATCCTTAGCAGGCGCGTCCTCTTTGCAGAGCCGCTCCAACACCCGCTCCGGCAGCTCCAGCGCACAGAACTGCTGCACCAGGGACGGCACTGGGGCGTCCCAGGCGCGCGGCGTTGAGCCGGCAACTGACAGGACATCAACATTTGCCCTGCAACCAGGGCAGGTGCCATGAAGTTGGTGTGAGCAGCGCAACGTCAACAGCGGCAAGGGCGGCAGGCAGCAGCAGGTGGAACTCAAAAACCATGCTGGTGCTGGTGGCGGCTCACATAATGCTGGGGATGTGCTGCGGGAAATCTGGCGGTCCCAAGCACGTGGGCTTGTCCTCGGCAACCACCGGCTCCAGCAGCTTGAGGGCTGCAGGGGGCATTCTCAACGGAACAGGGAACAGGTTAGCAGCAGCAGTCTGGGCGCATACGGCACCAGCCGTGTGTCCCCGGGTTGATAGTAGGGTTGAAGGTGGGAGGCCTGCACCCATGCATATACACAGCATGGCAGAGAGTGGGCTTACATGCACTGTATACCACCTAATTTTCAGTAGGGACGGATGTTGCACTGTGACAAAGCGATGCAGTGAATGCCCTGGGCCTGCTCCCCACTTGCATGCCAACCGCTCACCGTGCAGCTGCCCCGCCAGACGCGCTGCCTCCAGGCTGCCAGTCACCCCTCTCACGGCATCCCCGCGCTCTTTAGAAGGCTTGGACAAATCGGCCAGCACCTCCAGTCGCCGTCGCATTTCCTGCGCCACCTGGCACCTGAGAGAGGCACCGAATGGGTGATTAACATGCAGGACGGCTCCTTGCAATCAGTGCGTCAGCAAGCCAGCCTAGCGCCGCAGCTAAGAGGCACTTGCATGGGTGGGACGCAGAACCAACCCTCGGCGCATGCAAAGCACTCCGCACCGCTGCTTGTGGACTGGCCACGCCAGCTTGAAGCACTGCGCGTTGCAATACCATGCCAGACTGCACCTGCGGCAGTGCGGCGGGCGAAGACATGTAGCACTGCGATTGGCTGTGCATATTGAACTTGCAGCCCAAACATTGAGGTGGCAGGTAGACATTTCAAGTGCGCACGCAGGTGTTGCCCGCCTACTGTGCACCTGCGCCGGCCCGCAACTCACCCACTGCATCTCTTGAGCTCCCCCTGCGTGCCGCAATGGTCGCAGGCCATGTTTGACTTGCGGGCACGGCGCAGCTCGGGCGGTGCGGCATCGACAGCCGCCTCCAGCAGCGAAATACAGCGCTGAAAGGTCTCCTCGTGCTGACGGCTGCCGAACTGCGACGCTTCAATGCACGCCTCCAATGGGTCTCTGCCTTTCTCGTCCAATGCCAGTGCGTTAGCGCCTGCACATGAAGGAACAGGCACATGGGACAGCATGGCGTGCAGTGCAGCAACAGGCCAGGGTACCCTAGCCTACGTATACTACGTGCCAGGCAGGCTCAGTGCAGGGTCAGCTGGCCAGCGGCCATGCGCAGGCTGCATGTGCTGTGCATGCAAGGGCTCAGCACGAACTGCAGCAGAGTAGGCACTCAGCACGCTCAGCAGGCACAGCAGGGGCCCACCCCGGCTCAGCAGCAACTCCACCACATCAGGCGAGTGCAGTACGGCCGCAACGTGCAGCGGCGTTCCATGGCGAGGCGCGACCACTTCCAGCGGTGCTCCCGCATCCAGAAGCTCCTCAACTGCTTGCACACACCTCTGCGAGCAGGCAACAATGCAGAGAGCGGCAGGGCTTGCTTGCCGCGTCGCACGCCAGGGCGTAGCAAACCACAGCTTGGGCGAACAAGCCCGCTGGTCAGCAACTAATAAGCCTCGGCTTCCTGTCCGTCTCACTTCTAAGCAGGGGTGGTGCAGCGGCGGCAGGCCCATCGCCAGTGGCGCCTCCAGCAGCTCCCTGCGCTCCGTCTCGGGCAGGGCCGCCAGGACCTCAGCAACTGAGCTGCGGGAATCTGCCCTGATTGCACGGTGCAGGTCAGCTGCTGGCCCAACAGCAGTTTGCAGCTGCTCCATCTCCACCATCTGCACGGCCGTCCGGCGAAGGATGTTGATGCGCCAGCCTTCCGGCGTGTCATAGTCGGTTTCCGGCCCCAACAGCTCGTCGATGGCCTCGAGGCCGTCCATGTTGGCCTGCGAATGAGGGGAAGGAAGGCAGGGCGGGGAGGATCGTTGCGAAGCCCCGCAGGTAGGGCGGCGGCGCCCCGCAAGGGTTCATCTCCTCCGCCACAGCACGGCGGCGGCCCTCAGAGCGTGCGCATCACATAAAGGGCGCATCTGCGCGCGCACCGCGGTGTCGAGCGCAGCAGGGGTCTGCAAGGCTCGCGACTCCAACGGCCAACGGCTACGCACGTTTCGCAGCCCACAGATCGTCCGAGCGGCCGACGCCCAACGCTACACGCAGTTCATCGCGTGCAGGCACCCTACCCCTCCTGCAGATCCCTCGCATGCACGCTGTGCGTGCGGCAGCGGCGGCCTGAATGCGGCGAATGTCAATGGTGCTCGATGGTGCGTGCCCTTGCTTGATCACATTCATATCTCAAAACAAAACAGGCAATATAACATTGTCCTGGAACTCTGTCTCGTCATCTACACCAGCGCCGCCGCCTGGCGCAGCAGCCGCGCCGCCTCGTGCCCGTCGGCCCCGCCCCGCTGCTCGGACGCCGCCGCCGCCGCCCGCAGCTGCTGCGCTGTTACTGCTGCACGGCACGCAGCGTGCAGCTCCCCGCGCAAGTCACGCAGCAGGGCGAGCAGCACGGCAGCCGCCTTGCTCTGCACCCGCTCCACATGCACAAAGGCATGGTCGCAAGTGGAGGGTAGCTGGCCGCTGGTCAGGTAAGAGGTCAGCCTTTGTGCCAGGCGTGCACAGGATGCCCACAGGGGTGCCGCCAGCACCGGAGGCACCGGCAGGCCGCCTGCCAGCATGGATGGCAGCTGGGCAAAGAAGGCGGGCTGCTGCTCCACCAGGAGCGCAATCCAGCTGATATACACAGGCGTCACGTCTTGCACTGCACAGTGAAGCGGAGAGTGCGGGCGCAGGCAGGCTGTCGGCTTGAGAGGCAACACACATGCCGCCACGGGTGGCAGCATGCAGCATGGGGGGCAGCATGGGAGGCATGACGCAGCAGTGCAGCTCTACAGAAAGGCAGCGCCCACAACGCATCAGGCCATCGGCTCGCGGCTGCTCACCCTCAGTGTCCGCAGGGGCAATGATTGTGGTGACGAGCTCGCCGTGAATGCCTTGAAACCCATCTGGACGCTCCAGCAGCCTGGCTAGCATGGCTGGGCTGCCAAACAGGCTGCACAGAAACACCATCAGGTCCTAAAGTGGAGGAAGTGGAGGAAGTGGAGGGTCGAAGCTGCGTTAGGGTTCCGCTGCACTAGACGAGCCGGCTCAACCGCCGCCGCCAGCCATGCATGGCGCGTGGGATGGCGGGGCGGCTGCAGCTGCTTGGAAGCATGTGTCCCTAACCACCACCCCAAACACACAGGCCCACCTTGGCAAGGTTGTCTGCGCTCAGCATCAGCCCTTGTGCGCAGCTGTCCATAAACGCTCGTGCGGACAGCAGGTGGGTCTCCAGGGGCGTGAGCGCCGCTGCCTGCTGCTGCCCCTGCTGCCCCTGCTGCTGCTCCTCCTCCTGCTGCTCCTCCTCTTGCCGCTGTGCAGTGGCCCGCCGCTCAGCCTCAAGCAGCCCGCCAATAATTCCCGTTGCATAATTGAGCATGTCTCGATCGGGGCCGTCAGGCACACCCCAGGGCAGAGCGCACAGCAGGCGTGCCACACGCAGCGCGCTGCCGCACTGCACCAGCTGCCGCAGAAGCGCCTGCATTGCAGAAGGCAGCGTGCAGGTGATCCGTACCAAACTGGCAAGTGGCTTTGCTGCCTGCTGCAGTATGCTGTGCCCTCATTCAACAGCTCTTCAAGGTGTTGACACTTCAGCATCGGCGGTCCCCTCAGCGCACCTGGCCGCAGCGGCAGCGGCTCAGCAGGGTCAGGACGGTGATTGGGTACCCAGTACTGCAAATTCTCTGCCGGCACGTCTTCCCGGAAGAGCCGCTCCAGCAGGCGCTCTGGCAGCCCCAGTGCACAGAACTGCTGCACCAGCGGCGGCACTGGGGCGTCCCAGCGACGCTCCTTGGCTGCGACCCGCGCCATGACTCCAGTGATCGCACTGCATGTCGATTGTTGGGCGGCAGGGAACAGCCAATGTGTCGGCTGTGCAGCACAGCCGTATGCTGGCGAAATACACCAAGGAAAGTGGCGCAGCCAGGACCTGTCACCCAGACAAGTGCTGCAGCACGGGCTCACACAAGGCTGGGGATGTACTGCAGGTACATGGGCGCAGGCCCCATGCCAACTGGCTTGTCCTCCGGAACGGCCGGTTCCAGCAGCTTGAGCGCTGCGAGGGGCAGTAGATGCAGCTCAAGGCACCCAGTTTTAGCAGCAGCCTGGTGCTCGGACCAGGCAGGCATTGCAGGGCAGGCGGCGCCTGCCGCCGCAGCGTGCTCCATTCGTGGCAATGGTAGGAGTGGAGGTGGGGGGCGCGGGGGGCTCTACCAGCTCCTTGCTGTATCGGGGCATGCGTGTGCAGCGAGCATTCCCACCTTGCAGCTTGCATCCCACCTTGCAGCTTGCACGCCAACCGGATAGTGTCTGGAGTGCCGATGACGAAGTTCATGGCATCCCACCGCTCGTTAGGGGGTTTGGTCACATCGGCTAGCAATGCCAGGCGTCGCCGCATCTCCTGTGCCACCTGGCACCTGCGCAGGGGTCGGGCATTTGGGTGTGTGTGCATGGGGACCAATTGTAAGCCGCTGGCAGATGAGGATGCATAGCCGCTGTGGAGCAGAGCATGTCCGTTTCAGCTGAACCCGGCAGTGCAGGCAAACCAGCTGGCCACCCCAGCCTCCAGGCCCAGGCCACATACCGTTGCTTGTGGCCGCGCCACGCCAGCTTGGCGCACTGCTCATTGCAATAGCATGCCAGCGTGCACCTGCGGCAGTGCGGCACGCACGCTTGCCTGGCGGTTGGGATACATTAGCTGGGGCATTGGGAGTGTGCTACTCCCGCATGGCACCCGGTGATGGATCCTAAAAGCCATATGGGCAATCAATGCCCAGATGTGCCTTGCACCAGCAGCAAAGCACAGCCAGTGCATCGGCGGTCCCCAAGCACAAATATGCTTTAAAGGCACCGGCCGCTGCACAAGGGCATGCCCCTCGAGCGCGCTCACCCATTGCAGCGCTTCAGCCCGTCCTTGCCGCCACAGTGGGCGCAGGCCGCCGCTGCCTTTCTGGCGTGCTGCAGCTCAGGCCCAGCGGCAGCCTCCGCCGCCTTCAGCAGCTGCACACAGCGCTGAAGAGCCGCTTGGTCGTGTTGCATTGGGGGGCGGGGGAGTGAAGGGAGGATGGAGGCCAAGGGGCCACCTGCAGCTTTATACAGGCATGCCTGCCGCGGCGTGCGCCCAGTGCTGTCCAGCTGAAGCGGGTTGGCGCCTGCACGGAGTGTGCGGGGCACAATCCTTGTTGAGGGGAGGTTTGGGGTTGGCTGGTGGAACATAGATATACCAGTAGCACAAGCTGGCTGGGCGTTTGCACCCACTGCTTCTGCCGGTAAAGCGGCAGCAGGACTCCCTTCACTGCAAGGCAGCAGCCCACAATGGATGCACCCCTGCCAGCACAGTGGGCGAGAACCCACCTCGGCGCAGCAGGAGCTCCACCACTTCGGGCCGGCAGGCCTCAGCAGCCGCATGAAGCGGTGGGTGGCCAGAGTGCGCGTCCAATGCGTGAATGGGTGCCCCGGCATTCAGCAGCGCTTTGACCACCTCCGGGGATGCCTGCGCAGAGCGTGCAAGTGGACGGGAGCGGTTTGGGTGACTTGCAGTTTGCAACACATGCTGTGGGACACTTGCTGGCCTCTAGGGTTCTCGGCAAACGTTTGCAAGCGCAGCGTGTGGTGCATGGTGCAGACCGGGAGGCGGTATGGTGGTTAAGAGCAGTTGCCCCCACCTACAAGCCCCACAACAAACATCCCCAGCACTGCAGCCGGGGCCGGCGGCTGCACTCACATGTTCGCAGGCGAGGTTCAGCGGCAGGCAGCCCAGCGCCAGCGGGGCAGCCACCCATGCCTTGCGTCGCTCGCCAGGCAGCTCAGCCAGGACTCGCTCCACATCAACCTCCGCCCCCTCTGCCCTCCCCCTGACAGCCAGTTCCAGTTCTCCCTCAGGCGTGTCGGCTGTTGCTGGGTGCTGCAGCATGCGGTTCACGTCGGCCCAAATGCTGGCTGCCTGCCGGCCCATGTAGCTACTGTTGGGGTCGTCGCCCTGCATCCCCTGTACTACATCCTGGAGTGCATCCCGCATGGCGCGAAACGCCTCAGCCTGAGCCTCAGGGGTGCTCTCCGACATGGCCTGCAGCAGTGGGGTGGCGCAGGGAAGTTGCCAATGCACATGCTGTGGGGGGCTTAAGGGGAAGGCGCCGGCGCCGCACTGGCGGCGGTGGTGGTAGTGGCTTTGCGGCTCTGTGCCGCCGCGGCGCAGCGCACCTTTTCACTGCAACGTGCCAGTAGGCGTTTAGCGCCAGAAGGGCCTGCCGTTGCTGCAGGCGGTCAGGCTTTCGACGACGAGTCGCTGAGCTGGGTCGGCGTCCGCAGCCAGCAAGGTTGTGATGAGCAGGTTCGGAGGGAGGGGTTGGAGAGCTAACCTGCCTGATCTGATTTCTGAGCCGCCCCGCCTGCTGCCGCTGCGCTGCCGCCGCACCGCACGATCCTCTCCACACATTCGTTCCACAGCAGCTCTTTCAAGCTTACAGAGTCCCAGCACAATGTGCTCCCCTCGCTCGGCTGCCTGCAGCCTTCAGCATGGCCTCCTATTACACTGGCCAAGGACTTCTCAGGTTGCCAGCACAGCAAAGGGTGCATCTTAACCACCTCCGTGCGGCAGAGCCACAGGTGGCAAGGCCGCAAGGCACTGCTCAGCCAGCTGTGTAACCGCTTGCTCAGCAGCCCCCGCAGCCGCTCGCTCGGCAGCCGCCGCATCCGACCCCAGCGCCTCCGCCGCCACCTCGCCAAGCACTTTGTTGCATGCTGCCGCTGCCTGGGCACTCAGACGGCCAGCCGCCTCCTGTAGCGCCCGCCAAACGCTGGAACCCTGGGCAGGGGCCGCAGGCCAGCGCTGCTGTATCGCCGGCCCCAAACGCTGGCTGAGCTGCTGCCGCAGCAGCACCGCGACATGCGCTGCACGCTGCCCCGCTGGCTGCTCTTGCGGCGCGGTATGTGAGGGTGGTGCACCTGCCGTCTCCTCAGGCTGCTTCACCTGCTGCTGCTGCTGCGGGTGCTGCGCCAGCTGCTGCACCTGCTGTGCCGCATGCAGCGGCGGAGGGGTGAGCGCTTCCTCAGCTGCCTCCCGAGCAGCCAGCAGCAAGCAGTGCTCTGGCCGCGCCGGCTGTGGCCCAGCCTCAGCTGCTGCCGCCTGCTGATCGCTCTCCTGCTGCACTTGCACTGCCTCTGGCAGCTGCCCCTCTGCTGTGCCGTCTGCTGGCTGCGTACCCTCCTGCTCCGCTTGCATTGCCTCTGCACCTTCCGCCAGCGCACCGTCTGCCCCAGCCTGGCCTTCAGCCGCACCTTGCTCCCCTCCCTGCTGCTGCTCCAAATCACCCTCGGCAGCAGCCTCGGCTGCCGCTTGCTGCTGGCGCTCCGCTTGCAAAGCCGCCTCCGCCTCCTTCTGCCTCTGCAGCTGCCGCACATGAGCGGCGGCCGCAGCCAGCACTTGCTGGTTGAAGGGATCCGACAAGCCCAGCGTCTGCCGTGCCGCAAAGCAGGCGCTCTCCACTTTGTCCTGCACCGAGCAGGCGGCTGTGGCGATAGCCTGCAGCTGCTGCCTGCAGGGCGGGCGAGGCAAAGGGCGGAGAGTCTAATTGGGCGACCCTGGCAGTCCTGCCACAATTCAACTGCCTTGATTGACGCTCAGCTGCCTCTGCAAGCGCACAGCAACTCTGCTTCCGCCAAGCATGCTAACCCCATGACAATCAGCCAGGACAGCACGCTCGTTCCCTCCCTTACCTATCCATCGCCGCCCCAGGCGACCGTGGCTGCTGCCGCCTTCGAGCCTCCCGCTCCAACTGCTGCTCCTGCTCCTCCACTGCTGCCAGAGCCTGCTCTGCTGCGGCCACCGCGTCAGCTTGCACAGCGTCGGGGGAATCGTAGCCGCCCTGCTGGCAGCGCTGCGCGATTCGGGAGAAGGAGGGTGTGCCGGCGGAGGCTGCAGGGCAAGGGAGAACGTGCAGGAAGGGAGGTTGGAAGAGCGGACGAGCAAGCAGAGGCGGCTGGCACCAGCACAAGCGTGCATGCCACCCTTACCACAGCAGCACCACAGGCAGCAGCACAGTGCCAGCAGCGCATTTACAGCCACCACCACCAGAGCTCCACGGATGCATCCCTCACCGGTGCGCCTCCGGCCTATGCGCGCCACCCATCGGTCCAGGCCAGCCACCTTGTCAGCCTCCAGAGCAGCCCCTAGCCAGCGCTGGAACGACAGCAGCTGGTCAAAGAGCCGCAGGCCTTGCTCCAGCTCAGCTGTGTTGCATCGCGGTGCAACGCCTGCTGCCGCCCGCTTTGCACTGCCAGGCGCCACTTCAGAGAGTGCCTGCTGCTGCTGCTGCTGCTGGTGGTGGTGCGGTGGTGAGCCGCCAGCACCTGCCTCACTGCCACTGCCTGCTGCCGCGCCAGAGCCTGTGCGAGCCGCTGCAAGTAGCTGCTGGTGCAGCAGCAGGGCTGCCTGCGTGCCCACCGCAGCTGCCACCTGCTCCGCAGCCGCAGCTGCTGCCTGCTGCCAGGCGTCGCTGCCGGGCTGCTGCATGCGCACAATGCTGGGTGCTGCCACGGCACCTGCATCGGGCGGCCCCTCTGCTCCCCCAAGCAGCTGCCCTAACCGACCCTTCGGCTGCTGCTGCTGCTGCTGCTGCTGCTGCTGCTGCTGTTGCTGGCCGCCGGCTGCTGCACCAGCTGCCGCCCCCACAGCAGGGCCGGCAAAGAACTGCACCAGGTTGGCTGGCGTGGCATCCGCCGGTGCGTGGCAGGTGGCCAGAACAATGATGGGCTGCAGGAGGCAACAGGTGGAGGTGGGGCATCAATGGTTGTTGCATGCTGCAAGGTGAGGGGCATCCGGTCCACACTGCACATGCCTACTGCCTGAAACAGCAGCAGCAGTGGCACTGGTCGCGAGCCGCCAGCCCTGCCCAGGCAAGGCAATGCAATACCCCTAATCCAACTTCTCCCAGCCAAATCAAATGCAAGCCATGCAAGCCTGCCTCACCTGCGTGGCAGGTACCTGCCGCATGACGGACTCGAAGACATTCCAGGCCTGGGAGAGGCAGGTCACCTCCACATCTGCCGCTTCCTCTCCCGCCTGACTGCCATCCTGCTCAAACCGCAGCAGCCCTCCTGCCGCCGCTGCCGCCGCCTCGTCGCCACCGGCAGCAGCGGTCCGGCCGGCGGTGCCTGCAGGGGGCGCACCGGTGCGCGCAGCCCGGCTGCCCCGGGCTGCACCACGACCGGCGCCGCCGCCGGCTGCCGCAGGAGCAGGGGAGGCTGAGGGCGACTGAGCGCCGGTTCGCTGCGCTCTACTGCCCCTGGCGCCGCGGCCTGCTGCCGCTGCAGCCTCGCCGCCTGGGCCAGCCGCCTGCTGCTGCAGCGGCGGCTGCTCGGGTGAAGCCGAGGTGCGGATGGGTGCCAGGCCAGCTGGCGGCGGCAGCAGGGCCACGCCACTCGCGCCAGCCGAGCCAGGCGGCCGCGGTGGCCGTGCACCTGAGCCTGGGTCCGCGGAAGCGGCCCGCTGCTGCATGGTGGGTGCGTCCCTGTCCTCTGGACCGCCGCCCTCGCCTCCCAAGTGGTACCTCTCAGCGCGGTGCAGCTGAGTGACGGAGCGCAGCGCGCGTGCCACAGCAGGCGTGTGCCCCACTCGCTCCTCAAGAGGCAGTAGGCCGCTGTACACAGAATGGGATGGAGAGCAGCACACGGAGCGCGGCATGTGAGCGCCGGGGTGATGCATGCAGCGGGCTGGCCTTTGGGTTTTGGTGCCATGCAGGCTGCGCCCAGGGGGGCAACAGAGGGCAGGTAGTGAACCGGCTCGCACCACTGGCGGGCCTCATCCAGCGCCCCAAAAAATTGCAGGGTTGCGGGCAATCATGCCACCCAAGCAGCTGCCTTGCCTGAAGGGGGAGGGTGCCACCAGGAAGCCGCGGTGCCCGGGTGAGCTGCCCAGCGGGGAGGTGGCTGCACAAGGACGGCATGAAAGGAAAACATTACAGGCTGCTGTGCACAGGGGGTTGGCACAATCACACGAGCGTGTTGGCAGCTGCGCGGCCTGCTGGGGGACCACACATGCCAGCACGGCTTTTGAGCAGGAAACAGAGCAAGCAAGCAGCTTGAGGCGCACCTCCGAAGCGTGGAGACTGCAGCCCAGCGGTGGCGGCACGCAGCACCGACCAAGGCTCGTCCGCCTCCTCTTCCTCGCTGGTACTGCTGCTCTGGTTGGTACCGGCGGCCCCGCCACTAAGCTGGCGGGGATGGCAGTACCAGCCGCCCTCAGCCAGCTCATCGCTCCTCATGCGCGCCTGTAAAAGGATCGCAGAAGAGGACTGGCCATTGCATGGGTATGATTCATTTGGTCAAAGCTGCTGCGCCAAATGGTGGACTAGCGTCTCAGGCTGAGCCTGCAAGCCTAGCAGTGCGGCAATCGTAACTGCTCTTGCCTTGGACACAGCCCAGGACTCCAGCCTCGGCAGGTAGAAGACGCAGGGCTGGCTGGGGCCCGACCGCCTGCAGAGAGTGGAAGCAAAAATTGGAGCTCTGCCTAAAACCGAGCATAAGCGGTGCTGCGGGAATCGAGGCGCAGCAAGCAGATACCGCCAAAGCACCCCTTCATCAACTCGACAGGAGGCACACTTGTGCCAGCAATCGCAGCGCCAGCTGATCCTGCACACCTCAATGCCTCTGTGACGAGGCCCACGCAGCCCGCTGCTGCATCCTCGCCGCCCTCCGCCACCAGGCTTGGCAGGCTCAAGCAGTGCACCGGGCAGCCTGAGTGGAAGCAGATGGAGTTTAGAGAAGGCAGGGAGTCAACAGTGCACACACAAAGAGAAGAGAGAAGAGAGAGAGAGAGAAAGAGATGCAGGTTCCGTGCATCCATCCTCCCTGTATTATAAATCAATTCCAAACAAGCATAGCAGCAGCCCAACTCTTCGCTCACCGTCCAGCAGCTTGAGCAGCGCCCCAGCGGCGGCCTCCTGCCCCTGCTCCCCATCGCCCCACAGCAGCAGGCGGCAGGGCGGGAAGGACCGCCCCAGGCGCTGCAGCTGCTGCTCCACATCCACATCGGCTGGACGGCTCTCTGCTGCCACCACGGCCGCCGATGCCACCCTGGTGCCGCCAGCTGCGGCTGCGGAGCCAGCCCAGGGCAGCAGGGCGCCGTGCCGCAGCAGCGCCGCCTCAAGGTCACTTGCAGGCTTGCCGCTTAAGCTCTGCTGCTGGTCGCAGCTGCTGGCTGCGCCGCCAGCGGCAGCAGCCGTTGCCGCCCAAGCCGCCTCGGCTGCAGGCGGCGGCAGCGGGAGATCTGCTGCATCCAAAGCAGCCAGCAGCTGCTGCAGCGGCTGCACCAGCAACGGCAGCTCGTGCGCCTGCAGGGGAGCGGCTGCTTCTGCTGCTAGAGCAGCCATGCCATGGCGGCGGGAGCAAGGGGGCGGAGCGCTGGCCAGGGCTTCCCGCCAGTCGCACGCCTGCACTTGAATGGAATCAAGCACCTCCTGCCGCCGCTGCCGCTGCTCCTCAGCAGCAGGGGACAGCTGCGCACCGCCCGCTGCTGCCGTTGCCGCCGCTGCTGCTCCGCCTGCTCCTGCTGCGACTGCTGCTGCTGTGCCTGCTGCGTCTGCTGCTGCGCCTGCTGCTTCCGCACCTGCTGCACCTGCTGCTTCACCTGCTGGCCCCGCCGCCGCAGCCTCCCGCTCTGCTTGCTCTAGCAGCAGTGGGGAGCTGCGCCGCACTGCCGCCATGACAGCGGCCGTGCAGAGCGCCTGCAGGTCTGCACCCGCAAAGCCTTCAGCACGAGCAGCCACCTAAAGGTGGGCCGATGGCAGAATGCAGAAAATGGGGTGAGGCAGCCACAGGCAACAACTGAACGAGCTGCAGAGCTGCAGCACGTGGCGAGACGGCAGCAAACTCTGCTACAGCCGGCCACAGCCCTTCCCGCACCACCAATCCCCCAGGGCCCTCACCTGCTGCAGCAGGCTGTCGGGCGGCGGCCACGCCCAGCACTGGGTGTGCACCCGCAGAATTGCCAGCCGCTGTGCGGGGGTGGGCAGCCCAAAGTAGACCTGAAATGGGAAGGATGGAAAGTGGGCAGAGGGCGGCTCAAGCGGGCGTGGCAGCTTATGGTGCACTGCACTGAACAAGCTGCTTCCGGCTACCCAGCGGCCCCAGCCACGACGCTCTAAGAAACCAGAACGAAGCAGGCCAGCCACCTACCTCTCTGTCCAAGCGGTCGGCGCAGGGCAGGACAACTGCCTCTGGCTCAGTCAGTGGCCCTTATCACCACACACATGGAGAACCAGTCAAAGCAGCTGCGCACCTCCCGATCGAAGCGGCCCGGCCGGCGCAGGGCGGGATCAATTGCCTCAGGCCGGTTGGTGGCTCCAATCACAATGACTGTGCCGCGATCGGTCACCCCATCCATGAGTGACAGCAGGGTGGACACAACTGGAGGGGTGCAGGGAGAGGGAGGAGGGGAGGAGGCGCAACAAGGCGGAGTGAGAGATAGCAGGTGGCAGGGTGGACACGACTGGAAGGGCGCAGGGCAAGGGGCAAGGTGTAAGCACTTCAGCAGTTGGCAGTGCCTCAACACTTAACAGTAGCAGGGCGGCATGGTTGGTGAGCCAGCTGGCTAGCTAGCGGCGCGCACTGAACACAAATGCATGATGCAAAGGGCACTGCACACAAGCGCACCGGAAGCGTAGATTTGGTCGCCGCCGCCGGCCCGCGCAGAGCGGCAGGGCACCAGAGCATCTAGCTCGTCCAGGAAAATGATGGCGGGGGCGCGCCGGCTGGCCTGCGAAGAATAAGACAAAAGGGCATGTGTGTAGCCTCAGGACAACAAAGCGTCCAGCTCATCCGCGGGCGAATCCTCTGGCCCACAGCACCCAGCGTCCAACACCACAGGGCCCACCTCCTCAAGCAGCAGGCGCAGCGCGCGCCCTTCGCCTCTCTTGCACAGCCTTGGCTTCCCATGTACACTCTCGACAGCACACATGCACACGCACACAAGCAAAACCGAGGCAGTCCTCACCTCTTCAAAGAGCAGGCGCAGCGTGCGCTCCGCCTCTCCGTGGAACTTGCCCAGGCAGTCGGCGCCCTTGCGGGCAAAGAAGGTGACCGGCACGGGGGAGTGCTTGGCACAAGCGCCTGCGGGGTGCGGGCAGGACAAGGTCAGAGCGAGTGTGCCACGTTCAGCAGTCTCAGCTGAAGATCTGACTCTTTGCTATATGCAGTGCGCACGGTTCAGGCAGACTGCCCAACAGCCCGCCCCTAGCGGCCAGCTGCTGCGGTGCAGCAGCAGTGAGCGAAAGCTGCAGGACATGTGCACAATGTATGGTAGCTCACCAGCTAGAGCACGGGCCACAAGTGTCTTGCCGGTGCCGGGCACGCCGTGGAACAGGATGCCCCTGCAGAGAGAGTGGGCAGCACAGGGCACCATGGGATGTGTTGAGCAACCCTGCAAGTCCAGCATGTGCGGAACAGCTCCGATGGGAGGAGGCTTGCCAGAGGCCAGTGGGCAGGGCAAACCAACAAGTGTGTGTGACTTGCTATGAGCTGTCGCTGCTCTGTGCAAGGCCTCTTGCCTGAACGAGCCACTGCATCGAACACGCGCCTACTGAACAAGTCTGCAAACCCAGCCCCCAGGCCTGGCATACCTGGGCGGGCGCAGACCCATGCCTTCAAACAGGGCGGGGTATTGCATGGGCAGCAGCACCATTTCGCGCAGCTGCCGCACCACATCGTCTGTCACCGGGAAGCAAAATTTGTTGCAGAGAACGTTACTGGGCAGGGGGATGCAATAGGGATTGATCAGCAGCACCATTTCGCGCAGCTGGCGCACCACGTCGTCTGTGGGGCACAAACAGGGGAGGGGTGCAGCCCAAAAACGGCAACGGCTCAAGACTGCTGTGCCTGCTGCCCAGCCGCTTCAAACAAACAGAACAAGCATGTGCTTGGGCATGCCGTACGTGTATAGCTAGTATTTTGAGCAGCCCATCTCAACTCAAGCACCGACACCCGCTGACGAAATGTAAGCACTCACCCAGCCCCGCCACGGAGGAGAAGTCGGTGCCCGCAATGCTGCTGACCACCGTCGTCTCCACTGTAGGCTTCTGCTGCGCTGGGGGTGGCGGCGGCTCGCCCTGGCCTGGGGCACAAAGGATGCGCGAGGAGACAGTGTTAGCTGGCACTGACACACAGGTAGGCTGCCTGGCGCTATGACCAAGTCAGCTGTGCCAGTGAGGCCAGTCGCAGTTGGAGACCAAGCGGCACCTTGCATTGCACAGCCCATTGCAGCAAGACATGGATGCATGGCTCCCAGTATAGCTGCAAGCACCCTTGCCATGCGTTGCATGGTTCCCTGAATAGCTGCAAGCACCCTTGCCATGCGTTGCATGGCTCCCAGTATAGCTGCACGCACCCTTGCCGGCTGGGGCGGGGGACTTGATGTACAGGTGCTGCACCGCGGTGCCGTCGCCCATCAGAGAGATTGGGTTGAGCTTGGCTGCACGGAGG